>Ga0105243_10001366_pt1 | contig 21645 bp, 32 predicted proteins | sample KBSM34metaG_FD_81525 | JGI IMG/M metagenome (GOLD analysis project Ga0105243, IMG submission 81525) | Miscanthus rhizosphere microbial communities from Kellogg Biological Station, Michigan, USA - KBS M3-4 metaG | ecosystem: Host-associated > Plants > Roots > Rhizosphere > Soil | place... | reverse complement strand
TTCCGGCTTCCTTCAGATCCGCAGTCACCCACGGCACCCTTGCCTTCTGCTAGCCCTTCCCCTTGCCGGGTGGGCAGAGGACTTTCACCTCCGAGTGGGTGCGCCCTGCCGGGCGCACCAAGAGAAAAGGGGTCGAGACTTTCGTCTCGACCCCTCCATGGAGCGCCAGGCGTTAGGCCCGGTGTGTTCGCGAGGTGTCGTCGTCCGGACCGCGCGGCTTCTTGTTCACGGCAGGCGACGTGACGACGCCGACGGCCGCAGCTGCCCCGATCAGCAAGACCACGCCGAGCAGGATGTATTGCCACATACCATTAACCTCCGTCTTCGTGCTCATCCGTTGGTAGGTCTTCGAGCAGGCCGACGATCCACATGAGCAGACCGACGAACAGCAGCGGCAACGCATCCAACTTACCGTTGATCAAGGTGCCCGCACAGCCCAGCCCGATCAACACCGACCCGACCTTCCGAAACTCCTCTTTGAGGACCTTCTTCTGATCGAGCTTGTTCCTTAGCCACCGAAGCGGTGGCACCAGAACCGTTTTCCCTAGCCACCGAGCCGGTGACATCAGGAGGCTCCACAGTTTGCGCCGATGTGTCATTTGATTCTCCCTCCGTGAGCGCAAGCTCGAGAGGGCGGATCTGCTGCGGGGGGATTCCCGCATTACAGGAATCCGCCCGCGGCTTGACGCGGTGCGGTTCGATACTACACCCGAACGGCTCGTGGTGCGGAGCGAGAGAAGGGAGGGCCGGGAGATGTTCCCGGCCCTCTGCTGCGACCGCACCCGAAAGGGCACGTTGTGTCGCAGGTGTCAGAACGAAGTCCGCCTGCCGACCACCGCGGTGGTGTCGTTGATGTCCACGATGTGGAGATCGCGGCCGTCATCCCGGTAGGCGACCATCGGCAAGTCCTCGACGATCCCGAGCCCGAGCGCAATGGCGCCGAGCACGTTGGCGCCGACGCCGCACCAGATGAGCGCCCCTGAAAGCCCGAAATGCCGAGATTCGGCAGCCAGACCAGATAGCACCAAGCAAACTGTTCCAACACCCAGCAGCACCATCGCCAAGTTGAAGAGCGCCATTTTCAGGCGCCTGCGACCGTGGAGAGCCGTGCGAAGAGTCCAAAACGGGCCACGCACTGCGGTGCTGTATTCGCGACGTGTCATTTGAAACCTCCTCCGGTTAATACCGGGATAAAGGATCTGGCTCGGGGGGATTCCCGAGTTCAGGAATCCGCCCGCGCATGACGCGTTGCGTGATGATCGTACCGTGCGAGGGCTTGGCTGCCTAGATGGAAAAGGGCTCGTGGAATAATTCCACGAGCCCCTTTTAGTGCAGCGATGCAGCGCGCGCCGAGGTCGGCGCGGCGGTCATCTCAACGTAGCGCGACCACAGGTCGGCGTCGTCGAGGCGGGCACGCGAGTCGAAACACGCAACCCACTCGGCGACGTCGTACTTGTAGCCATGGAGCGCTTGCAGCTCGGCGATCAGCTCGTCGAGGTCCAGAGGACGCTCACGAGCCGTGCCGTTCTGAAAGTACCAACGAGTGAACTCGGCGTCCTTGCGGAACAACTCGCTCGACTCGTCGGAGAACTCCGCCAGCCCCGGCCGCTTGAATCGACTCCAGTCCGTTGTGGGGCTGGCGCCGGTGTTCGCCTGGTCGGCGTTGGCTTCGACGTCACGCTGATCATTCCAGCTTTGCATGGTCTTCTCCGAAAGGATCGACCTCGCTCTGCGCCCTGTAGGCGACGCAGTGCGAGGCCTATAGGGTTGAGGAAATGATGTCGGAAGCATAGTGCCGATGATCGGGCGCCGCAAGTCGTACGAAACGGCGCTCTATCGGCTCTGACAGGATGTCTTTACGGCGAATGGCCTGACGTACCAGCTTTGCGGGACGAGGCCGGTCGGGGAGTTCTCTTCGCCCGCGAGGACAACGCCTCGGCGATCCAGCCGCTGGAGCTGAACGCGCTCGAGCTCGAGCCCGAAGGGGACTTGCCCCTGCGTGACGAAAGCGGCTGTTGGCGGCTGGCCAGGGCGGGGGACGGAAGCGCGCAGCGAACCACGCAGTGGTTCGCTCGCGATCACCTGGTCTCCGGGCAGACGTTCACCCGCATTGCGCAGCCGATAGACCTCAACATCAGTTGCTTGGGCGAACGTGAGCAGCCATGCCTGAGGAAACTCGCCGGAAAGCGCGCTGCGCCGGTAGTTTCGTTCCAGGCCGACAATCAGGATTCCTGCGCGCGACCAGTCGACGAGCGCGGCCTTGTGCAGCTGCTGAGCGACTTCATCGCGGTTTTCGTCCCTGAAAAGCATCGCGGTGCGCTGCCAGGCGCCCAGTGTTCCCCCGGGCTCTCTGGTGATGCCGACGTGCCCCCGCCGCGTCCGGGCGAGCACCTCTTCGTTGGCGAGCAAGTCGCCGCCTTCGTAGAGCGCATGGATGGTGACGAACATGGCTGTATTTTCATACAGCCAGCGGCAACCCTTTAGCGCGCTAGGTCGACGCCCGGCAGACCATTGATCTGGGCACCTTCGTCGGCGTGATGCTGAGCGAACCAGCCGGCGGGCGCCTCGAGGATGTAGCGCGAGGGGCGGGCCGCACAACGGGGCGCCAGGTCGTTGGGCTCCAGTTCCAGCACGTTCACGATTCGCCCCGTGGAGTCGATGAAGGCAACGCTCAGCGGCATCGGAGTGGCCTTCATCCAGACGCACGCCTGATGGTCGAACGGCAGCGGGAACAACATCCCTGTGTCGTCTACGAGGCTTGTCCGCCCCATCAGACCGTGCTCTTGTTCCGCGTCGGTCAGCGCGAGCTCGGCAGCGAACTGCACGCCGGCAACTCGAAGCGATAAAACGGGCGCCACGGCCTCGGCAGCACCGGCCATGCCGCACGTTGCAAGCGCCAGGCCTAAGGCGATCGCGCAGAGACGCGCGGCGACCGTCGCGCGCTTCAATGCAGCAACCGCGGGTCCTCCGCGGGCTCGTACTCGACACCCGACTCGCCGTTCAGCAATCCGTCGAGACGGGCCAACAAGGCTGTCGCGTCTTGGCCTCGGATGAGATCGCCGTCGGCGTCGATGATGGCGCCTAGCATCGCACCGTAGCTGTCGCCCGGCCGCTTGTCGACTACCAGCGGCACGATGCCGGCCGAGACGCGGACAAGCTGAATGCTGACGCTTCCACCCGCATGCAAAAGCGAGCGGAGATCGCCCAAGAGGATTGCGGTGATCGGGTTCAGAGGGTTCATCAGAGTCGCATGGCCTGGGCGAAGCCCATGAGGATCGCGCCCCCGACCACGAACTTGACCGCGAGGGCCGCTGGGCGCAGCAGCACGCGCTTGTTCCCGAGTTCGGCGAACACTCCACCCCAGCCTGCCGCCATGATGGCGACGCCGGCGAGCAGGGCGAATTGGCGAGGCGTGATTTCGGAGTCGTAGGTCATCAACGCGAGAACGACAGCGTTGAAGGCGGCAAAAAGATACAAGCCCACTGCGATGAATTGGGCGGCGGGCAGCGGGCGGGGTTGTTTCGCTTCAGGCACGGTCAGGCTCCTATATCCACGAACGGATGATGCCGACGGCAAAGCCGAGCAGAGCTCCGAACAGACATGCTATCGCCATGATGTTCCAATACCCGCGCCGGTAGGCGCGACGGAACATCATGGCGGCGCAGAGCATGACAACCGCGATCCCGGCCGCGGCGCCGTCAGTTCCCTTGACTGCCTGGGCCGCCACAACGGCGGCCAAGCTGCATGGCACGACAGCCAGCAAACCCGATGCCGGCGAAGCGTCCAAGAGGGAAGCGCGACGATGCGGCATCGCGATCGCTCACTGGCACTTGCCAGCAGCCTTCAGCAGCGCGTTGCAGCTGCTGGAGCTCGTGGTCGCGGCGGGCGCCGGCGATGTCGACGTCGCGACGTTGCCGGACTTCGGTGCATCGGTGCAAACCGCGTCGGAGACGACGCGGCCGATCACTGAGACGCTGCCGGTGACGTAGCAGCTGTATTGATGACCGTTCGATGTCGAAGCCAGGTAGCTCGTCTTGACGCCCTGATTCGTGCGGTTGGTGATCGTCAGCGATTCGGGCGCGACGTGAAGCGCCGTGGCTGTGTTCGTTCGGATGGCGTCGTCAGTGACGGCCACCGAAGCGCAGCCCGCGATGCCCAGGGCGGCGACGGCGGTCAGGGTGGCGACATGCTTCATGTGGTTCCTCTCTGTGGTTTGTAGAGCGCAGCTGATGCCGCGCGCGAGCGCACTGTTCAGCGCGCGAGTGTCTTTCCTTCTTTTTGTAGCCACGCCGCGAACGCGCGGTCCCTGGCGAGATGACCCTCCACGATCAGCCCGACGAGTGTATCGGCCTCGATGTCCTTGCCGCGAACCGCCTTGTAGCAGGCGCAATAGGCATCGATGTTCTTCAGCAGCGGTTTGGGGAGCTTGTACTTCGCGACCTCGAATTCCGGCGGTTCGGGGAGCTTCGGCAATGCGATGTCGTTGGGAACGGTAGGTTTGCGCGGCATCAGGGGCGTTCCGGGTTGGGGATGATGACGCCGCCCTTGCTCAGGTCGCGTTCCACGATCCGGGGGTTGGGCGGTTGGACGGGCGTGGGCTGGTGGGCGCATGCCGCGAGGAGACCGGTCAGGACGATCGCGAGGAAGCGATTCATGGTGTTGGCCTTCGTCACGTGTTGGGCTCGAACGAAACGAGTTTGTTTGCGTGGTCGACGACCAGGCGCACGTCGTCGCCGGCGATGATCAGCAGGGCGCTCTCGATCGACGCGAAGCCCGCCTGACGGCTCTCCAGCGTCACCGGACGATTCAGGATCGCGGCGGCTTCGCGAAAGCCTTGTGTCGGCACAACCAGGCTGTAGCCGGTCGGGGTGAGCAGGTAGTTCGCAGCCTGCTGTACGGTTCGCAGGTTGTCGGGGACATTCAGCGTCGTCCCCGCCTTGAGCTCGTTGTAGCGCGTCTCCTGAGGAACCTTGCGGCCCGTCGACGTCGCTGTCGCCACCGGGCTCTTCAGCGACGTGGTATCGACGGATGGGGCGGTCGCGGTCACCGTCTTGCCGGCGGCCGAGCCCGATGCTGCAGTGGGGGGCAGAGGCGGCGCATCGACCCAGGGTTGGGCCTGTGCCGAGGCCGCGCCGATGCCGGCGAGCGCGAGGACCAGGAGGATTCTGGGAGTTGTCATGGATTCAGCTCCGTGCAAGAAGTTGGAAGGACGCCAGCCACGCAATCGCGGCGAGCACGGGGAAGGAATAGCGCAACGGAATGCGCCGTGTCGCGCGCGCCTCGCGCAGGCGAAAGGCGGGGGCGCAGGCCAGCAGCAGGAGCAGGCTGAACGGCCCTACCACGGACAGCATGGCGTAGGGGCGCCCGACCATCGCTAGCGCGAGCCCCCAGGCGCTGACGAAGCCGCAAAGGGGCATGGTCACGGCCAGGTGCGACCGCAGCTTGCCGACCGCGAACATCGCCGACTCGGCAAAGCGCGCGACCTCATACAGCAGCACGATGGCCAGCAGCATGGCCAGGGGTGCGAGGAGGCGCGGGAGGCACGCCGTCGTGACAACTAGCGGCAAGCTCGCCAGCGCGAAAGGGATGAAGCTCTGGCGCACGAGCTCCGGCGCCCGGTCATACCGCTGCTGGACCTCAGTCGTGACCCGATGCAGCATAGAAGCGTGCATCGATAGAAGCCCACGGGGTGACATAGATGTCGTCCTCCAGGAAGATTTTCATGGGCGTGCCACCCCGGATGGTCACGGTCGGCACGATCTGCAGGTATTTGGCCGCGAAGTTCTGACCGACCATCCGCGCCTGGTCGCTCGCGGATTGAACGGCGAGATCGCGCGACGACAGCGGGGCGGTGCTGGTGGTCGACATCGCCGGTCCCAGGCCGACCACGGCGTAGGCGAGTACGCCGAACACTTGGGCAGCCACGTGGTAGTCGACCTGGTCCTTGAGGGCCGCAACGCCGGCGACGTCCATGCCCGCGGCGCGGTGGAAGTCGATCCGCTTGCCATCCGGGCGGATGGCCCACTGCACCGTGTACGCCACGCGGTTCTGAATCACCTCGTTGACGCCGCTCGCACGAACCGTCTTCCCGGTGATGCGCGTGCCGATCGGCAGGAGGATGTACTCGCCCGTGGGGTCGAGCACTGGCCGCTGCACCTCGGCCAGCCAATCGCCGTTGTAGTCGCTCATGGTGTCGTTCTTGACCACGGCGCTGATCACGGTCGTCGTAGGCAACAGCATCTCGCCGTCACGCGGACCCGCAGCTTGGGGCGTGAGAAAGGCCCGGTTCTGCGCAGCTTCGCCGAACGTGGCTGGTCCGTCGGTGGCGGCCGTGGCCGGGCGCCCTGCAAGTTGCGCAAACATCGCTGCCTGGGGCGCTGGCGCCGCGCCAGCGGGCAGCACACTCTGCGTCGCACCCGCGGAGCCGCTCGTGCCAAGCATTTGGGCTGCGCGCGTCGGGTCCATTTGACGCGCGACGTCTTGAAGCCGCGCGGCCTCGGCACGGGCTGCATCCGCGCGGCCACGACTGTCGGCGACCAGGGCCTGCAGGCGGCTGATCTCCGCTGCGTTGCCCCCCCCCTGGCTCGCGCTCATCGTGGGCGGCGCCGGCATCGCCGGGAGTCGACCGCTGGCCATCGTGAGCGCGGGCGCGGCCGCCTGGTCGTCGTGTGCGAGCTTGAGGAAGCCTGCGCGGCCGGCCATCAGCACGCGTCGCTCTTCGTCGAGACGCCAATCCGCCTCGATCTGCGCGGGGGTGGCCTTCGCTTCGCGATCGGTGCCGAGGCGCGCATCTCGACCCGCGCCATCGGCGCCAGGTTGTGTTCGGCTCGACAGCTCGCCGATCATTCGCGCCTTCTGGCTCTCCGCCGCGGAAGCGGCGTTGGCCGCCGCGAGTTCGCGCTTCGCCTGGTCTGTGGCGGCACGGAAGTCGCGCGGGCCATTCGGTGCGATCGTCACCGCGTTTGCGTCTGCATTGGCGGCGTCCTGCGCGGTTTCCTTCTCGTGGCGCGCGCTGCGGGACCGCATCTGGAAGTAGCTTTGCAGCAGCAGCGCCAGCACGACCAGGGCGATGAGCGCGACCGCGACGGTCTGCGCGCGCTTGCCATAGGTCGTCGGCTTCTCTGCGACGTCGGTCGGCGTCGTTGTCGCCGGACCTGCGTTGGTCTTGCTGTCCGCGACCATGTCAGGCCCCCTCGCGCGTGATCGTCAGCTCGGAGTCGCCGGCGCGCATGACGAACTTCGGGAATATGCCGTTGATCTTGTGCGTGCGCGTGTTCGCGTCGTACATCGACTCGAGGATCTCCTTCTTCCCATCGATCTCGGCCTGGATCGTCATGAGGCCGCGGTTGTCTGACTTGAGCCGGACGTAGGTGAAGCGGCCGTCGTCATGGACGGACTCGATGATGTCGCCGCCGGCGGCATACCAGCCGTCCGCGTTCGACCACTTGTAGTTGGTGTTGATCGCGGAGCGATACATCTTGATGGCTTCGCGCGCCTTGCGATCGCCGTCCTTCGCGAGTTCGGCCTTCTCCACGTTGAGTCGAGCGATCTGCGCGGTGAGCGCCTGTTCGCGCGCCTGCGAGCCCTGCTGTGCGTCCCCGCTCTGCCAGGCCGTGTGGTTGATCATCGAGCCGTCGGCCTTGACCGTGACGCATTGCACCGACGGACGGTCGACGCGGTGCACCTCGAACTCGTAGGTGTTGCCGCTGCGACCGACCGCCGTGATCGCGCCGATCCGGCCCTGCGGCAGCGGCGTCAGCGACTTGGCGAAGATGATGTTCTTCGACCAGTCCATGTCCCACAGTTCCTTTTCGCCGAGCACGACATCCATGCCGTCTTCGGGCAAGGTGATCGTGATGTGGCGATACATCGTCGCCTCGACCGGAATGACGTCTCCCGGCTTCCAGTGGTACTCCCTGCAGCGGCGGACGTTACCCAGGTCGCTGTACTCGGCTGCAGTGGTGGTAGCCACTGCGAGCGAATGGACCGGGCGGGGGCGATCGGCCGGAGCAGGCGCGGCAATCGCCGTGCAGCGTGAAGTGCAGGCCGGGGTGGGCGCCGAGGCGGCGCCATCGTTGGCGAAGGCCGATGCGCCGACGACGACGGCGCAAGCGCCGACGATGAGGTTGATGAGCTGTCGCATTGCTTGTTCTCCCGTGGAATTACCGTTTGATGCATTCGTCCGGTTTGACCGGCGTGGGGTCGTCGCGCTCGGAAGGCGGTCGGACAATCTCCTGACCGAGCGGGTTGTAGCGAAGCTCGTCCTTGCGAGAGGCCGTTTCGGCCTTGGTGCGGAAGTGCCAGAGCATCGTGTAGATCTTGTTTTTGCAGTCGGTGACCGCGCCGTCCTTGGCGATCTGCCGCTCGAGCACGAAGGCCAGCGTGGTGTAGAGCTGGTCGTCCTTCTTGCCGGGGATGGGGTCTTGATCGATCGTCTGAATGTTCCGAACCTTCGTCTCGACCTCGCCGCAATCGTTGCAACCAGCGAGCTGCGCGGCCGCCTTGGGTGCGCCGACCTTCTCGAAATGGGTCATGAAGTCCGTACGCATGTCGTTGGCCATGAAGATCGACGCCAGGCCGTAGTCCGTCGTAACCGTGGCCTTGAGCTTCGAGTAGCGCTTCTCGACCCAGGACGTCAGATTCGCGTCGACCGTGGACTGAAAGAATTCCACCGGCTTGTTGTCGTCCGCGAAGACCACCGTCGACGAGCCGTCAGGGCTCAACTTGACCCATTCGACGCGGACGTTGTTGGCGAACCGCTCGTCCGCCACCTTCCATTGCAGTCCGAGAAACAGGCAGAGCAGGACGAGGAAGACGATCGTCAGCGATTGCCAGTTCGATCGCGTCTGGAGGAAGGCCGTCGTGGCCTTGAGTCGCCCTTTCCTGAGCTGCTCGTGGAAGCTCGAGCCGGCCGGGATGAGCCCACCGGGCGTCATCTCGCGAGGTTGGATGTGTTGGTTCATGTGTGCTTCTCTCTTAACCGGCCGCGAGGGCCATCTTTGCGACCGCCCGGGTCGCGCTTTGCAATGCCAGTCCGAAGCCACCACCACCGGCGCCGGCGAGGATCGTGGCCGCGAAGCGGCCGGTGCTCAGGAGTGCAACGATGCCGATCAGGGCGAAGCAGAAGAGCCCGAGCAGTTCGACCAGGCTGCTGATCGACGGGATGACGATGGGCGGCATGCCGGCGATCGACGGCGGAAAGGGGAAGCCGAAGTAGAGGGCCAGTGCAGCGACGACGAGCACGGTGTTGACTCGCGCGACGATCATGTAGACGACGAAACCGAGGAAGAACCGCAGCCATCCGTCGAACAGGAACATCAGTCGCTCGAAGACCAGAAACGGCAGGAAGAGATAGCCGACGATCTTGGCAAGCGCGTAGCCCCAAACGCCCCAGATCGACACCAGGAACGACAGAGCGCCAAGCACGAGGGACACGAGCCCGAGGACCAGTGACGCGATCACCGCGTTCGCAATCTGCGCGACGCTGGTCCAGCTGGCGTCCGGCATCGAGATGTTGCCGATCAGCTGGGCAATGAAGGCCGGGCCGAAGAACAGGTCGCTGGTGCCGATCATGGCGGACTGGATTGCGGCCCCCACGCCCACGCCGATGTCCCATATCGCCGACGTCAGGGTGTTGTAGGTCACCATCAGCGCGCGCGTGGTGAAGATGTTGAGCACCGCCTCGAGGATCTCGAGCATCGTCACCCCGCTCAGCGCGAACTTCACCATGATGCGAATGACGAGGATCGACACGAAGGCCCAGAACATCATGTCGACCCCGTCGGCATAGCCCGGCGCGGCCAGCGCCGCTGAAGTCAGGGTCGAGATGTGGCCGAGGAAGTTGTTGAATCCATCCCGGATCGGCCCGTAGTCGCCGAGGTCAACGGCGAGGGCCGGCGCGGCGTAGGCCACGAACAGGGCGACGCCCAGGATTCGCGTACCGCAACGCGCCGCTGACGCCATGGAACGGAGCGTCGTTTCTTTCATGTGGTTCTCCCCGAGCATGTCGGTTTTTATGCGACTGTAGCGTCACCTGTCAATACAGATGACGCTACAGACTTTAGCGCGCTGAAGGGCGGCTCAGAACGATGGCGCCGAGCCGGCCGTGGCCATTGAAGCTGCACGCGCCTGCACGCGAGCCACGCGTGCCTCCTCAGCGCGCTTCTGCAACCTCGTCCCGTAGACCAGCTGCACCTGCTTGCAACGGTCATCGGTGGCCGTGCGGCCAGAGGTGTCGCACTCATGCGCCGCTGACTCGAGCTCGGCGAAACTCAGCTCGTTGACTGGCCTGGGCGAGCATCCAGCGAGGGCCGCGGCCGCGGCGATTGCGAGAACGATGCGGTTCATCATGGCCTGCCCTTAGAAGGAGGGCACCGTGCCCCCGGTGGGCATGGAGCGCGACTGGATGGTCGACAGCCGGTCGAGCTCGTGCTGCCGCAGCGCATCCGCCTCCGACAATGTCTGCGCGTCCTTCTCTTGGAGGACGCGCAGCGTTTGGGATGTCGTCTTCAGCAAGTCCTCGTTCTGGGCGTAGGCGAGCGACTGCTGGCCCGCGAGGAGCTGTATCGCACCGACCGTGTTGTTGTCGGGGAGCGCCTGCATTTGTGCCGTGATGGAATTCGCCTGCGTCGAGCGGTTCTGCGCGTTCTGGCGCGTGACCGCCGACTGCCGCATGGCGTCGAGAAGTTTTTCCCAGGTCATGCGATCCTGGTACGCCCCCTTGTACATCGGCGAGCTCATGTCGGTGGGCAGGCCGACCGCGCTCATCGTCGAAGTGGCAACGTCCATCGTGCGCGGCGTCGACGAATAGGCGGTCTTGTAGAGCGCCTCTGCGTTCGCGTAGAACGTCGCCGTGTCCGCGGCGAGCTGGGGCAACTGCCCCAGGTACGACACGCCGAAGTCGTTCAGGTTGTTCACCAGCTGCGTCTGGAGCCCTGTCTGGATCTCCGTCCGAATGGTGCCGGGCAGCTTCGTCAGGTTCGTCAGCTGGAGCTCGTATTGCTCCACCATGTTGGCGTATTGCTCGAGCTCGCTGGCGTACTGCAGGCCTTGCTCGGCATACGCGAGGACTTGCTGGACGTTCAGAGCGATGTCGGTCACCGGGATTTGCGCGTTCGCCGCCGGCGCGCAGGCGAGGGCGATGCACGCGGCCGTCGTGATGGAGGTGACGCGCGCAACGCGCGTCAAGCGCATCGGAAGTGCGTTTTTCATGATGACTTTCCTCTTGCGGTTGGTAGAGAGCTCAGGCAACGACGCGCAGGTCGGGCCCGTTGTGATGAGGCGCCTCGAGCGCCTCGACGGCCAGGCGCATTCCTTCTTCGAAGCCGTGCGCCGCGATCAACCGATCGCGGATTGACGCTTCGCGCGGATGCGAGGTGTTGAACACCCTCTGTTCGGCCTCGACGTCAATCACGACAACCTTGCTGACACCGATCTCGGGCTGCCAGACGAAGGCCTCGCGCTTGGGCGTGAGACTCTTGATCGCTTCGCACTGGCCCCGCGTGAGGTGGAACGTCCGCTGATAGAGGTCGACATCCATCTGCGGGTCGGCCATGAACCAGAAGGTCGTCGCAGCACTCCGAATGGCACTCCACGAGGGCAGCCGCTCGAATTCCTCGGGCGACTGCGACCAAAGGTTCACCGAGCCGAACCACTTGCCCCACGTGCGGACCTTGGAGATCACGAAGTCCGCCGCCTGAGGAATGCTCAGAAGGTAGTGCGCCTCGTCGACGTCGAGCTGCTTGGGCACATTGCGCAGCTCGGGATCCTCGAACGCCTGCGTGATCCGGAACAGCACTTCCAGCAGCACCGGGTTCAGCGCCTTGGCGTCGTCACGCAAAGCGCCGAGGTTGAACACACCCACGCGGCTGTCCAGCTTGCCGATCGAGTCTTGGTTGGCGTCGAACAGGTGCGCGTAGCGACCGTGCGCGGCGCCAGAGTCCCCTTCGTTCGACCGCACCCAGCGCGAGAACTTCCGTCTGATCGGCTTGTCCAGGTGCGCGACGAAGTGCGCGAGCGTCTGCGCTCGCCCACCGTTGATGAGTTGCAGCGTCTGTTCGAGCGCGTCATCGAACTTGTCTTGCTCCAGTGGCTCGAGCTCTTTGTCCGCCTTCGAATCGTTGGCCTGCAGCATGACGTGGGCGAGTGCCGTGAAGTGGGCGCGAAACGCCTTGTCGCCGGGGCCGCGATAGTTGACGAATGGATTGAAGCCGCGACCGCTGTCGGTGCCGACGCGAAAGATGCCGCGTCCCTCGCCGAACATGTGGCCGAGGTTCTCCGAACCCGGGTCGATGTCGATCGCGCGGTATAGGCTTTCCGCGTACTTCAGGAAGTGCGCGGCCTTGGTGTTTTTCGCGAACGTCTTGCCGGATCGGATTGGGCCCACACCGACCACCATGGAACGCCCGCCGATGAAGCTGCTGTAGCCGAACACGGAACCCTCGCGCGACGTGAACAGGTACTGCGGCTCCTCGGGCTTCCCATCGCACACGAGATCCGGCACCACGCGCTGTCCGGGGCTGGGCTGGCAGAGCAGCGATGCCGCGCCAAACTGCACTGCGGTCATGTAGAGCTCGCGCGCGCTCTCGGCGCGTTGACCAGGCTGGAACGCACGGAACGCACGGTCGATATCCACCGTCTCCCAGATCAGGTTCATGCTGCTGTTGCCGGCGGCCTGGTTCAGCAGCAACGAGGTCTGCTTGATCGCCTTGGGGTCGGCACCGAACGCGACGAGGAAGGCGTCGCCGGTGCCCCACAGATCCGTGATGCTTTCCGCTGCGCCGAGTTCGTCCATCAGCTTCTTGATGCGCGGGCGCATGCCGGCCTGGCGCTCGACCTCGCTGCGTTCCTCCCCGCCTTTCAAGACCTGGATGAGGCTCAGTTGCGCGCGCTCCAGCGCCGTGTTCTTCTTCTGGAACATCCAGGCTCGTTGGAACTCGGTCAGTGCCTTCCACCGGGTCATGAGGACATAGTTGCCCTTCTGACGCGCGGGTGCCTTCGTGTCCGACGCCCACAGCCCTGGCTTGATCTTGGCCCCCGCAGGCATGAAGCGGCGGACGGCCGCGACCCGCGCGTAGGTGTTGGTGACGCCAGAGAGCTTCAGAACGTCCATGCCTTCGACGCGAACATTCGAGATGTCGCCGGCGGACACGTAGATGTCGAGATCTTCGCTTGGGATCATCTCGGACAACCCGTCATCGAGCGCTCGCTGATTGAGGCTCGCCAGGAACCGCAGGTGCGCCCACGTTTGCTGTTGTGACAGCACGCTCGCGGGAAACAGCGCGGTCCACTTCGCCGCCACTTCCTTGATCGCATCCGCGAGCTGCACCGCCATGTTCGCGAGCTGCTCGTTCTCCAGCAGGAACGCTTTCTGCGGGCTCAGCGCGTTAGCCACGATGGCGCGGCTGTGCGTGTCGAAGGTAGCCGACGCAAGGTGCCGCAGCAGCGCCGGGAACTTCAGCTTGTTGATGTCGTCGTCGGGCTCCATCTCGAGGTAGTGGACGATCCTCGACCCCGACAGCTGTTGCTTATTGAGGTGCGCTTCGCGTCGCTTCGACAGCAGGTGCGACTTCGGCTCGGCGCGATCGGCGATCGACACCTTCACCCCGTCGAAGTGCGAGTAGTACTGAGTGACGACGATGTTGCGTGACAGCCGGCCGTAGATCTGGCGCGCGATGACCGACAGCGCCATGTGATCCTCGGGCAGCAGACCGTCCGCGTCCCAACCCATCACCTCGATCGCTCCAATGAGCGACCCGCGCCGGGTTAGGAAAAAGTGGTCGCCGTAGGGCTCGATCACACCAAAGTAGTCGGTGACCGACGCGATCTTGTCGTTCTTCGCCATGAACTCTCCCTGAGCGCCCCGGGCCTTCAGCGCGCTAAAGGCCCGGGGCGATTCGTGGTTAACCGGTGAACGAGCCCATCCAGGTAGCCACGTTCAGGATCACCATGCCGGCGATGGCGGCGCGAACGAGCACGCCCATGATCCCTTCCTTGGGAGCGAAGATCCACACGGCGAAGCCGATGACGATGGACAGCACCACCGCCGCGGTGCCGAAGGGACCGTCCATGAAGTCGATGTAGGCCTGGATCCAGGTGCGGAACTGCGCCCAGGTGGTGCCGCCCCCAGTGCCGACGTTGTAGCCGGCCCAGGCGGGCGCGCTGGCCAGGCCGGCGACCGCCACGGCGGCGAGCTTGGCGCGGGCCTTCGAGGCCTGGCGCAGGCGTTGTTGCAGGTGAACTTGCATGCTTACTCCCGTGATTGAAGGAAATGAACTCGCCGGCCCTTGGTGCGGCCGGCAGACCAGAAAGAGCCGCGCCTCATGGCGCGCACCCAGCCTTGGGCACCGCGGGGGTCATCCTTGTGGATGGCGTACATCGCGGTGAAGTAGACGAGGGCAAAGGTCGGCGAAATGAGCCACCAGACCTTCTTCATGACGAAGCCAAAGGCAACGGTCATGGCGATGCCGCCGAAGAAATACTGCGACGGCAAGCCGTACTTCAGCTCTTCGTCGTTCATCACGGTGACGTCCTGGAGGGCGTCTAGGCCCTCCTGCGTCCCCTTCGATGAGGGCTCTGCCATCGATCGGTCTCCCCTTGAATGTCCGCTGATTGGAGGTTTTTTCTCCCATTCTGCGAACAGTACATATCGCACGATGTTCGCTGTTTTCGCCGCTTCACACAACCCCTTTCGACCCGCCAGAGTCAGAAGCCACGCTCCGACGAACCGACATCGTTGACGGGAACGGGGACAGCGTGTAAGCGGTGCCTGGGCCTCGATCGGACACTTACAATGGATCGCTTTGCTCGAAGCAGCATGCACACGTTGGAGGGGTCCCGTGGGGCAGCACTACCGACGAACCGACGCCGGAGGTCGGCCGTCAGCGCACTTGAGCGGGGCCGCTGTGCCCATAACAAAGGAAACCGATGTCACCCATTCGTGCACTGGTGGCGGACGACCACCCGATGATTTCCGGCGGACTCACCAATGAGCTTCCCGCGTTCGGGATCGAGGTGGTCGCGTCTGTCGCCGATGGAAGCCAGGTGATTGGCAAGTATCTGGAGTTGAAGCCCGATGTCCTGGTACTGGACTTGCGGATGGAGCAGGTCAAGGGACTTGAGGTCGCAACCGAACTGCTCGCCCGCGATCGAGATGCACGGATCGTCTTCTACTCGCAGTTCAAGGTCGACCGCATCATCCGCGAGGCGTATCGCATCGGGGGCATGGGCTTCGTCCCCAAGAATGCACCGCTCGCCGTGTTAGCGGAAGCGATCTCCTCTGCCTATCGGAGGGAGCAGTACTGGCCGCCAGACATCGCCCAGGCTCTCGCGAAGATGGCTGTGCGGGGCGAGGAGGCCCCGCAGGCGAAGCTGGCCGAGCGCGAGCTGCTGGTGTTCAAGATGCTGGCCGAAGGCCAGACGCACGCAGAGATCGCTGCGACGCTGCATCTGAACCCGAAGACGATCGGCCTGATCGTGCAGCAGATCAAGGATGCCCTGCATATCTCGCGTCCGGCCGAGTTCACGCGCCTAGCGATCCGATACCAGCTAATCGACGAGTGACTCGATGACCGACACCCTCCTGCGCCGTGCGCTCTCGTCGAGGCCTCATTTCCGAGCCACGTGGCCACGAGGCTTTCTGGGCTGGCTGAGCTACGTGTCCGATCACGTGCTGTTCGGATTTCGTCACCCCATCGATTGGCAGGGATTTGCGGTCCTCGAAGAGTGCGGCGTCGGCCAGCCGATCACGACCGCCAGCGGCACCACCGTTGTGTACGGCCTCGAGCTCGACGTGTTGCGCCTGGTTGGTCGGGATCGTCCGTTCGATCTTGCCGCCAAGCAACTGCGCATCTCCGAAGAACGGTTTGCACGCGTTCGCGCGGACCTGGTGCGCCGGCTTGGGGCCGAGGATGACGTACACCTGGCTCGCATCGCCGACGAGCATGGCCTGCGATGATCAAGCTCGTCTTCGGCCGAGGAGTGCGCCTCGCCTCCAAGGTCAAGGTCCATGCGTCGTTCGTGAGCGTCTGGGTCGGCGCCGTGTCCGTCGCCGGGCTGCTCCTCTACCTGGGCGTCGATTCGTTTTGGAAGGCGCGCTCCCGGCTTAGCGACCAGGCCACGTCCTACGCTCACTTGATCGCGGAGCACGACAAATTCGGGTTCACGCTGGCCGATGTGATCTTGCGCGACATCGCCGATAACCTGACGATTCAGGACTTCACAGACAAGCCGCTGCCGCCGGCGCGACATGCGCAGGTTCTGAAGCTCCTGCAGGACCATCGCAACCGCCTGCCCGGCATCGCTTCGTTCACGCTCATCGGTGCGGACGGCATCCGGCGAATCGGCGTGGTCGGCAAGGACTTCACCGACTTGAGCGACCGAGGGTATTTCATCGCAACACGCGATGGGCAGCCTCTCTTCATTTCCAACGTGGAGGACGGGCGCGCATCGGGCAAGCCAGGCATCCACGTGGCGCGACGCTTCAACGGGCCTGACGGCAGCAGCTTCGGCGGCACCATCGAACTCAACCTGGCGGCCCAGGACGTCTTCTTCAGCTACTACAAGTCGATGAACCTGGGGAAGAACTCGTCGACCACACTGCGCGATCCGAAGCGCATCCTCATCAGCTACCCACATTACCAGCTGTCGAAGTCGTCCATCGAGGGCCCTGATCCGATGGGCGACGCGATCGCCAACGGCGACGATCACGGACTGTTCATCGGCGTTGATCCTGCGGACGGTCTCGAGAAAGTCACCGCCTGGGAGCGGCTGAGCGGCACGAACTTCTACGCGAGCGCTTCCCTGGCCACCGGCGAAGCGATGGCCGAGTCCCACCACCTGGCGATCGTCGCCGTGCTGGCCGCCACCGGCATCCTGTTGGGCGCCCTAGCGGCGACGTCTTCGATTACCAGGGCGGCCGCGTTGGGTAAGGCGCGCGACGACGCGATGAAAGCTGGTGCCGAACGCACGACACTGATCCGCGCGCTGAACACGATCGTCGAGGATGAACGCAAGAGCATCTCGGTAGAGATCCACGATGTCCTGAACGCGATCGTGTTGCGCATTCGCATGGATGCGCAGGGCATCAGCACGCTCGCTGCTTCCTTGCCTGATCCCATTCAAGGCGAGATCAGTCAACGCGCGAACTCAATCCTGCAGAACGCCAGCGACCTGTACGACCAGGGCCGCAGCCTGGTGACCCGTTTGCGGCCGGAGGTGCTCGATGTCCTGGGTCTGGATGAGGCCGTCGACGAGATGGTCTCAAGCTACAACGATGCCCACCCGGGATGTCGCTTCACGATGACCTCCACAGGCGACCTGAGCTCTCTGGACAACGAAGTCGCGATTGCGTCGTATCGCCTGGTTCAGGAAGCGCTCTCCAACGTGGTCAAGCATGCGAAGGCCTCGGTCGTCACCGTCTCGCTCCGGCGCGTGGATTCGCGCAATCGCCTCGAGATCTCGGTGTGCGACAACGGCATCGGCTTCGATCCAGCCAGGTCGACGCCAGGTGTTGGCCTGATCGGGATGCGCGAACGCGTGACCTCACACAGCGGCCAGCTGGTCATTCGGCCACGTACGGGGGGCGGCACCGAGGTGCGTGCGTACCTGCCGCTCGGGGCCGACAAGGCCGCCTGAGTGGATGCGGGGCAACCTCGGCGACGTCGACGGACCGCGCAGCTCGACGCGGCTTCGCTGTATGGACAGCGATCACTACAATGAAAACGCAAGAGAACAGCAGGACACGGGAGCCATGCCTAGCCAAAGCCGCAAAGTTCGCGCTATCAAATCGTGGTCGACGCGCGACCACCTCGCGGCGGAGGTCGATCGCATCGCGCTGAAGCTCGGCGACCAGTGGCACTTCACGCTCGACCGATCGAAGCTGTTCAATTGCTTTGTCGGCGCGCTCGTCAAGGCCGAGCCCGAGCTCGAACGGTCAAAGGACAAGGTCTTCGACGAAGCGTCGCTCGAAGCGGCCATCTTCGACGCGATCCACCGCAGCCTGCACCGCTGACAGCCTACGCCCGCGCCAGATCGAGTCGGCACTTGCCGCACATGAGCGCCAAGTCGGGCTTCCCCCAGGCGTTCGCCGCGCAGCCTGGACACTGGTACTTCACGCGGTTGCTGCGGTCACCGGTGGCTTCGCCTGAACCCTCGCCGTCCTCGAGCGACGCAGCAACCAAGTCAACGACCTCTGCCCACGAGACCACGAAGCCACTATCGAGCAGGCGCTTCGTCGCGACGTCGAAGGGGCCGCCATCGACCACATAGTCGCCGATTGACTCGCCGGTCTCCTTCCCGCCTGGCTTGCCTGTCGAGGACGGCTGCAGGCCGATTGCTTTCATCTTCGCGGCCCATTCCTTGTTGTGGTAGCCGCGTCGACCAGGCGTCCCATAGACGCGCTGCCAAAGGTGCGTTTGCTCGTGGGCGACCGTCTGCAAGATCTCGACCAGGCCGCCTGTGGCGAAGTGCGCCGGGTTCAGCGCGAGTTCGTGCGTCACCTCGCCGGTGGCACGCCGGAATCGCTCCGGCGCGAAGAAGCCTGCGATGCGCTTGCCCTTCCGCTGCAGCGTGATGAGGCAGTCCGGTAAGCCTCCGTCGAACAACTCGCGGTTGTAGTGCTCGAAACAGCGCTGCAGCTCAGCGTACGCCTCGCTGGTGGGAATGAGTCGTGCGCTCATTCCCCCGGGAGCAACAGGAGCACGACCGCCGCGATCGCTGTCCCCCCCGCCCACAGGATCAGTGCCGACGCACCCGGCTTCAGGGCGTCGCTGAGTCCGAGCTCACCCGGCCGGATGATGAAGGACAACACTCCAGGCGCGAACAGCCACAAAACGAGGACCACCGCTCCGAACACGATCGAGAACGCCATCAGGCGTCGCTTTGCCGTGCGCAGGCTCGACGCCCGCGGGCGCCGCCTATTTTCTTCACTCGCTCCCAAGTTCAACTCCCCTGTCACCGCGTTCTCCAATCCCCAGCTCTGCCTTCGGCTTTATTCCGATCGTAGCAACGAAACTAGGTGCCCCAAGCCACGGCACGTCCCCCCGAAGGGGGCCTGGATTGCGCAGCCCAATCAAGTCAATGGAATGCGCAATCCACTTGCAATGGATCGCGGTTCGCAGATTGCATCACGTACTGTCATGTGTCAATACACGGGAGCATACGGGCGAGTCAAGGGCGGACGCGGAGGCCGGCGGCCAGCCGGGCGAGCATCCGGCTTGCGCACCCTTGATGCGCCGGCTGTTCAACACGCTGCCGCTCGCGGGGGTGGGCGTCAACGCGCCTACCCCCGACGAGCCCGCCCGGCGGCGAGGGCCTCCCGGCTTTAGCGCGCTAGGCACCCTGGGCGGCCGCGGCCTCTGCGACCAGGGCCTCGAAGTCGATGCCGTACTTGATGCCCGCCTTCGCGATGCGCGGGGTTCCGGAGAAGACCCGCACATGCGCGCCCGTCGCATAGTCCCACTCGAATAGACGCCGAAGCTGGCCGTTCTCGTCGACCTCGCTTAAGTGGACGATGCGCTGCCCATGGCGAGGCGTCCGCTCTGCGTAGATGACGACGTCGATGCTCGCGCGGATGTCTTCGCGCACCGCTTCGAAGGGCACGCGGCTGTCGTTCGCCAAGAGCATGAACTCGAGGCGCCGCAATGCCTTCTCGTCGCTGCTGGCGTGAATCGTCGTGAGGACGCCTCGGTGCCCGGTGTTCAGGGCGATTTGAAGCGCTGTCGCGGTCTTCGGCTCCCGGCATTCTCCGACCATGACAGCGTCGCATTCCTGCCGAAGCAGGTTCACCAGGAGCCGCTCCATGGTTACGGGGTCGTCGCTGACGACGGCTCGCCTCGACGCCTCCATATATAGGACGTTGAGCTTGTTGATCCATAGCTCTGACGTATCTTCGATGACTGCTGTTCGGGTTTCTGGGGGGCCGATATTACCGAGGGCATTCAGAACGGTGGTCTTGCCAGATCCGCTGGCGCCGGCGACGAGCATGTTGGCCTGGACGGCTACCGCCGCCCGGAGAAATGCGAGCATTTCACTTGAGAACATCCCGCGCTCCAGGAGATCCTCGACGGTGAATCGGACTTTCGGAAATAGCCGGATGGTCATGTTCGAACCGCGATGCGCGACCGGATACATGACAGCGTTGATGCGTGAGCCATCCGGCATACGGGCGTCGGATATTGGCCTAACATTTTCGTCGGCGTCCTGCCCGAGATTCCGTGCCGTCTGTTTAATGAAATTGATCAATTCTCGTTCAGACCTCCAGCGCGCTTCGGTCAGGACAAACTTTCCCTCACGTCGAACGAATACTTGATCGTATCGGTTGACCATGATCGATGTTATCGACGAGTCGCTAAAAAACGGCGCGATAGGCGCGCCGTAGATCTCGATCAGTTCGCGATCCGCGTGGAATATCGGCGCGGCGTCGCCGAGCGAGTTTGGGTCAGTCATGAGGTAGTTCTTCTACGGTGAAGGTGACGGATTCGCGCAGGCCCGTCATGCGATCCGGAACAAACATTTCCTTGTCCAGGTCGTAGTGCCGAGTCTTTTCGTTCCAGCGATATACGGGCCATTTTTTCTCGTCGAACATCCGCTGGTAGTGCGCCCGCATGACTGCGTCGGCGAAGATGTATTCGACCCGCCGGTATCGGCCGTCGCGTAGTGCACGAGCATGGTCGGCGAGCCCGAGATAGACCTTCATGGTGGTCTTGTACGTGAGCTCAATCTCCAGTGCAGTGGTTCCCTCCGGACCGACCATCAGGGCGTCGGGCACCTTCTTGCCTCGCTCGCGAATAAGGCGCTCCGGCACGACGTGTGTCCAGGCCGCTCGGCGCGCGAGCACGGCGCGCTGAACGGCCAGGCTGTGACGGGCCAAGGACGCGGCTATGCGGCGGTCGTCAAGGTGGTACTGCGCAGCCTCGGGCACCCCCTCGAGCATGCTCAACCCGTTGGACGTGAGCATGAGAACGGGCCTGCGCAAGGTCGGTACCTCGACGCGCTTCAGCAACCCCTTATCGACGAGGCGCTTGAAGTAAGCGCTATTGGTGAAGTGCTCCAGCCCGAGCAACTGCATCAGCACCGGGACGTTCGAGTAGTGGAACCGACAAATCCAGTCGAGGATGACACCTACCTTTTCCGCTCCCCGCGCCCTCGGGTTCGCCGGCAGCCAGCCGGGTCGCTCCGCGGGAGGCGTCGGGCCTACCCCGTCACCATCAGCAGGAACAGCAGCACCGGCGCGAGCAGCGTCCACTTCACGATCTTGAGGAGCATCCGGGGAAGCGTCAGAGGAACGTTCTGGCGGGGCGACTGGCGGGGTTGGTAGCGGTTCATTTGTGGATTCCATAAGGTCAACCAGCGGTGCATGCGAGAGGTACAGACGACGGTACACGAGGCCGTCGCGAAGCGGCCATCGAGCCGCTTCGAACCCCGTGCCACGCTGGGAACGCCGGGGGACGATGAGAAAACATCCGTGATCGCCGGTAGGCGGGCAACGACCGGAACAAGCGCCTCGCCCGCCAGCCCGGCTTCAGGCGGCCAACGAGCCGCCCTCTGCCAGATCGGCGCCCTAGAACCTCGGGCCAGACACGAGAGCATCCGCGATCGCCGGCACAGCTCGCCGACGTGCATTCGGCCATGGCCCCGCCCCGCGGG
>Ga0105243_10001365_pt1 | contig 21667 bp, 13 predicted proteins | sample KBSM34metaG_FD_81525 | JGI IMG/M metagenome (GOLD analysis project Ga0105243, IMG submission 81525) | Miscanthus rhizosphere microbial communities from Kellogg Biological Station, Michigan, USA - KBS M3-4 metaG | ecosystem: Host-associated > Plants > Roots > Rhizosphere > Soil | place... | reverse complement strand
TATTCCCACGTGTTACGCACCCGTCCGCCGGTGATGCATTGCTGCACCCCCTAGACTTGCATGTTTGAGGCCTGCCGCCAGCGTTCGTTCTGAGCCAGGATCAAACTCTCATGTTTTTGATCCTAGTGTGCAGATCGACGCTGAACGCTCTTGATTGCGTAGTTCGCAAAACTGATTGACTAGGGTTTGGTCACCCTTTCGGGCAACCGAACATTTTGTACAATTTAGTCTTGCAGAAGAACGCGAGCGTTCATGTCGCTGCTCGATAGTATGCGCCAAAGCCTAAGCCTTGACGCGAGTGGCTATCCGAGCCGCCGCCCACGTTCCCCTTCCTTAAATCACAATGTCAAACAGCCCGCCGAACGACGAATTTCACGTCTGATTTCAACGATTGTACCGCCTCGCAACAACAGCCGCGAAGCAGCGTGGGCGCGGGTTATAGGAGCGGGGTCTCGGCGTGTCAAACGCTAAAATCGCCAAAAAAAGCGGTTTTTTTCAGGGACCTGTGGGCTCCGGCCCGGAAACCGAAGTCTGCTCCGTGCCTCCCCATATGTAGGTGGCATTTCGGCAAATCCCACCAGCGAGGCGGAAATCCGCGGGTCCCGGCGGCCGTATCAGACCCGGGAATGCTGCGTTGCGCCATTTTGGGCCCGCAAAATCGGCACTTCCCGCCACTTCGACCCAAGCAAAGATCAGGCGGTATCGACGGAATCTTGAGAGCTGCAAGCCCAAATTCCATCTAAGCAATTGAATTATTTACATAAATTCCGCAGAATCAGAAAAGCGCGCGAGGCTATCGCGCGCTTTTCTCCGTACACCGAACGAAACCTACAGCCGTTCGTCCGCCATATGGCGCAGATCGGCGGCCTCCAGATTGGTCATCAGCACGCCGTCGGAGCGATTGTAGCGGATATCGGCGGTGTCGATCCAAACCACCTTGTCGCTGTCGAGCCGCACCAAGAAGGCGGAGATATCGCCATCGGGCGCGTGGGCGGTATCGATCACCGTGCCGACGCGGCTGCCGCTCAACAGTTGAACGCGTTCGCCGATCAGATTGTCGCCACGCTCCACGATCACCCATCTTTCGCGGTCGGGCCACACGCCGCGACGATAGGCGGCGCGTTCCGCCGCATAGCGCGCACGCAAGCCCTCATATGCCGCGGTGCGATCGCGATACTGCTGCTGCTGCGCTTGGTTGTTTTCCAGCTGATTCTGATACTGCTGCTGTTGCTGCTGATACTGCTGTTTCTGCGCCTGATAGTTGGCATCGTTGGCGTTGGTTTGGGGATCCACGGCGGCCGCTTCGGCTGCGGCCTGCTTGTTGATCTCGGCGGTTTGCGCCTGCTCTTCCGGAGTGGAATGGGTGGTGGGCATGCCGTTGGCATCCACCCTTTCGCCCGGACGCGCTTGACCGAAAACCGGCGAGACAATCAGGAAAGACGAAAAAGCAAGGCCGCTCGCAGCGGCCAGAATCGGGACTCTCATGGCACACTCCTTTGGGCGCATGCCAAAGGAACGTGCCGGACCGGCTCAGGTTCCGGTGCGCGCGCGGGGGAACTTTTTTAGACGGCGGCGGAGATGTAGTCCCGCAATGCGGCAGCCTCGCTCACGGTTTCGGCGATGCGGGTCTTCACCACGTCGCCGATCGAGATCATGCCGCAGAGCCGCATTTGCTCATCCAGCACGGGAATATGGCGGAAGCGCCCGCGGGTCATCACTTCCATCAGGCTTTCCACCGTGTCCGCCTCGGTGCAGGTTTCCGGCTTGGGCGTCATATGCGCACCGACCTGTTCGCCAAAGGCCGGGGCGCCCCCCTCGGCGACAGCACGCACGATATCGCGCTCCGAAATGATCCCTGTCAGGGTCCCGTTGCTGTCCTGGACCACCAAGGCACCGATCCTTTTTTCGGTCAGCATCTTGGCGGCATCGCAAATGGTTGCGTTGCTGGCGATGGCCACCACCTCGCGGCCCTTGCCCTGGAGAATATGCCTGACTTGCATGACGACGCTCCTCTGATCTTTGGTCGCTCCGGCTTTCGCCGACGCTCCGCTCCAAGAGGTTCCGCCGCAAACGGATTTGCGGGCGAAACGCAAAGCCGGCCGGGTCCCGCCCGGTCTGTTGAGACAATGCTGCGCCCCAGCCAAAGGGCTGGCAAGACGGTTTTCTTGGTGCGGCGCAATAGGAGGTGGAAATTGCGTAAAATCTGCTGGATACTGGCGTCGGAAGGGTGCATCGGAAGCCGGGGAGGGATTGCTCGGAACATGCTTAGGGCATGTTCCTCGTCCTCGCTGGCGCTCGGATCACTCGCTTCGCTCGTGCCCAAAATTGCCTGTCGGCAATTTTGTCGAACAAGGCTCCGGAATACCGATCCGGCACCGCCATCCCGCCCACGCGGACGTCAAGGATAGTGCTGGTTTCCCGCAGGGCGGGATGGCGGTGCCGGAGGGATTCGAACCCTCGATACGCCTTTTCAAACGTATAACGGTTTAGCAAACCGCCGCCTTCAGCCTCTCGGCCACAGCACCAGCCAATGTTCCCAACGAACGGGAAGGGCGCCCTTTTGCCCTAGATCGCAGCCCGGCTCAAGGCGGCTGTGAAGTGCCGCATCGGCCCATGTTCACCGCTGCTGCTTTGTCGCCTGCCAGCTGCCGCCATCGGAGATGGTGCCTTCCAGCCGGTCGCCGACCAGGCGGCCCTGATATTTCTGGTTCCCCAGCGTGAAGGAGATCTGGTCACCATTCATCTTGCCGTCGCTGATCGTCCGGGTGCCGCCGGGCGAGGTCAGCGAGCCCGCAACCATCTGGAAGTTCTGCGTCAGCCGCAGTTCGCCCCTGGGCATGCGCCAGTTGCCTTCCACCTTGGCCGGTATGATCCACAGCATGGCCCTGCAATAGCTCTCGCAATTCGGACCGTTGGCCGTGACCTCCTGGTCGGGCGTCCATTCGGCCATGTCGAAGGAGTTCGACACCACCCGTGTGCCGGGCTTCATGTTCAACAGGATGGGCCGCAGGCGCAGGTTGAGGTCCGGCAGCAGGAACATGGTGACCACCGTGGCCTGTTTGAAATCGCTTTGGAAAATGTCGCCCTGCACGAAGGTCGCCTTGCCGGTCACGCCCGCCGTGGCGGCATTGCGCCGGGAGAGAGCGACCATATCGGGATTGAATTCGATGCCGGTTGCTTTGGCGCCGCGCTTCGCCGCCGTGATCACGGTGCGGCCGTCACCCGAGCCCAAGTCGAAGAGAATGTCATTGGGTGTCACCTTCGCCATATCCAGCATGCGATCCACCAGCGCCTGCGCGGTGGGCACCCAAACCACATCCTTGCCTTGCTGGCCCACCACAGGTTCAAAAGGCTTGGCTTCCTGCGCAACGGCGCCGCACGTGATCAGCGCCACGACACAGGAGGCCGTCAGCGACCGGAAAATAAAATTGCGTGTCATGGTCCCTCCCATTGGTTTTTCAAGACATTCAGGAATTATTCCGCGGCTCCCTGCACGGCGGTTGCATTGCGGTTTATGAGCAGGAGCGGCGTTCCCAGCAGCAGAGCGCCCACCCCGAACAAAGCGCCCATGCCGGTATAGGCGAGGCTGGAATAGAGCATATAGAGGCAGGTCGCGGTGAAGATGATCGGCGTAAGCGGATAGAGCGGCACGCGATAGGAAAGCGCGCGATCCGGATCGCGGCGGCGGAAAATGAATATCGAAACTGCGATCATGGTCATGAACAGCCAGAAGACCGGCGAGGTATATTCCACCATGGTCTTGAATACGTTGCGCGAGAAGGCCCCCAGCACCACCAGCAAAAGCGCGATCGCGCCCTGCAGCAGAAAAGCGTGAGACGGATTTTCGCCGCGCGCGCTCCAGGCGCCGAAGAACTTCAATCCCGGCAGGTCGCGCCCCAGCGCGTAATAGACGCGGGCACCGGTGAATACCGTGGCGTTCAACGTACTGATCGCCGATCCGCAGACGAAAAGCGCGATCAGAGTCGCCCCTGACGGGCCGAATGCCGCCCGCATGACGTCGGCGGCGATGGCGTTGGATTTCCGCAAGCCATCAAAACCCATGACGTACAGATAGGCCGCGGCGACCAGGAAATAGAAAACCGTGACGATAAGGATGCTCAACACCAACAGCCTCACCATACTGCGCTTGCCGTTGCGCAATTCGGCGGAGAGATAGGCCGCTTCATTCCATCCACCATAGGTGAGCAGAATGAAGACCATGGCCAGCCCAAGCTGGCCAGTGCCGCCTGAAGCTGGGGCTGCCGCCACCGGCACGGGTGCGCGGGCGGAAAAGGCAACCACCAGGCCGGCCACAACCAGCATCAGCAGCGCCGTGATATCCATGGACGTGAAAATTTTCTGCGCCGTCTTTCCCTGCATGGTCCCGGCGACATTGACGGCGGTGAAAAGCACAATAATGAAAGCGGCATGGATCGCCGCGCCCTTGGCGCCCAAAGGCAAAATGCTCTGCGCATAATCGCCATAGACGAAGGCGACCAGGGCAATGGCGCCGGTCTGGATCACGGTGCAGCGGGCCCAGGCGAACATCAGCGCCATCCCTCGCCCATAGGCGCGGGAGAGGAAATGATACTCGCCCCCCGCATGGGGAAAGGCGGTGGCGAGTTCGGCATAGCAAAGCGCGCCAACAAGCGTGAGCGCCCCGCCCACCAGCCACAGCGCCAGATAAAGCCAACTGTTGCCGGCGAATTGCGCGACCAGGCTGGGCGTCGCGAAAATGCCGATGCCCACGACCATACCGACGACGATCACCAAACCGTCGACAAGCGACAGGGTTTCGCGCGGCGCACCGGCCTCATCACGCGGCATGCGATCTTTCCCCAGACGGTTTTCGTTGGGCACAGTGGATCGGCAATTGCCGAGCCTGTGCAGGCATTGGAAAGTCGTGAGCTGGCGGGAAGTCTGCCGGGTGCCTAAGCGCCTGTCAAAGCCGCAGGGGCTGGCCTTCGCGAACCCGCTGCAACCGCCACAGTTTTGCCATTATCTCTGAACCCCCATCCGTAGCAACTCGGGTTTGCGAAGATGCAAACACCTCGTTGCGACACCTTCCCCCTTCCTGGCGCTTCGCGCCGAAGGGGGAAGAAAGCTGAGGGATGCTGATTGTCGCTCGGCGGAATGCCTCGCTCGAGATTTCTGGATGGCTATGCTTTTCCGGACTGCAGCTCTTGCCGTAGCCGCCGCGCAACAATCCGGTCTTCTCCCGGTTTGAGCGTGATGACGCCGAGGTCCAGGCTATTGTCGGCAGACCAGACCAGGATGGACGGCTCGCCGGCGCGCATTTTCTTGATCACATCCGCCCGGTTGATGCCCAACTGCGCCTCGTCCCAGGTGATGCGGATATGGGGCCAGCGGTTGAAAACTTCCGGCAGATACATCTCGGCCTTCACCCCTGGGACAGCGGTGGCGCTATCCATGATCAATTTGGCGCGGCGTTCCCATTCCTGCCATTCCTTCTCGTGATCGCGCTGGAGGAAGGATTCCAGGGCGACCATGATGCCAAGCATCTCCTCCTTATTGACCTTCATGCCGCGGCCGATGGTGGCCGAGGACGGGCTGTTGTTGGCGCGCGCGCCCGCGATCAGGTCGGCGCGTCCCAGCAGCAGACCGGAGGACTGGGGGGCCATCAGCCCCTTGCCGCCCGAGAAACAGACCAAGTCGAAGCCCATCTTGATCCACTTGGAGATGTTTTCCACCGGATGCACATCGGCGGCGGCATCGTTGAAGGTGGGGACGCGCACCTTCTTGCCGATCTCGACGAATTCCGCGTCCTTTATCTCGCCCTTGGCGTTGGCATAATTCAAAAAGAACAAGGCCGCGGTTTTCTCATTGACGGCGCGCTCCAGTTCGGCGCGGGTCGTGACTTCAACCATCCGGACGCCGGTGTTGCGGATGGCGTGATCGTAAGGGAATCGATGGGCCTTTTGGATGATGACCTCATTCTTCATGCCCGTGAGATCGGGGACCTGGTTGACCTTTTGGCGGTCCGTGCCGGTGACAATTCCGGCGGTGCCCAGCGTCAGCGCGGATGCCGCGCCGGCTGTGACCATGGCCGCTTCCGAGCCGACCAGGGACGCGATGCGCTTGCCCACCGCGTCATGCAATTCTTCCACTTCGACAAAATATTGCGACGCGTAGTTGATCGCTTCCATCACTTCGGGCCGCATCAGCGACCCGCTATGGGTGGTGTAAGTGCCGGCGGCATTGATAAAGGGGCGGACTTGCAATTCGCCCAACAAATCGCGCTTGGATCGCGCCGCTTGCGCCGGCGATGGGCCGCCGAATAGGGCCGGCAAAGCCGCGGACAGACCCGCCGCTCCACCCAAGAAACTACGACGCCGCGTTTTCATGTAATCCTCCCTGAATCGGACCGGCGGCTAGCCTACTGCCCAGCGACCTGAGGTCCTTCGTTGCGCACCTGTTGTCCAGGCTTTTGTGGTTTTTCTTGGGGATCCGGCTTTTCACCGGCGTAATGCGGACGATCCAGGGTCTTGAGAAAATATGCCCTGCCGGGAAGGCCATCCATCTCATGCTCCAAGGCAGGATAAGACGCTTCGGTGGTTCCGGGCGGCACCGGCTGGGGGATCAATGTCGCCACGCCCTTGATCACCGCCTGCTTGATGCCCTCGAAGGCGGACTTGCGCTCCTCTTCCTGGGCCAGCTTGGGAATATCCATCGGCTGGTCGGGATCAACCACATAGGCGCTCGACGCCTTGATGCGGTAGACGCTGGAGATACCGTCGTACCGGCCGGTCTTTTCATTGTACATGCCGTCGGCATTGCGGCGCAGGGCATAATAAAGAGAAACCGCATCTTCATGCTCGCGGGTGCCCTGCTGGCCGCCGTCCTGCGCGAAAGTGTTCTCGGCATAGAGATCGCGCCAGTCGCGATAACCGCCGATCAGTCCGGCGGCGCTCAAGCCGTCGCGGGCCATGTTGAGCCGGATTTTGCCCTTGCGGAAATGGGTATCGCCGGTCTGGTCGTAGAACCAGGCGATGCGCGGCGAGTGCAGATGCTCGACCTGTTCGGTCTCCACCACGCCATTTTGAATCTTGGCCCTGAACTTGGTGTAAAGGGCCGATTTCAATATGCGGTAGGAATAGTCGGTGGCGACGCCGCCGCGCGCATCCTTGACGATGCCTTCGGGCGAATAACCGATCTCCAAGGTGGCGTCGCTGTCGTTCAGTGGGTCCTGGTTGCCCGAGACCCGGATCACGATGGTGTAAAGCCCCTCTATCATCTTGTCGTTGGCGCGCAGGTCCAAGGTGGCATTGCCGCCGCCGCGCCAGGGCGCATCGCAGCCCCAGGCGCGGTAGAGCGCATTGTCGATTCCCTTTTCGCCGTCGGGACTGACGAAATCCTTCGCGCCGATCTTGCCGTCCAGATTGAAGCCGTCGCCGATGCGGCTGACCACTTGCGGCTGGCCGGGATCGTCGGTGGCCCAAGGATTGACGTAGGTCTCGATGCCGCGCTTGTAGCCGCGATAGGACATGGCGCGGGCCCAGATGTGGCGGCGGGTCAAGCCCGGAGTGCTGACCTTATCCACGCCGGGAGGGGCGGTGACCCAATCGATCTCCTGCTGCGAGCGCCACTTCTGCCGGGAAATGGCGATCCGGGTCTGTTCGGGACTGGCCAAGTGAATCGTGCTGCCATGCGGACAGTCGACCCCCGGCTCGATCTCCTTGCCGCGGCTGAAATCGGGCCGCCCGCCATAGCGGAAGGCATATTCATGGGCGCTGACCACAAAGCCGCGAGTCCAAGGGGCCGACAGGACGGGCTGCACCGTGCCGCCGACCATGCCGACCGCCATGGCGGAAACCAGAAGACGTTGACGGTGTCTCATGATTGCTCCCCGTCTCTCTCCCCCTTTTTACCCCAAAAGCCAGTCCGGCAGTACCCTCTTCTGCCGGGCCCCTTGTCCCTCCAGGCCCCTGGCGGCAAGCTCCCCACTAAAAATCGGGGGATTCATGCCCAAAACGCGCTTCTTGGCCTTGGCCGGCCTGTTTGCCCTAACGCCCGCCTTGGCCCAGGAGCGGGCGCCCGACGCGCCGGCGCCGATTCCCGAGACCATCCTGTCCAAAGCGGTGACCGCCAATATCGCCAGCACGGACCAACAATTGTTGAACGCCGACGCCGATCAGGACAATTGGCTGTTGCATGGCCGCACCTACGACAATCAACGATTCTCGCCGCTGACCCAGATCAACCGGGAGAATGTGAAACGGCTGGCGATCAAGGCCATCATCCACACCGGCCAGATCAACAGCACGGAAGCGACGCCGATCGTGGTGGACGGCATTCTCTATGTCTCCACGCCCCTCAATCATGTCCAGGCGTATGACGCCACCACCGGCGAGCTCAAATGGAGCTACAATCCGGTGCTTGGCTTCACCGACAATTGCTGCGGGCCCCAGTCGCGCGGCGTGGCGGTGGCTTATGGAAAAGTATTCGTGGCGCAACTGGACGGCCATGTGGTGGCCCTGGATGCCCGCACCGGCGCGGTGGTTTGGAAAAGCGTGATCGCCGACACCATACCGGCGCCTTCGCATTATTATGCCTTCACACTGGCGCCGCAGGTGTTCAACGGCATGGTTCTGGTGGGAAATTCCGGCGCGGAATATCCCACCCGCGGCTTCGTCCAGGCGTTGGATGCCAACAACGGAAAACTGATCTGGCGGTTCTACACCACCGCCGCTCCCGGCCAGCCGGGCGGCGATAGCTGGAGTGAAGACAGCTGGAAGTATGGCGGCAGCTCGGTCTGGAACACGCCCGCCATCGATCCCAAGAACAATCTGGTTCTTTTCGCCACCGGCAATCCCAATCCCGATTACTGGGGCGAGAACCGCAAGGGCGACAACGCCTATACCGATTCCATCGTCGCCATCGATTCCCGCACCGGCAAACTGCGCTGGTGGTACCAGCAAGTGCCGCATGACGTGTGGGACTATGACTGTCCCTCGCCGGTGATCTTGTTCGATGCCAAGGACGAAAACGGCAAGACCGTTCCCGCCGCGGCCGAGGCGGGCAAGCTGGGCAATGTCTTCATACTCAACCGCCTGACCGGCAAGCTGCTGCACAAATCCGAACCCTTTGTGAAGCAGGCCGAAAACATGTTCGTGATTCCCAGCGACAAGCCCTTCACCCGCTATCCCGGTATCAGCGGCGGCAATCTCTGGTCGCCCGCCGCCTATTCGCCCCTGACGCAGAATTTCTATGTCATGGGCATCAACCGGGCTTATACCGTGACCGCCTTTCCCTTTCCCAAATATGTGCCGGGCACGCCCACCGTGGGCCAGCAAGTGGGCGGCACCCAACGGCCGGCACCCTTGGATCAATATCCCGCCGACGGCACCTTGACCGCCATCAATGTCAATACCGGCAAGATTTCCTGGCAACACAAGACCGAACTGCCGGAAGTCGGCGGGGTGCTGGCCACCGCCAGCAACCTGGTCTTTGCCGGCGAAATGAACGGCTATTTCGACGCTTTCGACGCGGTCACCGGCGAGAAATTATGGTCCCAGAATTTGGGGATCGGCGTCTGCACTCCGCCCATCACCTATCGGGTGAAGGGCGTGCAGTATATCGCGGTGGGCGCGGCGGGATGCCAGCAGTCCCGCGGATTGCTCAAGGACGAAAGCAAGTCCCGCTTCGGCGATACCATCGCCATCTACGCCTTGATGCCGTAATGAATGTCCAAACGGAGAGAATTCATGAAACACGCATTCCTGGCGGCGGCCTGTATCAGCCTGTGCGCCACCGCTGCCCAAGCCGCCACTGCGACTCGCTCCGCCTTTGGCGCGCTGTCCGACGGTACCAAAGTCGAAGCCGTCACCTTGACCAATGGCGCCGGCATGTCGGCCAAGATCATGACCCTGGGCGCGACCTTGCAATCCTTGATCGTGCCGGACAAGGCCGGCCGCAAAGAGGATGTGGTGCTGGGTTATGATACCGCCCAGGAATATCTCACCCGGCCCAATTATTTCGGCGTGTCGGTAGGCCGCTATGCCAATCGCATCGCCAAAGGCAAATTCACCCTGGATGGCAAGACCTTCGCCCTGGCCACCAATGACGGCCCCAATTCGCTGCATGGCGGCACCAAGGGCTTCGACAAGCGGATGTGGAAAATCGATTCCGTCTCCAACGGCGCGGAAGCGAAAGTCGTTTTGAGCTATGTCAGCGCCGATGGCGAAGAAGGCTTTCCCGGCGAGATGAAGGTCACCGCCACCTATTCGCTGAACGAGCAGAACGAATTAAGGCTGGAATACCGCGCCACCACGTCAAAACCCACGGTACTCAACCTCACCAACCATGCCTATTTCAACCTGTCGGGCAACGATGCCCGCGATGTGATGGGCAATCTGGTGACCCTGCACGCTTCGCGCTACACGCCGGTTGACACCACGCTGATTCCGACCGGCGAACGCCGGGCCGTCGCGGGTTCGCCGTTCGATTTTCGCACGCCCCATCGCGTGGGCGACCGCATCCGTGACGCCAAGGACCAGCAGATTCGCTTCGGCCGCGGCTATGATCACAACTACATTGTCGATGGCGCGGCGGGGACACTGCGTCCGGCCGCTATGGTGCAAGACCCGGTATCGGGCCGGACGATGGAAATGAGCGTCACCGCCCCCGGAATCCAATTCTACACCGGCAATTTCATGGACGGCACCTTCTTCGGCAAGAGCGGCCGCGCTTATCGCCAGGGCGACGCCATCTGCCTGGAGCCCGGCGTGTTTCCGGATTCGCCCAATCACGCGGATTTTCCAAGTGCAAGACTGAATCCGGGTCAGAGTTATGTGAATACGATGGTTTATAAATTTAGCGCGAAGTAACTAGTCCATTGTCACCACGGCCACCGATTTGGCCGGCATGTCGAAAGACATCTTCCCGCCTTCAGTGCTGCTGGTAAACGCCACCGGATGAACCTGGTCGGGGTTGGCGAAGGTGTTGTGCGCATCCATGGCAAACGCCGACAGGATGCGGCCATGGGCGCTGCCGGTGAGATTGGTCACCACCTGCACAGCATGGCCCGGATCGGAGTTGACGATCGCCAACACCAGCTTGCCGTCTTTGCCGCGCGCCGCGGACACATCCACCATCGGCAGGCGGTTGTCGCCCTGGACATAGTCCGGCCCTGAAACGCCGGCGGGATAGGGCGCCGCCCCCATAAAGGCCTGATACATGTCGAAGACATGATAGGTGGGGGTGAGCAGCATCTTCTCCTTGTCGGTAAGGATCATCGCCTGCAGCACATTGATCATCTGCGCAATATTGGCGCCCTTCACCCGGTCGGAATGACGCTGGAAGATGTTGAGACTCAATGCCGCCACAGCTGCGTCGCGTAAGGTATTTTGCTGATAAAGAAAGCCGGGATGGCTGCCCGGTTCCTGGTCGTACCAGGTACCCCATTCATCGACATAGAGGCCGATCTTCTTGGTGGGATCGTATTTGTCCATGATGGCGGCGGTCTTGGCGACGATTTCGTCGATGTGCCGGGCATGAACCAGGGTCGACGCCCATTCGCTTTCCGGAAAGCCGGTTGCCGGTCCCTTGTCGCGGAAGATGCGCGGCACTGTGTAATAATGCACGCTGAGCCCGTCGAAACGGCCGCCGTCGCGCATCATGGTTTCGGCAAAGTCGAAATTGTCGTCATGGGAGCCGCTGGCGATTTTCAGCGAACCCATTTCGCGCGGCGTATTGGCGAAGGTGGCGTAACGGCGATTGATGTCGGCGGCATAATCGGCGCGCATATTGCCGCCGCAGCCCCAGGTCTCGTTGCCGATGCCCACAAATCGCACCGTCCAGGGTTTGTCCCTGCCGTTCTTGCGCCGCTCATTGGCCAGCGAGGATTGGCTGTCCGAGGTCATATATTCCAGCCATTGCGCATTATCGTACGGCGTCAGCGATCCGACATTGAGCGAGACATAGGCATCGGCCCCGATCAGTTCGGCGAAATTCATGAACTCATGCGTGCCGAAACTGTTATCCTCGGTCACCCCGCCCCAATGGACATTGACTCGCACCGGCCGCTTGGCCTTTGGACCGATGCCGTCGCGCCAATCGTAGAGGTCGCCGAAACAGCCGCCCGGCCAGCGGACATTGGGGACATGAATCTTGCGCAGCGCCTCGACCACATCCGTGCGGTAGCCTCGAACATTGGGAATCTTGCTGCCTTCGCCAACCCAAATGCCTTCATAGATGCCGCGCCCCAGATGCTCGGCGAACTGGCCATAGAGATTGCGGTCGATCGCCGCCCCCGGTTTGGACGTATCGATCGCCACATGGGCCACCGCGGTTTGCGCCTGGGCCGGCGCGGCCAATGCCAAAAGCATCACGCCGACAAGAAGCTTCTCCAACATATCCGATCCCCCACAATGTCCTGCTCAGACAATTGAGGAAAGAGCGCCTTCCCGCAAGTGGGCCATAGGTTTGCATGCGCCGGGACCGAGCGGAGCGGGTGTTTCTATTTGTCAGACAATTGTTGGCAAGCCGGTCCGGGCGCGCTATGAGGAGAGCTGGGCGTCCCCGTGCGGCGCGCCTTGGCGCCTGGCGCGTTTCCCCGCGGCACGCGACATCACTCCTAACCCGCCGGCGGGCGTCAATCCCAGGCCGGCGGGCTTTTTTTTGCGGGACCAGGCCGGGTCAGGACGGGCTGCTCAACCGCTTGAGGCCTTCGGAGTCCGAGAGCAGCAGAGCCCAATCCTCGCGGCTGAAGTCCGCGGTATCGCGGCGGCGGGCATGCTCGCGCAAGCTCCACAGCCGCAAGGGATCGGCGGGGGGTGCCGGCGCATCCGCCAACAAAGACAAGTGAAGTTCGCGGACCCTGGCATCTTCCAGCACCAGCTCTGGAGCCGGATCCTGAAGGGGCGCCTGATGGCAGTTGGCCAGCGCATGGGCCCGGCCCAGGACTTTTGAGCCCCAGGTTTCGCTGGGGACCAAAAACAGATGCTCCTCGCGCGCGAACTTGCCCAAGAAGGGACTGCTGCTGAGGGCCACCAGCGGAATGGCGAGCCACGGTCCCGCCAAGAGGGGGAGGAACCAGTCGAAACCGTCGGGCGCCCAGCGTTGCAGCAGAATGGCGGCCGCTATGCCGATCACCGTATGAGGCGCGAATTTGCGCGCCGCCACAGCCAGCGGCAAAGCACGGTCGGCGCGGGTCTGCGCATTCCAACCGGTCGCCATGCCCATCAGGATGCTGAACACGAACCAGCTATGCTGCAGCATCACGATCGGCGCCATCAGGGTCGCGAATACCGACTCCCACAGTGCGCTCCATAGCACCGCTCCGGCGCCGCCATGGGCGCGCGTGGTTTGCGGATTCTCCAGCACGGCAAGCACCGCGAGCAATTTGGGGCCGTAAAGCGCCACAAGGGTCGCCACGACCAGGACCACCAGTTCCGCCGCGTGCGAAACCGCGAGCGGCAGAATCGGTTCCAGCCCGATATAACTCTCGGCCGGCGGCGCCTTGAAGCTCATCATCTCGACGATCGACACCACCAACAGCAGCAGCCAAAGCGGCGATGAGACATAGCTCATGATCCCCAGGGCCAGGTGCAACCGGCTGGGCAAGGCCAGGCCTTGGGCGAAGACGATCCTGAGATGCTGAAGATTGCCCTGGCACCAGCGGCGGTCGCGGATCAGGTAATCCAGCAAAGTGGGCGGCGGCTCTTCAAACGATCCGCCGATATCGGGCGCCATCCAGACTTCCCAGCCGGCGCGGCGCAACAGCGCCGCTTCGATGAAATCGTGACTCATGATCTCGCCGCCGAAAGGCGGCCGTCCCGGCAAGCGCGGCAATCCGCAATGCTGGATGAAAGCGTGCACCCGGATGATGGCGTTATGCCCCCAATAATTGCCGTCCGGTCCCTGCATGAAAGCCAGGCCGGCGGTGTGAATGGGGCCATAGACGCTGGAGGCGAATTGCTGGATGCGCGCGAAGAGCGACTGACGCCCCACAAGCTGCGGCGGAGCCTGAATCAGGGCGACGCGCGGATTGGCATCCATCAGCCCGACCAGCTGACTGAGTGTCTTGCCGGTCATCAGGCTGTCGGCATCCAGGATCACCATATAGTCGTAGAGCTGACCCCAATTCTCGCAAAAATCCTGGATATTGCCCGACTTGCGGCCGGTATTCTTGGCGCGGTGGCGGTAAAAAATGCTGGCGGACTCGCCCAGCTCGCTTTTAAGCCTTTGCCACTCCAACTCTTCCGCCACCCAATTGGCGGGATTGGTGCTGTCGCTGAGGATGAAAAAGTCGAAATCCGATCCGGCCGATTCCCAAATCGCGCGCACGCCGGAAAAAACCCGCGCCACATCCTCGTTATAGACCGGCATCAGGATGGCGGTGCGGGCCGCCGAGGGTCCCAAAGGCTGCTTCAGCGGCAAAAGCTCGACCTTGTTCAGCCGCGCCCAGAAGCCGAACACCGACAGCCAAAAGGACGAGGCAATCCAGGCGAAAAGAATGGCAAACAGCGAAAGGATGACGACTTCGCGCACGCTATAACCGTCAAGCTGCAACACGCCCGCCATCTGGGTGACAGCGGCCACGGTGGAGGCCAACACCAAAAAGAGATAAAGCCAGCGCCGCGGCGCGATATCAGGCACGGCGGCGGCTTAGCATAGCCGGCGCCAACTGAACGGGTCTCACAACCATCGTCATGAAGAGTGCCGCAACAGCGCGGCTGGGCGTCCACGGCACCAAGGACTGAGCGGTCATGGGGCGGGGGCACCGCAAAGGGGTCCCGGTCGAGTATTCTTCAACCGGTGCCTCAAATGCGCGAGACTGGGAGTCCATCTGATAACCCAAAATGTTGCAGCCCTTCCATTGCCCTTCGATTTTCCGCAATGAAACGTGACAATGCGGCGAAAAATGGATCACTGTGTGCAAATCCAGGGATTTCTATCGGCCAATCCGGTTCGCCTCCATCAAATGATGGACATGGGAGATCTGCAGGCCATGCGTGACGCCGCGGCGGTTCCGCCTTAACTTTGCCGCCTCCAGTGCGCACAGAGTTTTCCATGATCGAGCTAAACCGGCGTCTTTTGCTTGCCGCCCTGTCGACCAGCCTGTTCCCGGCTGGAACGTTGGCCGCCCTGGCTGCCCCGGGCGCAGCAATTCGCCTGGGAACTGCACAAGATTTCAGCTTTTCCGGATTGGCTGCCCAAGCCAGGAGCAACGCCGCCCGGCCCTATCGGGCGCCGCAACCCCGCGCCAGTCACATTATCAAGGACATCGATTTCGACGCGGTCCAAAAGATCAAGTTCCGCCCCGATCACGCGCTATGGACCGGCGGTCCGGCGCCCGATCCGGTCTCCTTCTTTCATTTGAATCGCTATTCGACCGATCCGGTGACCATCTATTCCCTGGACAAGGGCAAGGCGCGGGAAATTCTCTATGGCCCTGACTATTTCGATTACAGCGCCAGCGGGCTGGATTCCAAGGCGCTTGCCGATCTCGGCTTTTCCGGTTTCCGGGTGATGGACGGCCAAGGCAAGCCCACCGATTGGCTGGCCTTCCAGGGCGCGAGCTATTTCCGTTCCAGCGGACAGGACGCGCAGTATGGCGCTTCCGCACGCGGCATTGCCATCAACACCGCCGCCGAGACGCCTGAGGAGTTCCCCCGCTTCTCGGATTTCTGGCTGGAAGATGCCGGACCTTTGATCAACATCTATGCGCTGTTGGACGGACCTTCGATCACTGGCGCCTACAAATTCGACGCCACGAAGAACGGCGCCGTGGTCATGAATGTGCATTGTGAAGTGTTTTTCCGGGAGGATGTTCCGCGCCTGGGGATCGCTCCGCTCACCAGCATGTATTGGTATGGCGAGAATCAGCGGCCCAAGAATGCGGACTGGCGGCCCGAAATTCACGACAATGACGGTTTGGCGATCTGGACCGGCAAGGGCGAGCGCATTTGGCGTCCGCTGATCGATCCGCCGCAAGTGATGACCAACAGCTTCTCGGATGAAAATCCCAAGGGCTTTGGCCTGATCCAGCGCGACCGCGACTTCGCCAACTATCAGGACGACGGCGCTTTCTACAACAAGCGGCCAGGCATCTGGGTCGAGCCAAAGGGCAATTGGGGACCGGGCGCGGTGCAGCTGGTGGAAATTCCCACCGATGACGAGACCCACGACAATATCGTGGCCTACTGGCGGCCCGACCAACCGGCCCGCAAGGGCGGCTCTCTGTCCTTCGACTATCGCCTCTATTGGCAGAACAGCGAGCCGGCCTATCCGAGCGCCGTCGCCAAGGCGCTGTCCACTCGGCTGGGGCGCGGCGGCATTCCGGGACAGAATCCCTGGCCGCGCGACAAGCACAAATTCGTGGTCGATTTCACCGGCGGTCCGCTGATGCGGATGCGCCAGCGTTATGACGTCAAGCCGGTGGTGAGCACATCGCGCGGCGCCATCGACAATGCCTATGTCATCAAGGTTGTGGGCACCGACCGCTGGCGGGCGCTGTTCGATTTGCAGGTCGAAGGCAGCGCCCCAGTGGACCTGCGGATGTACTTGAAACTTGGCGACACTACGCTCAGCGAGACTTGGCTGTACCAGTATTTTCCGCAGCCGTAATTCGTTTCACCTGAATGTGGATGGTGCTTAGCGCGAGGGATTTTGCGGACTGAGCAGGAGCGCCGAGCGATGTGTACAAGACGTACATGAGCGATGGCGCGACGAACTCAGGACGCAAAAGACCCGCGCTACTGGTTTTGACCCGGCAGCATGCTCGTTAGCGTATGAAACGACAGTGAGTTCTGGTCGATACCCGGCGGAATCACGTCGCCCGTCGCCCAAGAGAAGAACAGCAGCACGGTGTGATTGGTGTTGTGCGCAAAACCGTAACGCGCGTCGGTGGTGGCCAACAGCTTGCCGGTCTTGGCATCGTAACCCGTAGCCACGAATTTCGCGACGCCCTTTTCCTCAGCCTGCTTGAACAGGGCGATTTCCGGCACCGTCACCGAATTGCCCGCCGGATAATAGGGAACGGTAAGCTGCGGTATGCCGATCAACAAAGACTTCTGGTCGGTGGAGAGGGCGCCGGATGAGACCTGCACCACGGCTTCCGCCTGGCCACGGTCATCCACCAGCATCAACCCATTCTTGAGCATCTGGGAGCGGATGGCGGCGATGGCATAGCCGTCGTCATAGCCCTGGAAATAACGGGTATCGACGAAAATGCGCGTGCCTTTAGGGATGCCCAGCGAAAGCTGCGCCGCGGCGCGGTCGGCCGCCGCCGAAATCAGCAGCTGTTCGCTGGCCGAGCGCAACGGCACGGTGGAACGGGCGGTGGTGCAGCCAGCCAACAAAACGGCGCAGCAAAGGGCCGCCGCAACAGAAGCGAATTTTTGCATGGCTCTCCATAAAGCAGCCGCCGCCCGGAGAAAACCCTATTTATCCTTCCAAATATTGCAAAGCATGAACAAACTCGTAACCAGTTTGTCATCATTGCGGCGATTGCGCTAACACAGGGGGGTTCCGCTGCGCGAAATGGAAACAAGCCCCGCCAGATTGCTGACGGGGCTTGCTTCATTCTTGTCCGACATCAGGCCGGACGCTCGTTATGGGCTTTCACCCATTGTTCAGTTTCAATTGTAGGCGGAGGTCCGGGTGTCAATCCGGGCCTTGGCTCCGCATCAAGCGAAGCCCGGCTTACTTTCCGGTGGGGTTTCTTCCATTAAGGAACCTCCTGCAAACGGGCTTCGCCTGCCGGGATTCAGGATTGCGTCTCGCGCGACTCACCGGCGCCAGGAAATCCGGTCTCCACCGGATCGATCGCGATTCGCAAAGGACGCAGGGCGTCTTGGATATCGCGCTATGGGCGCCTTGGGAAAGTGCTGCGGTAGTCGCAATCTTTTCTCTCGGCGACAAAAGCCTGCGCCCGAAATGGCGCAGCGTCAACAGCTAACCGGGCTCGAAATACTTTGTGAAGTTGCAACCGCAAAATCCATAATTGTCCCATTTGAGAGAAAGAATTTTCCTTTGCGGCGAACCTCTTACCAGGTCCTGCGTTTGCATCCGCCCGCCAGCTGTTCTATGGAGCAAAAAAAGGGGCATTTCTTGGCGCGTGGTTCTGTCTGGTGCGGCATTGTGCTGGCGCTCACATCCGGGCTTGCGCGCGCGGAGCAAGCGCCAATTGAGAATGTCATCGTGCTGGGCATTCTTCCCGGCTCGGACATCGGCCTGTTGCAGGACAAGGTGGCGGGGGCGTTGCAAAGTCTCGGTCCCGATCAACTGGCGGCGCAGCACGGAGGGTCGCTGCTGTCGGCGCTGGGTTCTCAGACCGCCGGCGTCAGCCTTAGCGATGTCCAGGGCAACGGCCTGTTCCAGAATTTGCGTTTTCACGGCTTCGATGCGTCGCCTTTACAGGGGACACCCCAAGGCCTGGCTGTCTACCAGAATGGCGTGCGCTTGAACGAGGCTTTTGGCGATACGGTGAACTGGGATGCCATTCCTGAAAACGCCATCGCCCGCATGGACGTGTGGAGCAGCAATCCGGTGTTCGGATTGAATGCCTTGGGCGGCGCGGTCAGCCTGGTGATGAAGGACGGCTTCACCTGGCAAGGTTCGGAATTCTCACTGCAAGGCGGCTCCCATGGCCACGGCATGGCCGGCGCACAATGGGGTGTGGAAGACGGGGCTTTCAGTTTTTATGGTGCGGCCGAAGGCATCACCGATGAAGGCTGGCGCTATCATTCCCAATCCAATCTTGCGCGCCTTTATGCCGATGCCGGCTGGCGGTTCGCGGAAACCGAGCTTCATCTGGTGGCATCGGCCGCGGCGACCAGCCTGGGCGTGGTCGGACCGACACCCTTCGACCTGATCCAACGCGACAGCAGAAGCGTTTATACCTTTCCTCAGACCACGCGGAATACGATCGGCAGCCTGGCGCTGAATGGCAGGACGCGGCTGGATTCAAATTGGCAGCTGGAAGCATCCGCCTATCTGCGTTCGCTGAAACAGCGTCACCTGGATGGCAATGACGGCAATTTCGAGCGCTGTTCCAATTCTTCCTCCTTTGTCGGCCGCTTGTGTCTGGAGGATGACGGCTTTCCGCGGCCGGTGCCCTTCACAGGCGCGGCGGCGCTCGCCTTCCGCAACCAGTTCGCCATCCTGGATCAAAGCAATGCCAGCATCGCCTTCACGCCTGGCATCTTCTACGGCACCCTGGACCGCACTTCGACCGACAGCACCACCCATGGCGCAACAATCCAGCTTACCGGCAATGCGCCAGTGCTGGGCCTTGCCAACTATTTCACCGCCGGATTCAGCATGGATTCCAGCGCAATCGGCTTCCGGTCGGCCAGCACGCTGAGCCGCATTTCTCCCAATTTGTTGGTGGCGGTCGATCCCACCCTGGCAGGATCGGGCAGCATTATTCACGCCAATGGCGGAATCGGTTATGCACCGGTCACGCTGGGCGCCACCACCAGCTATTACGGTTTCTACGCCGTCGATGCGCTGGACCTGACCGAGGCGCTGACCTTGACCTTGGGTTTGCGCGTCAACGCCGCCGACATTGTCACCCGCGACCGCAGCGGCACGGCGGCTGAGCTCAACGGCAGCCACGGCTATGGCCATGTCAATCCGCTGGCGGGCCTCACCTACAAAATCAGCGACGCCATCATCCTGTTCGGGGATTATTCGCAAGCCAACCGCGCGCCGACGCCGCTGGAGTTGGATTGCGCCAATCCGAACCTGCCATGCCTTTTGGAAGGCGCGCTGGTCGCCGATCCGCCCTTGGCCCAGGTCGTCGCCCATTCCTATCAGGCCGGCGCACGTGGCAATTTCGAAATGGCCGACGGGCGCTTGGAGTGGAGCGCGAGTCTGTTCCGCACGGATAGCGACAATGACATTGTAGCATTGGCCAGCACCATTGCCGGTCGCGGCTATTTCGCCAATGTGCCTTCCACCCAACGCCAGGGCGTTGACCTTACGGCGGGCTACCAGGCGCAGGGCTGGTCGCTCTACGCCAGCTATTCCTATTTGGACGCGACTTACCAGTTCACCGGCACGCTGGCTTCGCCCAACAATCCCAAGGCCGACAGCAGCGGAAATGTGACGGTGACGCCGGGGCGGCGCATCCCCCTCAATCCGTCCAACAACCTACGCGCGGGCGCCGATGCGCAAGTGTGGGAAGGCATCAGCCTGGGTGGGCAGCTGGTCTTCACAGGCAGTCAGTATTTTGACGGCGATCCGTCGAACCTCAACGCCAAGCTGCCCTCGACCGTGGTGGTGAACTTACACGCCACTTGGCAGATCGATCCCAACTGGCAGCTGTTCGGGACCGTCGACAACCTGTTCGACAATCGCGACGCGCTGTATGGCGCCTATTTCGATCCGTCCGACACTGTCGGCCTGGTCAGTCCCGCTTTAAGCGATCCCCGCACCCTTACCCTGCGCCGGCCAATGTCTTTTCAATTGGGCCTCAAGTTGAAGCTGTAGCGTCCAGTCTTTATATGGGCGCCCATGTTGCGCCTCACTGACATCAAGCTGCCGCTGGATCACCCTCCTCAGGCGCTCAAAGCCGCGATCCTCAAAAGGCTCAAAATTCCGGCCGAGGCGCTGCTGGACTGGCGCATTTACAAGCGTGGCCATGACGCCCGCAACAAAAATGCGATATTCTACATCTATACGGTGGACGTCACGCTCAAGGACGAAAGCCGGGCCCCCAAGGATGCCCGGCCCACCCCTGACATGGACTATAAGTTCGTGGCCCAGGCGCCGGCCCGCCCATTCCAAAGACCCGTGGTGGTGGGCGCGGGCCCTTGCGGTCTGTTTGCCGCGCTGATCCTGGCGCAATCGGGCTTTCGTCCGATCATTCTGGAGCGCGGTAAGGAAGTGCGCGAGCGTACCAAGGACACTTGGGGCCTGTGGCGGCGCTCGGTGCTCAATCCGGAATCCAACGTCCAATTCGGCGAAGGCGGCGCCGGCACTTTTTCCGACGGCAAGCTTTACAGCCAGATCAAAGACCCTCGCCATCTTGGCCGCAAGGTGCTGACAGAATTCGTCAAGGCCGGCGCGCCGGAGGAGATTCTCACCGAGGCCCACCCCCATATCGGCACCTTCCGGCTGGTCACCATGGTGGAAAGCATGCGCGAGACCATCGAAGGCCTGGGAGGTGAATACCGCTTCCAAAGCAAAGTGGCGGACATTTTGCTGGCCGAAGACCGCCGCCTCGCTGGCGTCAAGTTGGAAAGCGGCGAGGAGATTCTGAGCGACCATGTGGTGCTGGCCCTGGGCCACAGCGCCCGCGATAGCTTTGCCATGCTGTATGAGCGTGGCGTGGCGATCGAGGCCAAACCCTTTTCCATCGGATTTCGTATCGAGCATCCGCAAGGCATGATCGACAAGGCGCGCTTGGGCCGCTCCATCCCCCAGCTGGGCGCCGCCGAATACCGGCTGGTGCATCACGCCAAAGGAGGCCGCAGCGTCTATAGTTTTTGCATGTGTCCGGGCGGCACGGTGGTGGCCGCCACCAGCGAGATCGGGCGCGTGGCGACCAATGGCATGAGCCAATATTCCCGCAACGAGCGCAACGCCAATGCCGGCATCGTGGTCGGTATTACGCCGGAGAACGATTATTCCGGTCATCCCCTGGCAGGTTTGGCCTTGCAGCGGCATTGGGAGAGCAAGGCCTTCGAAGCGGGCG
>Ga0105243_10001363_pt1 | contig 21679 bp, 23 predicted proteins | sample KBSM34metaG_FD_81525 | JGI IMG/M metagenome (GOLD analysis project Ga0105243, IMG submission 81525) | Miscanthus rhizosphere microbial communities from Kellogg Biological Station, Michigan, USA - KBS M3-4 metaG | ecosystem: Host-associated > Plants > Roots > Rhizosphere > Soil | place... | reverse complement strand
TGTAAAACAGCGCCTCCTGCATCACCGTCCGGTCGCCCATCATCAGCACATCTCCCGACAGCCGGGATCACTGAATCAGCACGCCTCCCCACCCGCAAGGGAGTTTTTCAACAGAATACGCCCAATAGCGGCCTCACGCCAGCAGCCCAACCTATCTCGCCCACCCCATAAAAAAACCACCTCGGGCAAATGCCCGAGGTGGCCAAGGTTCAGGGAGGAGACACGCTCGAAAGCGTGTCTGCACGACCTCGCGAAAGGGGGGACACGAAGCCGTACTCCAGCAACATAGGTCGATGAGATTACCGTTTCAAGACTATGACATGCACGTTCTCATCGGAGAATTTCATCCATTCCGGATCAATCCCGGCGCCATCCGGCCGAGCACCGCGTCGCGCAGCAGCAAATGGTGGCGCAGCGCCGCGGCGATGTGCAGCAGGACCAGCGCGAGCATAAGATAGGCGAGTACGCCGTGGAGATTGTGGCCCAGCTTCGCCGTCGCGCCCGATATCGGCAGCGGCGGGATCGGGAACAGCCAGAACCATGCCATCGGCCGCAGCCGCGCCGGGTTGGACGACAACATCCAGCCAGTCAGCGGCAGCGCCAGCAACAGCGCGTAGAAAACCGCGTGCACCGCCTTTGCCACTGCCCGCTCCCAGCCCGTTATGTCGACGGGCAGCGGCGGCGACCGATGCGTCAGCCTCCAGCCCAGCCGCAATAGCGTCAGCGCCAGGACGGTGATCCCAATCGATTTGTGGATCGGGATCACCCATTTGATGCCGTCGAGCAGCGATTCGTGGAACAGCCCGAGCGCGAGGTTGACGAGGACCAGCGCCGCGATCGACCAGTGGAGCCAGATCGCGCCCCAGGAATACCGGTCGGTGCGGACCAATGCGGTCCTCGCCACTCAGAACAGCTCGACGCCGTCAGGCGACGAGTTGCGGCGCCGGCATCAGCCCCAATTGCATTTGGCGCGTGAAGATCTCGCGCATCACCGACAGCGAGAAGAGGTGCGCATAGATCAGCGGCAGCAGGCCCGATTGGGTCATCTTGCGCAGCTGGTCGCCGCGCAGCTCGTTGAGCTTCTCTTCGTTGACCATGCGGAAGCCCGAATAGACGAACGGCTTGTCGGCACCGTCCGGCTGGATGGTCACTTCGCCGTCCATCAGCAAATCGAGTTCGCGAAGTTCGTTCATGAACGCAGCGGTGCGTGCGCCCGCTTCCTCGAACTGCTGGTTGAATTCGAGGATGTTCTTGGTGACCTCGGTCGGCGCGCCATCGGCGAACAGCGGCTCGCCTTCATCGAACGCACCGATCGTTTCCGAGCTCGGATCGAAGCACAAGGTCAGCTCTTCGGCTTCCGGGCGCAGGCGCGCAAGCAGATACGGATAGCGGCGGATATAGGCCGGGACATAGGTATAAGGCTCGCGCAGCTGCCCCTTCTCATCGATGAAGACGTTGACCCCCTCATTGAGACCCATCAGCGCCAGCGGCACGCCGTCATCGCCCTGCGAGAAGACGATCGGCAGGTTGCGCTGCGCCATCGGGAATTCGTCGACCGTCAGCGGAATCGCATGCTGGGTGGCCAGGAATGGCGCGCCGTTGGACGGGCGGATGCGGAAATTGCCGTGCTGCTCGCTCGACAGCGGCTCGAGCGAATTATAGAAAAGCGGAAGCGACTGCGGCGCGCTGGCCATTACCCTACTCCAATCGAATCTCTTGAACGCGGCTCCCCAGGAAGCCGCACGTGGCCGTGCGCCCTAAGGGGTGGCGCCGTCGGGCGCAAGGGTAACGAGCTTGCCCGGATTCATCAATTCGCGCGAATCGAACGCGCGTTTGATCGCCCGCAACGCCATCATGCGCGCCGGCGAGGACAAGCGCGCAAGCTCGTCGCGTTTCAACTGGCCGATGCCATGCTCGGCCGAAATCGACCCGCCCGCGGCGACGACCAGGTCGTGGACGAACGCCGAGATGACATGGCCCTCTCCTTCATACCAGCTCGGGCCGTCGGTGCCGGCCGGTGCCCGCACGTGGAAATGGACATTGCCGTCGCCGAGATGACCGAACCCCGCCGCGCGCGTTCCGGGGAACCGCGCTTCCACCGTTTTTGCGCCTTCGATGAGGAAACGCGGCATGCCGGCGACCGGCACCGAGATGTCATGCTGCAACGCGGGTCCCTCGGCGCGCGATGCTTCGGGAATGGTTTCGCGGATTTTCCACAAGGCGTCGGCCTGCGCCTCGCTCGCCGCCACGACCGCATCCTCGACCTCACCCGCCGCGAGAGCGTCGCCGAGCAGGCGTTCGAGCAAGGCGGCCGGCGGCTCGTCGACGGGAGCGGCGCGCGTCGCCTCGATCAGGACGTGCCAGCCATGATTGCCGCCCAGCGGGGCGCGCGTTCCCGGGACATGCCGGATTACCGCATCAAGGAAGCTATGCGGGACGATCTCGAAACTCTCGACCGCCTGCGTCGCCGCCTGCAGCCGCCGCAACAGCGCCAGCGCGCGGTCGGGATCGGAGAGCCCGACCCAGGCAACTGCGCGATCGAGAATCGCCGGCACCAGCCGCAGCGTCGCCGCGGTGATCACCCCGATCGTGCCTTCCGCCCCGACCAGCAACTGGTTGAGATCGTAACCGCGATTGTCCTTCTTGAGCGCGGCGAGTCCGTCATGGAGCGAGCCGTCGGGCAGCACCGCCTCGACTCCCGCGACCAGCCCGCGCATCGTCCCGAACCGCAACACCTGCGTACCCCCGGCATTGGTCGAGGCCAGTCCGCCGATCGTCGCGCTGCCCTTTGCCCCCAAGGTCAGCGGGAAGCGCATGCCCTCAGCCAGCGCGGCGTCGTGGAGGTTGGAGAGAATCACCCCCGCCTCGGCCACGACCAAAGCATCAGCCGGCCGGAGCGAGCGGATGCGGTTGAGCCGTCGCGTCGACAGGATCAGCGCCGAACCATTCTCCGGCGGCGTTGCTCCGGCGACCATCGAGGTATTGCCGCCTTGCGGCACCAGCGCGACGCCGAGGTCGCGGGCCTTGGCCACCACCAATTGCACCCCCGCGACGGTGTCGGGCGCGAGGATCGCCGGGCTGTTCCCGTGGAAACGGCCACGCCAGTCGGTCAGCCATGGCGCAATGTCCGCAGGATCGATCACCACCGCCTTGTCGCCCAGCGCGGCGCGGACGGCGGCGATCAACTCGGTCTGGGCGGGCGTCATGGCGGAGGCGCTAGCATGGCGGAGGATGCGTATCCAATTCATTGCGTGTTCAAATTATGGCTTTACCAAGGCGCGCTTCATGCCGAGTCCGCCCCTTGCCGCCCTTGCCCTGATTGCCTCCGTCGCCGCGGTCAGCACGCCTGCGCCTGCCGGCCAGGTGACAGGCATCGAACTGGCGCAAGTGACGATCCGCGGGCGAATCGTCATCCGCGTTCCCAGCAGGCTGCGGGATGCGATCGCGCCCGCGCCACAACTCACACCCGCGCGACCGATTAAATGGGCCGAAAAAAAAGGTCCCAAATGCATCGCCGCCGACCAATTGGGTGGAGCGATCGTCGCGACCGACTATGTCGATCTGGTGCTGCGCGGCGGCGACCGCGTCCGCGCCGAGCTGGGTGGCGATTGTTCGGGGCTGGGCTATTATGGCGGTTTCTACGTCAAACCCTCGGCCGACGGCCAGGTCTGTGCGGGACGCGATTCGATCCGCACCCGCTCGGGCGACCAATGCACGATCAGGAAGTTCAAGAAGCTGGTCGCTAAGAAGTGAGTCTTTGATGCGCCTCTCGGCGCGACCGAAACTCGCCCTTCCGCGAGTTTCGCAAAAAGACGCCCAAGCTTGACTTTCGGCAACTGATCGGCAAGCGCGCACGTTGTTGGATAGCGCATCTGCGCGCTAACCATTTTTCCGGATTTTTGGATGCCCTTTGCCGACCTCGGCCTTTCAGACGAATTGCTCCGCGCCGTAGGCGAATCGGGCTATACCGAACCGACTCCGATCCAGGCCGCGACCATTCCCAGCGTGCTGATGATGCGCGACATCATCGGTATCGCCCAGACCGGCACCGGCAAGACCGCCGCGTTCGTGCTGCCGATGATCGACATCCTGGGCCATGGGCGCAGCCGCGCGCTGATGCCGCGCAGCCTGATCCTCGAGCCGACGCGCGAACTCGCCGCACAGGTCGCCGAGAATTTCGAGAAATACGGCAAGTATCACAAGCTCTCGATGGCGCTGCTGATCGGCGGCGTGCAGATGGGCGACCAGATCAAGGCGCTGGAAAAGGGCGTCGACGTGCTGATCGCGACGCCGGGCCGGCTGATGGACTTGTTCGAGCGCGGCAAGATCCTGCTGACCCAGTGCAACCTGCTGGTGATCGACGAGGCCGACCGCATGCTCGACATGGGGTTCATCCCCGATATCGAGAATATCTGCACCAAGCTGCCGGCCAACCGCCAGACCTTGTTGTTCTCGGCGACGATGCCCCCCCCGATCAAGAAGCTGGCCGACAAATTCCTGTCGAACCCGAAGACGATCGAGGTCGCGCGTCCCGCTACCGCCAATATCAACATCACCCAATATGTGGTGCCGGTCAGCAGCACGAGCCACGCCAAGCGCGCGGCGCTGCGCCAGTTGCTCGGCCAGGAAGAGGTCAAGAACGCGATCATCTTCTGCAACCGCAAGACGACGGTGCGCGAGCTCAACAAGAGCCTGAGGGGCTATGGCTTTTCGAGCGGTGAGATCCATGGCGATATGGAGCAGCCGCAGCGGATCGCCGAACTCGACCGGTTCAAGGCGGGCGAGATCAACATCCTGGTCGCGTCCGACGTCGCGGCACGCGGGCTCGACATCAAGGGCGTCAGCCACGTCTTCAATTTCGACGCGCCTTGGCATCCGGACGATTACATCCACCGCATCGGCCGCACCGGCCGCGCGGGTGCGACCGGCGTCGCCTATACGCTCGCCTCGAGCGCGGACGCCGAGAATATCGAGAATATCGAGAAATTGACCGGCATGAAGATCCCGCGGCTGGAAGGCGGCCCGCCGCCCGAGGCCGATGCCGAGGAAAAACCCCGCGCTCGCGCTGCTCGCGACGAAAAGCCGAAACGCGCACGCGCCGCGCCGCGCGAGAAGGCCGCCGCCGCCGAGGCACCCGAAGCAGCGGCGCCGCGCGCGGAGAAGCCCGCTCGCCGCGAAGAGCCGCGGGCGCCTCGCGAGGAAGCACGCCCACGCCGCGACGACTCTCGCCCACCCCGCGACGAGCCGCGTGCGCGCAACGATGACCGCCGCCCGCGCCGTGGCCGCGAGCAGGACGATGGTCCGGACGAAGGTTGGAACGGGCCGGTGCCCGACTTCCTGAGCGTGGTCCTGACCAACGACTGAGGCACGCGTGAGCTTGCCCGACTTCATCAGCGTGGTGCCGGTCGAACCGATCGTCAGCCCGTGCGTCAATATCTGCCGGATCGGCAAGGACCGGTTGTGCGAAGGATGCCGCCGCACGATCGACGAAGTCGCGCGCTGGACGAGCATGACTCCCGCCGAGCGAGACCGCATCATGGCCGAACTGCCATCGCGCCCGATCGCGTCGAGTTAGCCCTGAAACGACGCGCCCAAGATCACCGCCGCGCGTTCACCGGGAAGCCCATGTTCGCGCATTGCCGCCGCTCGCGACGCGTCTGGTGGCGATCGTTGAGACAGGCGCTGAGCCGACGATCCCAATCCGCCTTGCGATCGACATAGGATTCATCTCCGCCGGGACGTGGCGCTGGCACCGAAGGTTCGGGAACCCGCGAGCGCAGCACTGGCGATGGATCGCGGCGGATGCCGTAGCCGGTTTGCGCCGCGACCGGCGCGGCGAGCGACAGAATGATCGAGGCGACCACAAACTTCATCGCGACACTCCCCCAGGGAACGCGCCTTCATTCAATGCCCGAACAGATGAACGCGTCCTGAAGCGCCGCGCGTCACGCCAGCTGATTGGTCTCCATCAGCGCATCGTCGAGCGCCGAGGCCCGTTTGTACGCCTCGCGTCCGCTCAGCCGCTCGGCATAAGCGGTAAAGGCATCGCGCTTCGGGATCGTGCCGAATTGCGTCCCCCAGATCACCTGCGCGCCGACATAGACATCGGCCATCGTGAAGGCGTCGCCGGCGACATACTCGTGTTGCGACACCGCCCGTTCGAGCACGTCGATCGTCCGATCGTAACTGCCATAGCCGAACATCCTGCCTTGTTCGGCCTGGGGGACAAAGCCGGCATTATTGTTGGTCACAGCGTGCTCGACCGGTCCTGCGGCGAAGAACAGCCAACGGTAATAATCGGCGCGATCGGCAGCGGCCGGCGCCAAGCCGGCGTCGGGAAAGGCATCGCCGAGATAGGCACAGATCGCCGCGCATTCGGTGACGACCTTGCCCTTGTGCTCGATCGCCGGGACCTTGCCCATCGGATTGACCGACAGATAATCGTCACTTTTCATCGTGTCGGCGTAATTCATCACGCGGACTTCGTAGCGCGCGCCGACTTCCTCCAGCGCCCAGCGGGCGATGCGGCCGCGCGACATCGGATTGGTGTACAGGATCAGGTCGCTCATCGTGCTCTCCCTTTGGGCATGTCGATACGCTCGGGCCGGTCAGAGCGCCTTCTGGAACAGCGCCAGCATGCGCTCCCAGGCGCGGTCCGCCTGCGCCTGGTTGTACACCTTGCTGTCGGGTGGGCACCAGCCGTGCATCGTGCCTTTATAGACCTCGATCTCGGCAGGCAGCTTGGCCGCGGCGAACGCCTTTTTCAGCACGTCCTTGTCAGCCGGCGCGCGTTGGTCGTCATTCTCGGCAATCGCGATCAGGAAGCTCGCCTTCATCTGCGGGATCAGGGCGTTGGGGCTGTCCTGCTTGTCGCCGACCAGTCCGCCGCCGTGAAAGGTCGCGCCGGCGCGATAACGGTCGGCGCGCGCGGCGACCGTGCGGAACACCATCGGCCCGCCCATGCAATAGCCGGTGCTGGCGAGACCGCGTTTTGTATCCACTTCCTTTTGGGCGTCGAGGAAATTCGTGAACGCCTTGGCGTCGCCGACCGTCCCGGCCGGCGTGAGCTTCTCGACGAACGGCATGATCTTCGCGCGTACATCGGGCTGGTCGAACGATTCGCCCGCTTTCAGGAACGGCGCCTTGGTCGAGCGGTAGAATTGATTGACCACCAGAACGGCATAACCCGATTGCGCCAGCCGCTCGGCCATTTGCCGGAAAGCCGGGCGCAGACCCATGATGTCGGGCCAGATCAGGACGCCGGGATGCTTGCCGGTCGCCGGCGCGACGAAATAGGCGTCGGCCTTCCCCTCGGGCGTGTCGATCACGACATCGCGTCCCTTGATCGCCGCGGCATTGGCGGGAACCGGCAGCACGGCCATCAGTCCCGCGACACCGGTCATCATCCCGAACTGGCGGCGCGACGGGTGCGCGATCCCCAGGAAACGCTCGTTATCCTCTGCGGTATGCTCGTCGCACATGCGATCTCTCCCTGGGATGGCTCGACTCGGTCTTATCCTATGACGATGTAGCGAACCGCGCGAGCCGTGCCGTGGTTCAAATCGCGCGCCAGCGCCATGTCCCGTCGCCATCGGTTTCGCGCACGGCGCGTCCTTCGACTTCTAGCCGTTTCAAATGCGCCATCGCCTCACCCGTCGCCATGCCGAGCACCTCCTGGCCGATGGCGCGCCGGAACAGTCGGCCGAAGCAATCGACCACGCGGCGCGGTTCGTCGAGAAAGGCTTCGAGTTCGTCGAGCCGGCCGCGATGTTCGCGGTCCATCGCATCGAGCCGGATGTGGAGATTGAGGAACGGGTCGCCATGGCCCGGCAAGGTCAATACGTCGGCCGGCACCTCGCGCTTCAGCTTCGCGATCGACTCGAACCATTCGCCGAGCGGATCCGACTCAGGCTCGGTGATGCCGAGCGAAACGTTCGGACTGATCCGCGGCAATACCTGGTCGCCGGCGATGAACACCCCGTTCGCCTCATCGAGCAGACAGGCATGTTCGGGGCTGTGGCCCGACCCGACGACGATCCGCCACGCCGTTCCACCGATCGCGATCGTCTCGCCATCGACCAACCGACGGTACGATAGTGGCATCGGCCGCACGATCCGCCCGAAATTGGACCAGCCGCGCGCCGCCGCCAGCTCAATCTGCTCGTCGCTCCAGCCGCAGGCGCGGCGGAAATCGTTGACCTCCTGCGGCGTTTCCGGCCGGGCATCGGCGACCAGCATCTGCGCGGTCAACCACTCGCCTCGCGTCATCCATAGCGGCGCCTGGTGATGATCGCACATCCAGCCGGCAAGCCCGATATGGTCGGGATGGAAATGCGTGCCGATCATCCGCGTCACGCGGACGCCGGCGAGCGGCCCGTTGAACACCGATTTCCAGGCGTCGCGCGTCTCGGTCCGGTTCATGCCGGCATCGATCAGCGCGACGCCGTCACCACGGTCGTCGCGATCGTCGAGCAGCCAGCAATTGACGTGTTTGAGCGGTCCGGGAACGTTGAGCCGCACCCAGCGCACGCCGGGCGCAACCTGCATCGTGCCGCCCTCCTCCGGTTCCTTCCCCCCGAACGGATAGGTCAGGCCTTTGTGGCTGGTGGGAACGAAGCTCTCGTCGGCGACGAACGCGGCGTCGGGCGTGCGATTGGTTGCCATGATCGGGCGGTAGCAAGCGCGCGACCAGGATACCAGTGAAAGGAAAGGAGAGCCGTTGCTCTACCTGGCCGGGATACCGAATGATCGAACTCACGAACGGCCGGGAATGGATCGATGCCCGGCCGGCCCGCCAACGGCGCTTTCCAATGCGGTTGCATAACCCCGCCGGCAGCGGACAATGACAAACCGGATCGGCGCGCCTACCGGTCGGCGATGGCCTATCTCTATCTCGCGGTCGCGATCGTCGCCGAAGTGATCGGCACGTCGTTCATGAAGGCTTCGGCGGGATTCACGCGCGCAGGGCCGGCACTCGTCACGATCGTCGCTTACGCAATCGCCTTCTATGCGCTGTCGCTGACATTGCGCACGATACCGACCGGAGTCGCTTATGCGATCTGGTCGGGCGTCGGGATCGTGCTGATCGCATCGGCCGCCTGGCTGTTCCAAGGGCAGAAGCTCGACGCGCCGGCGATGATCGGCATGGCACTGATCATCGCCGGAGTAATCGTGATGAACCTGTTCTCCCGCGCGGCGCCGCACTGAGCCGGTTTGCCATCAGCAAAAAAGGGACGGCGGGATGTGCTGTGCACGGCCCCACCGCCCCTTCGGTAAACGGATGCGCTTTCGCCCGTCTCAATGCTTGAACAGCGTCTCCGCCGTGTGCACCACTGGCGCCGCCTCGCCCTCGCCTTCGGTCGCCGCCGCTTCGGCGTCGCGCACGGCCTGGTCGCGCTCGGCGCGGAGCTGTTCGATCAGCGCCTCGCGGTCGCCCTCGAGCCTGGTGTCGACCGGTGCCTCGATGCCGTGCGCCTTGGCCGCCTTGGTCACCGCCGCGTCGAGCTCGCGCTGGGTGGTGAGGCCGAGCGTCACCGGATCCTTGGGGGTGATGTTGGCGATGTTCCAATGCGTGCGGTCGCGGATCGCCGCGATCGTCGTGCGCGTGGTGCCGATCAGATTGGAGATCTGGCCATCAGAGATTTCCGGGTGGTTGCGGATGATCCAGGCGATGCCGTCGGGCTTGTCCTGGCGCTTCGACACCGGCGTGTAGCGCGGTCCCTTGGTGCGGCGGATCTGGTCGGGACCCTTCGACATCTTGAGGACGTAGTTCGGGTCCTTCTGGCCCTTGTCGATCTCGTCCTGGGTCAGCTCATGCGCGCGCACCGGATCGCGGCCGGTCAGCTTGGTCGCGGCGGTGTCGTCGGCGATCGCCTGGATCTCCAGGATGTGCAGCCCGCAGAATTCGGCGATCTGCTCGAAGCTGAGCGAGGTATTGTCGACCAGCCAGGAAGCGGTCGCATGGGGCATGAGCGGCTGAGCCACGAAAATCTCCGTCAGAAATAAATAGGGCCGCCCCTCGCGGAGCGGCCTGTCGTTGGGCTCGACTTAATCCGATTGGCCGCGCGGGGCAAGCTCTACGCCGCCAGCGCCTCGTCGCCGCCGACCGGCACCAGGGCATGGAGGAACTGATGCGCGCTCTTCGCCCAGGTGAAGCCCTGGCCATAAGCGCGGCACGCGGCACGATCGCGGGTCAGCGCTTCGGCGATCGCCTGGTCGAGATCGTCGTGCATCGCACCGGTCTCGGGCGTCAGCACGTCGATCGGGCCCGTCACCGGATAAGCGGCTACCGGCGTACCGCAGGCCAGCGCCTCGATCATCACCAGCCCGAACGTGTCGGTCTTGCTGGGGAAGACGAAGACGTCGGCCGCAGCATAAGCGGCGGCGAGATCGGTACCGAATTTGGGTCCGAGAAAATGCGCATCGGGATATTTGGCCCTGAGCGAGGCGAGTGCGGGCCCGTCGCCGACGATCACTTTCGTCCCCGGATGCGTCGCGGTCAGGAACGCCTCGATATTCTTCTCGATCGCGACACGGCCGACATAGAGCTGGATCGGCCCCTTGCCGTTCTGCGCCAGCGCGCGGATCGCGGGGTCGGGCACCGGATCGCCGAAGGTCGACAGGTCGACGCCGCGCCCCCAGTGCCGGATCTGGGTCAGGCCGTGCGCCTTGAGCGTGTCGGCGATCGATGCCGTCGAGGCGAGGATCGACTGGGCGGGCGAATGGAACCAGCGGATATAGCGCCACACCCATTCGGGATTTACCCCGGTGCGCGCCGCGACATAATCGGGGAACTGGGTATGATAGGCGGTGGTGAAGGGGAAATCGCGCGCCAGACACCAGCGCCGCGCGGCGAGGCACACCGGCCCCTCGGTCGCGAGGTGGATCGCCTGAGGGCTGAACTCCTCCAGCATCCGCCCGACCGATCCGGTCGAGGCGAACGCCAGCCGGATCTCTGGATAGGTCGGGCACGGCATCGAATAGAACAGATCGGGCGACACGATCAGCACGTCATGTCCCTGATGCACCAGCTCGTCGCGGACCGATTGCAGGGTGCGCACGACACCGTTGACCTGCGGGCTCCAGGCATCGGTGACGATCGCGATCCGCACGTTCGTCAGGCCGCCGCTAGCGTCAAGCAGGGGGTTGTCCCCTGTCTTCCTTCGATCTCGTCGGCCCAGTGCAACACCTCCATCCGACCATCGAAATGCTCGACCAATGCGGTGCAGCCTTCGACCCAATCGCCGTCGTTATAATAGCGAACGCCGTGGATTTCACGATATTCCGCAGTGTGAATATGGCCGCACACGACGCCGTCGACGCCGCGATGGGCCGCCGCCTGGGCAACGACGTCTTCGTAATTCGAGATGAATTCGACCGCGTTCTTGACCTTGGCCTTGGCGTGTTTCGACAGGGACCAATAGGGCATGTTCCAGAAACGCCGCCAGCGGTTGACCAGTCGGTTGAGCGCCATCATCGCCTCGTACGCCGCGTCGCCGACATGGGCGAGCCAGCGGTGCGACAGCGTGATCGCGTCGAATTCGTCGCCATGCAACACCAACAAGCGACGCCCGTCGGCGGTTTCATGGATCGCGTTGCGGCGAATCGCGATGCCGCCGAAATCCAGTCCGCAGAACTGGCGCACGACCTCGTCATGATTGCCGGGGATATAGATCACCTCGGCGCCGCGCTTGGCGCGCTTGAGCAACCGCCACACCACGTCGTTATGCGCGGCCGGCCAGTAGAATTTCTTCTTGAGCCGCCAGCCATCGATGATGTCGCCGACCAGGTACATTTTCTCGCTGTCGACATGATCGAGAAAGTCGATCAGCATTTCGGCATTGCAGCCCTTCGTCCCCAAATGGACGTCGCTGATCCAGATGGTCCGATACTGACGACGGCTATGCGTCGCCCGTTCGGGAATAGCGGGCTTCGAATTCGCGAAGTCCGACAGGTCGGCGATACTGCCGCCTTGTAACAATTTCGTCATTTCATTCATGCGTCACGAGCCCCGACGGATGACGTTGCCCGGCCTATGACGAAGTTTTGTTACAGATCGAATCGTGATGACTTGAAAAAGCTATAGATTCAGCTCCAGCAAAGCTGAGCCGGCGCTGTCACAGCGAAGCTGCAAGCGACTAATCAATCGGTGATGGCGATATGACCGGGCAGCGCGGCGACCCGTTCGATCCAGTCCTGAACCGCCGGATAACGGTGGAGCTCGAACCCTCCGTCCTCGCAGACATGGGTATAGGCATAGAGCGCGATGTCGGCGAGGCTGAAGCGCCCGCCGACGAAGAACGGCGTCTGCGCCAGATGCTCGTCCATCAGGGTCAGCGCCGCGTCTCCCGCCGCACGCTTGACCGGCAGCTGCGCGCGCTGCAGTTCGGTGAAATTGTCCTCGCCGATCCAGCCCATCCAGAACCTGATCGTCGCGACGTTGGGCTCGTGATTATATTGCTCCCAGAACATCCAGCGCAGCATATCGGCGCGGTCGAAACGGTCGGCCGGGATCAGGGGCGAGCCGTCGGCGAGATAGAAGCACGCCGCGCTGCTTTCGGGCAGGAAATCGTCGCCGACCTGGAGCACCGGGATGCGGCCATTGGCATTGACCCCCGTCAGGAATGCGTCCGAGCGCGTTTCCCCCTGCATGATGTCATATTCGCGCCGCTCAAGCTTCAGTCCCAGATGCGCCGCGGTCAGCCGGATCTTGTAGCAATTTCCCGACGCCGAATATTCGTGCAGGATCAGATTGGCCATCGAACTCCCCTTTCAGATGCGGCGCGAGCAAAAGCGCAGGGCTTATCGTCCGTCCAACCAATTTCCTTCGACCGATGATCAAGCCGGCTTATGGCAGCCACCGCTACTCGATCTCCAGCACGATCTTGCCGACGTGATTACCCGATTCCATCAAGCGGTGCGCGTCGGGCGCCTGATCGAAGGCGAACACGGTGTCGATCACCGGCTTCAACTTGCCTTCCGCGACCTGCGGCCAGACGGTACGGGCAAGCTCGTCGGCGACCGCGGTCTTGAACGCGACCGAACGCGGGCGCAGCGTTGATCCGGTCAGCGTCAGCCGACGGCGCATGATCTCGAAGATCGGGATCGTCGCCTGACCCCCGCCCTGCACTGCGATCGAAACATGGCGGCCGTCATCCGCCAGGCATTGCATGTTGCGGGGAACATAGTCGCCCCCGACCATGTCGAGCACCACCGCCGCGCCCTTGCCGCCGGTGATCGCCTTCACCTTTTCGACGAAATCGTGCGTCTTGTAGTTGATCGCATGGTCGGCGCCGGCGGACTTGGCCGCGGCGCATTTCTCGTCCGACCCAGCGGTGACGATGATGTCCACGCCGAACAGATTGCACAGGGCGATCGCCATCGTGCCGATGCCGCTGGTCCCGCCATGGACCAACACCGTGTCACCCTCGGCCGCGAAGCCGCGCTCGAACAGATTGGTCCACACGGTGAACAGCGTTTCGGGCATCGCCGCCGCTTCGACCATCGTCAGCGCCTCGGGCACCGGCAGGCATTGGCCGTAGGGCGCCACGGCATATTCGGCATAGCCGCCGCCGGCGATCAGCGCACAAACCGGCTGGCCGATCAGGTCTCGCTCGACGCCGGCGCCGGTCGCGACGATCGTGCCGGAGACTTCCAGCCCCGGAATGGACGGCGCGCCCGGCGGCGGTGGATAGGCCCCCATCCGTTGCAGCACTTCGGGACGGTTGATCCCGGCGGCGGCGACGCGGATCAGCACCTCACCCTCGCCCGGCGTCGGCACCGGCCGGTCGACGATGCGCAGCACCTCGGGCCCGCCCGGTTGTTCCGGGTCGATCGCACGCATCACGGTCGGTATCGCGTCCATTCGCACCCCTTCGTCGGAAACCCGCTCGGGTTATTGACATCGCCCGGCCCAGGGTCAACGTTCCCACTCATGGATTCCGAAGAGAATCTTCCGCGCCCAGGCGACCCGATCGCGCTCCTGGTCAAACAGGATCTCGATCCGTTGTCCGTGGCCGAGCTCGAGGAACGTATCGCTCTCCTCGAAGGCGAAATCTCACGCGTTAAAAATCATATGCAACGCGCCGTTAACCATCGCGCAAGCGCTGACTCGCTATTCAAGCGATGAGCGCGAATCGCATCTTCGCGCCGGCCAGGCTTTTTCGGGAATTGGCCGACCTGACGATGCGAAGAATGGCCGGCGCTTGATGCGGGGCCCTCCCGTCCCGACATTAGGGAAAAGGGCCGTGCGTCCATGCGGCCCGTCAGGAGTAACAGTCTAATGCCGAGTTTCGCCTCCGCGCTCGAAACCACCCTCCACAAGGCGCTCGAAGCCGCTTCGTCGCGCCGCCACGAATATGCGACGCTCGAGCATTTGCTGCTTGCGCTGGTCGATGACGAACATGCCTCCAAGGTGATGGCATCGTGCGGCGTCGATCTCGACGAGCTCAAGATGACCGTCGCGCAATATCTCGACACCGAGCTCGATGCGCTCAAGGTCGACAAGGCGACCGATCCCTCGCCGACCAGCGGGTTTCAGCGCGTGGTCCAGCGCGCGATCCTCCACGTCCAGTCGTCGGGCCGCGACGAAGTGACCGGCGCCAACGTGCTGGTCGCCTTGTTCAGCGAACGCGAATCCTATGCGGTCTATTTCCTGCAGCAGCAGGACATGAGCCGCCTCGACGCGGTCAGCTTCATCTCGCACGGCGTCGGCAAAGGCGGCGCGCCGGTCGAGACCTCGACTCCCAAGGGTGCCGAGGAAGAGAAGTCGACCAAGAGCGACAAGGGCAAGAACGAAAGCGCGCTCAAGCAATTCACCGTCGACCTCAACGAGAAGGCCAAGAACGGCAAGGTCGACCCGCTGATCGGCCGCATGGCCGAGGTCGACCGTACGGTGCAGATCCTGTGCCGCCGGTCGAAGAACAACCCGCTCTATGTCGGCGATCCCGGCGTCGGCAAGACCGCGATCGCGGAGGGCCTGGCGCGCAAGATCGTCGAGGGCGATGTGCCCGACGTGCTCAAGCCCGCGGTGATCTACTCGCTCGACATGGGCGCGTTGCTCGCCGGCACGCGCTATCGCGGCGATTTCGAGGAGCGGCTGAAGCAGGTCGTTACCGAGCTCGAAAAGATGCCCGACGCGATCCTGTTCATCGACGAGATCCACACGGTGATCGGGGCGGGTGCTACCAGCGGCGGCGCGATGGATGCGTCGAACCTGCTGAAACCGGCTCTGTCGGGCGGCACGATCCGCTGCATCGGCTCGACCACCTACAAGGAATTCCGCAACCATTTCGAAAAGGACCGTGCGTTGCTGCGCCGGTTCCAGAAGATCGACGTCAACGAGCCGACGATCGAGGACACGGTGAAGATCCTGGCGGGCCTGCGCTCGGCGTTCGAGGAGCATCACCAGGTCAAATACACGCCCGACGCGATCAAATCGGCGGTCGAGCTGTCGGCGCGGTACATCAATGACCGCAAGCTGCCCGACAAGGCGATCGACGTGATCGACGAAGTCGGTGCGATGCAGATGCTGGTGCCGCCGAGCCGTCGCAAGAAGACGATCACCACCCGCGAGATCGAGCAGGTGATCGCGACGATGGCGCGCATCCCGCCGAAATCGGTCTCGAGCGACGACAAGAAGGCGCTGGAGACGCTCGAGACCGACCTGAAGCGGGTAGTGTTCGGACAGAATGACGCGATCGAGAAGCTCGCCTCGGCGATCAAGCTCAGCCGTGCCGGCCTGCGCGATCCCGACAAGCCGATCGGCAATTACCTGTTCACCGGCCCGACCGGTGTCGGCAAGACCGAGGTCGCGCGCCAGCTCGCCTCGATCATGGGCATCCCGCTGCAGCGGTTCGACATGTCCGAATATATGGAGCGCCATTCGGTCAGCCGGCTGATCGGCGCCCCTCCGGGCTATGTCGGGTACGATCAGGGCGGGTTGCTGACCGATGCGGTCGACCAGCAGCCGCATTCGGTGCTGCTGCTCGACGAGATCGAGAAGGCGCATCCCGACCTGTTCAACATCCTGTTGCAGGTGATGGACAACGGCAAGCTGACCGATCACCACGGCAAGACGGTCGATTTCCGCAACACCATTCTGATCATGACGACCAATGCCGGCGCGTCCGACATGGCACGCGAGACGGTGGGCTTCGGCAATCTGACTCGCGAGGGTGAGGACGAGCAGGCGGTGCAGCGGATGTTCACGCCGGAATTCCGCAACCGCCTCGATGCGATCGTGCCGTTCAGCTATTTGCCGACCGATGTCGTCGCCCGCGTGGTCGAGAAGTTCATCCTGCAACTCGAATTGCAGCTGGCGGATCGCAACGTCCATATCAGCCTGGATGACGAATCGAAGCAGTGGCTGACCACCAAGGGCTATGACAAGCTCTACGGTGCCCGCCCGATGGGCCGCCTAATCCAGGAAAAGATCAAGCAGCCGCTCGCCGAGGAATTGCTGTTCGGCAAGCTGGTCCATGGCGGTGAAGTGGTGGTGAAGTTGAAGGACGGCGCGCTGTCGTTCGAGATCACCCCGGCCGCGCCCAAGAAGCCGGGCAAGAAGGGTGGCAAGACCGCCAAGGCTGAAGCGAAGTAAGAAACGGCTCCAGCCGGAAAATGCGAGCGGGCCGGGGAGCGATCCCCAGCCCGTTTTGTGTTGGGGGGGGTGCGGTCGGTTTAGGCTGTAAGGACGTCGGGCGCGGATGACGGCTGTTGGGCCGGAAGCGGACCGTCCGTTAATTTCTGCTTTCGACCCATTCAAGACATTTCCATGCTGCTAGGGGGTCACCTCGCGATCGGCGCTGGTTCCAAAGCGCCTCCGATATTCGCCGGGTGCGAGGCCAATCAGTCGGCGGAACAGCCGCCGGAACGCTGCCGGATCCTCATAGCCGACGCTCCAGGCGACCTGGTCGACCGGTCGCCTCGTGAACTGCAGTAGTTCGCGAGCCTTCCCGATCCTCAGCTGCTGCACATATTCGGTGGGCTTGAGGCCCGTCGCTGCCTTGAACCGGCGGAGGAACGTCCGCTCCTCAAGCCCCGCTTCGTGCGCCACCTCGGACACCCGGATCGGCTTGACGGCGCGCGTCTGCAGCCAGTGCTGAATCCTGAGGATCGCGTCATCGCCATGCTCGAACCGCGGCGCGAAATTGCTGTAGTGACGCTGCTCCCGTCCCGCGGGATCGATGAGGAAGAACTGGCCCGTTTCGACCATCACCGTCGGGCCGAGCAGGCGATCGACGATGCGCAGCGCAAGATCAGTCCAGGCCATAAGGCCGCCGGCAGTGATCATGTCGCCGTCCTCAATGACGATCTTCCCCTGATCCATCGTGACATCCGGGAAATGAGTGCTGAACATGTCGGCAAACAGCCAGTGCGTAGTAGCCGAGCGCCCGCTGAGCAGGCCCGTCGCGGCAAGGAGGAACACGCCCGTGCAATTTGCGGCCAGCGTTGCGCCGTTATCGTGGCGCTCACGCAGCCAGCCCACGAAAGGCGCTGCTTCCTCGCCCATGATTGGTCCCGTCAGGCGCCCAGGTGTGACGATCACCTGCGGCAGGCCCTCGCGGTCAGGGCTCGTGTCGAAGGAGCGCTCGACTTTACCGTCGGGCCCCATGCCCCAGTGCGAGACCCTCACACGCGGTCCGCCCCGTTTCGTCGAAAAGTCACTCGCGACGCCGAGCAGGTCCGTCGTCCCGTGGACCATCGCCATCTGGCAGCCGGGATAAAGAAGGAGTCCAACTTCGGGTGACTGAGACTGCGCCGTTTGCCCCATTGGCCGTCCTTCCGTGGACGCAATCAGTCACTGGCGGATGTGTCGATTCCGGCTCGTATTTTGTCGGAACCAACAATCCACGTCGGGCCGAGTCCCGACCATACAGTAACACAGCTTTGGAGCGCCGTCCCCCCGGCCGTCCGCCACCGGCTTCGATCATCACCGGACTGGGGTATCGTCGCACCTCTGAAACAGGGAGAGCGTGATGAGCGCAAACGTCCTCGAGCGTCCCGAAACGCCGGCAGCAAGCGTCGCAGCGGCGACGGCGCGGCAGCTGGTCGGGCCGACGCCTCTCGTCGCCATCGAGCACGAGCCCGCTCCCCGGCTCGTCGTCGACCCGCCCCTCGCGCGCCCTCTCCGAGGGGCGGTTCTATATCCAGTATCGGACCGAGAACATCCGGATCCTTCCGGTGTTCGGGACAGGAGCGCTCTATGTGTCTCCGCGCGTCGGCCATCTCCACGTCACCGTCGATGCCGGGCCCTGGCATTTCGTCGATGCGAGTGGCGGAACGATCGTACTCGTCGGTCTTCCGCCGGGTCCGCACAAGGTCTTGATCGAGTTCGCCGATCCGACCCACCGCGTGATCGCTGCTCAGACCATCAATTTCATCGTGCCGGCATAGTGTAGGCGGAGACGCCTACTCCATCCCTAACGCGGCCAAGAGCCGCTCTGAGCCTCAACCAGCAGGAGACAGATGATGTCCATGTTCACGACGAGCGACTGCACCAACATCTTCTACCGGGATTGGGGGCCGAAGGACGCCCAGTCGATCGTTTTCCATCACGGTTGGCCGCTCAGCGCGGACGATTGGGACAACCAGGTGATGTTCTTCCTAGCCAAGGGCTACCGAACAATCGCGTTTGACCGGCGCGGTCACGGCCGCTCGGACCAGACCGACGGCGGCAACGATATGGACACCTACGCCTCCGACACGAACGATTTGGTCGAAGCGCTCGATCTCAAAAATGCCGTCCATATCGGCCACTCGACCGGCGGTGGCGTAGTTATCCGATACGTCGCGCAACATGGGCTCGGAAATGGCCGGGTCGCAAAGGCCATCTTGCTCGATGCGGTGCCGCCGCTGATGGTCAAGACGGACTCAAACCCGGGCGGGACTCCGATCGAGGTGTTCGACGGGTTCCGCGCCGCGCTCGCCCATGACAGGGCTCAATTCTATCTCGATGTCCCGACGGACCCGTTCTACGGCTTCAACCGGCCCGGCGCGAAGGTGTCGGAAGGGCTGATCCGCAACTGGTGGCGCCAGGGTATGATGGGCAGCGTCAAGGCGGGCTACGAATGCATCAAGGCCTTCTCCGAGACCGACTTCACCGAAGATCTGAAGAAAATCGACGTGCCGGTGCTGATAATCCACAGCGAGGACGACCAGATCGTGCCTTACGAGGACTCGGGGCCGCAGGCTGCCAAGCTGCTCCAGAACAGCACCTTGAAAACCTACAAGGACTTGCCGCACGGCAGCCATGCGACCCATCCGGACCTGATCAATGCCGACTTCCTCGCCTTCATCCGTGGGGAACCGGTCGATGAGGACGGTGTGACGACGGCTCAGCCTGCAGAGCCGGCTCTCGCCGAATAGCAGCCTTACGCCGGCCCACCCCGGGGTTGCGCCGCCATTCCGGGTTGGGCCCGCCGCACCCGCCAGTATTCAGGGCAAGGAGAACCATCTGATGCGCAACTTCTTTATGGCCCTGCTGCTGACGGGCGCACTGTCGGCGCCCGCTGCCGCCCAAGCCGCTTCGCCGGCAAAGCCGACCATCGTGCTCGTGCACGGCGCCTTTGCCGGCTCTTCCAGCTGGAATCGCGTCATCACCCACTTGGTCCATGACGGATTTCCGGTCGTCGCCGCCGCGGTTCCACTGCGAAGTCTTCGAGAGGACTCCGATTATGTTGCGAGCCTGGTCTCCAGCATCTCGGGACCCGTCATACTCGTTGGCCACTCTTATGGGGGCGAGGTCATTTCCGTGGCGGCGGTCGGACGACCGAACGTGAAAGCGCTGGTGTTCGTCTCAGGGCTTGCAACCGATATCGGCGAAAGCGCCGCGAGCCTGGGGATCCGCTTCCCGATGGGCATGTTGTCCTCGGCTCTTGCGCCTCCGGTGCCACTTACCGGCGGTACCCGGGACCTGTACATTCTCCAGGCGCGCTATTGGCAGCAGTTCGCGGCGGATTTGCCCGAGGAAGAAGGGCTGCAGATGGCCGCGACGCAGCGACCGATCGTGCAGTCCGCGTTGGCAGAGCCGGCAAAGGCCGAAGCGTGGCGACGGCTGCCGTCGTGGTTCGTTTGGGGTCAACTCGATCGGAACATTCCCGCCAATCTCCACGCCTATCTAGCAAAGCGTGCCAAGGCCCGGGAAGCGATCGAGATTCCCGGCGGCAGCCACGTCGTCATGCTCTCTCATCCGGATATCGTCACGGGAATGATCGAGCGGGCAGCGCGCGCCTCCGAGAAAGCTGCCGCCGATGTCGGACGTTCCGATCTCTCCAACGCCGCCAAAAAGGCGTCTCCTGCCGCACACCCGCACACGTCCGCTTCCATTCCTCCCATCCGGGATACGGCCCATGGCCAACGCACTTGAAAACAAGATCGCCGTCATAACGGGGGGCACCAGCGGCATCGGCTTGGCCACTGCAAAGCGGTTTGCGGCAGAGGGAGCGATGGTGTTCGTGACAGGACGTCGGGAAGCCGAACTGGCGAGCGCGGTAACGGCTGCCGGACCGAATGTCATGGGTGTGCAGGCGGACTCGACCAAGTTGGAAGACCTTGATCGGCTGTTTGCCGAGGTGGGGGCGAAAGCCGGTCGGATCGATATCCTGTTCGCCAATGCGGGAGGAGGCTCTTATCAGCCCCTCGGGAGCATCACCGAGGAGCAGTTCGACGATATTTTCGGTCGCAACGTCAAGGGTGTCCTGTTCGCCGTGCAGAAAGCGCTGCCGCTGCTCGTCGAGGGCTCCTCCGTCATTCTGACCGGTTCGACGACCAGCCTTGTACCGGCGCCGGCGTTCAGCGTTTACGGAGCGTCAAAAGCAGCTGTCCGAAGCTTTGCCCGAACCTGGGTCTTGGACCTCAAGGGCCGCGGTATTCGGATCAACGTACTGAGCCCCGGGCCAACGACCACTCCCGGTTTGATTGGGTTGGCTGGGGAGGATGCCGCAGCACAGCAGAATCTCTTGATGGAAATGGCGTCTCACGTTCCGCTCGGCCGCGTGGCCGATCCGAGCGAAATTGCCAGCGCGGCATTGTTTCTGGCTTCGGGAGAGTCGAGCTTCGTTACCGGTATCGAGCTCTTTGCCGATGGTGGTTCTGCGCAAGTCTGATCCGAGAGCGTGTCCGGACGGAGGCTACGGCGAATGAAGGATTGAGCGACCGAATTGCGACACCGCTGGCTTCCGCCCCCCCTTTCCCCACTTTGGATGGAGAATTGTGATGGCCGAAGTTCCCCGATTTGCCGCGCCCATTGATCTTGAGCTCTGGCTTGACAATCGCCAGTTCGCCCGCTGTTGCTACGTCCTATGACCTGATCAACGCTGCCGCTTCAAAGGCAGTGATCACTCCCGAGAGGATCCGTCCAAATGGGTCCATCAAAGTACAAGCCACGGCAACGGTCGTCGCCAAAAATGCGATGCAGTTCATCGCGTGCGTATCCGCTCACGACCGATGCGGCAATCTGATCGTCTGCTTTCGAGAACCGAGGTGATCGCTGCGAGCGGTTGAGATGGGGCGCATCGCCGACGACCAAATCCAGACCAACGCAAACGGCAGCTCGCGACCCTATTCTGTTGAAAAACTCCCTTGCGGGTGGGGAGGCGTGCTGATTCAGTGATCCCGGCTGTCGGGAGATGTGCTGATGATGGGCGACCGGACGGTGATGCAGGAGGCGCTGTTTTACAGC
>Ga0105243_10001358_pt1 | contig 21748 bp, 21 predicted proteins | sample KBSM34metaG_FD_81525 | JGI IMG/M metagenome (GOLD analysis project Ga0105243, IMG submission 81525) | Miscanthus rhizosphere microbial communities from Kellogg Biological Station, Michigan, USA - KBS M3-4 metaG | ecosystem: Host-associated > Plants > Roots > Rhizosphere > Soil | place... | reverse complement strand
TGTTTTGAGTGACATCATCTTCAATCCGGCAGGAATATACCGAGAAGACCGTCACAGCCAGCAGAGCCAGCCGAAGAATTAGTTTTTTCGTCATAAGTATGTTTTTTAAGTGGTTAAATATATCATTTTTTTTAATAATCACCGCGTGGTGATTATTTTTTCACAAAACTAAACTTCCATTGTGATATTTATTACCAAAATATTGCTATTTTTGAGCAAAATAATGCTAAAATGAGTATCGGAAGTAAAGTAAGAAAATACAGGGAAATTAAAGGCTGGTCACAGGAAGACCTTGCTTTCCGTCTGGACGTAGCCCAAACTACGATCTCCAGTATAGAGTCTGATAAAAGTATTCCTAATTCTATACTTTTGAACAAAATAGCCCAGGAGCTGGATGTGAATATTAATGATATTCTTGATGAAACTAAAACTCAAATCAATAATATTGAAAAAAATGATGGTGTAGTAAGCTTTGATACCCATACAATCAACATGCTTTCTGAGAAACTGATTGAACTGTATGAAGTCCGTATAAAAGATTTGGAACAGCAGGTTGCTTACTGGAAGTCTAAAGCTAAAGAATAGTTTTATATAAAAAACAAAAAAAGTATCTCGATATGAGGTACCTTTTTTGTTTTTAAAGTCAGGAAATATTATCCTATATGTGTTCCCGGAGGCAATACAGCTCCTTTTTTCACAACTACAATACCATCCTGTACAGAATGGGTCTCATAATCTCCATCCGGAAGATGTTTTCCTCCTATGATTTTTACATTGTCCCCGATATAGCAATTTTTATCCAGGATTGCCTTTTCAATATAGCAATATTTTCCTATTCCCATATTGGGACGTCCTTTCCTGTCATTCAGAACTATTTCTGTGGTATTCTGATAGAAGTCTGCTCCCATCACATAAGAATTCACAATAGTACTTCCTTTATCTATTCTCGTTCTGTTTCCAATGACAGAGTTTTCAATTTTGTCAGCCATAATGATACATCCATCTCCAAATACAGCTTTGCTTACATAAGAACCGTTGATTTTTGATGGCGGAAGCATCCTCGCCCTGGTGTATATAGGGGAAGATGAGAAAAGGTTGAACTGTGGAAGATCCTGACAAAGGTCCAGATTGGCTTCGTAGAAAGACTCTATTGTTCCTATATCTGTCCAGTAACCTTCATATTGATAGCTGAGTGTTTTATATTTTCCTATTGAACTTGGAATAATATCTTTTCCGAAATCATCTCCGGCACCTTCATCAAACATTTTTTTGAGAATGGTCTTGGTAAAAATATAAATTCCCATAGAAGCCAGGAACTCTTTCCCATTATGCTTATTTTCGTCCGAAACTTCAGATTTCAGCCCGTCCAGCATATCATATTCCGGCTTTTCATAGAAGGAAGTAATATTTCCTTCGTCATCAGATTTTAAGATCCCAAAACCGGTGGCATCTTTGGCATTCACAGGAATGGTAGCGATGGTAAGATCACCACCGTTTTCAATGTGAAAATCCAGCATTTCCCGGAAATCCATCTGATAAAGCTGATCTCCTGAAAGGATTAATATATAGTCATAATCATATTTTTCAAGATGCTTCATAGACTGACGTACGGCGTCTGCTGTTCCCTGATACCAGCTTTCATTTTCTACATTCTGTTCGGCGGCCAGGATATCTACAAATCCTTTGCTGAAAATATCAAAATGGAAAGAATTTTTGATGTGTGAATTCAGTGAAGCTGAATTAAATTGAGTTAAGACCAGAATTTTATTCAATCCCGAATTCAGACAGTTCGAAATAGGAATATCTACAAGCCTGTATTTTCCGGCAATAGGAACTGCCGGTTTTGATCTTGTATACGTTAACGGGAATAATCTTGTCCCTCTGCCGCCTCCTAAAACAATGGAGATTACGTTTCGATTCATAACTATTTTGCGTTTTTTATTGTATTAAATTTTTATCGTCCTTTCTTTAGTATCCATCCATACTGTACAAGAATCAATTCTCTTGTTCTCCTCATCATACCCCTATAGGGTTTGCAGAACCTTTCAGCTGCTTTACGTCCTTATAAATTCCGTCAATTTCAATATTACACTTTTTAAGCTGTACTCTGAAGGTTTTATTGGTAATTAATAACTTACAATCGTATAATTAAGAGCTGTCCTGAGCTATAGTATTTTCTTTTAAAAAAGCATTAGTGTTTTTTACTTTACAGGAAACAAGAGCTATTATCAGAGACATAACAAGAAAAATTCTTATCATATCAGTTATTATATAAAGCTATGTATTTCTCCGCAGATTTTTCCCATGAAAAGTCAAAATTCATATTGGCATGAATAAGTTCCTTCATAACGCCTTTTTGGTTATAGATTCCCATCGCCCTATTCATCGCATGCACGATATCATCTACTCCGGGATAGGTAAAATTCAGTCCCGCTCCGCCGGTAGAAATATCTTCCACTGTATCTCTGAGTCCTCCGGTATACCTTACGACAGGAACTGTTCCGTATCTCATAGAATACATTTGGTTCAGTCCGCAGGGCTCTACACGTGAAGGCATAAGTAAAAAATCTGCTGATGCATAGATCTTATGGGAAAGATGTTCTTTATATCCCAGATCCAAAGCAAAATTGGTATAAGTATATTCGTACTCTTTCAGTTTATTTTCAATATAGGTGTTTCCGGATCCAAGAATCATAATATTTAAGGCTCCATAGCTCTGTTTAATGCTTTTCCAGACAACATCCGGCAGCAAATCTGCTCCTTTTTCCGTAGCAAATCTACCAATGAAGGCAAACAAAGGCAGCTCAGGCTTTAAGCCATATTCCTTACACAGTTTTTCTTTGCTTTTTTTCTTTTGGGCAACTGCATTTTTGATATTAAAATTAAAATCCAGCATAGGATCCGTTTCAGGATTCCAGACTTCGGTATCAATACCGTTAATAATACCATATGCTTTACCAAATTCCTGACGCACCAGGCTTTCCAGACCACGGAAGCTGATAAACAGCTCTTCCAGATACCCTTCAGAAACTGTAGTAAAAGCCGTAGAACATTTAATCATACTGGCCAGAGGATTAATCAGTCCGTTCCAATCCATCAGCCCCCATTTATAAGCATCAAAAGAAGGTATATAATTAGCCATACTCCATCTCATCATACCCTGATATTCTCCGTTATGAATCGTTCCTATGGTCTTTACTCCCTGCAAGAACTGAAATTCCGGACAGTGTTCAATCATAAAAGGAACCAGTCCGGTGTGGTAATCATGGCAGTGCAGAACATCCGGACGGATCTTCATTGCACACATCCAATGCAATATCCCCTGCTGGAAGGCAAGAAACTGAAAACTCTCATCCTGATATCCATAAGGATTTTCTCTATCCAATAGCCCTGGAATCTTCACCATATACAGCTCAAATCCCAACACATTGGTCTTCTCTTTCATAATCTGAACCTGAAGCATATTTTCCCCCTGATGAATAAATCCGTCAAAAACAATATCAAATTCATGATCGTAGACAAAAGATTTATTATACCACGGCATTACGACCTTAGCTTCTACACCTTTTATTTTGTTCTGATACTTCGGCAGTGCCCCGACTACATCCGCCAGACCTCCTACTTTCGCTACAGGATAGCATTCTGTACTTAAATGATAAACAACCATTTTTATCTTTTATGTTTAATTCTATGTAATTTATACTTTTTATCTTTTTTCTGCCTAAGGATAATTCCGGCCAACGGAGGAAGTTTTACCGTTAATGATTCCGGGTGCCCCATCCATTCCTCATGTTTCTGATCCAGAATTTCAGCATCTACTCCGCTGCCGCTATATTTCTCATCGTCAGAGTTGAAAACAACTTCCCAATGCGTTGCTGTATGAATTCCTATTTTGTAATCCAGTACCTGTGGAGCAAGATTTAAAATAACCATACAAACATCATCTCTTCTCTTTCCTTTCCTCAGATATACATATACCGAATTTTCAAGATCATCAGCTTCCACCCATTCAAAACCGCTTTTATCAAACTGGTTTTCATACAAGGCAGATTCTGTGGTGTATAAATGATTCAGCTCTTTTACAAGCCTCTGTAATCCTTTATGAACTGGATATTCCAGTAAATGCCAATCCAGACTTTGGGTAAAATTCCATTCACCGGTCTGTCCGAATTCATCTCCCATAAAAAGAAGTTTTGCTCCCGGATGGGTAAACATATAGACATACAAGGTACGAAGATTCGCAAACTTCTGCCACTCATCTCCCTTCATTTTATATATCAGGCTTGCCTTACCATGCACTACTTCATCATGTGACAGCGGCATCATATAATTTTCATTATACATATACATGGAAGCAAAGGTGAGCTTATGGTGATGGAATTTCCTGTTGATAAAATCTTCCCTGAAGTAATCCAGTGTATCATGCATCCACCCCATCATCCACTTCATTCCAAATCCGACACCTCCATCATGAACAGGTTTAGTAAGCATAGGAAAATCTGAACTTTCCTCAGCTATGGTCATAATCTGGTCTCCAAATTCTTTATAAACAGCTGTATTGAACTCCTGAAGAAAGGCTTTTGCTTCAAGATTAACATTACCCCCATATATGTTTGGCTCCCATTCTCCTTCATTTCTGGAATAATCCAGATGAAGCATTGAGGTTACCGCATCTACACGCAATCCGTCCGCGTGATAACGGTCCAGCCAGAACATAGCATTAGAAATAAGGAAAGATTTAACCTCATTTCTTCCGTAATTAAAAATATAGGACTTCCAGTCGGGATGAAAACCTTTTCTCGGATCTTCATGCTCATACAGATATGATCCATCAAAACGGTGAAGCCCGTTAGCATCCCCCGGAAAATGTGAGGGAACCCAATCCATGATAACCCCAATTCCATTTTGATGAAGCTCATCAATAAGATACATCAGGTCCTGTGGGGAACCAAAACGGGAAGTTGCAGCATAGAAACCGGTAATCTGATATCCCCAGCTCGGATCGTACGGATACTCCATAACCGGCATAAATTCTACATGGGTAAAGCCCATTTCCAGGACGTAAGGAACAAGCTTTTTTGCAATATCCCGGTAGTTTAAAAACCGGTCAGGATATTTTTCATCCCTCAACCATGATCCGAGGTGTATCTCGTAAACGGATAAGGGAGCTTTCAGGCTGTTGTTTTGCCAGCGGTTTTCCATCCATTCCTGATCATTCCATTCATACCAGGTAGTAGAGATCTGTGAAGCGGCCTGTTTATTCTGTTCCCAGCTTAATGCATAAGGGTCACTTTTTTCTAAAATTTCACCTCTTGCTGTTTCAACAGCATATTTATAAAGAGTTCCCCAGGATAATTCTTCAATAAAACCTTCCCAGATCCCTGATCCATCCCATCGTGGATACAGAATATGATCTTTATGGTTCCAGTTATTAAAGTTTCCTATTATAGAAACCTTTTTAGCATTGGGAGCCCAGACCGAAAAATAAATTCCTTTCACTCCATCTTTTTCCGCAGCATGTGACCCAAACTTACTATACAGCTTATAATGCCTACCTTCTTTGAAAAGATACACATCATGATCAGTAAAAAGTGTATAGGTTTTAACAGAATTCATCAAGGTCCGATTGTATTTAATATTTTCTTTGAAACTACGAAAAATACCGACAACAGCGGTTAATTATTAATCAAATTATTGTCAATCTAAGGTTCTTCATTCGCACATCTATCAAATATATCACTTTTCTATTCATTTTTTTATGAATTTGAAAGAATCTTTTTTATAAATTTAGAAACTAAATAATTATCAATTAAACACATATGATCAGATTAGAACTTTACATTGAAGAAAAAGATGACAGACCGGTATTTGTTACGGGAAACTTCAACAAATGGAATCCTAAGGATTATAATTATCAGCTTAAGCAGGTGGATCCTCATAATTACTTTATAGAACTTGATTCCTCTTCTCTTCCTGATGAAATTGAATATAAATTCACAAAGGGAGGATGGGAAAATGTGGAACTTGATAAATATGGAAATATCTCACCCAACCGTAAGGTAAAAAAAACAGCAGGAAAAACATCCGACATTGTAGAAAAATGGAGATTTAACTGGGGGCCTTTTAAAGAAGAATTTTTTCCTATAGCAGAAGTAATTTCTGAAGAATTCTATATTCCTCAGCTTGACCGTTACCGTAAGATCTGGGCTTTACTGCCTTTCGACTATCACACTACCAACAAAAACTATCCGGTCCTGTATCTTCAGGATGCACAGAATCTCTTCAATGAAGGAAGTGGATTCGGAAATTGGGAAATTGACAAAAAGCTATCTATCCTTGCTGAATATGGGCGGGGTGACGTTATTATCATTGCTATAGAACATGGAAGTGAAGACAGGATTAAAGAATATATTTTTGACAATGATAATATTGCTAACGGCTCTGAAGGCAAAAAATATATCCGCTTTATTACGGATACTTTAAAACCTTTTGTAGACGAAAATTACCGCACAAAAAAAGACCGGGACAACACCGGTATTGGTGGCAGTTCACTGGGAGCTCTTATCAGTATTTACAGTGGGTTTCTTTATCCGGAAGTCTATTCTAAATTGCTGATCTTCTCTCCATCTCTTTGGGTAGAGCCTAATAATAACTTTCCTATGATGAATTTCAGGGTTCCGTTTAAAACAAAAATATATTTGTACGGCGGTGGTCAGGAAGGCTCCAAAATGGTAAAAAGAATCCATATTTTTGAAGAATATTTAAAAAGGTGGGAAAAAAAGAATCTTTTTGATTTTGAATTCAGAACAAATATTAACCCTGAAGGTACCCACAATGAGTTTTACTGGTCACAGGAGTTCCCCAGAGCTATTGAGTGGCTGTTCTATGACAATACAGAGAACCCTGTAGAGGTAAAACCTCAGCAACAAAGCATTAAAAATTAAGTTTATGAAATTAATCCATAAAAAAAATAAGAATTACACTCAGGTTTTTCAACTGTTTACAGAAGAGGAATGGGCAAAATCCAATACCAATTTCAATAAAAATATAAGCAACTTTTTTACCGGAAAGAAACACGAAACTTTTGTCCATACAGATGAGAAAACCATTACTTATTTCATAGGATTGGGCAAAACCTCTCTTCAGGATTTTGAAGTACAGCAGGTAGGAAATACATTTTCTCAGGCACAAAAAGAAAGACTATTAGCTGTTCCTACCTTAGTAGTGGCAGATTTCATAAATAAGAAACAATGTGAGGAATTTGTAAAAGGATTGCTAATAGGCACCTACAATTATCCTTTTGAAAAAACACATGCATTCTGGAACCCGGCATTCGAACTTCACTTTGAAAATATAAGCCAAAAAACATTAGATCACATTGGCCAAAAAGCAGAGGCATTAAGCAACGGGCAGACCGCCTGTCAGGAATGGCTGAATAAACCTGCCAATCTGAAAAAGCCTGATATTTTCAGTTCATATCTTAAAAACCTAGCCAAAAAACAGGGGTTAAAATACACTATTTTTAATAGAAAAAAGTGTGAGGAACTAGGCTTGGGAGCTTATCTGGCTGTCAATCAGGGAAGTGCTTATGATGCAGCTTTCACCATTTTAGAATATAAGTCTACCGTTAAAAATGCTAAAACCGTCGGTTTAGTAGGAAAATGTGTATTGTTTGATACAGGAGGGATTTCCATCAAAGGTTCCGCCAATTTACACTATATGAAATCTGATATGGGTGGTGCTACGGCCGTTTTGGGTACACTGATCTATGCTGCAGAAATGAAACTTCCCGTTAATATCATAGCCGTTCTTCCAATCACCGACAATGCTGTTTCTGAAAAGGCTTTACTTCCAAGTGATGTAGTGACTGCATACAACGGAAAAACAATTGAAGTTATCGATACTGATGCAGAAGGAAGAATGATCCTTGCGGATGGACTTTCCTATCTGGCCAGGAATTATAAAACTGATTGTATGATTGATCTGGCAACGCTCACAGGAAGTTCCGTAAGGATGTTCGGGGATACCTGCGGTGCTTTATTTTCCAATAATGAAGACCTGAAAAATCTTTTAATAAAGACAGGAGATCATACCAATCAAAGACTGTGGAATCTTCCGCTTTGGGACATCTGGAAAGACGACATTCAGTCTGATGTAGCAGACCTGAAAAACATCTCTCTGAAGCCGGTTGGGGACTGTATTATTGCCGCAAAATTCTTAGAGCAATTCACTGAAGGTCACCCTAATTGGGCTCATTTAGATATCGCCGGAGTAGCCTTTGGAAATGTGAAATATGCGAAGGAAAAAGCAGCTACCGGATTTGGGGTTCAATTGTTGGCTGATTTAATCGAAAATTATCATTAAAAATTAGTTTTTTTAAAAAAAACTCTGTATACTTGAGTAGGGATTTCTCAAAAGTTCAGCATATTTCAATTTTTGATATTAATCAAACAACAAAGAATTGCTTTTATTTTTGATAATTCACTAAACTTAAAAAAACATTATATGGAGGAGAAAACTATTGTATGTATTTCGTGCTATTACAAGGGTTACGATTTCATGGACGAAATGAAAGCGCTCGGTAATAAAATAATCTTAGTTACATCAGAAAATCTTAAAGAAAAAAACTGGCCCTGGCATGCTATTGAAGAAACCTTCTATATGCCGGAATTAAAACCTTCAGTATGGAATCTTGAGCATTTAATACAGGGATTTTCACACCTGATGAAAACGCGAAAAGTAGATGCTGTAGTAGCTCTTGATGATTATGACGTGGAAAAGGCTGCCCTGATCAGGGAAACATTTCGCATTCCGGGAATGGGACAGACCACCCACCGTTATTTCAGGGATAAACTGGCCATGAGGCAGAAAGCGAAAGATTCAGGAATCAGTGTTCCTGAGTTTACTGCGGTCTTCAATGATGATGAGGTGAATAGCTTTGTAGAAAGAGTTCCTGCTCCGTGGGTATTAAAACCACGATCAGAAGCTTCTGCATCGGGAATTAAAAAGATCACCTCACAGGAACAGCTTCATGAAGCTTTAAATCTTCTCGGAGAAGAGCGTCATCTTTTTCTACTGGAAAGCTTTAAACCCGGAGATGTTTATCATGTAGACAGCCTCACTTTCAATAAAGAAATTGTATTTACCTCAGCATCAAAATATCTGGCTCCTCCTATGCAGGTTTCTCATGAAGGAGGGGTATTCAGGTCTAAAACCTTAGGAAGGTATTCAGAAGAATTTAAAGCTCTTGAGGAAATCAATGCCAGAGTTCTCTCCAATTTCGGTCTGCTCAATGGGGCAACCCATACGGAGTTTATCAGAGGAAAAGAGGATAAAAAATGGTACTTTCTGGAAACCTCTTCCAGAGTGGGTGGAGCACACATTCCTGATTTGGTGGAAGCATCAAGTAATATCAATATCTGGAGAGAATGGGCCAAAATTGAGGATGCTCTTTTAAGGGATAAATCCTATACCATTTCTCCTCCTACAGGATATTATTCGGGATTAATCATTGCTTTGATTAAAGATAAGGAACCCAACTACAGTAATTTTGAATGTGAAGAAGTCGTGAAGTTTCTCCCCATAGATCATCACGTCGGAATTGTATACAAATCCAATGATTCTGCAATCATACAGGAAAGATTGGATAGTGCTGCCGATAAGATCCAGGCCGAAATGCTCAATATTTTACCTCCAAAAGTAAGAAGCTGAGCAATTAAAACATAATCATTAAAGAAAATTTATCAATGCCTCATATAGAACATACGGAGTATTATTCAAATATACTGGGAATAAGCCTTAAAGTGGAAGTAACCGGACATTACGGACATCCTATCATTATGTTTCCAACATCTCAGGGCCAATATACCCAGAACCATGACTTTCATCTCAATGGAAGTATCAACTGGTTTGTAGAACAGGGAAAAGTAAAATTGTATAATATCCAGACCATCGACAGCTGGAGCTTTTATGATGAAAATATTTCTCCACAGCAGAGAATAAGAAATTATGAACGCTATGTACAGTTCCTCATTAAAGAATTTGTTCCCTACATTCAGAAACTCCATAAAACTCATCGGGTAGCAGTAGCCGGAGCAAGTTTCGGAGGCTACCACGCCGCTAATTTTGCTTTTAGATTTCCTGATGTGGTATCTCATCTTTTCTGTCTTTCGGGAGCTTTCAGCATAAGAAATTTTATGGATGGATATTCTGATGATTTAGTGTATTTCAACTGCCCTAGGGAGTTTATAAGAAATGATGAGGCCTGGAAGTATAAACATATGCATATTGTCCTCAGCACTTCCGATCAGGATATCTGCAAAGACAAGAATATTGAAATGGCAGAAATCCTAAGGGTAAAAGGCATAGACTTCTGGTATGACGAAAGAAAATGGATAGGACACGACTGGCCGTTATGGAGAATGGTCTTTCCTACATTTATAAGTGCTTATTTCTCTTAAATAATAATTTATAAACCACAAAGCCTTAACCTCCCTGAAGATCACAATTAAAGACGTGATACTCAACTCCTCCGGAGAAGGGTCAAATCAAAGATTAATGGGTGGGGCTTTAGGCATGATACAATAGAAAAAATATACACCAATTTTAAAAAAACAAAAATTATGACAAAAAAAGTAGGAATTCTATTCGGCATGGAAGATACATTCCCTTGGGCATTTATAGACAAGGTAAATGAACTGGGTGGCGGAGAGATCGTAGCTGAGCCTGTAACCATTGATAAACTGGAGCAAGGTGCAGATTATGGGTATGCAGTGATTATCGACAGAATTTCACAAGATGTTCCTTTTTACAGAGCTTACCTGAAAAATGCCGCACTTAACGGGACGTACGTAATCAACAATCCGTTCTGGTGGAGTGCTGATGAAAAATTTTTCAACAATGCCCTGATGATCAAATTGGGAATCCCCCTTCCAAAGACTGTTTTACTGCCTTCCCATGAAAGACCTTCCAATACATCGGAAACCTCATTCAGAAACCTTAGGTTTCCTCATGACTGGGAGTATATTTTTAACTATGTTGGTTTCCCTGCCTATATGAAACCTCACGATGGTGGCGGCTGGAAAAATGTATACAGAGTTGAAAACCCTGATGATCTTTGGAATAAGCTGGGAGAAACAGAGCAGCTGGTGATGATGGTTCAGGAGGAAATCATTTTCGACGACTATTACAGAGTATATTGTTTGGGAAGAAAATATGTTCATATCATGCCTTATGAACCCAGAAATGCACCCCATTTGAGATATGCTACCACTCATCAGACTGAGGGCGAAGAGCTGAAAAAATTACTAAAAACCATTCATGATTATACCATCAAAATGAATGAAGCACTAGGGTATGATTTCAACACAGTAGAGTTTGCAGTAAGAGACGGTATTCCTTATGCTATTGATTTCTGTAATCCGGCTCCGGATGCAGACAGAAATTCTGTAGGAGAAGAAAACTTTGCCTGGATTATAGAACATGCTGCAAAACTGGCCGTAGAAAAAGCTAAAGAATATGTTCCGGGAAAACCTAATATTACCTGGGGAACCTTTGTGAAGGATTCAATCAAATAACATTGAAAAAGAAATAAAAAACACAATAAAATGCATCAATTTACTATTGGAATCGAAGAAGAATATCAGATCATTGATGTTGAAAGCAGGGATCTTATTTCGCACGTTTCAAAAATCATTGAAGGGGGCAAAGCGGTTTTAAGTGAAAACTTAAAGCACGAAATGCACGAGTCTATGATTGAAATGGAAACGGGAATTTGTCAGAATATCCAGGAAGCAAGGGCCGAACTGACAAATCTAAGAAGACATCTTATTAATACCGCTCATGAACAGGGATTGCGGGTATCCGGAGGAGGGACACATCCTTTCTCCCATTGGTCAGAAAATACAATCACTCAGGGCGAGAGGTACATCAAAATTGTTGATGACATGGGAGATGTTGCGCGTGAAAATCTTATTTTCGGTCTGCATGTACATATTGGAATTCCCAACCGTGAAGAGGGAGTAAGAATACAGAATGTCATGCGGTACTTCCTTCCCCATGTGTATGCTCTTTCTACCAACTCTCCATTTTGGATTGGACGAAATACAGGTTTTAAATCTTACAGACAGGAAATTTTTGTCAAATTTCCAAGAACGGGTATTCCCAGTTATTTTAATTCTTTGGCCGAGTTCGACAGCTATGTAGATCTTCTGATTAAAACCGGAACCATCGACAATGCCAAGAAAATATGGTGGGACTTAAGAGTTCACCCATTCTACCCGACCATAGAATTCAGAATCTGTGACATGCCGTTAAGGATTGACGAAACAGTCTGCCTTGCTGCCATTATGCAGTGTCTGGTTGCTAAGATTTACAAACTCCATCAGCTGAATCTAAGTTTCCGAAGTTATAGAAGGCTGCTTTTGAATGAAAATAAATGGAGGGCTTCCAAGAGCGGTATTGAAGCACATCTGATCGATTTTGGAAAAGAAGAGTCTGTTCCGTATCCTCATCTTTTAAAAGAACTTTTAGAGTTTATTGATGATGTAGTAGATGATTTAGGATGCAGAAATGAAGTTGAATATGCCTGGACTATTCTGGAAAACGGAACCGGTGCAGACAGACAACTTCAAATATTCAAGGAAACAGGCGATCTGACGAAAGTGGTAGATTATATGATCTCAGAAACAGAATATGGCATCACACACGGTCAGCCTGCTTCATAATATTTTTGGTAACTTTACAAAAAATATGATGTAATGAAAGATATTCGAATTGCTCTGCTGGATATGAATAACAACCATGTCAATCAAGGCTTTAGAAATATAAAAGAAATTTCTGAAACGTTCCAACAGAATTCTGAAGAAAATGTAGTCATAAAGACATTTGATGTAAGGTTTAAAGATGAAATGCCGGAAATTGGAGATTTTGACATCTTCATTTCTTCAGGCGGTCCCGGTAACCCACACAGAGAAGGTCTTGAATGGGAAAACAGATTTGCTCAATTTTTAGACGCTGTTTTTGAGCATAATCAGGATAATGAGGATAAAAAATACCTGTTCCTGATCTGTCATTCATTTCAGCTGGCAAGTATTCATTGGAACCTGGGCAATATCTGTAAAAGAAAATCCTATTCTTTCGGAGTCATGCCTGTTCATAAAACAAAAGAAGGTAAAGAGGAGTTTTTATTCAAAAATCTTCAGGATCCTTTTTATGCAGTAGACTCCAGGGCCTACCAGTTTATTGAACCGGATCATGAACGTTTTGAAAAATTGGGTATGAAAATCGTTGCTATAGAAAAGTCACGTCCCCATATCAATTTAGAAAGAGCTATAATGGCTGTTCGCTTTTCAGATGAAATATTCGGAACCCAGTTTCACCCTGAAGCCAGCCCTGAAGCTTTGATAGAAAATCTGAAAGATGATAAAAACAGAGAAGCTATGATCGAAAACTTCGGAATGGAAAAATATCTTGAAACAATGGATAGAATAGATGATGAAGACAAAATCATCTTAACCAGAAACCAGATCCTTCCAAGGTTTCTTCAGTTTGCAAAAAAAAATATTTTGAATAAGACTGAATCTTTGGCTTAAAAGAATAAACAACATGAATGTGACCTCACATGAGTCGTTAAACCATACATAAATCGGGCATACATGCTCGATTTTTTAACATCACAAAAGAAAAAATATGATCCCAAAATACAGAAAACAGTTTAATCAGGAATTTTCAGAAGAAAAATACCGGAAGCTCAAAGATATTTTAAAAGAAAAAGGCGGTGTAGAGCCGGGTTTCAGGATTTCGGAAAGCCCAATTATTCTTTCCAAAGAATTTGAAACCCAGCTTATTAATGCCAGTGAAAGCATCATCAGTCAGATCAATACTATTCCTGCGGAAACTCTGAGAAAAGCTATTCCTGAAAACTGCAGAGTTCCTAATGATACCGACAGACCTCATTTTTTCACTATAGATTTTGGAGTCTGCAGAAGTGAAAATGGAGAAATAGAACCTCAGCTTATTGAGCTGCAGGCATTTCCTTCACTCTATGCTTTTCAGAAAACTTTTGAGGATGCATTTTGTGAAGTCTACCCTTTTCTTTCGGAGATCAGAAACCCAATGCCTCACGAAACCTTTAAAAGTCTCCTGAAGGAACTGATCGTAGGTGATGAAAACCCTGAAAATGTAATCCTATTGGAAATTTTTCCCGAAAAGCAAAAAACGGCCATAGATTTTGCTCTGACAGAGAAATTACTGGGAATAAAAACTGTTTGCCTTACAAAAGTAAAGAAAATAGGCAAAAAGCTGTATTATAAAAATAATGGAAAGCTGACAGAAATTAAAAGGATCTACAATCGTGTTATTTTTGATGAACTGGACAGAATTCCTAATCTTAATACAGAATTTGATTTCCGTGAAGAAGTGGATGTAAAATGGATCACACATCCCAACTGGTTCTTTAAAATATCAAAGTACCTTCTTCCACTGCTACAACATCAATTTGTTCCCAAAAGCTATTTTTTACATGAGTTTCCTCAACATGAAAATCTTGAATATTTTGTATTGAAGCCTTTATTTTCATTTGCAGGAAGTGGGGTGAACCTGAATCCCAAGAAAGAGATTACTGAGGCTATTGAGGATAAAGAAAACTATATTCTGCAGAGAAAAGTAAGCTATGAACCTATTTTTGAAGATATCAACGGTGAGTTTTCAAAAGCAGAGATCCGGTTACTGTATATTTGGAGAGAAAATGATGAGCGCCCTATTCTTCTGGAAAATCTGGGAAGAATGACCAAAGCAGCAATGGTGAATGTAGACTTCAATAAAAAAGATGCTATTTGGATTGGGAGTTCCAATGCTTTTTTTGGGTAGGACTCATCCTTATTTTTCATCAACTTCAGTACTCCAACTTAGAACCACTCAATGAATATAAAAACCTTTGAAAAGCTGATGCTACAGTCCCTTGGCTTGGTCTGTTCAGCGATTGAAGAAGATCCGGAATGCAAAGAATATTCGGGCTTTAATTTTATGGCCAATCATTTGAAAATAAAATTTCGTGTTTCCAAAACAACACCTACCAAAACAGGGCAGTTTGTAACCCTCTGGAAAAGAAATGAAAAGGGAGAAACCACTCCTTTTGAGCTGAATGACAATTTTGATTTTTATCTGATTGCTAGCTTTAAAGACTCTTTTTCCGGAATATTTATTTTTCCAAAAAAGATCCTGTCAGAAAAAGGAATTTTATCTGAAGGAAAAAAACTCGGTAAACGGGGAATCAGGGTATATCCTGCTTGGGATGTCACAGAAAGTCAACAGGCAAAAAAAACTCAGGCTTGGCAGACGGCATACTTTATGGAGTTTTCTAATGATAAAATGAAAATGCTTCAGCAGGCTAAGCTCTTGTTGAATATTTAATGTACCCTTAGTGCAGGATAGGTCATTTCTGGAGTTGAAAACAGAAAGAAAAATTACATTGAAATGTACACTACTAAAAGGTTTTTCGGAAATAGCATTGGTGAAAATTTAAAATCACAGATCCGTTTGTTGTATATTTGGCGGGAAAAATTATGGGCTAAACCCCAATTAACAGATATTTAAAAACTAATATACAATGGAGGAAAGATCAACTTTTGAAGAGTTTGACACAAAGAACAGTTTTATATCCAGAAGAAGTTTATTACCTGTATGGATTAAAATCTTTTTATGGTTCTTTTTAATAGGAGGCGTAGTCGCTGCCATTATATTGCTGGCGGGCTTTTTTATGAACCATGCGACTCTGTCTTTATATGGGATTAACGCCAACCATCCTTATTCAATGACCGGACTTTTGATTTGCTTATTATTAATCTATAAAGGCATTGTTGCTTACGGACTTTGGTTTGAGCAGAAATGGGCGCCGCAGGCTGCCATCATTGATGCAATTGCAGGTATTGCTATTTGTTCCATCATGATGTTTATTATTCCGTTTACCATACCAAATATTAGTTTTACACTTAGACTGGAACTTATTCCTTTGTATTTCTATCTTGTAAAAATGCAACAGATCAGGAAAACCTGGGAAAATCTATAAACAAAAAGCCTTCGAATTTTTTTCGAAGGCTTTTTTTATTTTGAATAGCTATTAAGTTTATTTAAAAACAAAATTCTATTTAAAAGCTATTATTATCTTCCAGCAACTCTCTTGCCTGGTATTCCTGTACAAGATCAATAGCGTTAGAAATTACATCGCTTAGGGCCGTAATAAACGTTCCTTCCTCAGCCATTCCCATGGCGTGCTTCAATGCTTCAATTTCCTTAGGAATAATCTCATAACTTACGTCTTTACCGGCTTCATTAATCCCGTCTATAATAAGTCCGTTAATCTCCTCTTCCGTTCTTCCACGAAGGTGTTTTTCATTACGGATAATAATATAATCGAACATTCTTCCGGCAATCTTTCCACATTCCCTAATATCACTGTCCCGTCTGTCTCCAACCCCGGAAATAATTCCTATTTTCTTGGTAGATTCAACATTTTTCAGATAATCCTCAATAGCTTCATAGCCTGAAGGGTTATGGGCAAAGTCAATCAGGACTTTAAAGTTTTTGAATTTAAAAACATTCAATCGTCCCGGAGTAAGCTGCGCACTCGGAATAAATGTTCTTAAAGAATTTGAAATATCTTCAATTCCAAAACCGTGAAGATAACTCGCCAAACTGGCAGCCAATACATTTTCAATCATGAATCTGGCTTTTCCTTCCATCGTAATAGGAAAGTCTTTCGCTTTTCCAATTCTGATCTTCCAGTCACCTTTTTTGATCGTTACAAAGCCTTCTTCATATACACAGGTAATTCTTCCTTCCTTCGCAAACTTAACGATATGAGGATTGTTCTCATTCATACTGAAAATAGCCACATTACAGTCCAGATCATTGACAATCTTCATGGAATATTCGTTATCAGCATTAAGGACGCTCCAGCCACTTTTTTTCACACTGTCCAGAACGACTCTTTTTACTTTGGTAAGATCTCTTAAATTATGAACATCATTCATTCCTAAGTGATCTTCCTCGATATTGGTTAACACTCCTATATCACATTGTGAAAAACCTAGCCCGGAACGCAGGATACCACCTCTGGCAGTTTCAAGAACAGCAAATTCTACGGTAGGATCTTTCAAAATAAATTCTGCAGAAAGCGGCCCTGTAGTATCTCCTTTCGAAAGCATGGTATTCTGAATATAAATACCGTCCGAAGTAGTGAAACCTACCCTATGGCCATTGCTTTTAACAATATGTGATATAAGTCTGGTTGTTGTTGTCTTTCCATTGGTTCCCGTTACAGCAATAATCGGAATTGTAAAAGGTTTCCCCTGAGGATAAAGCATATCTACTACAGGAGCAGCTACATTTCTTGGCAATCCCTCACTTGGCGCCAAATGCATTCTGAACCCGGGAGCTGCATTTACTTCTATAATTGCACCACCACTCTCCTTTAAAGGCTGGGTAAGATTCTCCGCCATAATATCAATACCACAGACATCTAGGCCTATGATTTTAGAAATCCTTTCAGCCATTGTGATATTTTCCGGATGCACCATATCGGTAACGTCTATTGAAGTTCCTCCTGTTGAAAGATTTGCCGTTGATTTCAGATATACCACTTCTCCTCTTTGAGGTATGGTTTCAAGGGTATACTGAAGCTTTTCAAGCAATTCCAAAGTATCTTTATCTACTTCTATTTCAGTAAGGACATTTTCATGGCCATATCCTCTTCTTGGATCTTTATTTTCTTTTTCAATAAGCTCATGAATATTCAGCTCACCATCTCCCACCACATGAGCAGGAACTCTTCTTGCGGCCGCAACCATTTTATTATCAATAACCAGCACCCTGAAATCATAGCCTGTAATATATTTTTCAACAATTACTTTTTTGGAGTATTTCTGAGCATGCTCCAGTCCTATTTTAGCAGATTCCCAATCGTTTACGTTAATTGATGATCCTTTTCCGTGATTTCCATCCAGCGGTTTCAAAACAATAGGATATCCAATTTTTTTGATCACTATATTTAAGTCCTCTTCATCCACCACAAGATCTCCGATAGGAACAGGAATAGCAGCATCATGAAGCATTCTCTTGGTAAGCTCTTTATTACATGCGATATCTACAGCAATAGAACTTGTTTTTCCTGTAATAGTTGCCTGGAATCTCTGTTGATTCACTCCATAGCCCAACTGAACCAAAGAATTGGTTCCCAGTCTGATCCACGGAATTTTTCGGGAAGCTGCTTCTTCGACAATACTTCCGGTCGAAGGACCTAGGCGAACACGCTCTCTGATCTCTTTCAGTTTATGAATACAGGCATTCATATCATATTCTTTCCCTTCTATTAAGGCCAAAGCAATTTTTACTGCTTCTTCAGCTGCATAAATTCCTGCATTCTCCTCAATATAGTTGAAAACCACATTATATACTCCCGGAGTTTTGGTTTCACGGGTCCTTCCGAAGCCAACATCCATCCCGGCCAGTGTTTGGATCTCCAAAGCAATATGCTCTATGACATGCCCCATCCAGGTTCCCGTTTCCACCCTATGGAAAAAACCTCCTTCCACTCCTTCTGAGCATCTGTGAGTCATCAACGATGGGATTAATTTTTCAATCCTTTCCCTGAATCCATCTATTTTATTGGTCGGATAATTCTCCATTTCTTCAAGGTCTAATCTCATCTGTATCAGTTTCTTCCTTCTGATACTCCAGATATTAGGACCACGCAGTGCCTGAATCTTTTCGATTTTCATAGTCTATTGGCATTTTAACAGTTAACAATAACTCCTTTTATAGCCAAAGATAATGTAAAACCCTAAACGAAACTATAGCAGATTTAAAGATTTATTAAAAAAAAATTAATTTTCATTAACATTTCTAAAACATTAAAAATCAACTAAAGATGGCACGAATTTCGCCAAATAATGTTAATTATTTTTTAATTTTGTACCATGACGAAACCTGTTGGAAAATTAATAGTTATCGGAGGAGCTGTAAACAAAGGTAGTTTTGCAGAAACCGATTATGATCAGAACATCGAGAAGAACCTTAATTTTTTTGAGCGAGGAATTTTAAGAAAGATTATTAATGAATCAAAACTGAAGGAAGATTCTGTTATTGAAGTGGTAACAACCGCTTCTCAAATCCCTCAGATCGTAGGAACAGAATATAAAAAAGCATTCGAATTTCTAGGTGCCAAAAACGTCAATATTCTGGATATCCATAACCGTGAAGAAGCGAATTCTGATGCTATGGTGGCAAGAGCCAATGCTGCAGATGTAATGATGTTTACCGGTGGAGATCAATTGAGACTTACTTCTATTCTTGGAGGAACAAGATTTCACGATACTATTTTATTAAAATATCAGGAACAGGATTTTATTTATTCCGGAACTTCTGCCGGGGCAGCCGCTGCTTCTGAAAATATGATCTATCAGGGAAGCAGTTCTGAAGCTCTGTTAAAAGGAGAAATTAAAACAACACAAGGATTAGGTCTTATTGACAATGTCATTATTGATACCCATTTTGTACAGCGAGGCAGAATAGGCCGTCTTTTCCAGGCTGTGGTTAATAACCCTAGAACATTAGGAATTGGATTAGGTGAAGACACAGGACTTTTCATCCATAATGATGTAATGACTGCTGTAGGCTCAGGTCTTGTCATTTTAGTCGATGGCAGATTCATCAAAGACACCAATCTTACGAATATCAACCTTGGGGAACCTATTTCTATTGATAATTTAACGGTACATGTAATGTCTATGAATGACCATTATGATCTTACCACAAAAGCACTGACTATTGAAAATTCTCAGTTTAACCCGATCCCACAGGATAAATAATCTAAAAAAATTATTCAAAAGTAATTCCTATTTTAGTTAAAAAATAAAACTAAATGGTAGAAGAAAAAATTGAAAAATTTATAGATCTCCTTTTGGAGGGTTATGATGTTGCCAATAAACAGGAAATCATTTCAAACTGTTCTTTTTCCTATACAAACCCGGCTCAGTATATAGCAGACAATGAAGCGGAATGGGTAATTGAAAGTGATGAAGATGGTGCTTTTGAGTTTTCAGTTACTAACGAACTGTTTTCTTTTCTGATCCGTGGTGACAAAATAGATGAAGTACACGAGCTCATTGATGAAAGTCTTAACAATATAATCGGAGATTTTCCAATGGGAGTAAAATATGTATCAGATTATTTTGCATGGCTGCAGCCCAGGCTTGATCAGGAAAATCCTCCACTGGAAATTATTGAGCTGGCAGACAGCTATTCTGATGAGCTGCAAGTCATGATTGTAGAAAAACATAATGTAGAAAATATTTCAAAGCTTTGTCAGGAATTAAAGGTCCATTTTAAAAGAACTACAATACCTTATTAACCTTTTCCGGACAAATAATAATCCAAAAACTAAACTTTATTTATGAAGCTCATTATCCACGGTGGTTTTTTCTCTGAAAGCGATCAAAGCCATGAAGTAAAGACCGCAAAACAGGAATCTTTAAAAGAAATAACTCAAAAAGCATTTGAATACCTTCAGACTCATTCGGCTTTTGATACAGTAGCATATGCAGTTTCTCTTCTGGAGGATGATCCTTTATACAATGCGGGAATTGGATCACAGATTCAGAGTGATGGTGTTATTCGTATGAGTGCAGCCATTATGAACGGAGATACTCAGAGACTAAGTGGTGTAATCAACCTTCAGGATGTAAAAAATCCCATATTGGTTGCCAAAGATCTGATTGGAGAAGATGACCGTGTATTGGGAGGAAAAGGGGCAAAAATCTATGCTACTGAACATGGTTTTGAAGACTTTTCTACAGAAATCCCACAAAGAAGGAAAGAATATGAAGCCAAACTCAGTAATGGAGGAAAAGGAACGGTAGGCTGCGTAGCCATCGATAAGGACGGAAAATTAGCCGTTGCTACTTCCACTGGCGGAAAAGGTTTTGAGATTCCGGGAAGAATTTCAGATTCTGCCACTGTGGCCGGAAATTATGCCAATTCATTCTGTGCAGTAAGCTGTACAGGAGTGGGAGAAGATATTGTAAGTAATGCTACTGCCACAAAAATTGTAACAAGGGTTACTGACGGTATGAGCCTTGAAACAGCCTTTCAAAAAACCTTTGACGAGCTTAAAACAATTGATGGGTTTGCGGGAGCCATTGCCATAGATAAAAATGGCAATATCTATCATCAGGATTCCTATCCTACAATGGTTTTTGCAAGTTTCGATGGGGAACATTTTGAAACCTTCTCTTAATTTTAACATTTTTTTATCATTGTATTTATTTTTTTGGCACGTATTTTACATACTTATTAATAACAAATTTTAATATTAATACTTTAAAAATAGAAATCATGGGAAACAAAACAAAAGGCATATTAGCGTTATTAGGATTAGGAGCTTTAGCTTATTGGAAATATAAAAATTCAACTCCTGAAGATCAACAAGCTGTAAAAGATAAAATCAATACAGCAAAAGATAATCTTAACAAATGGGGAAATGACCTTAAAAGTAAAGCCAATGATGTTGCTTCCCAGGTTCAGAATAAAGTTGATGAAGCCAAAACAAAAGCTGAAGATTCTTTAAGCTAAGAAAATAGAAAGTAGTTTTTTAACATTCATATATAGAAAAAGCCATCGTAATCATTACGGTGGCTTTTTTGATTTCACTGTCCCGTCCTGAAATAAGTTGACAATTACTCAACTTATATTA
>Ga0105243_10001356_pt1 | contig 21769 bp, 19 predicted proteins | sample KBSM34metaG_FD_81525 | JGI IMG/M metagenome (GOLD analysis project Ga0105243, IMG submission 81525) | Miscanthus rhizosphere microbial communities from Kellogg Biological Station, Michigan, USA - KBS M3-4 metaG | ecosystem: Host-associated > Plants > Roots > Rhizosphere > Soil | place... | reverse complement strand
GGCCTCGGACTCCCACTCGGTCGGGCTGATGTCCGGCCGTGGCGCGTGCGCGGTGACCGGTGTGCCGCCGACCGACACCAGGGCCGAGGTACCGATGACCCGGGTTACGGTGCAGGGCAGCAGGTTCGCGCCGCCGAGGAAGGCCGCGGTGAAGCTGCTCGGCGGCCGCTTCCAGAGGTTCTCCGCGGTGTCGACGTCGACGAGCCGGGCGTCGCGCATCACGGCGATCCGGTCGGCCAGCGCCAACGCCTCGCTCTGGTCGTGGGTCACGTAGAGCATGGCGGTGTCCGGCAGGGCGGCCCGCAGCTGCTGGAGCTCGGCCAGCATGCTCTGCCGGAGCTGGGCGTCGAGCGCGGCCAGCGGCTCGTCGAGCAGCAGGACCTTCGGTCGGATGGCAAGGGCGCGCGCGATGGCGACCCGCTGTTGCTGCCCGCCGGATAGTTCGCGGGGCAGTCGCTTGCCGAAGGCGGACATGCCCACCATCTCCAGCGCCTCGGCGACCCGCGTGCCGATCTCCGCGCGGGGCACCCGGTGCGAGCGCAGGCCGAAGGCGACGTTCTCCGAGACCCGCATGTGCGGGAACAGCGCATACGACTGCACGACCACCCCGATGCCGCGCTTGGCGGGCGGCAGGTCGGTGATGTCCCTGCCCGCCAGCCGGACCGAGCCCGAGACCGGCCGGGTGAAGCCGGCCAGTGCCTTGAGCGCAGTCGACTTGCCGGACCCACTGGGCCCCAGGAGAGCCACGGTCTCCCCCGGGGACACCCGCAGGTTGAAATCGATCAACGCCCGGGTGGCGCTCGTGCCCCGCCCGTAGGCCACGTTGACGCGGTCGAAGGTGATGGCGGGCGCGGAGTAGTCGGTGGCCCCGAGGATTCCGGTGTCGGCGGTTCGCGTGGGAGCCGATCCGATCCTCGGCCGGGCCAGCCCGGTGTTGATCTTCCTCATGTCAGCTCCCGGTGGCCTTCTGGTAGGCCGCGACGTCGGCGTCGAGCTCGGTGATCACGGTGTTCCAGTTCGGGGTCCAGACGGTGACACCGTTCAGCAGGCCGGCCGGGGTGGACTTGTCGTCGACGTCGACGGTCGCGGACTCGCGCACGTCCTTGCGGACCGAGACGCCCAACGCGTCGGGTCCGACGGTCTGCTGCGCCTTCTCCGAGAGCAGGTACTCCATCAGCTTCTTGGCCTGCTCGGACTGCGGGGCGCCCTTGGCCAGGCCCATCACGTAGGGCAGCGCCACGGTGGTGCGGGCACCGTTCGCCTCGGCGGGGAAGAAGACGTTGAACTCGGAGCCGTCGTCCGCGATGGACGCGAGGTTCATCTGCACGTCGCCGTTCGCGACCAGCAGCTCACCGTTGCTGACCTTCGGCTGCAGCTTGCCGGTGGACGAGGACGGTCCGACGTTGTTGGCCTGCAGCTTGTTCAGGTAGTCGAGGGCGCCCTCCTTGCCCTTGAGGTGCTGGAGCAGCAGCAGCACCGCGGTCCCGTCGCCTGCCTGGCCGGGGGTGGAGTACTGCAGCTTGCCCTTGAACTGCTCGCCGAGGAGGTCGTCCCAGGTCGCGGGGGCCGGGTTCGCGCCAGGGTTGGCGATGAAGTTGAGGTAGTTGTTGACGACCGGGACGTACTTGCCCGCCGGGTCCTTCTCCTCGGTGGGGACCGCGGAGGTGTCGATGCCGCTTGGCTGGAGCAGGCCCTGCGCGTCGGCCTTCTGGATGAACGGCGGCAGCGTGACGACGATATCGGCCTGCGGGTTGGACTGCTCCTTCTCGACGCGGGAGACGACCTCGCCGGAGCCGGCCTCGACCAGGTTGACGGCGACGCCGGTTTCCTTGGTGAACTCGTCGAACCGGGCCTTGTACCAGTTGCTCAGGCCGTCGGCGCTGTAGACGGTGACCGTCTCGGTGTCGGAGCTCGCGGCGGTGCCGGTGCCACCGCAGGCGGTGGTGAGGGTGAGAAGGGTCGCGGCCAGGGCGGCTGCGGCCAGGCTGGGGCGGATGCGCATGACGGATTCCTAACTGTGGGTGAGGGGTGCTAGGGATTCAGGAGGAGCCGGGCGAACTCGCGCACCGAGGGCACGATGTGGGTGGCGCCCGCCGCGCGGAGCTGGTCCTCGTCGTGTGCGCCGGTGAGCGTGCCCGCGACGATGGACGCGCCCGAGCGCAGCCCGCTGGTGACATCGTTGGACGTGTCGCCCAGGATGGCAACGCTTTTCACGTCGTCGACCCGCAGGCGCAGCAGCGCGGTGAGGATCAGGTCCGGGTAGGGCCGACCGCGGCCGGCCTCGGCGGGGGACAGGGTGAGGTTGGCGATCGTCTGCCAGCCGAGCGCGGAGAGCAGCTTGTCCTGGGTGCCGCGGCTGAACCCGGTGCTCAATGCGACCTTGATCCCGGCCTCGCGCAGCGCGGTGATCGACTCCGCCGCACCGGGGATCGGCTCGGCGTTGCCCTCCTCGATCAAACGGTCGTAGGCGGACTCGAAGGCGATGTTGGCGGCCTGGGCGCGGTCCTCGTCCCCGAACAGCGCGCGGAAGACGACGATCTTGGACTGACCCATGGTGTCGAGGACATACCGGCGCGCGTCGTCGGCCTCGACGCCCTCGGGGGGCAAGCCGGCGGCGTCGGCCGCCGCGGCGAAGGCCCGCAGCACCAGTCCGTCGTCGGAGACGGTGGTGCCCGCCATGTCGAGCACGGCGAGTTCGATGGGGGTGGCGGTCACGATTTCTCCTGGGGCGATGGATGAGTCGGTGCTTCAGAGGCCGAGCTGGTCGGCGGTCTGTTCGGCGAGGGCGGGGCCGAGGGTCATGCCGCGACCGCCGGGGCCGGCCACCACCCAGACGTTGTCCGCGGGGCTGCCGCGGTGCACGAGCTCGCCGGGGTCGAGGCACTGGCTGTAGACGCCCGCCCAGCGCTTGACGATCGCGGGCAGCCTGCGGCCGAGCAGCTCCTCGACGACCCCGGTCAGGTGCTCGTACGGCGCCTCGTCGACGTCGAAGTCGAACGGCTCGTCGTACTCGTGGGTGTCGCCGATGGTCAGTCCGCCGTGCAGGCGCTGCACGCAGAGCAGCTGCATGCGGTGCGCCTCCGCGGTCGGGGACTGCGGCTGGACGGTCCTGAGGTTCTCGAGGGCGCCGCCCGCGAAACCCGGGTAGTACCGCAGGCTGTCGCCGTCGGCGATGGCCGTGGTCAGCTCCTCCCCGAGCGGGGCGGTCTGCATCATCTGCAACCGGACCCGGCGCAGGGGCAGCTCCCCGGCCAGGTCCCGTGCCAGGCCGCCGAGCGTCGCGCCGGGGCAGACGATGGCCAGGTCGGCGTCGAACACGCGCCCGTGGTCGTCGCGGATGTGTACGCCTGCACCGTCGGTGGTCACCTCGCGGGCCTCGGTGCCTGCGTGGAAGGTGTAGCGGCCGCTCTCCTCGAGGTGGCGGCGGATCGCGGGCAGGGCCACGCGGGACTCGACGGTGCCGTCGCGGCCGCAGTGCAGCCCGGCGAGGAACTCTCCCCGGAGGGCGGGGTTGACGGCGAGCACCTGCTCGGGGTCGAGCAGCGCGAAGCCGCGGGCCTCGGCGTCGGGGCGGGTCATCGCCTCCTCGGCGACCGCGACCTCCGCGGGAGTGCGCAGCAGCGTCATCGAGCCGGCCGCGCGGAACCCGATCGCCGGGACGCGGACGGCGAGGTCCTCCCACAGTTGGCGCGAGCGCAGGGCCGCGTCGAGCTCGTGTTCGGCGCGGCCGGAGACCCACACCAGGCCGAAGTTGCGCACGGTCGCGCCGCGGGCCTCGGTCTCGCGCTCGAGCTGGACCACGTCGTGTCCGCGGCGGATCGCCTCGTCGGCGTGGGCCGTGCCGAGGATGCCTCCGCCCACAATCAGAATTCGCATGGCGAGAGCATGCATTTTGGTCTAGACCATCTGGTGATGGTGGGGAGAACGCCGGATGAACAATTGGTATAGACCAATTTGAGGTACGCTGACCTGCATGAACGACAAGGGGATCGGATCGGGCGAGGTGGGGGGGTCTGCGCCCAAGTACTACCGGGTGCGCACCGAACTGGCGACCATCATCGACGATCTCGACGAGGGCGATCCCGTGCCCGCGGAGCGTGACCTCGCGGTGCGCTTCGAGGTGTCCAGGGAGACGGTGCGCCAGGCAGTGCACGAGCTGCTGGTGGAGGGCAGGATCCAGCGGCGCGGCCGCGGCACCGTCGTCGCCAGCCCCAAACTCACCCAGCCGCTCTCGCTCTGTTCGTACACGGAGGGCGCGGTCAGCCAGGGCCGGGTGCCCGGCAGGGAGTTGGTCACCTTCACGAACGAGCGGGCCGATTCCGAGCTCGCCGCTGACCTCGGGCTGTCCGCCGGGGCCGCCGTGATCCATCTCGAGCGGGTGCTGCTCGCGGACGGGCAGAAGATCGGGCTCGAGAGTACGTACCTGCCTGCCGGCCGATTCGCCTCGATGGCACGGACGTTCGACCCGGGCACCTCGTTGTACGCCGCGATCCGCGCCACAGGGGTGACCTTCGACTCGGCCACCGAACGGATCGAGACGGTGCTGGCGTCGCCGCGCGAGGCCGCTCTGCTCGACTCGACGACCGCGATGCCGATGCTGTTGCTGAACCGGATCTCCCTGGACACAGCGGGTGTGCCGATCGAGCGGGTCCGCTCGCTCTATCGCGGCGATCGCGTCGCATTCCTCGCCACGCTGCGGGAGTGAGCGCGGGAGTCGTTCGTTTCACTCATGAGTTGATTGCGGTTAGCATCCGAACCCGTGGTTGACAGCATCGTGGCGACGAGACCCGCATCGGCAAACGGTCCGGAGATCCCTCCCCACGAGGCGCACGGGAAGTCCTCGCTCCGCGGCGCCCGCTGGACCGCGATCGTCACGGGCCTGATCGGCATGCTCCTCACCCTGTCGGTGCCGCTGCTGCCCGTCGTGACGGACGAGACGGTGCTCTCATGGCCGCAGCAGGACCTGGCGCGCAGCGTCTCGGCGCCGCTCGTCTCGTACTCGCCGGTGAGCCTCGACGTCGCGATCCCCTGCACGGCCATCGGCCCGCTGGTGGGGCAGGGCGGCACCCTCGTCGCCACTGCCCCGAACGGTGCCCCCGACGCCGAGCGCTACGGCCTCGTGGCCAAGGTCACGCCCGCGGGCGCGGATGATCCCGGCCGCATCGAGGTGGTCCTGCGCGACACGGTGTTGCTGTCCGCGCCGCTCGACCGGCTCGCGGGCGGCGACTGCGCGATCGCGGTGTCCTCCGACGCGACGAGGACCACCGCCGAGATCACCGGTTCCGGGATCGCGCCGACCGTGCACGAGGGCGACCTCCGTCCCCAGATGGTCGGGGTGTTCACCGATCTGGACGGTGCGGCGCCCGCCGGCCTCCAGGTCACCGCGGAACTCGACTCGCGCTTCACCTCGACGCCGTCGACGCTCAAGCTGATCGCGATGGTCGTCGGCGTGCTGGCGATGCTCGCCTCCCTCCTCGCCCTGCACCGCCTCGACCGCGTCGACGGCAGGCGCTCGCGCAGGTTCCTGCCCGCACGCTGGTGGAAGTTCGGCGTGGTGGACGCCGTGATCATCGGCACCCTGGTTCTGTGGCACTTCATCGGCGCGACCACTTCGGACGACGGCTATCAGTTCACGATGGCCCGCGCCGCCGAGCGGGCCGGCTACATGGCGAACTACTTCCGGTACTACGGGGTGCCCGAAACACCCTTCGGGACGCCGTATTACGAGGTGTTCGGGCTGCTCGCCCACATCACGCCCGCGAGCCCCTTCGTCCGGCTGCCCGCGCTGATCGCGGGCATCGTGACCTGGCTGGTGCTCAGCCGTGAGGTGGTGCCGCGCCTCGGCGCGGCGGCGCGGGCCAACCGGCTGGCCCTGTGGACCGGCGGTCTGGTCTTCCTCGCCGTCTGGCTCCCGTACAACAACGGGCTGCGCCCCGAACCGATCGTCGCGGCGGGCGTGCTGCTGACCTGGTGCTCGGTCGAGCGCGCCATCGCCACCCGACGGCTGCTCCCCGCCGCGGGCGCGATCCTGGTCGCCGCCATGACCCTCTCGGTCGGCCCCTCGGGGATCATCTGCTTCGCCGCGCTGATCGCCGGACTGCGCCCCATCGGCCAGGTCGTCGTCGCGCGCGCGAAGGAGGTCGGATATCTCGCGCTGCTGCTGCCGCTCCTCGCGTCGGGCACCGCGATCCTGGCGGTGATCTTCGCGGACCAGACGTTGGCGGCGGTCTTCGAGATGCAGCGCGTGCACGAGGTCGCGGGGCCCAACGAGAAGTGGTTCGACGAGTACCTGCGTTACCAGTGGCTGCTGAACATCTCGCCCGACGGATCGCTCGCGCGGCGGTTCGGCATCTTCATCATGATTCTCGGCGTCGCCGTGAGCATCCTGGCGATGCTCCGCAAGGGTGGCCGCATCCCCGGTACCGCCGCCGGACCGGCGCGCCGGATCCTCGGGATCACCCTCGGCGCCATGGTGCTGATGATGTTCACCCCGACGAAGTGGACGCACCACCTGGGGATCTACGCGGGACTGGCCGGGGCGGTCGCCGTGCTGACCACGGTCGCCGTGAGCGTCCACGTCCTGCGGTCGCCTCGCAACCGTGCGCTGTTCGCCGCGGCCGTGCTGTTCGTGCTCGCCATGTCGTTCACCGGCAGCAACGGCTGGTGGTACGTCTCGAGCTACAGCGTGCCGTGGTGGGACAAGCCGGTCTCCATCGGAGGGCTGGGCGCGGGCACCATGCTGCTCGGCGCCACGATGGCGATGCTGCTCGTCGCGGTCTGGTGTCACGTCCGAGAGCCGCACGCCGGCAACGGTTCGGGGCGGACCAGTCGGCTCTGGGCTATTCCTCCGCTCACCGTCGCCGCGGCGGCGATGGTGCTCTTCGAGGTCCTCTCGCTCGCCAAGGGCGCCGTCGCGCAGTACCCGGCGTACTCCGTCGGCCGTGCGAACTTCAACGCGCTCGGCGGCCAGGTCTGCGGTCTCGCCAACGACGTCTTGCTCGAGACCGACCCGAATGCCTCCATGCTGCAACCGCTCTCGGGTGGCCCCGCGACCGGCCTGGCCGGACCGGGCACGGTCGGCTTCGAGCCGAACGGTGTCGCCGCCGACCTGAGCGCCGACAAGGAATCGTCGGATTCGGTCACGGCGAACTCGGTCGATTCGAACGACAACCAGGCGAAGTCGGGCAACGCGGCGGGCACGGCGGGCGGGGCCGGACGGGTCGGCCTCAACGGCAGCGCGGTGGCCCTGCCGTACGGCCTCGATCCGGCGACCACCCCGGTGCTCGGCAGTCACCTGGCCGGCGGCGTCGCCACATTGACGACCGGCTGGTACCGGCTCCCGCCCGTCGGCTCCGACGGTTCGCGGGGTGACCTCATCTCGATCGCCGCCGCCGGCCGGATCCGATCCGTCGACGCCGACGGAATCGTCACCGAAGGGCAGGATCTCGAGCTCGAGTACGGCAGGGGACAGGGCGACGGCGCGGCGGTCGCCCTCGGCACGGTGGCCCCGCTCGACCCCGGTCCCGCGCCGTCCTGGCGCAACCTCCGGGTCCCGCTCGACGCGCTGCCCGTCGAGGCCGACGTGGTCCGGATCGTCGCGTCCGACAACGACCGGGATCCCAAGCAGTGGCTCGCGGTGACCCCGCCGCGGGTACCGCAGACGCAGACGCTCAACTCGGTGGTGGGGTCGCAGACACCCGTGCTGGTCGACTGGTCGGTCGGGCTGGCGTTCCCGTGTCAGCGACCGTTCGACCATCGCGACGGCGTGGCCGAGGTCCCCGAGTACCGCATCCTCCCGGACCGGATCGGCGCCATGACGACGAACCTGTGGCAGGACCACTTCGGCGGCGGACCGCTCGGCTGGACGCAGATGCTGCTGGCCGCCAGGACCATCCCGTCATATCTGGATCAGGACTGGGGTCGGGACTGGGGCGAGATCGAGCAGTTCACGTCGCTCGACCCGACGGCCGATCCCGCGACCCTCGACGTCACGACCACGCCGCGATCCGGGCTGTGGACCCCGGGACCGATCAACACCACGTTCTGACGCCTGCGGGCGCGACTACGCCGGTAGGGGCTCGCAGTGCTCGAGGGTCCGTTCCGTCGCGGACCGCACCACCTCGCCGATGCTGCGGCTGTTCGCGAACGCGTTTCGCTGCCAGATCGCGCCATTGCCCCGCTCGAGCTCACACCTGAGGGCCGCCTCGACACGGCGGCCCTCCCCGAGCTCGTCGAGCGCATCCCGCACGTGGTCGAGCAGGAGCTCGACCCGGCGCGTGCAGGGGACGGGCTGCGCCGTTCGCGGGTCGAGGCCGAGACCGGACAGGCCGTCTCGGGCGGCCATCCAGTTGGCGATCCGGAGCGTCGCCAGCTCGACGTCGGGCGGGTCGTCCCCCCGCTCGACGGCAGACACCGCCGTCATGACCAGGGCCCGCACCAGCGTCGCGATCAGCACCGTCTGGTCCACGGTGGGCATCACGTCGCAGACCCGGACCTCGACGGTGGGCAGGTGGGAGGAGGGGCGGATGTCCCAATAGACCATGCGCTCGTCCAGGAGGCAGTCGCAGTCGACCAGCATCGCGACCAGTTCGTCGTACGCATCGGCCGACTCGAAGTACGGCGGCGGGCCGGAAACCGGCCACCTCGACCACAGGATCGTCCGCCAGCTCGCGAAGCCGCTGTCGATCCCCCGGTGCAGCGGCGAGTTGGCGCTCAGCGCCAGCAGCGTCGGGAGCCAGGGCCGAACCTGGTTGCAGACCTGCACCCTGCTCTCCCGGTCGGGCACGTCGACGTGCACGTGGCAGCCGCAGATGCCCTGTTCCAGGGCGAGGGTGCCGAACCGCTTCGCCATGGCGCGGTAGCGGTCACAGTCGCTCACCGGCATCCGGGCGGGACCCGCGGGCGGCGTGCCTGTTGCGAGCAGCCTGCTGCCGTTGCGGGCGGCCGCGGCGGCCGCGAGCCTGCGGGCCTCGAGCAGGTGGGTGCGCAGCCCGTTGCTGTCCCAGCACACCGGGGAATTGGTTTCGATCTGGCACTGCGAGAGCTCGAGTTGGAGCGACACCCCGAGTTCGGTGGCGCTGGAGATCACCGCCGAGTTCCGCATCTGCGGGAGACCCGTGTCCGGGTCGACCAGCAGGAATTCCTCTTCCACACCCATGGACGGGCACACGGGGTGATTCATGCGGGGGAACGCCCAACTTCGGGCATCAATACCATCTCGGATCCGTGGAATCGGAAAGGTCCTGACTTCAGCTCAATTCAAGCACTAGCCGAACACCGCCGAAAGGGTCAGTCGCGTCGGTAGGTGAGCGGGAGGACGATCCAGAAGTAGGCGAACGCCATGGCCGTGCAGCCGGCGGCAACGGCCCCGACGACCGAGTTGACGACGGTTCCGGCGATCAGCATCACCACGCCGGTGAGGGCGAGTCCCAGCATCACCAGCCCGCTGAGTTCGAGGCGGTGCGCCGTCGAGACGATGGTGTCCAGCTTCCGTCTGCGGAACAGGATCCGGTGGAACCCCACGGGGGCGATCAACAGCACGGTGGCGGCGATCGAGAAGAACACGGTGGCGAGGTAGACGCCCCGTTCGTAGGTCGACAGCTCCGCGAACCGCTCCTGGAACGGCAGGATCAGCAGGAAGCCGGTCAGCAGTTGGACACCGGTCTGCGTCACCCGCAACTCTTGCAGGATGCTCGCCCAGTTGCGGTCGAGGCGCTCGGTCTCGGTCTCGTGTCTGCCGTCGTCGCCGGCGACGGGGTCGATGGTCATCGGATACCTACGACGCGCGCGACGACTGCCCGGCCGAATCCGCGCAGCGGCAGCCGAGCGGGACGTCGCCGCAGTCCAGCACCAGCGGGTGCCGCATCGCGGTCAGGTCAGCGCACTGGTCTTCGGTGCACTCGGCGGGGTCGGTCCGGTGCACGATCAGGGTTCCGTGACAGTGGTCGAGACTGTCGGCACACGCGGCGCAGGCCATGGTGCTACCTCCGGGTCGGGGCGATCGGCATCCTGCCTCCGTTGGTACCACCTGGCGGCGACAGCGTGGGGATTCCCCGGGCGTGTCAGTCGACCTGTGTAGTTCGGACCGGCGCTTTCGCTGAGGTGTCGACGGGCGGACAATCGAGGGGCAAGAAATGACGGCCTCGACCGACGGAGGAGGGGCAGCGGTGAACCGGACCGAGCTCCCACAGACAGTGCGGCGATCGTCCAAGGAGGCGCAGGTGGTCTTCGCGGAGGCACGCGACACGGCCATCAAGCGATACGGGGAGGGCGAAGACGCCCTTCGCGCGGCGTACGGCGAGCTCAAACACGATTTCGAGTTGGAGGTCGATCACTGGGTGCCCAAGCAGGGGTGACCTCGGTACGACATGGTCCGCGCCGCGGCAGGACGCGACGCGGTGGGTCTGACGGTGTGCCCACGCGGTGCGTCTACCCTTGTCCGTATGCCAGTTCGCACCCAGCTCAGCCCCGGAACCGTCTCCGCGACGCTCGCCGTCCCCGCCAATATCGAGCGGCCGGAGTATGCGTGGAAGCCGACCGTCAACGAGGGCAACGAGCCGTGGGTGCAGACGCAGGAGACCATCGAGGCCATGCGGGTGGCGAGCAAGATCGCCGCGCAGGCCCTGCAGGAGGCGGGCAAGGCGGTCGCGCCGGGCGTCACCACCGACGCGCTCGACCGGATCGCGCACGAGTACATGATCGACCACGGCGCCTACCCGTCCACGCTGGGCTACAAGGACTTCCCCAAGTCCTGCTGCACCTCGCTGAACGAGGTCATCTGCCACGGCATCCCCGACTCGACGGTGATCCAGGACGGCGACATCGTCAACATCGACGTGACCGCGTACATCGGCGGGGTGCACGGCGACACCAACGCCACCTTCCTGGCCGGTGACGTGTCCGAGGAGAACCGCCTGCTCGTCGAGCGCACCCACGAGGCGACGATGCGCGCCATCAAGGCGGTCAAGCCCGGCCGCGAGCTCAACGTCATCGGGCGGGTCATCGAGGCCTACGCCAACCGCTTCGGCTACGGCGTGGTGCGGGACTTCACCGGCCACGGCATCGGCGAGACCTTCCACAACGGGTTGGTCATCCTGCACTACGACCAGCCGAACGTGGACACCGTCATCGAACCGGGCATGGTGTTCACCATCGAGCCGATGATCAACCTCGGCACCGTCGACTACGACATCTGGGACGACGGCTGGACCGTCGTCACCAAGGACCGCAAGTGGACGGCCCAGTTCGAGCACACCATCGTCGTCACCGACACGGGCGCGGAAATTCTCACGCTGCCATGATGTCGGGGCCCGCCCCGGTCGTGAAGGGTGCGCTGCTCGTCGCCGGAACGACCTCCGACGCGGGCAAGAGCGTGCTGGTCGCCGGGTTGTGCCGGATGCTGGCCCGGCGCGGGGTGTCGGTCGCGCCGTTCAAGGCGCAGAACATGTCCAACAACTCGGTCGTCACCCTCGACGGCGGCGAGATCGGGCGGGCGCAGGCACTGCAGGCGCGGGCCTGCGGGCTCGAGCCGAGCGTGCGCTTCAACCCGGTGCTGCTCAAGCCGGGCAGCGACCGGACCTCGCAGCTGGTGGTCCGCGGTCGGGCGGTGACCAACGTGGGGGCCCGCGACTACATCGAGCATCGGGAGTGGCTCCGGGGCGTCGTCGCCGACGAGTTGTCTTCGCTGCGAGCGGAATTCGACGTGGTGATCTGCGAGGGCGCCGGATCGCCCGCGGAGATCAACCTGCGTGCGACGGACCTGGCGAACATGGGGCTGGCGCGGGCGGCTTCGCTCCCGGTGATCGTGGTCGGGGACATCGACCGCGGGGGCGTGCTGGCGCACCTGTTCGGCACCCTCGCCGTGCTCTCACCCGAGGACCAGGCACTGATCGCCGGTTTCGTGATCAACAAGTTCCGCGGCGATGTGGGTCTGCTGGAGCCCGGCCTGGTCCAGCTGCGGGAGATGACCGGACGCCCCACCCTCGGCGTGGTGCCGTTCGCCGAGGGACTCTGGATCGACGCCGAGGACTCGCTGTCCACGGTCGTGGACGCCCCGGTAGGCAGGCCCGCCGCGCCGGCGGGTCAGGGGTGGCTGCGGGTGGCCGCGGTGCGACTGCCGCGGGTGTCCAACGCGACCGACGTGGAGGCCCTGGCCTGCGAACCCGGCGTCTCGGTGCACTGGGTCGGCGAGCCGTCGCGGCTGCAGGATGCCGACCTGGTGGTGATCCCCGGCAGCAAGTCCACCGTCTCGGACCTGGCCTGGTTGCGCTCGAGCGGGATCGCGGACGCGCTGGACGCGCGGGCCGCGGCTGGGCTGCCGACCCTCGGCATCTGCGGCGGGTACCAGATGCTCGGGCGCACCATCGTCGACGACGTCGAATCGGGCGCGGGGACGGTGGACGGGTTGGGCCTGCTGGACATGGAGATCGAGTTCGCGCCCGAGAAGGTGCTGCGGCAGGTCACCGGGACCGCCGACTCGGTTGCGGTGTCCGGCTACGAGATCCACCACGGGCGGGTCGTCCGCAACGCAGACCCGCCGCTGCTGCTCGGCGCGGACGGCGAGCCGGAGGGCAGCGTCCGTGGGCAGGTGTTCGGCACCCACTGGCACGGTCTGCTCGAGTCGGACGAGTTCCGTCGCGGGTTCCTGACCCGGGTCGCGGCCGTCACCGGGCGGCCGTTCACGGTCGCGCCCGACACCTCGGTGGCGGCGGAGCGGACCGCGCAGCTGGACCTGCTGGCCGACCTGGTGGAGCGGCACCTCGACGTGGACGCGATCGAGGAAATCATCAACGGCGGTGCGCCGCGGGATCTTCCGGTGGTCACGCACGGCCGCGCGGTGGTGGACCCCGTTCGCTGATCGCGGGACGTCACGGGGTCGCCCGACGCAGCGCAAGCCAGGCGACCGCTATCGCGATCGCGGTGCCGGTCAGGGGCAGCGCCACCAGCGGCAGGGCCCGCGGCGAGTCGGCGAACCAGTCGCCCACCGCGGGCCACCACCGCGCCCAGGTGATCACGATCGCGGCGATACCACCGAGGCCGAGGACCCCGACTCCGGCGGCCAGTAGTCCCGTTGCCCGCCAGCGCTGGTAGATCGCGCCGGCGGCAATCGCGATCGCCGTGGTCAGCAGCAGCGTCGAGAAGATGGTCAGGAACTGCAGCAGCGGGTTGTCGGTGAGGTAGTCGGCCAGGCCGAACATCCGCATCCACACGCCCCACCCGTCGGTGGCGGCCTCCACCACCGACAGCAGGTAGAGCGCCGCGGCGAACACCGCCGACTGGGCGAGCGCCAACAGCGCTGTGGCGGAGAAGAACTCGCGACGAGTCACGCTCATGCCGAGCGTGAAGGGGAAGGTCTGGGCCATCGCCTGCAGGTAGAACGCCAGCACGAACCCGTATACGGAGAAGACGCTGCCGGTGAAACCCTCTTCCTGATCGTTGTCGACCAGGAAGTAGATCGTGTAGCTGATCAGGAAGGAGGAGGCGAGGATGGCGACAGGCCAGGCGATCAGCAGCGGCCACGCCACGGTGTGCACGCGGAGGACGGCGCCGATCCGGGAATCGGAGCCCGGCTCGGTGCGCGGCGGTGTCATCGTAGTGGTTGCGGTCTGGGTGGTCATGCGGTGATCTCCCGTGCTCCGGTGGTGGTGGCGATGACGAGGTCCTGCAGCGATACGGGTTCGAGCTCGACACCCGCCGCGCGCAGCAGGGCGCGCTCGGGCTCGGTCGCCGTGCGCTCGACCGTGGTGCGGGCCTGCGAACCCAGCGATTCGCGATGCAGCACCCGGGCGCCCGCCGCGAACGCGTCGACGGTCTCGGCCGGCCCGGTCGCGACCACTGCCCGCCTGCGCAGCGCGTCGGCGTCGTCATCGACGATGATCCGCCCGCCGTCGACGACGATGACGTGCTCGAGCAGGTTGCTGACCTCGTCGATGAGGTGCGTGGACAGCACGATCGTGCGGGGGTGCTCGGCATAGTCGGCGAGCAGTCGGTCGTAGAACAGGTGCCGGGCGACGGCGTCGAGGCCCAGATAGGGCTCGTCGAACAGCGTGAGCGGTGCCCGCGCGGCGAGCCCGATGATCACGCCGAGCGTGGACTTCATGCCCCTGGACAGCTTCTTGACCTTGCGGCACAGCGGGAGCTGGAAATCGTCGAGCAATCGGTCGGCGAACTCGCGGTCCCAGCCGGGCATCAGATGCCCGGCGGCGGCGAGCACGTGCTTCACTCGGAGGTCGTCGACGTACGTCTGGCTCTCCTTGATGAAGCAGATGTTGCGCAGGACCCGCGCGTTCTCGAAGGGTGTGCCGCCGAGAACCGTCACGTCGCCGGATGTCTGGGTGTCCTGTCCGGTCAGGATCTGCATCAGCGTGGTCTTGCCCGCGCCGTTCCGGCCGAGCAGGCCGTAGATCTTGTCGGGCTCGATGGTGAGGGAGACGTCGTCGAGCGCGGTGACGTCGCCGAACCGCTTGCTGAGGCCGCGAACCGACACGATCGGTTCGGCATCGATGGCGGTCACGGTCATCTGCTTTCCTCCCGGTTGTCGAGCATGGACTTGAGTTCGGTGATCGACATGCCGAGCTTGTCGGCCTCCGCGATCAGCGGCTCGATGTACTGGCGCACGAAGTGCTCGCGGCGCCGGAATCGCAGCGCGTCTCGTGCGCCCTCCGTGACGAACATCCCGATACCTCGCTTCTTGTAGAGAATCCCCTCGGCCACGAGCTGCCCGAGCCCCTTCGCCGCCGTCGCGGGGTTGATCCGGTGGAAGGCGGCGAGCTCGTTCGTGGACGGAACCTGGCCGTCCTCCGGCAGCGATCCGTCGATGATGGAGTTCTCCACGAGCTCGGCGATCTGCTGGAACAGCGGCCTACCGTCGTCGTTCACCGGAACCGCCGCCCGCGAGGCTTACTGGTTCATTACTCATGTAATGAACCATAGGACCTTTGGGTGCGGTGTGCAAGCGATCGTGGGCGCGGCCCGATGGCGTACCGTCCGTAGCCATGGAATTGACGCAAGTTCCCGTCGGGGAGGGCACCTACACCGTTCGCGTCGCCGGCCCCGAGAGCAGGCACACGGTGCTGCTGCTCCCTGGTGCAGGGGAGTCCGCATCCGTGTTCGACGCGGTGTGCGAGCGACTGCACAACTCCGACCTGCGCACGGTCGTGCCCGAGTCGATCGACGGACTCGACGAGACCAGCGCCATCGCGCTGCTCGACGCGCTGAAGCTGCCGTGGGTCAACCTCGCAGGCAACCGCGAGGGTGCCGCGCTGGCCTGGCTGCTCGCCGCGAAGACCTTCGGCCGGTTCGCCAGTCTGGTCGTGGCGGACTGCCCGCACCCCGCTGTGCCGGATCTCGAGGGTGTCGTGCGCGAGTCCGGTTGTGCGCCCGTGGAAATGCCGACGACGCTGCTGATCGGGAACTCGCTGGGCCGGCCGATGGCCGACACCAGCGGCAGGCACGTCTACTCCGACTTCCGGGTCGTCCAGCTCGACGGCGTCGGCTCGGTGCCGCAGGGCGCGGCCGCCGAGATGGCCACCGAGATCGTCCTCCGTACCAGCAGCTGGTAGGCGCTCCGCGCCCGTGCGCGGTTAGCGAGTCCAGGGAGTCGTCAACCGCGCACGGGCGGCGCAGCCGGCTACTCGAGGCCCAGTAGGGCGTTCTCGACGACCTCGGGAAGGCCCGGGTGGATCCAGTACTGGCCCCTGGCCATGTCCTTGGCGCTCAGGCCGAAGCTCATCGCCTGGATCAGCGGCTGGATCACGGTGGGCGCCTGAGCGCCGATGACGTGGGCGCCCAGCAGCCTGCCGGTGCCGCGCTCGGCGATCACCTTGCACAGGCCCTCGGTGTCCTCCATCGCCCAGCCGTAGGCGACGTCTGAGTACTTCTGCACCTTCACCGTGATTTCGAGGCCCTGATCGCGGGCCTGCTCCTCGGTGAGCCCGACCTCGGCGATCTGCGGGTCGGTGAACACCGCCGCCGGCACGAACCGGTGATCGGTGCGGACCAGGTCCGCGCCGTCCGCCCACGCGTTGCGCAGCAGGTTCTCCTGCACCACCCGGGCCTCGTGGTTCGCCACGTGCTTGAGCTGATAGGGCGAGGACACGTCGCCGAGCGCGAAGACGCCCTCCGCGGTGGTGCGCTGGAACCGGTCCACGAGCACCCGTCCCTCGTCGTCGATGTCGACCCCCGCGGTCTCGGCGCCGAGCCGGTCGCCGTTCGGGGCCCGCCCCACCGCGACCAGCAGGGTGTCGCCCGAGACCACGCTGCCATCCGCGAGTTCCACCTCGACGTTGCCGTCGCCGCCGCGCACGGTCGTCACCGGATTGCCCAGTCGCACATCCCATTTCTCGCGGGCGAGGGCGGTGAAATGTGCCGAGATGTCGCCGTCGAGGTGTCGCAGCAGGCGGTTGCCGCGGCCGATGATCGTGACCTTGCTGCCGAATGCCGAGAAGACGTGGGCGAACTCGGAGGCGATGAACCCGCTGCCGATGATCACCAGGTGCTCGGGCAGTTCCGGCAGCCGCATGATGTTGTCGTTGGTGTAATAGCGGACTCCGCTGCGGGTCACCGCCTCAGGGATGATCGGCCGCGATCCGGCCGCGATCACCACCTGGTCCGCGGTGATCACCTCGCCGGTCCCGGTCTCCAGGCGTCGCGGTCCGATGAACCTGGCGTGGCCGGAAAACAGTGTGGTGCCCGGACTCTCGTCGCGCCGATAGCGCTCTCCGCCCGCCGAGATGGGGTCGATCCGGTCGAAAACCCGGCTGACGATGTCGGGCCAGCGCACCTTGTCGATGCGCGAGTCGATGCCGTACTTGCTCGACTGTTCGATGGTGCGGGCGACCTCGGCGGCGTAGACGAACATCTTGGTCGGGATGCACCCGACGTTCAGGCAGGTGCCGCCGAAGACGCCGTCCTCGAGCAGCGCGACCTGCATGTCGGCGTACCGGTCGTCGAGAATGGTGTTGCCGGAACCGGATCCGATGATCGCGAGGTCGAAGTGGTTCATGCGCCGTGTCCGTGGAGCCAGTTCAGCCACAGGTCCACCTCGTCGAAGGCCTGCTTGCGCGGCACCTCGGTGGAGAGGAAGACGTCGTGCCGGGCGCCCTCGATCGGCACGATCGTGGTGCGGTCGCCGAGGCAGCCCGCCCAGCGGGCGATCTGCCTCACGTCCAGCACCAGGTCGGCCTCGTCGGACTTGGCGGTGTACCGGGAGGAGTAGTGCGTCTTCTCGGACCGCAGGATCAGCGAGGGCACCCCGACGTCGAGCCCGCGGTGCAGCTTCGCGTGGCCGTGGCGGATCGCGCGCAGCCAGCCGAAGGTCACCGGGAACCCGGTCATCGGCTTCCACTCGAGGTTGTAGTCCCACTCGCCGCCCGTCCCGACGTGCAGGCTGCGCCCATAGACGTCGATCGGCGGCTGCTTGAGGGCGAGCCGGTCCTTGACCCGGCCGACGGCCTTGACGGCCACGGTGCCGACGCTGCGCAGGTACGACGGGCCCTGCAGGTCGAACCACGGGCTGTTGAGGATCAGCCCGGCGATGCCTGCGCCTGCGCTGCCGCCTGGCCGCTTGTTCAGCCGGTCGAGCCACAGCGGCAGGATCAGCCCGCCGGTGGAGTGCGCCACCAGCAGGACGGTGCCGCCGCCGATCTGCTCGCGGACCAGTGCCAGCGCGCGGCCCAGTTCCTCGTCGTAGAGGGCGAGGTCGGTGACGAAGTGCGGGGTCTGGCCCTGCTTCAGTGAGCGGCCGCATTTGCGCAGGTCCAGGGCGAAGAACGAGTAGCCCTGGTCGTGGAAGTGTTCGGCCATGTGGTGCTGGAAGAAGTAGTCGGTGAACCCGTGCACGTAGAGCACGGCCCGCGCGGGCGTGCGGTCGATCCCGCCCTCTGGCTGGTACCTGACGAGTGTGGCGTCGATCTCACCTTCACCGTCGGGATCGATTCCGAGTGGGATGGTCAACTGCTGATATCCGTCGCCGAGGACGTCGGGAGCCCAAGTAGTCACAGATCACAATGTAATGCGCAGGAATGCCCCCCGCAGTGGCGCACAATTGGGTGAGGTGAACGACGCGTGTACGCGCGGGTAACCTATCCGCTGCAGTCGGCGCGACTGCGCACTGCCAATGGACAAGGAAGTCGATTTTCCAGTGTCAGACAACAACGCGGTAGAGACCAAGACCGATGTAGTGCTCGTGGGTGCGGGCATCATGAGTGCGACCCTCGGAGCCATCCTGCGGCAGCTACAGCCGGATTGGTCGATCAGCGTGTTCGAGCGGCTCGACGCCGCCGCCGCGGAGAGCAGCGACCCGTGGAACAACGCGGGCACCGGACACTCGGCTCTGTGTGAGCTCAACTACACCCCCGAGAACAAGGACGGCTCCGTCGACATCGCCAAGGCGATCACGGTCAACGAGCAGTTCCAGGTCTCCCGGCAGTTCTGGGCACACGCGCTCGAACAGGGCATCCTCACCGCCCCCAAGGAATTCATCAACCCCATCCCGCACGTGAGCTTCGTGCACGGGGCGGACAACGTGAGGTACCTGAAGGCGCGCTACGACGCCCTCGCCGGACACACGCTGTTCAACGGCATGGAGTACACCGACAGCGCGGACGAGTTCGCCCGCCGCCTGCCGCTGATGGCCAAGGGTCGCGACTACTCCGACCCCGTCGCCCTGAACTGGACCGAGGGCGGCACCGATGTCGACTTCGGCGCGCTGACCAAGCAGCTGCTCAACCACGTCGCCTCCTCGGGCGGCACCGTGCACTTCGGTCACGAGGTCACCGGCATCAAGAAGCAGTCCGACGGCAGCTGGAAGCTCAAGGTGCACAACCGTCGCACTGGCGGCCGCAAGGTCGTCAACGCCAAGTTCGTCTTCGTCGGAGCAGGCGGCGGCGCCCTGCACCTGCTGCAGCAGTCCGGCATCAAGGAGGCCAAGGGCTTCGGCGGCTTCCCCGTCAGCGGTGCCTTCCTCCGCTGCACCAACCCGGAGCTGATCGATCAGCACCGCGCGAAGGTGTACGGCAAGGCCGCGGTCGGTGCCCCGCCGATGTCGGTCCCGCACCTCGACACCCGCGTCATCGGTGGCAAGCCGGGCCTGCTGTTCGGCCCGTACGCCGGTTGGTCGCCCAAGTTCCTCAAGGAGGGGCGGGTCACCGACCTGCCCGGTTCGGTCAAGCCGAACAACCTGCTGTCCATGCTCGGCGTCGGCGTCTCCGAGCTCGGCCTGGTCAAGTACCTGGTCAGCGAGCTGGCGAAGAACGCGGAGGGTCGGATCGAGACCATGCGCGAGTTCGTCCCCGAGGCAATCGGAGCGGACTGGGAGCTGATCACGGCCGGCCAGCGCGTCCAGGTGATCCGCCGCGACAAGCGCAAGGGCGGCGTGCTCGAGTTCGGCACCGCGGTCATCAGCGCCGCGGACGGCTCGATCGCCGGTCTGCTCGGCGCCTCGCCCGGCGCCTCGACCGCGGTCCCGGCGATGCTCGATGTGCTCAAGCGCTGCTTCGGGGACCGGTTCGCGTCCTGGGAGCCGCAGCTCAAGCAGATGGTGCCCTCGCTCGGTCTGAAGCTCTCCGACGACAAGTCGCTGTTCACCGAGGTCTGGGACTGGTCCAGCCGCGTGCTCGAACTCGACACCGACGTTCAGGAGACCGCCTCCGCCGCGGTGTGATAGTCACACCGTATGACGGCAACAGCGGCGCTGCACCGCGCCTGGGCGCTCGATCTGGACCTCCGCACGCTCTATGACCTGCTGAGACTGCGGGTCGACGTGTTCGTCGTGGAGCAGGCCTGCCCGTACCCGGAATTGGACGGGCGGGACCTGCTCCCCGGCACCAGGCACCTCTGGATCGAGCAGGACGGTCAGGTCGTGTGCACCCTCCGCCTGATGGAGGAGCACGACGCCGGCAGCTCCTACCGCATCGGGCGGCTGTGCACCCACCCGGACGCGCGCGGGCACGGGCACACCACCAGGCTGCTGCGCACGGCGCTCGCGGAGGTCGGGTCCGCGCCGTGCCGGCTCAGCGCGCAGAGCCACCTGGTGGACATGTACGCCAAGCACGGGTTCACCCCCGACGGCGAGGAGTTCATCGAGGACGGGATCCCGCACGTGCCGATGCGGCGCGGTGGCGGCGAGCCCTGGCGCGAGGTCTAGAGTCAGGATCCGACAATCCCTGCCGCGGGGAAGTCCTGTGTGAACCAGGCACGGTCCCGCCACTGTGATGGATCCGGCCACGTCCGGAACCGGAGTCAGATCGCCGCGGCAGCGGGTAGAGGTCCGAACCCTCGGCGTGGACACCGGGGAGTGAAGGGAAAAACGCTGTGGCACAAGCTGGTACCGGGTCCGAACCGGGTTTTCCGTTCAGTGCGATCGTCGGTCAGGACACGCTCCGGCTCGCCCTGACCCTCTGCGCCGTACACCCCGGAATCGGGGGAGTGCTGGTGCGGGGCGAGAAGGGCACCGCGAAGTCGACGGTGGTGCGCGCTCTCGCCGCGCTGCTGCCGCCCGTCGACGACGGCAACGGTGGCAGGCCCGCCCGGCTGGTGGAGCTGCCGGTCGGCGCGACCGAGGACCGGGTGGTCGGCTCGCTGGACCTGGAGAAGGTGCTGCGGGACGGGGAGCGGGCCTTCCAGCCCGGACTGCTCGCCGCGGCCCACGACGGCGTGCTCTACGTCGACGAGGTCAACCTGCTGCACGATCACCTCGTGGACGTGCTGCTCGACGCCGCCGCGATGGGTCGCGTGCACATCGAGCGCGACGGCGTCTCCCACTCCCATCCCGCGCGGTTCGTCCTGGTCGGGACCATGAACCCGGAGGAGGGCGAACTCCGCCCGCAGCTGCTCGACCGCTTCGGCCTCGCCGTCGACGTGGCGGCCTCGCGCGAGGTGGACGTCCGCATGCAGGTGGTGCGCCGCCGCCTCGATTTCGAGGCCGACCCCGCCGGATTCGCGGCCCGGTACGCCGACGAGGACTCGGCGCTGGCCCGCCGCATCGCCGCGGCAAGGGCGGCCCTGCCCGCCATCGAACTCAGCGACACCGAACTGCGCCGCATCGCCGCGCTGTGCGCCTCCTTCGACGTCGACGGCATGCGTGCCGACCTGGTGCTGGCCCGGACGGCGACCGCGCACGCCGCCTGGCGCGGCGCGGAGGCCGTCGCCGAGGAGGATGTGCGGATCGCCGCGGAGCTGACGCTCCCGCACCGGCGTCGCCGCGACCCGTTCGACGAGCCGGGCCTGGACCCGCAGCAGCTCGAGGACGCGATGCGGGACGCCGCCGAGCAGGCGAATCAGCCCGAACCCGAGCCGGAGCCCGATCCCGACGGTCCCGGTGGCGGCGCGCCCGAGCCCGAGTCCGACGGGGCACCGACCCCCGACGAAGCCCAGCAGTCCGCCGAGCCGAGCGAGACCGAACGGCCCGGCCCGGCCCGCGCCCCCGAACGCCAGGCCGCGGCGCCCTCCGCGCAGTTCAAGACCCGGCTGCTGACCATCCCCGGCGTCGGCGAGGGCGCGCCGGGCAGGCGCTCGCGTTCACGCTCCGCTCAGGGCCGGACCGTGCGGCCCACCACCGAACAGGGGCGCGGGCTACACCTGGTCGGCACCCTGTTCGCGGCCGCCGAGCACCAGGTCGCCCGCGGGCGGCGGGAAGGCCGGATGCTGTTGGCGCCCGGCGACATCCGCGGGGCGCATCGCGAGGGCCGCGAGGGCAACCTGGTGGTCTTCGTGGTCGACGCGTCCGGCTCGATGGCAGCGCGGGACCGGCTCTCCGCGGTCACCGGCGCCG
>Ga0105243_10001351_pt1 | contig 21831 bp, 22 predicted proteins | sample KBSM34metaG_FD_81525 | JGI IMG/M metagenome (GOLD analysis project Ga0105243, IMG submission 81525) | Miscanthus rhizosphere microbial communities from Kellogg Biological Station, Michigan, USA - KBS M3-4 metaG | ecosystem: Host-associated > Plants > Roots > Rhizosphere > Soil | place... | reverse complement strand
GCCGAGGTGGTGGGCGAGCTCATGCCGCAGGGTCTGCTCCACTTGACGGGCCAGCAACTCGCGGTCGTGGCCGAAGTCCCGTTCGAGCGTGTCGCGGTAGATCACGATCCGGTCCTCGTAGCGTTCTGACGCGACCCCGTCGCCGAAGTACTCGCCGTAGGCATGTCGCTCGAAGCCGAGGTCGGAGACGACCACCGCCACCCGCTCGAGCAGCCGCTGGAATTCCTCAGGGAGGGCGTCGATCGCGTCGGCTACCAGCGATTCGAAGCTGTCCGGGTCGGTCTGATTCACTGCCGCCACGTTAAACGCAACGATCTGGAGCATTGATGAGCAAAAAGCCGCGCCCCATTCTCTCGCTGTTTGCTGTGATCGCGATTGCCGCCGGCGGCGTCGTCTGGTCCGGCTGCGGCAGCAGTGACGACACCACCGGGACGATTCAGGAACAAGCCGAAACGCAGGTCGAAGAAGGCACCAAGAAGGCCGAAGAAGCGATCGACGAAGGGGTCGAAAAGACCAAGAAGGGCCTCGAAGAAGCCAAGGAAGAGGTCAACGGCAAGACCAAGAAGAAGTTCGAAAAGGCCCAGAAGGAAGCCGAAGAGGGCCTTGAAGAAGGTCAGGCGAAGGCCGAAAAGGGCATCGAAGAAGCCAAGGAACAGGCGGAAAAGTACCTGCCCTAGGCTCGAGCTTCGGCGTGGAGGTCCCCGGTGGCGGCGATGCTCTCACCGAGGATCTCCACCGAGCGCCGCAGCATCTCCTCTGAGATCGTGAACGGGGGCGCGAAGCAGAGGATGTCGTCGAGGAGGCCGCGGGTGAGCAGACCTCGGTCCCGGGCCGCGTAGGCAGCGCGCCGACCTCGCGTCGCCTCGACCGGCCAGCGCTGGCGGGTTCCCTCGTCGGCGACCAGCTCGACCCCGACCATCAGCCCAGCCTGGCGGACCTCCCCCACTTCGGGAAGGTCCCGCAGCGGGGCAACCGCATCGGCGAGGAGATCGCTCGTCTCCCGCACCTGCGCCAGCAGGTCCTCCCGCTCGATCGCCTCGATCGTCGCCAGCGCCACGGCACAGGCAACCGGGTGGCCCGAGTGCGTAAAGCCGTGCATCAAGTACCCCGGGCGGCGCTCGGGGTCGCGGAGCTCATCCCAGAGCGCGTCGCTGAGGATCACGCCGCCAAGCGGGACGTAGCCGTTGGTCACGCCCTTGGCGAAGGTGACCATGTCGGCGACGACCTCCTCGTGCTCGCAGGCAAACCAGGCCCCGGTGCGGTCGAAGCCGGTGATCACCTCGTCGACGATCAGCAGCACGTCGTGCCGGTCGCAGATCTCGCGCAGGCGCCGCAGGTAACCCGCCGGCGGCACGATCACCCCGCCCGACCCGAACACCGGCTCGACGACGATGGCGGCCACTCGCTCGGCGCCGAGCTCCTCGATCCTTTGCTCGACCGCTTTTCCCTGGCAGATCCGGCAGGTCGCAGGGTCGCAGGGGACGCCGTCCTCGCAGCGGTAGGCGTAGGGCGCCGGCACCTCGACCACGTCGGGGGCGGGATTCCCGAAGTCGGGGTGGTAGGCCCGCAGCCGGGTCGCGGTGGTCGTCACCCCCGAGAGCCCGTGGTAGCCCCTGTCGTGGGCGAGGACGATCGACTTCTGCGGCTGGCCGCGGTGGATCCAGTGGCGTCGCGCCAGCTTGATCGCGGTCTCGTTTGCCTCGCTGCCGCCGCTGACGAAGAAGACGCCGCTCAGGCCCGGGGTCAGCGCGGTGATCCGCTCGGCCAGCTCGATCGGCGGCGGCGAGGAGACGCCGCCGAAAGTGGAGACGTACGGCAGCGCCTGGAGCTGGGCCCGAGCCGCCTCGACCAAATCCTCTCGGCCGTGGCCGAGATTGACGGTCCAGAGCCCCGAGCAGCCGTCGATCAGCCGCCGGCCTTCGGCGGCGACCAGCTCGCAACCCTCGCCGCGGACGATCACCAGCGGCCCGGTCACGGGCAGTTGGGAGTGATCGGTCAGGGGGTGGACTAGGTGAGCCAGATCCCCTGCGAGATGATCTGGACTGGACACGCGACCGCCCACAATAGTCCAGACTGGACAGTTTGTCTACGAATCTGCCGGTGACTTCTTGCGTCCCAAGGGACTGCGCGGGGCCTCCTCGGGAGGCACGGAACAGATCGAGTACCAGTGAAGTAGGGCCAGTTGGTGAGCCGCCTTGTCGATGTCTTCTTCGCTGGAAGTCACGTCGAAGGAGGAGAGCACAGACTCGATCATCGCGAAGGCCGCGCGGACTCCGAACTCGAGGTCGATGTCCTCGCGGATCAGGCCGGCGTCGGCATCGGCGGCGTGGACGTCGATGATCCATCCCAGCAGTGCGTCGTCGGCCGCTTTGTCGGCCTCCTCCCAGCCGCTGCCGCGCAGGTTCTTGGCGACCGCGACGATCGGCCTCAAGTCGGCGTTCTTGACGCGCCAGCTGAGAGCTTCACGAACCATCTCCTGGATCAGGTCGAAAGAAGTTTCACCTGAGCGGGCGTTTTCGCGAAGGCGCGTGGCGATCATCGCGTATCCGGTCATGTAATCGCGGATGATCTCGGCGAGGATGTCCTGCTTGTCGTCGAAGTTGTTGTAGACCGTCGCCCGGGCAACCTGCGCCGTCCGCGCGATGTCCCCCATCGAGGTCTCCGAGAAACCGCGCCTGGCAAACAGCCTCCGGCTGGCCTCGAGGATCTTCGTCCTCGCCCGCGGCTCCCCCCGACGCGGGCGAGTCACCTTTGCCCCTTCCGGAGACGATTAGTCAGCCTCTTCACATAGGCGAGACTATCCAATAGATGTGACATGACCATTCCTACTGGACTTCCTCGGGAACCTCGTACCACCGCTTCCGCTCCCCGACTCGCGCCCGCAGCTTCCACCGCCGCGACTTGGGAACGCTGTCCAGCTCGGCGCGGAGGCGCCGCAGGCGTTCGGCGACGAGCTCTGAGGCTTCGAATCCGGGGAGGTCGAGTGCAAACCGTTCACTGCGCTCGGCCACCAGCCCCATCGTCTTCCAAAGCCCCCAGTCACCTGCTCCCAACTGGGACACATACGAAGAGTTGACACCGCTCTCGTCGAGGGTGAGGTCATGGTCGGCAAAGATCGCGCAGATGTCGAGGTAATCCTTTTCGTTGGTCTCGACGATCTGAAGCTTCAACACGGTCAGGTCTGCCAGCGAGAGAGTCAGAGGCACGGACTCGATCCGGCGCTTCAGGTCGATCCGGTGACAGAGGTTCGCCTCATCGACGAACACGTCCACTTGTCGCTGATTGCCCTCATCCCAGAAAAAGAGACGGCGGTGGCCGTGGAGGATGTTGAACTCGCGGTCGCCGCTGTAACCAAAAGATTCCATCAAATCGATCACACCCTCCTTGGCGGTCCCGGTAGTGGCGAAATCGATGTCGGCGTAATCCCGCGCCAGCGGTGGCCGGCGGCTGCTCGGACAGAGGATCGCGACCGCAACCCCGCCGAGCACTCGCAGCGGCAGACCCCGCTCAGCGGCGCCCTCCGCTATCCGGACCCCCTCGGCGACGGGATCCGGGAGCGGGTTGGTGCCGCCCTCGGTCACTATTCCGGCGGAATCTCCGCCGCCAGCTTGTCCACGTCGACACCCTGACGCAGACGAGCGGTGCGGGCGATGAAGAACGTCAGCAGCGCTGCCCCGAGGATGATCGCGCAGTCGCGGAAGAACTGACCCTTGTCGATGCCGAGGTCGGGGTAGTGCAGGAAGACGTAGTAGAGGATCGTCAGCAGGATCGCGACCAGCCCGCCGGCAACCGCGACCACGGGGACGCCGAACAGGCGCCGGGTGGTCGCCGAAGAGCGCCAGGCCTCGGGCCGGCGGTAGGGCAGCAGCACGGCGGAGACCCCGATCAGGATCATCGTCACCAGCTGCAGGAGGATGGCCTCGACGAGGACGCTCTGGAAGCCCTCGTTGTTGAAGACCGCCCAGCCGAGGACGACGATGCTGAGGGCGACCGTGAGACCGATCGCGTAGTGGGGAGCGTGGGTCCGAGAGGAGACCTGGGCGAAGCGAGTGGGCAGCAGGCCATCCAACGCCCAGGCGAAGAAGGTGCGGACCGCAATCGTGATGTTGGGGATCATCAGCAGCGGAAAGGCGGCGGCGAAGGCGATGAACAGCCACCAGGCAAGCAGGGTGCTGCCGCCTGCGATCGAGGCCAGGAAGGTGTAATAGGGCGGCGCCGCAAAGGGGTAGCTTTCGCCGAGCGAGTTGATCGCGACGAAGAAGTCGTGGCCGAACCTGGCGAAGAAGAGGACGGCGAGGATCGCCGCGATGCCGATGTGGAGAACGGCGCCGAGGCTCATCACTTTCATCTGGGTGGTGTCCCTCGCCCGCCGCACCTCGCCCGAGATGTAGATCGAGAGCCAGCCGAATAGGGAGAGGCCGCAGATCGAGGCCCAGACCGGCCAGGTGTTGTCCATGCTGAAGGCAGGGCTGGTGTCGATTCCTTCCTTGTGGGCGCTTTCGATCACCGTCCCGTAAGTGTCGGGTTCGCCGGTTATCGAGCCGGCGAACTGGTTGAAGCTGTTGACGAAGCCGTCATGGCTCTTGAACAGGAGCACCAGAAATACCGTTGCCAGGCCGAGCATCGTGATCGCCCAGAGCCCGTTCATGATCCGCGTCGTCCAGCGCCAGCCTCCGGCCAGCAACACGGCAGAGCCGAGGATCAGCGCGGTCCCGATCCCGAACTGCCAGCCCTTGCTGACGAGGATGTCTTCGCCGGCGGTTACAAGTGAGTCCTGTCCGCTGACCAACCCCACCGCGGTCAGCGACGGCCCCAGCGCAACGGTGACAAAGGCGAGGGCGATGAAGGCGATCGAGAGGATCACCCCGGAAGTCCAGAAAAACGAGGACACAAGGCCGATCACCGGATGGGTGACACGACCGACGAGGACGTAGTCACCGCCGCTGCGTGGGATCGCCGAGGTGAAGAGGCCGTAACAGACACAGATCACGATCGCGACGACGAGGGCCATCGCAAAGCCGAGCCAGATCGATCCGCCCGGGTAGAGCCCAAGGGTGAAGAAGATCGAGATCGCGAGGAAAACCGCGGTCGGCTGTCCCGCCATGTTGAAGACCAGGGTCGAGAACGGAGAGACTTCCCGCACCAAGCCGGTAGCGCGGCGTGCATAGGTCCCCGTCGACTCCCCCTGCGAGGCCATCCCTTCCCCTTTCGTCCCCGTCTTCATCCCGACACCAGGTACTGGTTAACCACACGATCAGCCGCCAGGTGAATGAGGCAGCCATCGAGGTGGCCGCTACCGTAATCGGAACCGGGATTGATTGCCACCGTATGTCCGATTTTCGTCACACCTTTGCTCTCGTGGATGTGACCGTGCAGGCTCAAGAGCGGTTGCGTCTCCTCGATTATCTGGCGGACCGCTGGGCTGCCGGTGGCGATCTCGTGTGGGCGCCCTCCCTTGGTCACGTAGCGAAGGTCCTCGTCAACCTCGAAGGCGGTGTCGAGGCTGCTTTCAAATGGCGGAACATGGATGTTGAAGATCGCCCGTTCCGGCGCCTCCAGCTGGTCGGCGAGCCGCTTCAACCGTGAGTAGATCTCGTCCTCGTCGAGCTCGCGCGGGGTCTGCCACGGGGTGCGGTTGGAATATCCGAACGAGACCATCTCGTGCGGACCCACCATCCGTATCGTCTCGTCGCAGGCATCGACGCAGGTTCCCGACTCGAGCACTTCGTCGATCGACCACGGGTCATCGTTGCCGGGGATGACGTAGGCCCGGGCTTCGCTTCCGGCGAGGCGCTCGTCGGCGAACTCGATCCAGAGCCGCAGCTCGTCCAGCAGCGCCTTTTCAAATACCTCGTCGCGCTTCGCGGAGTTCTCCCGCAGGCTGCGGGCCTCGTCCTGGTCGACGATCAGCGCGTACATCCCGTTGGTCGAGATCGCCTGCTGCATTTGATCGAGCTCCTCGGCGGTTCGGGCGACCCGCGACTCGCCGATCACCCGGGCCCGGTATGAGCCGTCGCCTTCGCGCACGATCGGCACCAAAGCCTTTCCGGTCAGGTCTCCACCCATGACGAGAGCGTCCGCCGGGTAGTGGGCGGCAGCGTTGATGAACTTCTTCCAGCAGACCCGCGACCCGTGCACGTCCCCCGCGTAGAAGATCCGCGTGATGCTCTGCCTCTGGCGCCGCCTGAACATCTTCCTCCTCAGTTCCCTTTCCGGTAATCATCGAGTATTGCCCGGACCGCTGCTGCCCGCTCTGCGGCTGTCGAGTGGTCTCGCTGTCTAGTTGCTGACAAGCTGGAGCTCCCGCTGCAGGAGGCCAAGCGCGGCATCGGGGTCTTCCGTCGCGAGGAGGCCGGCGGCGGCCAGGATGTAGTTGCGGTCGATGCCCACCTCGGCATCGCGGGGCGCGAGCGAGCGGGGGGCGCGCCGGGCGAGCGCCTCCCGCAGGACCCACTCGCCGTCGTCGCGGTGGGCGAAAACCCCGCCAGTGCCCAGCACCCGCGTCACCTCCCGCAGATCCGGCCCCGACCGCACCAGCGTCGGCGGCCCGGCTGCGCTGCGACTGAGCAGCATCGTCCCGCAGTGCCGGGTGAGGGCCTGGGTCGCGCAACCGACGGCGAGGAGGCCGTCGAACCGGGCCTCCTCCGGGCTCTCCGGAATCCACTCAGGCCGCTCGGCTCGGGACGAGACAGCGCGTCTGATCCTCCCCTCGTCAAACCCGGACTCGGTCTCGACCCAGGCAGCGTCGGCCGCGAGCACTCCCGGCGCGCCAGCCCGGAGACCGAGGTCCCCCTCGACCGTGCGGAGCGTCGGCGGAGGCGGCAGCAGCGGGTCCTCCACCCCCGGCGCCGCCACCTCGGCGGCGCGGTCGGAGTGGACGTCGGTGGTGGCGCCGCCGACGTCGACGACGATCAGGTCGCCGAGGCCGGGCTGGGCGTCGGTGCCGCGGGCGAGCAGCCGCGTCGCCTCGAGGACGGCCTCCGGGGTCGGCATCCGCACCATCCGCGCGAACTCCGCGCCGGCGCTGAGCCCCTTGCCGCCGATCACGTGGTCGAGGAAGGCGCGCAGGATCGCTTCGCGGGCCGAGTCGATCTCCAGCCGCCCCAGCTCCGGCATCACATTCGCGGCTACCTCCGCGCCGAGCAGCTCCGCCGCCTCCCCGGCCACGTCCGCGTTGCAGGCGACGACGACGATCGCACCGAGCTGCCGCGAGGCGAGGCGGCGGGCGTTCTCCATGACAAGATCGGCCTGGCCACCGTCGGTGCCGCCGGCGAAGAGGATGATCTCGGGCCGGACCGCCTCCAGCCCGTCGAGCTGCTCCTCGCCGAGCCTGCCGGCGACCACGAGCTCGACCCGGGCGCCCGCGTTCAGCGCCGTTTGGCGCGCCGCGGCGGCGGTCATGTCCGCCACCAGCCCGACCGCTGCCACCCTGAGGCCGCCACCGGCGCTGGAGACGGCGAGCTGCTGCTCGATCGAGACCGCCCCCCCGGCCGACTTCGTCGCCGCCGCGAGGGCGGTGCTGTACCCGTCCATCAGGTCGGTGGCGATGCTGGTCGGCGCCTCGGCCTGGGCCAGGAGACGCCCCTCGGCCGGGTCGACCAGGCGGACCTTGGTGTAGGTGCTGCCGAAGTCCGCGAGCGCGACGACGCTCACGCGCTCGTCACGCAGCGACCCCGCCGCCGCGCCTTTCGCCCAGCGCATCGACGAGCCGGTCGATCGTGCCCGGCGTGCTGATCCCGTTCGCGTTGAGATCGGCGCTGACGTCGATTGGGATCTCGGAGCCGTCGACGTCTTCGTTGAGGACGCCGCCCATGAAGACGGCGACTCCGCCGGCGCCGGCGGAGTCGAGCTCGGCCACCAGGCGCTGCCCGAAGGAGCGGGCGACGCCATTGTGGGTGCTGATGACGACGGCGTCGGCGTCGGTCTCGATCACCGCTTTGACGATGTCCTCGGGGTCGCGGTTGATGCCGAAGTCGATCACCTCGGCCCCGACCGCGGAGAGCGTCGAGGAGAGCAGGAACTCGGCGAACTCGTGGACGTCGGTGGAGGTGACGAGCACCTTCATCCCGCGGATCGCCTCCTCTTCGCTGCGACCGCGCAGCTCGGCGAGGAGCCGCTCGCGCTCCTGCATCGTGCTCTTCACCAGGTCCGTTTCCAGAACCGGGCGGCGGCCACGGGGGTACTCGGGGTCCGGGGTCCCGGCGCCGAACAGCTCCTCGCAACGGGCCGAGCCGAGCCGTTTCACGACCAGCAGCAGCTGCGCCGGGTCGCGGACGTCGATGCCCGCGCTCGAGAGCCCGGCGATCGCCGCCTCGAAGAAGGCACGGCCGCCGCGGACGAGCTCGTCTCGCATCGCCTCGATTTTCGCCCAGTCGACGACCGGGTCGACCATCGGCGCGTAGTCCTCGAGCCGGCGGCTGATCGTCTGCACCGTCGCCACCTCGTCCCAGGAGGGGATCCGTTCGGTCTCGGTGACGGGCACCGCGATCGGGGCGGTGCCGAGCCGGTAGCGGCGGTCGACCATCTTCATGAAGAGGACGTCGGTGTTAAGCACCGCCATGTTGGCGTCGAAATCCGGCGTGTTGCCGATCGTGTCGCCCTGGACGTAGGAGAGGGGGACGCGGTCGGGGTTGACCGCTTCCAGGGCCAGCGTCACCGCCGACTTGACCACCGGGTTCTGCGTCAAGCCCCCCCAGGAAGGCGAGTAGGCGGCGCCGATCAGCTCTTCGCTGATGTAGCGCTCGAGGATCGCCCAGCCGATGTAGTTGGCGTAGTCGTGGAAGACGCCGGGGTAGCCGTCCTCGAGGTAGGAGTCGAAGATGACGCCGTCGTCTTTGAAAGCCGCGAGTAGCCCGGCCGCCTTCAGCACCTCCATCGTCTGGGTGACGTCGTCGTCGAAGTAGGGCCAGCGCCAGGAGTACTGGGAGAGGACACCGATGGTGGTGATCCCGGCCCGCAGCGCGTCGACGGCGTTTTCCACCGACCCCGGCCCGCCGATCGTGTTGTCAGCGGCCTCGGGTTGGATCGGCGCCGTGTGGGCGAGCTCCCACCAGTCCTGATCGGTCATCATCACCGGCCCGGTTTCTTGCGCCGCCTCGGCGCGCTGGGCTTTCGGCAGCCCCATCCGCCGCTCGGCGATCAGGTTGAAGCGGTCCGGTGGGCGCACTCCGCGGGAGAGAGCGTCTTCGTGGATCAGCCCTAGGGCCTCGCGGGTGTCGGCCCAGGTGGCGAGACCGATGTTCATGCAGGTGCATGCGAAGCCCTCGCTGCGGGCGCGTTCGCGCCACTCGCGCTCCGAGGAGACGCCTTTCTCCTCGCAGAAGAGCGAGCGGGAGCGCTCGACCCCGCGAGCCATCGCTTTCCCCTCTGCGACCGCCTCCCGGCCATCGGGCAGATCCGGGGGAAGCAGCGCCGTCAGATCAACGTCGATTTCGGTCATCGCAGTAAAACTAGCGCCCCCAGATTTCCTACATCGGCGTTTCTAAGACGGCATTTTTCCTAAGAGTGGGTCCCCGGCCGGGGACCCACTCCAATTACTCAGGCCCGAGCCTGCTCTTTGACTTCCTCCGCGCTCTCTTTGGCGCTGTCTTTGAGCCCCTCGGCCTGCTCCTGACCGGCTTCTTTGGCGGTGTCAACCGCTTCCTGGCCGACTTCTTTGGCGCCTTCGACGGCCTGCTCGGCCACCTGGCTGGCGACCTCGCGGCCGCGCTCGAGTGCCTCCTGGCCGGTTTCGGCCGCGGTTTCCTTCACCTGGTCGGCGATCGGGCCGACCCGTTCGTCCTCGATCTTCGTGCTCGGCAGCAGCATCCCGGCGAGGAAGCCGGCGGCGACGCCGCCGATCGCCAGCCCGAGCGGGTTTTCCTGGGCGACGCCGACTGCCTGCCGCGCCCCCTCTTTGACCTGCTGGCCGTCCGGGGTAGCGTCGCCGACCTTGTCTTTGGTCCCCTGGACCTGCTCGATCAGGCGCTCGCGCTTGTCGGAGATCGACTCTTTGACGCGGGTTTTGACGTTGGTCTTGTAGGCGAGCGCGTCGACGGTGTCACCCATTTCGGCTCGCGTCTCCTCTATCTCCTGGCGGATTTGGCTTGGCTCTTGGCCCATTGCACGTCCTCCTTCACGGTTTCGACGGTCTGTTCGGGGGCGGGTGGCATCCCCTCTTTCACACGGTCCCTCCCCCGCATTGCCAGGACCGCGGCAACGGCCCCGTAGACGAGGGTGACGATGAGGGCGGCAACCCAGAGGTCCATCGCCTTGTCGAGCAGGGCGAGGATCACCACCGTCAGGGTTCCGAGGGCGAGCAGGCCGACCACCGCGGCGCCGCCGAACATCCCGGCGCCCTGGCCCGCGACCTTGCCTTTCGCGGTTAGCTCGGCTTTCGCCAGCTCGATCTCTTTGCGGACGAGCGTGGTCGTCTGCTCGGAGAGCTGTTTGACCAGCTCCCCCGTGGAGTGCGACCGCAGCTCGTTCGCCTCTCCGTTGGCGGTGCTCATGGCGTCATCACCGGAGTGGCCGGAGCCGGGGTGCCCGGCTGGGCCGTCGGGGGCGGCGGCGTCGCGACCGGCTCAACAGCCGAGCGGCGGGGAAGCTGGGCGCCGTTCTGGCTGCCGTTCCGCTGCTGGTAGCGGTTGCGGCTCGAGGCCTTGAGGAAGCGCGCGGCGACTACGCCCACCGCCACGCCACCGGCGAGAACTGCCCAGGGGCGCTGGCGACCGAAGTCCTCGACGTCTTCCAGCATCTTGTCCGGCCCGTTGTCTTTCAGGTAGCTGCCGACCCGCTCGGTCTGCTCGGCGGCCCGGTCGGCCAGCTTCGCCGGCGCGTCCTTGCCCTGCTTGCGCAGCTCCTCGCCTACCGAGCGGAGATCTTGGGCGGTGCCGGCCACCCGCTCGCCTGCCTCGGTCGATCGTTGATCGATCTGTTGGCGGACGCCCTCCTGCGCTTTGCCGGCGGCCTCGCGCGCTTTCTCCTGCGCCTGGCCGGCTACCTCTTGCGCTTTGTCCTGCGCTTCGCCAACGCTTCCGTCAGCCATCGTCAATTCCTCCAGTCGTTGCGTTGCGTGCATTGACCGGCGGTCAGGTCCGAGGCTCGTCAACCTCGCCACTCCGCAGTCCCGTGTGCCCCCGAGATCGGCGCGAACCTGGTGATACGGCGCGACATCGGGGCTCAGGCTGCGGGTACCCCCCGGTGCGATAGACAAACAGTCCCTTGGAATCCCCGGGTGCCATCTTCGTCCGCTTCCTCAAGTTCGGATGCCTCGCCTGGGGAGGCCCCGCGGCGCAGATCGCGATGATCAAGCGCGAGTGCGTCGACGAGGAGGGATGGATCGACGAGCTCAGCTTCCAGCGCCTGCTCGCCGTCTACCAGGTGCTGCCGGGACCCGAGGCGCACGAGCTCTGCGTCTACTTCGGGCGGATTCGCGGCGGCAAGTTCGGCGGCTTGATGGCGGGGCTCGGCTTCATGCTGCCGGGATTCCTGCTGATGCTCGGGCTCTCGGCCCTCTATGTCGAGGCGGACATCGCCGAAAACCTCGACGCCCTCTTTTACGGGCTCAGCGCGGCGGTCGGGGCGCTCGTGGCGCGGGCGCTGGTCCGGCTCAGCACCTCGTTCATCAAAGACGTGCCACTGGCGTTGATCGCCGTCGCCGGCTTCATCCTCACCTTCTTCGCCGACGCCAGCTTCGTCCTCGTGCTGCTCGGCGGCGGCATCGCCTACGAGCTCTGGCGCGGCGCGCGGGGCTGGTTCGGCGGAGGCGCCCCGTCGATCGCCATCGGCCTGCCGGCGCTGCCATGGATCGCTGCCGGCGCGATCACCATCGGCCTCACCGGCGAGATCCTCCTCGAGGGGCTGAAGGCGGGCCTGCTCACCTTCGGCGGCGCCTACACCGTCGTGCCCCTCCTCCACGCCAGCGCCGTGGATGGGCATCACTGGCTGACCGAGAGCCAGTTCGTCGACGGCCTCGCGATCGGCGGCATCCTGCCGGCGCCGCTGATCATCTTCGCCACCTTCGTCGGCTACCTCGCCGGCGGCCTCGTGGGGGCGATCGTCATCACCCTCGGCATCTTCGTCCCCGCCTTCTGCTTCCCAATCTTCCTCCACCGCCAGCTGGTCGCAGTTGCCGAAAACGAACGCCTCCACCAGTTCCTCCTCGGCATCGCGGCGGGCGTAATCGGCCTCATCGCCGCCGTAACCGTCGAAATTCTCGACACCAGCGTCGTCGATGGGTACACCGCAGCGCTAGCCCTCGGGGCCTTCCTCGCCCTCAACCGCTGGCACGGCAAACTGACCGTCCTCTACGTCGTCCTCGCCTGCGGCGCGATCGGAGGCCTACTGCAGGTGACCGTTGCCTGAGTCACGAAGTTAGATATTTTGAGTAATCATGCGTCTTCTGATCTGGCTTTCGTTGCTGGGAGTAGCTCTGTTGACGCGCGGGCCAGCAGCCCCTCAGACCCCGCCCCAGCCGCCTCCAAGCGAGCCGCCCAAGGCCGCCGGTAAATGGGCGGAGCTGCAGCGCACGGCCGCTCCAGCTGAGGACGCCGAGCGGCTCGTCCTGCCGAAGGGCCCGCCGCCAAATAAGGTCGCCGTGATCCGGCTCCAGGCGGGGACTGGGAAGATCCTGCGGCCCAAAGACGGCTTCGTCGTCGACTACAAGAGCTTCTATTACCGCTCCGGCAAGCTTGCAGAAGACCACTGGGGCGGCTCCGGCTTCAGTTGGACGTACGGAATCGGGCAGACGGTCAAAGCCTGGGAACCCGGCCTGAGACGGATGAGAGAAGGCGAATGGCGCCAACTGCTCGTTCCCTCAGATTGGGCATACGAGAATGGCGCCCGCGTGTACCTGATTCAACTGAGGAAGGTACGGGAGCATTGATGGGGCAGCCTGGACTCGAACCAGGGACCGACGGATTATGAGTCCGCTGCTCTAACCAACTGAGCTACTGCCCCGCCGGCCGAGCGTACCGCGAGTTTGGCGCTAGGCGCTGAAGAGCTGGGCGAGGGAGCGGCCGACGTCGGGGGGCTCTTCTTCGCCTTTTGCCGCGGCCGCGGCGCCGTCGGCGAGGGCTTTGGCCGCGTCGGCGATTTGGTGGTCGCGGCCGCCGCGGATCGTGCCGGTCTTTTTCGCTTCGGCGAGGTCGGACTCCATCAGGCCGGCGAGCTCGGCGAGGCGGCGGAGGCCGACGACGCTGGCGGTCCCCTTGAGGGCGTGTGCTTCGGCCCGCATCGTCTCGAAGTCGGTGGTGGCGGTGGCAAGGCCGGCGGCGATCACGTCGCAGCGCCGCTTCGCCTCTTCGGCGAAGGACTGGAGGAGCTCCTCCTCGGTGGCTGCGGATTTCTCGTTCATCTGGCGATCGCCTTGTCGATTGCTTCGTGCATCAGCTCGAGCCCGAATGGACCCTCGACCGCGTCGGCGATGACGCCGCTGCGATCGATCGTGAACAGGTAGGGCTCGGTGGGCAGGTGGAACTTCCTCACCTGAGGACGGACTCCTTGCGCGGGGTCGTTGTCGTTGTAGATCTCCATGTGGATGAAGGCCGCTTCGCCACCGTATTCCTGCTGTGCCTGCTCCGCCACGTCGACGACGGGGCCGCAGACCCGACTCTGGCAGAACTTGGGGGTCGCGAACAAGAGCACAATCGGTTCTTCTCCGAGCGCTTCCGCGTAATCCACCTTGTTCTGGTCGTCAGGAGGGACCCGGGTCGTGAGCTTCGAAAGGTCTCCACCGGCGTCTTGCGGGGTCGGCGTGTGGATGACCGGGGCCTTTTGCCCCGGCCGCGGGACCTTCTTAAACTCGCCGACGACGATGCCGGGCATCTGCGCCCCCATCGTTTCGCCGTCTTCCCTGACGATCGCGGCGAGCTTCCACTCCCCCGCGCTGGGGAGATCGAGCTCGGTCGAGTAGACGACGGTGGCTGCATCGGGGTCTTCTCCGGTCGAGGCGGAGCGGAAGGCCGGCTTCGTCGCGAGGCTTTCGATCGAGGCGGGGAAGGGGCCGCGGGCGGGCTGGTCAAGCGCCTGCGCCTGCGCTTTGGAGAGCGGGCCTTTGTTGCCGGATTTCGATTTGGCCCCCGGCTTCGGTGCCGGGACTTTCGCCAGGTAGAGCGCTACTTCGGCGTCCGGGACCTGGCCGTCCTCGCGGTCGAAGACACCGAACGGGAAGCGGTTCTCCCCCGGATAGAAGACTTCGGCCGGGGAGGTCACCTTCCCTTCGAAGCGCTCATCGGCGGCCTTGAGAACCTCGCGAAGGGTCCTGCCTTCGACGCTCGGGAACTCACTCGCCGGCGGGGCGGGCCTGCTCTCTGCGGGTTCGGGCGCGGAGCTGGTCGAATTCTCGTCCGAGCCATCGCCGCAACCGCCGAGGAGGAGGCCGCTTGCGAGCAGGCAGAGCAGCGCAGGGGCAAGGCGGGGGGCGCGCATCGGCGCCATGTTATGGAGAGATAGGGTGCGCAGGGTTCGCGACGAGAAGGAGATGGGGATGGCTGAGCGTGCGGCACTGGTGACTGGGGCTTCGAGCGGAATCGGCCTTGCGATCGCGAAGACGCTGGGCCAAGAGGGCTACGCCCTGACCGTCTCGGCCCGGCGCCCGGAGAAGCTCGAGGAAGCGGCCGAGGGACTGAAGTCCGAAGGCTTCGAGGTGGAGCCGATCCCCGCCAACATGGCCGAGGAGGACCACGTCGTCGCCATCTTCGCCGCCCACCGGCAGAAGTACGGACGCCTCGACGTCCTCGTCAACAACGCCGGGGTCGGGATCGGGGCGCCGATGGAGCAGATCCAGACCAAGCACCTCGACATGCAGCTCGCGGTCAACCTGCGGGCGCTGATCCTGGGGACGCGCGAGGGCCTGCCGATGCTGCGCGAGGCGGGTGCCGAGCATGGCAAGGCACTGATCGTCAACACCGCCTCAATTGCCGGCAAGAGCGGCCAGGCCTGGCTCTCAATCTACGCGGCGACGAAGGCGGCGGTGATCAACTTCACCCAGTCGACCCACCGCGAGACCGGCAACGCCGGTATCCAGTGCACGGCGCTGGCACCGGGGTTCGTGGAGACGCCGATGACCGAGTTCGTCCAGGGCCAGATTCCGCCCGAGGAGATGATCCGGCCGGAGGACCTCGGCGAGGCGGTCCGCTTCCTGCTGCGCACCTCGCGCAACTGTCACGTGCCGGAGATCGTGTTCACGCGGCCCGGCGAGGGCCTCGACACGCCGTGATTTGGATCGTTTCCACACTTTGAGCCCCCATAGGGGCCAAAAGTCTGGAAACGACGCGGGGCTGCGCGTCCTTGTTGCGGCGTTTGGGGACGCTGGTCACGTCTTTCCGGCCATAGCGCTGGGGAAAGCGCTCGCCGCGCGCGGGCACGAGGTGGTTATCGAGACCTGGGAGGAGCGGCGGGCGGCGGTCGAGGGCGCCGGGCTGGGGTTCGCCGCGGCCGAGGAATACCGGATGTTCCCGCCGCCGGACCCCGAATCCGAGGAGGGCCAGCACGCGGCTGAGGCCGCCAAGGCTCTGCAGCCGCTGCTGGAGGATTTCCGGCCGCACGTCGTCGTCAGCGACATCCTCACCCTTGCCCCCACCCTGGCCGCCGAGCGCGCCGGGATCCCACTGGCGACCCTGATCCCCCACATCTACCCCGTCGTCGAGCCTGGCTCCCCCTTCTTCGCGATCGGGCTGCGGCCGCCGCGGACCGGGCTCGGGCGGGCGATTTGGCGGACCGGGCACGACCGGGCGCTGCGGATCGGGCTCGAACAGGGGCGGCGGGACCTCAACATTCAGCGCGAGCGCCTCGGCCTGCCGCCAAGCGACCGCTTCCACGGCGGCATCAGCCCCGACCTGGCTCTTGTCGCCACCTACCCGCAGCTGGAGTACCCGCGGCGCTGGCCGGTAGGGGTGGAGATCACCGGACCGATGACCTTCGAGGTCCCCCACCCCGACATCGAGCTGCCGCCCGGAGACGACCCGCTCGTCCTCATCGCCCCCAGCACCGCCCACGACAACGAAAACCACCTGGTGCGGACGGCGCTCGCGGCGCTGGCGGAGGAGCCGGTGCGGGTCGTGGCGACGACCAACCGCGTCGCTCCCCAGCGCCCGATCGAGGTGCCGCCGAACGCCACCTTGGTCGAATGGCTCAGCTACAGCCAGCTGATGCCGCTCGCCTCCCTCGTCATCTCCCACGGCGGCCACGGCACCGTCGCCCGCTGTCTCGGCGCCGGCACCCCGGTCCTGATCTGCCCGATCATCGGCGACATGAGCGAGACCGCGATGCGAGTCGCCTGGGCCGGCGCTGGGCTCTCGCTGCCTTGGCGGCTGTGCCGGCCGGCACCGCTTCGGTGGTCGGCGCGGCGTTTACTTCACGAGCCTGCGTTCACGGCAAAGGCCGAAGAGATCGCGGCGTGGGGCCGGGAGAACGACGGTGCGACGCGAGGGGCGGAGCTGGTCGAGGAGCTGGGGCTGCGAAAGGTCGCAGCCACCTAAGAAGCTCCGGGGGTGGGATTCGAACCCACAACCTAACGATTAACAGTCGTTCGCTCTGCCCTTGAGCTACCCCGGATCGTGCTACCCCGGATCAATGTCCGGGACAGAATTTAGCGGCAGCGCCCTGATTCCTGCCTCGACCTCCCTATGGCAGTTGGCGCAGAGCAGGACGCACTTGCGCGCCTCGGCCCTGGACTTCGCCAGAGATCGCGTCGCGCCGTTGTGGCTAAGTTGGAACTCCTTCAAGCCGGGATCGAGATGATGAAACTCCAGGACCTGCTGGCAGCCGTCATAACCGCAAAGCACACATCGCCCTCCCGCCTCCTCCACCAGCTTGCGCTTGATCGTCCGTCTCCGTTGGGCGACTCGCTCCATTCGGCACCGTTTGCAGCGGTAGTAGCCGCTCCCCTCGCGGACGAACACCGTCAAACCGTGTCGCCTGCAATGCGACGGCATCTCCCGCGGGCCATGCTCGGAAGCTTTCTTGCGCCGAGGCGCAGGCTTCAATTCGTGCCGCTTCATCCAATGCCGGACCGTCGCCAAGCTGCGATCCAGACGATGGGCGATCTCGCGCAACGATAGACCTGCCGCAAGCAGCCTCTCGAGTTCCTCTTTTGAGATCGCGCCCTTCGCCGCATGCTTCTCCGCCCGCGCCGCCTGCAGCCCGTATTTCTTAATCCAGTGACTGACGGTCGATTCGTGTTTGCCGACGCGCTTGCCGATCGCTTCGAGGGACATTCCCTCGGCGAGGCATTCTTCGAGGAACTCCTTCTGCATGGATTACATCTTTCCAAGCGCTGCAGACAGAAAAATGCGCAGACAGAACGCCTAGATACTCCCCGCCGGCCGCTCCGCGTGCGCGATACGTTCGACCAGGGCGGCGCGTTCGCGGCTGAGGGCGGCGCGGCGCTCGTAGTCGCCTCGCTCGCCGGCGGCGGCGATCTCGGTCTCAAGGCGGCGCTGCTCGAGGAGGAGGAAGTTGAGCTCCATCGCTTCGTGGGAGGCGGGCTCCTCGCGGGACATGATCACGAGTTCGGCGATTAGGCCGGCGAGGGTGGCGTCGTCGTGCGGGAGGTCGGAGGCCGGGTCCTCCGGATGCTCGCGCAGCCAGGCCGCGGCGCGGAGGCCGGTCGGAGAGAGGTGCGCCTCGGTCAGGCGCGCGAGGTACTCCTTTCCCTCGCCCGGCATCGCGATGCACATCGCCAGCAGCGCCCGCTCGCGGCGCTCCCGCGAGGTCAGCTCGGCCGGTCGCTGCTGCCGTGGCGCCTGCGGGCGCGGTTCCGCGGCGGCAGGTTGCGAACCTCCGCTGGTCGGGGTCGCGGCGACGACCCTTCCCATCACCATGGCCGGGTCGAAGTCGAGCCGCTCGGCCACCCGCCGCACGAGATCGTCGCGACTCGCCGTCTCCCCCAGTCCGGCCAGCACCGGCGCCACCTCGGCCAGCGCCCGGTCGCGCTCGATCGGGTTGCCGGCGTCGGTCCGATCGAGGACAAGTCCGACCTGGAAGGCGACGAGCTCCTGAGCCTCGTCGAGGATGCCGCGGAACCGCTCGCCTCCGTCCTCCGCGGCCATCATCTCCGCCGGGTCCTCGCCGGCCGGCATCGCCGCCACCCGCAGCCGCATCCGCCGCCCGGCAGCGACGGTCTGGGCCCGCAGCATCGCCTCCTGGCCGGCCGCATCGGCGTCGAGCGCCAGCACCACCTCGTCGACCATCCCCGAGAGCGCCGCCACCTGCTCGCCGGTGATCGCGGTCCCCATCACCCCCACCGCCTCCTCGACCCCGGCCTGGTGCAGGGCAAGGACGTCGGTGTAGCCCTCGACGACGACGGCGCGGCCCGCTTTCGCGATCGCCGCTTTGGCCCGGTCGACGCCGTAGAGGATCTGGCTCTTGTGGAAGAACTCCGTCTCGGCGGTGTTGACGTACTTCGCCCCCTGGTCGGAGCGCATCGCCCGGCCGCCGAAGCCGAGGACGCGGCCGCGTCGGTCGCGGATCGGGAACATGATCCGCTCGCGGAAGCGGTCGTACTCGCCGCCGCTGCGGCCCCGCTGGACCAGGCCGACCCCGCGCAACTCCTCGACGCTGAAGCCCGCGCGCTGGCCGCGGACCAGGAGCTTGTCCCAGGCGCTCGGGGCGTAGCCGACGCCGAAGTCGCGCAGAACCTCTTCCCGCAATCCTCGCCCCGCCAGGTAGTCCCGCGCCTTCCCGGCCTCCTCGGACTCCCAGAGGTAGCTGGCGTAGAACGCCGACGCCCGTTCCAAGAGCTGCTCGAGCCGGCGCCGCCGCTGCCGTTTGGCCTCAGCCTGCGGGTCCTCCTGCTCGCGCTCGAGCTCGACTCCGTAGCGGTCGGCCAGCAGCTCCACCGCCTCGGCGAAGTTGAGCCCGTCCTTCTCCTCGACGAACTTGATCACGTCGCCGCCGACCCCGCAGCCGAAGCAGTGGTAGAGCTTTTCGGTCGGCTCGACCGAGAACGAGGGCGTGCGCTCGTCGTGGAACGGGCAGAGGCCGACGTAGCGCGCCCCCTGGCGGCGCAGGTCGGTGTGGGCGGAGATCACCTCGACGATATCAGCGGCTTGCTTGACCCGATCGACGCTCTCGTGCGAGATCAGCGCCATTAGAAGCGAGACTCCTCGGGCACCGTCAGCTCGGTGAACTTGGCGATGCAGAAGCGGTCGGTCATGCCGGCGATGTAGTCGGCGACCCGCTGCGGATCGCTCGCCCCCGGGTCCCACTCGGGGATCTCGTCGGGGTTGTCGAGGTAGTGGTCGAAGAGTCCCTGCATGGTGCGCTGGACGCGCTCGTGCTCGCTGCGCGCCTCGGGTCCCAAGTAGACGCGGTCGAACATGAACTTGCGCAGGCGCATCATCGCCTGCCCGACTTCGCGGCCCTGGGCGATCTCCTCGCCGTCGGCGGAGTGGTCGACGATGTCGCGGACCAGGGTGTCGATCCGCTGCGAGCCGGTCGGGCCCAGCAGCGCGATCTCCTCCGCCGGCAGGTCCTCGGGCCGCAGGATCCCCGCCCGCAGGGCGTCGTCGATGTCGTGGTTGATGTAGGCGACACGGTCGACCAGCTTGACGATCTGCCCCTCCAGCGTCGCCGGCTTGCGCGAGCCGGTGTGGTTGAGGATGCCGTCACGGACCTGTTCGGTCAGGTTGAGGCCTTCGCCGTCGCGCTCGAGCACGTCGACGACCCGCAGCGAGTGCTCGTTGTGGCGGAAGCCGGTGCCGCAGCGGTCGCGCAGCGCGGCGTCGAGCGCCTCCTCTCCTGCGTGGCCGAACGGCGGATGCCCGAGGTCGTGGCCGAGCCCGATCGCCTCGGTCAGGTCCTCGTTTAGCCGCAACGCTCGGGCGACGGTGCGAGCGATCCCGCAGGCCTCCAGCGTGTGGGTAAGCCGGGTCCGGTAGTGATCCCCCTCGGGGGCGACGAAGACCTGCGTCTTGTGCTTCAGCCGCCGGAACGACTTCGAGTGAACGATCCGATCCCGGTCTCGCTGAAAAGGAGTCCGCAGCGGACTATCCGCCTCCTCCCGGACTCGCCGAGCCGGATAGGATCGCGTCGCCTCCGGAGCGAGAAACTCCTCCTCCAATGCGGAGATCCGGTCCTGAAAGGTGGCGGTGGCAGGCACGCCCCGAGTCTAAGCCGCAGCGCGTAGCTGCACGTGCGCGTGGTGCTCCAAAGTCTCGCCAACTGCGCGCTCGACCTGTCGCAGGGCCCGCGGCTCGGCCTCCGGTGCCTCGTCAAGCGGGCTCGCGAGGCTGCCGACCATGAACCTGTGCGCTTCCTCGTCGAACGTGAACGCCCCCGCTTCGCAGCCGGAGCAGACGACTCCCCCGGCCGCACCCGAGAAGCCGACGAGGTGGTCGGCCTCGCCGCAGCGGGCACAGGAGGCAAGCTCCGGGGCGAAGCCGGCGACGAGCGCCAGCTTGATCCGGAAGGAGAGCGCCGTCTCCAGCGCCGTCGCTCGCGGCTCGGCGGGATCATCGAGCAGCGCCAGATAGCGGCAGAGCAAGTTGTAGGCGGGCGGGTTGGGTTCTTCGGAGTCGAGCAGGCGCAGGACCGCGTCGCAGGCGCGGGCGCCGGCGGTGAGCGCCGGCCCGGAGGAGCGCAGACGCGGATAGCCGTCGACGGTCGTGGCGCTGGTCACGGTCATCAGGTCGCTGCGGCCTTCGTGCAGCATCAGGTCGAGCCGGAAGAACGGCTCCAGCCTGCCGCCGAACCGGGATCGCGGTTTGCGCGCCCCCTTGGCGATCGCGCCTATGCGGCCGCGGCTCTTCGAGTAGAGGTGGAGGATGCGGTCAGCCTCGCCGTAGCGAATGCTCCGCAGCACGATTGCCTCCGTCTTGACCGTAGTCCCGGCCACGAAATCATTTTGCCCGGCGTCTCGGACGTCTCCGCAGTTTCACCTGGCAGCTCGGACAGAAGTAGGTCGAGCGGCCGCCGACGACGATGCGGGCGATAGCGCTGCCGCAACGCGGGCAGTCCTCCCCCTCGCGGGTGTGGACGAGGAACTCGTTCTGCATCGTCCCCTTCTCGCCGCGGGCGTCGCGGTAGTCGTCGATCGAGGAGCCGCCGGCGTCGATCCCCGCCTCCAGGGCGGCGACGACGGCGTCGCGCAGCGCCTCCAGGTGCTCGGGCTTCATCGAGCCGGCGGGAGAGAGCGGGTGCAGCTCGGCCCGGAACAGCGCCTCGTCGGCGTAGATGTTGCCGACCCCCGCCACCCCCGACTGGTCGAGCAGGAACGACTTCAGCGGCGCCGTCCGCCCGGCCGCCATCTGCCCCAGCGCCTGCGGCGTGAACTCGGGTGAGAATGGCTCCAGCCCGAGCTTGGCGAAACGGGCTTCGAGGCCGTCGTCGTCGACCAGGAAGGCCTCGCCGAAGCGTCGCGGGTCGGTGAACCAGAGCTCGCGCCCGTCGTCGAGGATGAAGCGGGCGCGCAGATGCCGTTCCTCGGTCGAGCGCTCGCTCTCGTAGAGGCGTCGGCCCTCGGAAGGGTCGACCACCTCTTCGCCATCCCGGAGGATCAGGTTGCCGGTCATCCGCAGGTGCATGGCCAGGGTCCGGCCGCCGTCGAGCTCCATCAGGATGTACTTGCCGCGGCGACCGAGATGCTCGATCGTCGCCCCGCTCACCGCCTCCCCGAGTTGCTGCGGCGGAACGGGTCGCGACCAGCGGGCGTCCAACACATCCAGGCGCTCGACCCGGTGCCCCTCGACCTCGGGCTCGAGCTGCCTGACGACGGTCTCCACCTCCGGCAGCTCGGGCATGCCGGAGTTCTACCCCATGCGGCGTTCGTCCTTGGACCGGCGCGTCCGTCCCAGGGACGAACGCCGCCCTACTCGCTCGCCCGGGGGTGGGCGGAGAAGTAGACCTCCT
>Ga0105243_10001339_pt1 | contig 21944 bp, 24 predicted proteins | sample KBSM34metaG_FD_81525 | JGI IMG/M metagenome (GOLD analysis project Ga0105243, IMG submission 81525) | Miscanthus rhizosphere microbial communities from Kellogg Biological Station, Michigan, USA - KBS M3-4 metaG | ecosystem: Host-associated > Plants > Roots > Rhizosphere > Soil | place... | reverse complement strand
TGATCTCGGCGCCCGCCGCGAGGTCGTCAATCAGCGCATCGGCGTAGTCGACCAATTTGGCGGCATCGATCGCTTAGGGTGCCACTCGGTCGTCGTGGGCCAGTCGGGCCGACGCACGGCCATACCGAGCGCATGACCCAGGCCGTCTATGGGCGCGTGACCGACGACCGCCTGACCGCAGCCGCGGACGTCTTCTCCGCACCGGTAGGACAGATTTAGGACACAAAGTGTCAGGCGACTCGATCCCGCTAACAAGAAAACCCGTTCCAACACAGGTCAGAACGGGTTTTCAACGTGGAGCTAAGGGGACTCGAACCCCTGACCCCCACACTGCCAGTGTGGTGCGCTACCAGCTGCGCCATAGCCCCGGTGAAGTTGTGCCCATCGAAGTTACACCACCTGCGGTTAGCGTTCAAAACAGCTGGTCAGGGCAGTTCGCCACCGACCTCGGGGCCGAGCGCGCGGGCAGGGGTCGGCTCGGAGGGCCGCAGCCGGGTCTCCGGAGCGAATACCCAGCCGACTGCCCCGACCAGCAGAATCGCGCCGCTGATGACGAAGGCCGCGCCGAAGGACACGTGCTGTGCGATTTCGCCGACCGCGAGTGAGCCCCCGATTGCCCCCACGTCGGCCATCATCTGGTAGGTCGCCACGGCGGTCCCACCCCTGGCCTTTCCGCCGATGATGTCCGCGACGGCGGCCTGCTGAGGCGAGGTGAACATGCCCGCCGCCGCGCCCGCCACCAGCGCGCCGGCCAGGAAGAGCGTCAGCGACGAGGCCAGGCCCACCGCCATCGTCGCCACCCCTGACACCGCCAGGCCCACGATCAACAAGGTGCGGCGGCCGATCCGATCCGACAAATGGCCGCTCGGGATGACCGCCGCCACGTTGCCGACCGCGAACGTCGCCAGCGCAAGACCCGCGGTGCGCGGCCCGCGATGCAGCACCTCTGTGACGAACAACGGCACCAAAGCAATGCGGAGGCCGAACACCGACCAGCCCATCGCGAAGTTGGAGAACAGCGCCGACCAATATGCCTTGTTGCGCAACGCGATCCGCAGCGTGACCGGTTCTTCGGTGTCCTCTGCCGGCGCCGCCAGCGCCGAATGCCTCAGGTTGATGAACACCACGGCCGCCGCCACCAGGAGTGCCACACCGTAGATGGCGAACGGCGCGGCCAGACCGAGCCCCGCGGTCAGGCTGCCCAACACCGGACCGGCGACCGACCCGATCAGGAAGGCGCTCGAGAACAGTCCGGCGACCCGGCCGCGGGCGTCGGGCGGCGAGATCCTGATCATCAGCCCCAGCGAGGAGACGGTGAACATCGCCGACCCGAACCCACCGAGCGAGCGGAACAGCAACAACTGCCAATACGTCTGGGCGAAGGCACACGCGCCCGTGGACACCGCGACGATCAGCAGTCCGGTCACATAGACGCGCCGCTCACCTAGCTTCTGGACAAACACGCCGCTTGCCGGCGCGGACACCAGCCTCATCAGCGAAAACGCGGTGATCACGAACGTCGCGGCGCTGATGCTCACGCCGAAATTGCGGGCGTACTGCGGCAGCACCGGCGAAACGACGCCATAGCCGAGGGCGACCACCACATTTGCGGTGATCAGCACCCAGACTTCGCTCGGGAGCTTGGGCCTGGATTTAGCCGAACACTCACCCTCCGCTACAGAACTCACGCTATGACTGTATTCACCAAGTCCTTGGCGGCTTGCTGCACCTCCGCGAGATGCTCGGGGCCCTTGAACGACTCCGCATAGATCTTGTAGACGTCCTCGGTGCCCGACGGGCGCGCCGCAAACCACGCGTTCTCCGTCGTCACCTTCAGACCGCCCAGCGGCGCGCCGTTGCCGGGGGCGGTGGTCAGCTTGGCGGTAATCGCCTCGCCAGCCAACTCGGTCGCGGTCACCTGCTCCGGCGACAGCTTGGCCAGCCGCGCCTTCTGCTCCCGGTCGGCGGGCGCGTCGATGCGGGCATACGTTGGCGCACCGTACTTTTCGGCCAGTTCGTTGTAACGCTCCGACGGTGACTGCCCCGTCACCGCAAGAATCTCCGACGCCAGCAGGGCCAGGATGATGCCGTCCTTGTCCGTCGTCCAGGTGGACCCGTCGCGGCGCAGGAAGGACGCGCCCGCGCTCTCCTCACCGCCGAAACCGATGGTGCCGCTGATCAATCCGTCGACGAACCACTTGAACCCGACCGGCACCTCCAGCAGCTTGCGGCCCAACCCGGCGACCACCCGGTCGATGATCGATGAGCTGACAGCCGTCTTGCCGACAGCGGTCGACCCCGGCCAATCCGGCCGGTTGGTGTACAGGTACTCGATCGCCACCGCCAGGTAGTGGTTCGGGTTCAGCAGGCCACCGTCGGGAGTGACGACGCCGTGCCGGTCGGAGTCGGCGTCGTTGCCGGTGCCGATCTGATACTTGTCGCGGTTGGCGATCAGCGACGCCATCGCGTTCGGGGAGCTGCAGTCCATCCGGATCTTGCCGTCGGTGTCGAGCGTCATGAAGCGCCATGTCGCGTCGACGAGAGGGTTGACGACCGTCAGCTGCAGGTTATGCCGCTCGGCAATGGCGCCCCAGTAGTCGACGCTGGCCCCGCCGAGCGGATCGGCGCCGATGCGGATGCCCTCGGCGCTGATGACGTGGAGGTCGACGACGTTGGGCAGGTCCGCGATGTAGGCGTCCATATAGTCGTGACGCTGTGCCGTCTGCACGGCGCGGGCCAACGGCACGCGCTTCACATCCTTGAGCCCATCACGCAGAATCTCGTTGGCCCGCTTGGCGATGACCCCGGTTGCGTCGGTGTCCGCGGGTCCGCCGTTGGGCGGGTTGTACTTGAAGCCGCCGTCACGCGGCGGGTTGTGCGAGGGCGTGACCACGATGCCGTCGGCAAGGTCGCCGTCGCGGCCGCGGTTGAAGGTCAGGATCGCGTGGCTAACCGCCGGCGTCGGGGTATAGCGGTCGGCCGAATCGATCATCGCGACAACGTCATTGGCGGCCAGCACCTCCAGCGCCGACGCCCACGCCGGCTCGGAGAGCGCGTGGGTGTCGCGACCGATGAACAGCGGTCCCGTCGTGCCCTGCCCCGCCCGGTACTCGGCGATCGCCTGGGTGGTGGCCAGGATGTGCGCCTCGTTGAACGCAGCATCGAGGCTCGACCCCCGGTGACCAGACGTGCCGAACGCCACCTGCTGATCCACGTTGTCCGGGTCCGGTTCCACGGTGTAGTAGGCCGTCACCACCTGGGCGACATCGATGAGGTCTTCGGGTTGCGCCGGCTGGCCGGCACGTGGATTCGCAGCCATGTCCCCGATTCTGCTCCTCTGAGAACCGCGTCGTACGCCGGACCGAAAGCTGGACGGCGATACTTTGGCTCATGTCCAGTTTCGACGGCCGTGAACTGGCCGCGGTGTTCGTCGGCGGCGCGCTGGGCACCCTCGCGCGCGCTGCGCTGGCAACACTTGCGGCGCCCGACCCGGGCCGCTGGCCATGGCCGACGTTCATCGTCAACATCGTCGGCGCATTCCTGTTGGGCTACTTCACCACCCGGTTGCTCGAGCGCTTGCCGGTGTCGAGTTATCGGCGCCCATTGCTCGGCACCGGGGTTTGCGGTGGCCTGACCACGTTCTCAACGATGCACGTCGAGATCGTCAGGATGCTCGAGCACCACCACTACGGCCTTGCGATCGGCTACACCACCACGAGCATCGTCGTCGGAATCATCGCCCTCTATCTCGCCACCGCGCTGGTGCGACGCGTCCGGATCCGCGCATGACCTTCGCGGTGTGGGCCGGCGTCGTCCTGATCGGTGGGGTCGGCGCGGTGCTGCGGTTCGTCGTCGACCGCACGGTGTCGAGCCGGGTGCCCGGGTCGTTTCCCTACGGCACATTGGTGGTCAATCTCAGCGGTGCGCTGCTGCTCGGACTTCTATCCGGTCTCGCGCTCAGCCCGCACCTCGCGCTGCTGGCGGGCACCGCGTTCGTCGGCTCCTACACGACCTTCTCGACCTGGATGCTGGAAACCCAGCGACTCGCCGAGGAACGCCAACTGTGGCCCGCCGTCGCCAACATCGTCGTCAGCGTGGTGTTCGGGCTCGCGGCAGCGTGGCTCGGTACATGGCTCGGAGGACTGCTGTGAGCGACGGATACCTCAAACTGACCAACTACTTCGCCGAGCGTCTGCGCAGCGGCGACCGCTTCCTGGCCGACGCGCTGCTCGATCTCTACGGGGAAAGCGCGGTGGCCGCCAGCGTCGTGCTGCGCGGCATCGCCAGCTTCGGCCCGCACCACGTGCTGCGCAATGACCAGTCGCTGAGCGCATCGGAGGATTCGCCGATCGTGATCGCCGCGGTCGACCGCGCCGAGAAGATCGCTCCGCTCGCCGACCGTGCCGTCGCGATGACGACACGAGGGCTCATCACGCTCGAGCGCGCGCGTCTGCTCGTCCCGCCCGAGGCGCCGGCACCGCACGACACCGTCAAACTCACCGTGTACGTCGGGCGTCAGGACCGGGTGTCCGGACAACCCGCGCATCATGCCGTGTGCGATTTGCTGCACCGACGCGGATTCGCCGGGGCCTCAGTCTTTCTCGGCGTCGACGGCACCAAACACGGGCAGCGTCGGCGTGCCCGCTTCTTCAGTCGCAACGTCGACATTCCCGTCATGATCATCGCGATCGGCACAGGCGATCAGGCGGTCGACGCTATCCCGGAATTCGAGGCGATGCGACAACCTCTGCTGACGCTGGAACGCGTGCAGCTCTGCAAACGCGACGGCGAACTCATGGCCCGGCCCGCGGCGCTGCCTGCGACCGACGACGACGGTCGGCCACTGTGGCAGAAGCTGATGATCTACACGTCGGAGGCCACGCTGCACGACGGCGTGCCGATTCACCGCGCTATCGTCCAGCGGCTGTTCGACGCCAACGCCGCCAGAGGCGCTACCGCGCTGCGCGGCATGTGGGGATATCACGGCGACCACAAACCGCACGGCGACAAGATGATTCAGATCACCCGCCAGGTGCCGGTGACCACGATCGTCGTAGACAGCCCGGAGCGCATCGCCGCCAGCTTCGACATCATCGACGGTGTCACCGATCGGCACGGACTGATCACCAGCGAATTGGTACCCGCACTGGTGTCGATCGACGGTGGCGAGCGTGTGGGGGGAACCAACTTGGCGCATCACCTCTACTGACCCACGGGGTAAGCCCGCCTCAATTTCACTCCGGCGAGGTGCTGTGGCAGCGGCGTTGAAACCCGACTATGACGGCGATGCCGAGGTGATCGGCGGCTGACTTCCCGGAGGTCTGGGGCCGAACGTTCCTTACCGCGCGAAAATTCGGCAAATTTTCGAGCGGTAAGGAACGTTCGCGCGGGAGTCGCGCTACTTCGACTCGCGCCGCAACGCGTAGAGGGCCATTCGGCCGTTCGACATGTCGTGCTCGCCGAGGAACTCGCAACCGGCGAACTCGCACAGCCGCCTGGCACCGCTGTTGCGGTGATCGGGGTCGAACATGATTCGCCTGCAACGGGGTTCGAGCTCGAAGAGATTCGCGACGACGCGCGGCAACAACAACGGTCCGATACCGCAGTTGAAGAACTTGAGGTCCGCGATGGCCGCGTGCAAACCGATGTCATACGGATCAGCGTCTTAACGCGAGGCGATGGAATCCTTTGCCGCCCTGTAGAGTTCGACGTAACCGACGTCGCCCGCCGCGAAAGCTGCCGATGAACGGGCGCGAGTTGCCTGTCCAGCTGGGCACACACGTAGCGGTGCCAGCGGGCAGGAGGCCAGTCGTACTCCCACGCCTCCACCAGGTGTGGGCGGTTCATCCACTCCGAGATCATGTCGGTGTCGGGGTCGACAAGACGGAGCCGGTACGGCTCGGCCAGGATCGGCGTCGGCGGCGCACTCACCCTGCGGACGGAGTCGGAAATCTCGGTGAGTTCGCGCGGCAGTACGGGTGCCAGCGCCTCGTCGATGTCAGTCATTTGAGCGCCGAACCTATCGCACTTAGTAAGGTAGGCTTACCTCTCTTCTGGCTGCGCCGATGTTTTGCCGACGCGCGTTTCGGGGAGCCTTCTGCCATGGATGAAGTGCTGGAACGCGAGCTCAAGTTCGACATCGACGAGCCTTTCGCCCTCCCCCGCCTCGACGACATCGCACGCGGTGTCGCTATCCAGCGGAACACCGTCGAGCTGCGAAGCGCCTATTACGACACACCGGACGGGGACCTGCAGACCCACGGTGTGCTGCTGCGGCGACGGGACGGCGACGACGACACCGGCTGGCAGCTGAAGGTGCCGGACGTCGAGGGACGCGTCGAGATCCGCGCCGCGCTGTCCGACACACCACCATCGGAGTTGACCGACGCCCTCATCGGCATGCGCCTTGGCAAACCGCTGGTGAATGTCGCGACGATCCGCACAACCCGCGACCGGTATCAGATCACCGACCCTCGCAGCAATCGGCTCTGCGCCGAGGTGGCCGACGACCATGTCCGCGCGTCGGTCGACCATCGCCTGTTGGCGTGGCGCGAGATCGAGATCGAGGTCGGTGAAGACACGCCGCCGCTCGCTCGGCGGATTGCGAAACGCCTGACGGCGGCGGGCGCCAAACGCGCCCGCTATCCATCCAAACTGGCCCGGGTATACCAGCCGGCGCGTGGCGAGCCGACCATTGGCACCGCAGCGGGTCAGGCGCTCATGGGTTACATCACCAAACAGATCGACGCCGTGTTCGACGGCGACCTCGGCCTCCGCAGGGGCAGTGACCCGATCCACGACACCCGGGTGGCGATTCGCCGGACCCGTAGCACTTTGCGGGTGTTCGGCAAGCTGCTGGACCGGGACGCCACCGGCGACATCGACGACGAACTCAAATGGTTCGCCGGGCTGCTCGGCGAGGTCCGCGATTGTCAGGTGCAACGCCACCGCTTCCAGGAAGCGCTGGCACAGTTGCCTCCCGAGCTCGTGCTCGGACCGGTCGCCAACCGCATCAACACCGATCTGCAGTCACACCAATTGCGGGCGCGCAAGGTCGTTGCGGGGGCGATGAACTCGCAACGGTACCTCGACCTGCTGGCGACGCTGCAGCAGTGGCGTGGCGAACCACCACTGTCCGAGCCGCCGAGCCTAAAGGCCCTGAAAAAGCGGGCCCGCCACGCCGAGCGGAAGGCCGACCGGCGGCTCGCCGAGGCGATCGAAGAGGGCGACGACGAGTTGCTGCACCGTGCCCGAAAGGCCGCCAAACGCGCCCGCTACGCCGCCGAACTGTGCGCGCCCGTCGAGAAGCGTGCGAAGGAAACGGTCAAGCAGTACAAGCGGATTCAGACGGTGCTCGGCGACCACCAGGACGGCGTCGTGGCATCGGCGACGCTGCGCAGGCTGGCGCTCACCGCCGGCACCACCGCCGGCGAGAACGGCTTCACCTACGGCCTGCTGTACGCCCGCGAGCAGCAGGCCGCCGAGACCGCGCGCAGGCAGGTGCGGAAACTGGTCGACTAGCGCATCCACTTATCGGCCAGCGCCGATACCCAGTCGTCTGCGGCACCGGCGTTATCCGGTGGTCCCTCCACGATGACGAATTCGTCGATGCCGAGCTCCGCGAGCGGACCGACGTCGTCGACGCTCGGATCGCGAAGCGCCACTGCCAGCGTCAGGTCGTCGCGGTCGCGTCCACTGTCGGCGCACTGTCGTTGGAGGAATTCGATCCGTTCGGCGACTTGGCGCACACCGTCGAGGTTGAACCCGTACCAGCCGTCGCCCCACGCGACGACTCGGCGCAGCGCCGCATCGCTGTTACCACCGAGCACGATCGGAATACGGCTGTCGGTAACGGGTTTGGGGTTGACCCGCACGGAGTCGAAGCTGACGAACTCACCGTCGAAGGAGGCGACGTCGTCGCGCCACAATATTCGCATCGCCGCGACGTACTCCGCGGTGCGCGCCGCGCGCCGCTCGAACGGAACGCCGAGTGCGTCGAACTCCTCACGCGACCAGCCGACGCCGACGCCGAGCGTGAGCCTGCCGCCGGACAGAGTGTCCAGTGTGGCCGCCTGCTTCGCGACCAACACAGGATTGTGCTCGGGCAGAAGCAACACGCCCGTCGCGATGCCGATCGTGGACGTGGCAGCGGCGGCGAACCCCAACCCGATCAGCGGGTCGATCCAGTCGGCAGCAGCAGGCACGGCGATCTGTCCGTCGTCGGAGTACGGGTAGCGCGACACTGACCGGTCGACCATTACGACGTGCTCGCCCGACCACAGCGTCGCGAACCCACACCGTTCGGCGGCAACCGCGACGGCGTCGATGACCGCGCGGGTCGCGCCCGAACCGATGCCAAGGGCGTGCAATCCCAGCCGCATCGGGCGATCGTCTCACGCCGCGAGCGGCTGCACCCTACGACAACAGTCGGGCCAGAACCGCGACGTGGCTGCCGTCCAGGTCGCGGGTGGCGGTAACCAGCGTGACCGGTCCGCTTCGCAGGATGCCCTGCAGTTCGGCCAGCGCCGCTGCGCCCTCCGCCGATTCGAGTTCTGCGACGTAGCGTGCGGCGAATTCGTCGAACCGTGCGGCCTGGTGCGAGTACCACTTGCGAAGTTCGGTCGACGGCGCGACCTTCGGTAGCCACCGTCCGACGCGCGGATCACCCTTGCGGAAGCCCCGTGGCCACAGCCGGTCGACAAGAACCCGCTCCCCCTCGTCGGGGCCAGGATCGTCATACACACGCGCGACGGTGATGCGACGACGGGCACTCATGCCGTGGAATCGTAGAACCATGAACGTCGATCGGGTCGCAGAACTTCAGCGCTGGGAGGACTCCGGCGCGGTGTGGGAGGTGATCTCCCGCAAGGGCGACAGCGTCACCATCGGGTTGTTGCGCTGCGACGGCGGCGAGGAGGTCGACCGGTTCACTTCCGACGATCCGCGATTGCTCGATTTCATCGGTGACCGGCTCAGCAGCGCGGAGTGAGATCCCAGCGGCTAGCCGATGCGGCGGAGAGCCTGCTGTCTCATGGGATCCGGCAGCGCGTCGGCCTCGAGAATCCGGGGCAGGAGCGTAGGTTCCAGCGTGATCGCACGGAATACCAACCCGATCGTCACGTCGTGGTCGGGCCGGTCCACCACCACGATCGAGTCGCCCGCGCGCACCGTGCCCGGCGCGATGACTCGCAGATAGGCGCCGGGTATCGCCGCGTTGGTGAACGTCTTGATCCAGCCCTGGATCGCCAACCAGGCCGCGAACGTGCGGCATGGCACGCGCGGCCTTGCGACCTCGAGCACCAGACCGTTGGACCCGACCTGCCAACGCTCACCGATGCGAGCGCCGGTGACATCGACGCCCTCCGTGGTGAGGTTCTCACCGAATGCGCCGTTACCGATTTCGCGGTCGAGTTCGAGCTGCCAGATGTCGAGATCCCCGCGCGCATACGCGTACACCGCCTGATCGTCACCACCGTGGACTTCCGTGTTGCCGATCCAGTCGCCGATCAGTCCACTGCCAACACCGTCGTGCATGGGCCCCGGCGCGCGTACGGCAACCGCCTCGTCCGTCGGTCGCTTATCGATGCCGGTTGCCTCCGCCCCCTTGTCCGGGTTCTCCCGCGGGTGCGCAAGGTTGACCGTCAAGACACTCGCCACACCCATGACAATAACGAAGCATGCACCGGGGCGAAGAGTCGAAAGGACGGCGGTGGAATTAGGGAAGCTTCGATTCGTACCTGTCACCCAAGCCATCGGGCTGGTCGGTGGACCCGTTCAGCGATACATGCAGTCGACCGATGTCAGCGACGGACTATGGGTGAGTGAGATCGACCCCGGTCTCGCGGACACCGCGGCATTCTGCGGGCACTACGAGATCGGGCTCGACGTCTCCGCCAACTGTGTTGTGGTTGAGGCGCGCCGCGCCGACCGGGTGTGGTTTGCGGCGTGTGTCGTGCTCGCCATCACCCGTGCCGATGTCAACGGCATCGTCCGCAAACATCTTGGTGCCCGCAAGATTTCGTTCGCGCCAATGGACGCCGCAGTCTCCCTCACCGGTATGGAATACGGCGGCATCACGCCCGTTGGACTGCCCGACGATTGGCCAATCCTGGTGGATCGGAACGTGATCGATGAGGACCGCGTGATCATCGGCAGCGGCATCCGCGGGTCGAAACTGCTGGCCGCCACTGAGGTCCTGGCATCGCTGCCTAATGCCGAGGTGCTGGCGATCACCAAGCCCGACTAGCCCGTCGAACGTTCCTTACCGCTCGAAAATTCACCGGAATTTCGAGCGGTAAGGAACGTTCGGCGCACGGAACCAATATCAGGCTTGTGCCGTCGTATCCTCGTGCGTCCATTCATAGGCAGCGACGCGTTAGCAGCCGGAACCGTCAGTCGATATCAACTAGCGACGCAGTACGACCTGGTATTCCGCAATGTGTACGTCCCAAAGGGGCAGGCGCTGACGCCCGTTGATAAGGCGGTCGCAGCATGGCTGTGGTCGGGGCGCCGGGCGACCGCTGCAGGCCTGTCCGCGGCTGCTCTACATGGCGCTTTGTGGATAGACGCCCATCTACCCGCCGAGATAAATCAACGACATCGCCACAAGACCGAAGGCATTCTGTTGCATAGCGACAAACTCGCCGATGACGACATGTGTATCGCCAATGCCGTGCCCGCGACCACACCCGCGCGCACCGCATTCGACTTGGGCCGACGGCGTGGCCGAACGACAGCGGTGATCCGATTAGATGCGTTGATGCAGGCGACCGAGCTCAAGCCGATAGACGTCGAGGCGCTCGTCGACTGCCACCGCGGCGCCCGGGGCATCGTGCAGTTGCGGGAAGCGATCGTCCTTTCCGACCCCGGTGCGGAGTCGCCGCAGGAGACACGTACTCGACTTGTTCTGACGGACGCGGGGCTGCGGCCAAAGCGAACTCAGATCGAAGTGTTCAATCGATTCGGCGAGTTCGTGCATCGAATTGACATGGGTTGGGACGACTGGCTGGTCGGCGTCGAGTACGACGGCGCCCAACACTGGACCGATCCCGCGATACGCAGCCGCGACATCGACACGCAAGCCCAACTCGAAGCGATGGGGTGGCGGATCGTCCGAGTCAGCGCCGACATGCTCCGATACCGGCCCAACACCATCGTCGCCCGCACCAGGGCAGCCTTACACGCCGCGGGCGCGCCGTTATAAGCGGTCGAACGTTCCTTACCGCTCGAAAATTCACCGGAATTTCGAGCGGTAAGGAACGTTCGGCGCGGGGTGCTAAAGTGCCACGTCGTCGTGATCCGTCGACACCGCCAGGTCGCGCCATGCCTGTTGCTCCTCGGCGACGAACTGAAGTTTGTTCGCGACCGCCGTGAAGGAATCACGACCCAACTGGATACGCAACGGCGGCCGCTCTGCTGAGGCGATTTCGACAATCGCCGCGGCGGCCTTCACCGGGTCGCCCGGTTGGGCATGGTTGACGTCGGCGGCGTGTTGCCTCGTGGCGCCGGCGGTCTCGGCGTAGTCGTCGATGACCGTGCCTTCGGTGCTCAGGCTGGATGCGTCGAGGAAGTCGGTGCGGAAGTAGCCGGGCTCCACGATGACGACGTCGATGCCGAGCGGGCCCACCTCGCGCGCAAGCGCTTCCGAGAAACCCTCGACCGCGAACTTGGTGGCGCAGTAGATGCCCCAGCCCGCCGAGCCGATGAACCCACCAATCGAGGACAAGTTCACGATGCGACCAGACCGTTGCGCCCGCAGCGTCGGGAGCACCGCACGCTGCACGTTGAGGATGCCGAACACGTTGGTGTCGAACACCGCACGGGCGGCGGCGTCGCTGGCTTCCTCTACCGCCGACAGCAAGCCACGCCCGGCGTTGTTGACCACCACATCGATGCGGCCGAACCGCTGCACGGCCGCTTCGACCGCCGCGGCGGCCTGCGCCTCGTCGAGCACGTCGAGCGCCACCGGAAGCAACTGGTCGCCGGCGTCGGGGAACCGCGCGGTGATGGTATGCGGTTCTCGGGCGGTCGCGACGACTGAATGCCCCGCGGCAAGCGCTTTCTCGACGATCTCCGCGCCGAAACCCCTGGAGGCACCGGTGACGAACCAAACGCTCATAGACCCTTTCCTTTCGATTAGTAATTCCGGCGCGGCGGCCACACCGGCGATCCGAGTTCCCGTGACACCGTGCGGGCGGTGTCGCGCAGCGCGTCGATGGCCTCGGCTTCCAGCGGCCAGCGTGCCGCGGGCACCACAAGGCCAATGGCCCCGGTCGCCTCGCCGGAGGAGTCGAAAACCGGTGCGGCTGCGGCGCATTCGCCAAGCACCGCCTCCTCGGCCTCCGTCGCGATTCCCGACGAGCGGATCTGCTCGAGCTGGTCGGCCAGCACCACCGGATCGGTAACCGTTTCCCCGGTCATGCTGCGCAGGTCGTCCGCCTTGTAGTCGGATTGAAAGGCCAACAGCGCCTTGCCCAGAGCGCTGGCATGGGCCGGGATCACGATGCCGACCTCTTGCATCTGACGCGTGCCGTCGGGACGGGGCTCGTGTGCGACCACCACAACCTCGTCGAACAGCAACACCGCGGTGCGCACAGCGCAGCCGGTCCGCCGCGCGAGGCCCTCGGCCCAGATCGCCACCCGCGAGCGCAATTCGAGCGTGTCGAGGTAGACGTTGCCGAGCCGCAGCGTCGCGGGTCCGAGCCGGTAGCGGCCGGAGTCGATCTCCTGCTGGACCATGCCGTGCGCCAGCAGAGTGCGCACCAGTCCATGCACGGTCGACGGCGCCAGGTCGATGGCAGTTGCGATCTCGCCCAGGCTCATCCGACGGCCGCCCTGCAGCACCGTGAGGATGCGCAGCGCGCGATCCACGGCCTGGATCATGCGTCCACCTCCCGCCGAAAGCGGCCCTTGTGCCCACCGAAGCATAAGCGTATGGTCCAGATCACATTCGACATTATCGAATGATATCCGAGATAGTCGAGCACCAAACGGCAGCCGGCTTGGACCCAGGTCTCAGGAGAACATCATGGACGAACCTTCGCTCACCCAGAAACTCGCGGCCGAAGCATTCGGGACCGCCTTCTTGGTCTTCATCGGCGTCGGCTCGGTGCCGGCCACGATCATCGTCAACGGGGACGCTCCGTTCACAATGGCCGACCTCGGCATGATCTCGTTCGCGTTCGCGACCGTCGTGGTGGCGACGATCTACTCACTCGGCCACATCTCCGGCAACCACATCAATCCCGCAGTCACCCTTGGACTCGCGGCCACCGGCAAGTTCCCATGGTCACGCGTGCCCGCCTACGTCGCCGCGCAGGTGGTAGGCGCGATTGTCGGGGCGGCGGCGATCATCGGCGTGCTCGGCACGGCCGCCCGCGACGCCGGCCTGGGTGTCGCGACGTATTCCGGCGATGTCAGTGCGGTACAGGCCTTTTTCGCCGAGTTCGTGGGTACGTTCATTCTCGTGTTCACCGTCTTCGGCGTGATACACCGCAAGGCCTCGGCGGGATTCGCCGGTGTCGCCATCGGTCTGGTGGTGTTCGCGGCGATCATCCCGGTGGCACCCACCACGGGCGCGTCGATCAACCCGGCCCGCACCTTCGGCCCGATGCTCGTCCAGCAGATCGCGGGTGGCTCGGTCTCATGGAGCCAGTTGCCGGTTTATCTCGCGGCCGAGTGCCTCGCCGGTGTCCTCGCCGCGTTCGCCTACGTCGCGATCTCCAAGACCAGGGCCGACGAGACACCGACCCCCGCTGCCGTCCCCGTCGAGTCCAACACCGCTGCCTGAGGAGTCCCGGACATGAAGAAGCTCATCAACGATCCCGCCGATGTCATCACCGAGGCGCTGCGAGGGATGGCCATAGCGCACCCCGAACTGCGGATCGACCACACCAACCGGATCGTCTACCGTGGCGACGCACCGGTCTCGGGCAAGGTGGGCCTGATCTCCGGCGGGGGCTCGGGGCACGAGCCGCTGCACGGCGGCTTCGTCGGGCGGGGCATGCTCGACGCCGCGTGTGCCGGTGAGGTTTTTACCTCACCGGTGCCGGACCAGATGCTGGAGGCCACTAAGAACGTCGACGGCGGGGCTGGTGTGCTGCACATCGTCAAGAACTACACCGGCGACGTGATGAACTTCGAGATGGCCGCCGAATTGGCGGATGCAGAGGGCATCACAGTCGAGTCGGTCGTTGTCGACGACGACGTCGCCGTGCAAGACAGCACCTACACCGCGGGCAGGCGCGGCGTCGGGGCCACGGTTCTGGTCGAGAAGATTGCAGGCGCCGCCGCGGATCAGGGTCGCAGCCTGTCAGAGGTCGCGGACGTCGCACGCCGGGTCAACGCCGCGTCGCGCAGCATGGGTGTCGCGCTGACCTCATGCACGGTGCCCGCGGTCGGTCATCCGACGTTCGAGCTGTCCGACACCGAAATCGAGGTCGGCATAGGCATTCACGGCGAACCGGGACGGCAGCGGATGCCCATGCAACCCGCGCGCGCGGTGGCCGAACTCATGCTCGACCCGGTGCTGTCCGACCTCGACTTCTCGGGCGACGACGGCGTGATCCTGTTCGTCAACAGCATGGGCGCCACCCCACTGATCGAGCTGTACGTCATGTATGCGGAGTTCGCCGCGATCCTGGACAAGGCCGGTGTCAGTATCGCCCGCTCGCTCGTGGGCCCGTACATCACCAGCCTCGACATGGCCGGCTGCTCGGTCACGCTGCTGCGCGCCGACGACGAGCTGCTGCGGCTGTGGGATCATCCCGTCAACACGCCGGCGCTGCGTAGGGGATGCTGAATGGCCGACGTCGACCTCTCGCTGCTGACGGCCTGGGTTCGCGAGTTCGCCCGCGTGATCGGTGAGAACGCCCAATTCCTCACCGATCTCGACGCGGCCATCGGAGACGCCGACCACGGCATCAACATGGACCGCGGCATGACGGCGGTGCTCGGCGCTCTGGACGAAGCGGCCCCTGCCGATATGGCCGCGCTGTGCAAGCAGGTGGGCATGACGCTGGTGAAGGCGGTCGGCGGCGCCAGCGGTCCGCTGTACGGCACGTTCTTCCTGCGGATGGCCGGTGCGTTCGGTGCGGGCGAGAGCGTCGACGCGGTGGACTTCGCGAAAGCGTTGCGCGCCGGTGTCGAGGGTGTGGTGCAGCGCGGCCGCGCCGAAGCCGGTGACAAGACGATGTTCGACGCCCTGGCGCCTGCGCTGGACGCACTCGACGCCACGCTGGCATCAGGTGGCGGTCTCGCGGTCGCACTCGCCGACGCCACCGTTGCGGCCGAAAAGGGTCGCGATGCAACAGAATCCATGGTCGCCAGGAAGGGCCGCGCCAGCTACCTCGGGCAGCGCAGTGTCGGCCACATGGATCCGGGCGCCACGTCGGCGGCGATGCTGATCGCGGCGGCCGCGTCGGCCTTCGCCACAGGCGGGTGAGGCTGTGACCGTCGGACTCGTCGTCGTTTCACACAGCCGGGCGCTGGCCCGCGCTGCGGTGGCGCTAGCCCAGGAGATGTTGCACGGCAAGCAGATCCGCATCGCGATCGCCGCAGGCCTCGACGACACCACCTTCGGGACCGATGCTTCGCAGATCGTCGACGCCATCACTGCGGCGGATCAGGGTGCAGGCGTCGTCGTGCTGATGGACCTCGGCAGCGCGGTGCTGTCCGCCGAACTCGCGCTCGAACTGCTCGACGACGATGTGCGTGAGCAGGTGGTGCTGTGTCCCGCTGCCCTGGTGGAAGGTCTGGTGGTCGCGGCTGTGGCCGCGGCCAACGGAGCGGATAGAGGCGAGGTGGCCGCGGAAGCCGCGGGCGCACTCGCCGGAAAGATCGGCCATCTCGGGTCGGCCCCGACAACAGCCGCGGCCGATGTCGATCGCGACGCCGACGAGCTCACCGGCAGCTTCGTCGTCACGAATCCCCACGGGCTGCATGCCCGCCCAGCCGCGCGGTTGGTCCAGGAGGTGCGCCGCCGCGACGCCCGTGCGCGGATCCGCAATCGGCGCACCGAGTCGGAATGGGTTGACGCCGGGAGCCTTTCGAAGATCGCGACGCTGGGCGTGCGGTCTGGTGACGAGGTCGAGGTGCGGGTGTCGGGCAGCCAGGCCGCCGAATCCCTCGACCACATTCTGTCGCTGGCCGCGCGAAACTTCGACGAGTCGCCCGGCGAGGCAGCGCCCGCGCCCGCACAGGCGGTGCGTCAAGCGCCGATCGGCGCAGGAGCCGGGCTGGGAATCGGACCAGCACACTCAGCGCGGTCGGGCACCATCACCATCCCCGACACGCCGGCCGACGAACCCGCCGTCGAGTGGCGCCGGGTCGGCAAGGCGATCGCTTCGGTCCGGCGCACGATCAGCCATCTGCGGACGCGCACTGCCCGCGAGATCGGTGAGGCCGAGGCGGCGATCTTCGATGCGCATCAGCTTATGCTCGACGACTCCGCGTTGCTCGACAGCGTGCGCACCCGCATCGACGGCGGGCTGTCCGCAATCTCAGCCTGGTCGGCGGCTGTGCAGGACCTGGCCGCTGAGTTCGCCGCGGTGCCCGATCCGTACTTGCGGGCGCGCGCCGACGACGTTCGCGCGGTCGGCGATCAGGTGCTGCGCGCGATGCTGGGCGGCGGCGAGCACTCGGCGGGCCCGACGGGCGTGGTTATTGCGGCCGACTTGACGCCCGCAGAGGCCGCAGAACTCGATCCTTCGCGGGTGGCGGCGGTGTTGCTGGCGTTCGGCAGCCCGCACGCGCATAACGTGATCTTGTTGCGGGCGAAGGGGATTCCGGTGATCGTCGCAGCCGGCCCGACCGTGCTGTCGATTCCGGACGGCACGATCGTCGCGGTGGACGGCGGTCAGGGCGAGTTCATCGTGGACCCGGCACAGGATGTCCGTCAGGAGTTTGCCGAGCGGGTCGCCACGCTTGCGCGGCGACAGGGCCACGCACGCGCCCGCGCCGCAGAGCCCGCGGTCACCCGCGACGCCGTCACGATTCCGGTCGGCGCGAACGTCGGCTCGGTGGACGACGCCCGCGCGGCGGCGGCGCACGGCGCCGATCTCGCCGGCCTGGTTCGCACCGAGTTCTTGTTCCTCGGGCGTCAGGACGCACCGGACGTCGAGGAGCAGTTCGCCGTGTACCGCAAGATAGCCGAGTCCCTCGACGGACGGCGAATCACGTTGCGGACCTTGGATGTCGGTGGCGACAAGCCACTGGATTTCCTACCGTCGCCTGCCGAAGCGAACCCATACCTCGGTGTTCGTGGCATCCGGCTGTCGCTGGCGCACCCAGATCTGCTGGCCCAGCAATTGTTGGCCATGGTCCGGCTGGCGCAGCAGACACCGGTCAGCGTGATGTTTCCAATGATCGCCACGCTCGACGAACTGTTCGCCGCGCGTGAGCTTTTGGACACGGCGATCGGCCAGGCAGGCGGTCGTGGCCGCCCCGCCGGATTGCAAGTGGGCATGATGGTCGAGGTGCCTGCGGCCGCACTCAAGGCCGCTGCATTCGCGCGCCACGTCGACTTCTTGTCCATCGGCACCAACGATTTGACGCAGTACACTCTGGCGGCCGATCGCAACAACGATGCGGTCGCGCCGATCGGCGACACATTCGATCCAGGCCTGCTGCAACTGATTCGGGCTACCTGTCAGGGAGCTGCAGGCAAGGCGTCGGTGTCGGTGTGCGGCGAATTCGCGGCCGACGAGCGCGCTGTTGCGCCGCTGCTCGGGATGGGCGTCGATTCGCTGTCCGTCACTCCCCCGGCGATTCCCGCCACAAAGGAGGCGGTTCGCGCTGTCGACACCGCTGAGGCGCAACGGCTCGCACAGGAAGTGCTCGCCAGCGACAGCGCGGCATCCGTGCGGGCGCGATTGCACCGGGACTGAACACAGAAAGGTCGCCCTGCGCAGGCAGGGCGACCATTCCCTTGCAATGGTTGCAGCGTCTGGAAGCTACCGTTCCACCAGACACCCCACGCGTTTAGGTCCGTATTCCAGACGACGGGACTGGCCACGGTGGCGGCGTCGGGAACGGCGGATCAGCGTGCGCCAACCCTGCGCCGAACCCCGCCGCCGCAATGCTCATGGCACCCATCAGCGTTGCTTTGGTCGCGGTTCGCTTCAGCTTCATATGTGACTCCTTCGATCTGTGCATCCACGCCGTGCGCGGAGCGCTGGTCAGAATTGACCCCCGAGCGCGTGGGACTACCCCGTGATTCCTGTGGGCTAAACGTATGAACGCTGAAAAAACCGACTATGACGGGTGCGTAAATCAGACAGCTCACAGACGCGTTCCAGTAATCCCTACGGTGAGCGCGCAACTATCCCAACATGAACACGAATCCAGCACCGACAGGTCGCCGCGTTGTGAAGTTGGTGGGAGCTGCGTGCGCAGCAGCAGCAGTAATCGGAGGCGGTGTCTTGACCGTGGTGCTTGACGACGGTGGCTCGGGACATGCCAGCACACTGGCCGGATCGGGTGATGCACCGACCAACTCGGTTTATGTCCAGCCGTCTCAGTCGGCCATGACCATGGGTGCGACCGCCACGTTCACGACGCCTCTGTCGGTGGAGCCGACCACCGTAGCGGTGCCACCGATCAAGGCGGGCTCCTGATGAACTGCATTCGGCCTGCCCTGGGTGTGGGCGCTGCCGCAGCGAGTCTGGTGGCACTTGCCATCTCGGCAAGCGGCGTGGCGGCCGCGGCCGGCTCCGACGTGACGGGACAGAAATACTCCGACGCTCAGAGCGCGCTGAGTAGCGCCGGCCTCAAACCCGTTGTCGAGACGGTTGTCGGCGACCAGAAGGCATGGCCCGACTGCGTGGTGACCCGGGCGCAGAAGCGCACGGTGCAGCCGCCGGAGAACAGCAGTGGGTCGGCGAGCAACGAGATGCTGGTGTCGCTGAACTGTGAAGCGGGGATCGCGACGGCCACCACACCTGGTAATTCGGCAGCGAGTCCCGAGGGCAAGGCGGCCGCCGCAGCCGCAGCGGCTGCCGCGTCCAGCTCCAGTTCGGGCGGCTAAGCGTCTGCCCGCCGAACCAGGCCGACGAAGGCCTGGGCCGCCGCATCGACACCGGTGCAGTCCTCGGTAGCGACCAGATCGAGCAGCAGGCCGCGCATCACGGCCAGCCCGAGTCGGACCAGCGCCGGATCGGTCGTCGCGGCGTCGGCGAGCCACGCCTCGACGGCGCCCGGCAGCATGCGCGCGAACGGCTGCTCGCCCTGGACGCCGCGGGCGTAGCACTCGAAGAACAGCCGCTCGAACGACCGCAGTTCCGGCTGGCGAAGGTTGGCCCACGTAGCCGCAATTGCCGCGGCTGGCTCGGTCGGCAACTCGGGCAGCAAGGCTCTCTGACGACGCTCGACCTCGTCGACTATCGCCAGCAGAAGCTCGTTCCGAGAGCCGAAGTGGTGCAGGAGCATTCGGTGGCTCGTGCCGACCGCCGCGGCGACGTCGCGCAGCGACCGGTCACCGATGCCACGCGCCGCGACTTCTTTCACCACCGCGTCGAGCAGCTCCTGCCGCCGCTCGAGGTCAGGCGCCCGAGCCATCGACGCGCCGCTGCTCGCTTCGGGCCTTGAGGCCCGCCGCCTCCAATTCGAGGTAGCGCCTTGTCATTCCACGCATCAGCAAGCCCACGATCGAGCCGACCGGCCCGCGCTGGTCGAGTTGTTGCCGAACCTGGGTTCGCCTGTCAGATTCCTGGATGACGTCATGGCGCGCCACGGTCATCCCGCCCGGTGAGCGCTGTACCCAGGTCCAGGACGAACCAGGTGTCAGCTCGGTGATCTCCCAGACCAGCTTCGGCATCCGCGGCTGCTTGATCTCGAACCGCTTGCCGACCGCGAGCCCTGGCCCATCGAGCGCGACGAGCCGGGTGACCGACGCGGTCCATTCGGGCCAGCGCTCCACGTCGCTGAACACGTCCCAGACGACACCGGCAGGCGCCTCGATCTCGACGCCGCTATCAGTAATCATGTACCAGATGGTACATGATTACTTCCCCTCGCAAACAGACACAGAAGCGTGTGAATCGGGGGCGAATCGTACGTTTCTCCGTCTGCTCGCCGGGGATCAGAACCACCCGTCGGGTGCGCGTCCGGTCAACGCTTGGGTCAGTTGACGCCCCGCCCCGCGGACGGCGTCGACCAAGATGGCCAGACTCGTGTTCGGCCGGTCCTCGCGACGGGTCGCGCTGAACGCCGCAACCGGACGCCCCGCATGGTCGAACGCACACGCCGCCACCGACTGCAGGCCCTCGGTGATCATCCCCGCCTCCTCCGCCCATCCCTGCGCGCGTTCGGCCTGAAGGATTCGGCGAAGCTCCGCAAGGGAATTGGGCCCGCGCGCGGTGCGGTGGATGAACGACGTCGACGACGGGAAGAGCGCCCTGACCTGAGCCGCGGAGAGGTGCGCGAGGATCGATCTGCCATTCGCCGTCAGGTGCGCGGGCAATCGCACGCCCACATCGGTGACGAGCGTGACGGGGACGCCGGCGGTCTGCGGTAGCTCCTTGAGCAGGTAGACGCTCTCAGCGCCGTAAAGGATTCCGAGATGGGCTGTCTCGCCGACGGCCGCGACCAACCGCTTGAGTATCGGCCGGGCGATGTGCTCGAGCGGTTCATGGCGCAGATACGCCGAACCGACCTCGAATGCGGAGAAGCCGAGCGCGTAGGCACGCTGATCCGGTAGATGCACGATGAAGCCGCGGTCGATGAGGACTTCGAGCAGGTGATAGGCCGACGATCGCGGCATGCCGATTTCTCGGATCAACGCCGAGCCCTGCACCGGCCCCGGGCGGGATGCCAGATGGAGGAGCACATCGAGGGCCCGCCCGACCGCTGGTGACGTACTGGACATGAATAACTCCCCTCCGTCTCGGATACGAGACATTATCCCGGGATTGGCACTTCCGCAACGGGCGCCGGTGCGGTGTTGTGGAAGCACCACAGAGTTTTGACCAGGGAAAAGAGAGCAACATGACCTCCACCGCGCGCCTCGTCCAGGCCCCTCGCGGAACCGAGCTGTCTTGTAAGGGCTGGCCGCAGGAGGCCGCGCTGCGGATGCTGATGAACAACCTCGACCCCGAGGTCGCCGAACACCCCGAGGATCTGGTGGTCTACGGCGGCACCGGCCGGGCCGCCCGAAGCTGGGAGGCGTTCGACGCGATCGTACGGACGCTGCGCGGCCTGGAGGCCGACGAGACCATGCTGGTGCAGTCCGGCAAGCCCGTCGGGGTGTTCCGCACCCACGAGTGGGCGCCGCGCGTGCTGATCGCGAACTCGAATCTTGTTGGTGACTGGGCGAATTGGGAGCATTTCCGCAAGCTCGAGGCCGAGGGCCTGATGATGTACGGGCAGATGACGGCCGGCTCGTGGATCTACATCGGCACCCAGGGCATCCTGCAGGGCACCTATGAGACCTTCGGCGCGGTTGCGAAGAAGAGGTTCGGCGACACGCTGGCCGGCACGATCACCCTTACCGCGGGGCTGGGCGGCATGGGCGGTGCGCAGCCGCTGGCCGTGACGATGAACGAGGGCGTGGCGATCTGCGTGGACTGCGACGTCACCCGCATCGACCGCCGTATCGAGCACCGCTACCTCGACACCAAGGCCGCCGACATCGACGACGCGCTGCGGCTTGCCATCGAGGCCCGCGACGCCAAGCGGCCGCTGTCGATCGGGCTGCTCGGCAACGCCGCGGAGGTGCTGCCCGAGCTGCTGCGCCGCAACGCCCCGATCGACATCGTCACCGACCAGACCTCGGCGCACGATCCGCTGGCTTACCTTCCGGTCGGCATCGATTTCGACGACATGAAGAAGATGGCCGAGAAGGATCCGATCTACTTCACCGAGCAGGCCCAGGAGTCGATGGCCAAGCACGTCGCCGCGATGGTCGGCTTCATGGACCGCGGCGCCGAGGTGTTCGACTACGGCAACTC
>Ga0105243_10001336_pt1 | contig 21985 bp, 25 predicted proteins | sample KBSM34metaG_FD_81525 | JGI IMG/M metagenome (GOLD analysis project Ga0105243, IMG submission 81525) | Miscanthus rhizosphere microbial communities from Kellogg Biological Station, Michigan, USA - KBS M3-4 metaG | ecosystem: Host-associated > Plants > Roots > Rhizosphere > Soil | place... | reverse complement strand
TGGAAGACTCGCAAGGTAGGTGGCCAGCACCTGCTGAGCCTGGTGGTGCTGGAGGAGAAGGTCGATGTCGACACTGATGATGGCTTCGGCAGCAAGCAGGTAACCCAGTATCGCGTGCTACGTCTGGATGCGGATGGAAACTACACCCAGGAGGTGTGGGAGGAGGGCTCTGGTCAGACCTCCATGGTCATAGCCCCTTTCACCCCGTTGAACGGCGCAGGCCAGCGGTGGAGGGTGATCCCTTTCCAGTTCCTGGGAAGCGAGAACAACGACGCGAGCATCGACGACTCCCCGCTGTACGACATGGCCGAGATAAACATCGGGCATTACCGCAACAGCGCTGACTACGAGGACGCGGCTTACCTGATGGGCCAGCCACAGGTGTACATGGCCGGCCTTGATGAGCAGTGGGTGAAGATGCTGGAAGAGAAGGGGATCTACTTCGGTTCCCGGGCCATTCTGCCTCTGCCTCAGAACGGAACTGCCGGCATTCTCCAGGCCCAGGCCAACACCATGATCAAGGAAGCCATGGACGCCAAGGAGGATCAGTTGATCGCCCTCGGCGCCAGGTTGATCGAGCGTGGTAGCGCAGTGAAGACGGCCACCCAGGCCGACAACGACAGCGCCGCCGAGCACAGCGTGCTGTCCTTGATCGTGAGCAACGTCAGCGAGGCCTATTCGCAGTGCCTGGAGTGGATGGGCGAGTTCCTGAACGTCGCCGGTGAATCGCTCTACAAGCTGAACCAGGACTTCACGCAGATCAGCCTCGACCCTGCGATCCTTTCTGCCTTGTTCAACGCTGTGCAGGGTGGCCGGCTGCCTGAGGCTGACTTCTGGCAATACCTGCGCGACCGCGGCGTCATCGATCCGGAGAAGACCGACGACGAGATCCGGGATGAACTGCAGACCGCTGACGCGGGCCCGCAACTGGATGACCTGACCGGAGGGGCTGGTGATGGCGGCAAACCAAGCGATCCTTGATGCCACTATCCGGCACGCTGTCTTCCTCGAGCAGCTGAAGTCGGGAGAGGTCGAGAAGTTCGGCCCCTTCCTCAAGGAGATCGACAGGTCGATCCGCGACCGCCTGGCCCGCGCGGACCTCACTGAGTACACCGCTCGGCGCCTTGAGGTGCTGCTGCAGGAAGTCGACAGTCTGCTGCTGGGCATCTTTGACCGGTACAGCGAGAAGCTGAACCTGGACCTGGTCGACATCGCCAACTATGAGGCGCAGTTCGAGGCTACCAGCCTGACCCGGGCGGCGCCGGTGGGTGTGTCCTTTGAGGCTGCTGTCCCAGGCGCTGCAGCGATCAGAACGGCGATCCTTTCCAATCCGCTCAGTGTGCGCGGCGTGGATGGCGGGAAGCTGTTGAAGTCGTTCATTGATGGTTTCACCGCCACCGAGCGGCAGCGTCTCACGGGCGCTATCCGGCAGGGCTTCTTCGAGGGCCAGACCAACTTCCAGATCATCAAGAACATCCGCGGGACAAAGACGCTCAACTACAACGACGGCATCCTGGCCACGACCAACCGCAACGCCGGCGCCATTGTGCGGACGGCAGTGCAGCACGTCGCCACTCAGGCACGCATGGAGACGCTGAAAGAGAACTCCGATGTCGTCCAGGCCGTGGAGTGGGTCAGCACGCTGGATTCGAAGACAACGCCTCAGTGCCGAACGCTCGACAAGCGCCGGTTCAAGCTGACCGAAGGGCCCAGGCCGCCGATTCACATCAACTGCCGCTCGACGGTGGTGGCGGTGACCAGATTCAGCAAATTATTTGCTGGGGGTGCTACGCGCGCCTCTATCGGGGGTGACGGACCGCAGCAGGTGAGGGCAGACCTCAGCTACTACGACTGGCTCAAGCAACAGCCGGCAGCATTCCAAGACAAGGCTATTGGCCCTAAGCGCGCCAGGTTGCTCCGCGAGGGTGGTCTGAGCGTGGAGCGCTTTGCAGAGTTACAGCTTGATCGGAACTTTTTACCCCTGACCCTCGCACAAATGCGCGCTCTTGAGCCCCTGGCTTTCGAGCGAGCGGGCATGTAGTTTTGATTGCTCAATCTAGATGAGAGCTGCCTGATTATGAGCAAGGGAATGACAAAAAAGAGCCTCAACGATCTAGTAGGTTGGGGGCTGATATGGGCATTGGCGAAGTATGCCGGAGACAAGGAGATCATCAGCGTCGGGTCAGTCTATTTCGGCTATTTAACAGGTGATTTGGTCACTATTAAAAACGACCAAGATGGGCGCGACCGCCGCGTTGCTGGAGTGCACATCTACACTTTGGATGATCATAAGAAACTGCTTTCGACCTTCGATCTAATTCCAGCAGAGACCACTGATGGATCCTATCGCTACACAATTTTCGGTGTTGGTGATGTCTACGGGTTCGATCATGTGGAAGTAAAGGCAAGAGCCGTAATTGCTGAGAAATTGAAGTGCCTGGAAGTCGACTTTCCAGGTTGAAGGCACGCAAATAACAAATAACCGCCCAAGTGGCGGTTTTTTTATGCCCGCAGGCAGGGCCTGCACCTAAGTCTCAGGGAGACACCCCATGCTGAAATTCCAACTGGATACCCTGGAAGGGGTAGACGAATCCGTGCGCGCTTTTTACACCGAGAAGGATGGCAAGTACGTCCTGGGCATTGAAGGGTTGCCACAACCAGAAGACGTATCCGGCCTGAAGTCGAAGGTTGAAGAGCTGCTGGCTGAGAAGAAGTCCGAAGCCGACAAGCGCAAGGCAGCTGAAGAGCAGGCTCGCCTGGAGCGCGAAGAGGCGCTGCGCAAGTCTGGCAACGTCGAAGAACTCGAAAAATCCTGGTCCGAGAAATACAGCCGCCGCGAGGCGGAGCTGAATGGTCAGCTTGAGTCGGAACGCAACACCCTGCAGGGCCAGATCCGGGATCTGACCGTGGGGCGTACTGCTACCGAGATCGCCACCACCCTGGCCATCCCAGGCAGTGCAAAGGCATTGCTCCCTCATATCGAACGCCGACTGAGCGTCGAGCAGCGCGATGGCAAGCCAACCGTCGTGGTGCTGGACCAGACCGGCAAGCTCTCTGCAACCACGCTGGAAGAGCTGAAGAGTGAATTCACGAAAGACCCTGCGTTCGGTCCTCTGATCGCAGGCAGCAAGGCATCAGGCGGCGGGGCCGGCGGTGCTGGAAATGGCGGTGGGGCCGCTCTGAAACGCTCCGAAATGTCCTCAGTCGCCAAGCGTGAGTTCATCACTGCAAACGGCCAGGACGCCTACCTGAAATTGCCCAAATAATGGAGTAACCCATGGCGACTACCGTCACCTCGGACATGATCGTCTACAACGATCTTGCCCAAACCGCTTACCTGGAGCGCATCCAGGATGTGATCGACATCTTCAACGCCTCTTCCAACGGCGCCCTGGTGCTGGACAACGAACTGATCGAAGGCGACCTGCGCAAGCGTGCTTTCTACAAGCTCGGCGGCTCTATCGCTCACCGCGATGTCAACTCGACCGCCGCGGTGGCCGGCCAGAAGATTGGCTCTGGCGAAATGGTAGGTGTGAAGGTGCCTTTCAAGTACGGTCCTTACGAGACCACCGAAGAGGCCTTCAAGCGTCGCGCGCGCTCGCCGGAAGAGTTCTCCGAACTGGTGGGGCAGGACTATGCCGACGCAGTGCTGGAAGGCTACATCCAGTACGCCATGGCCGCGCTGAAGGCTGCCATCGGTGCCAACCCCAATATGGTCACCAAGGCCAGCTTCGCCACTGACGGCAAAAAGGCGCTGACCAAGGGTATGCGCAAGTTCGGCGATCGCTTCGGTCGCATTGCGCTGTGGACCATGGACTCGGCTACCTACTTCGACATGGTCGACCAGGCCATCACCGAAAAGGTTTACGAAGAAGCCGGCGTGGTTATCTACGGTGGCCAGCCCGGCACCATGGGCAAGCCGGTTCTGGTGTCGGACACCATCCCGACCGAGACCATCTTCGGCCTGCAGGCAGGTGCGATCAAAATCACCGAATCCCAGGCTCCGGGCTTCCGTTCGTACCCCATCAACACCCAGGAAAACTTGGCGATGGGCTTCCGCGCTGAGGGCACCTTCAACCTGGACCTGCTCGGCTACAGCTGGAAGGACGCCACCGGTGGGGTGAACCCGAACCTGGCCGCGATCGGCGCGGGTGCCAACTGGACCAAATACGCCACCAGCGACAAGGTCACCGCCGGCGTTCTGATCGACCTGTCCGCGCCTTAATCAGCGCCTTCCTCAGCAAGCGGTTCGTCTTGAGCCGCTTTGGAGATACCCATGGAATTGACTTACTCTGCGCAAACCACCGACTTCGATCCCGATAAGCGCTATCGCAACCCGCAGTACTTCGATAGGCCAGAGCCCGGCGTTACCAAAGTCATCGTTATGGGGGATTGGCCGGTCGTGGTTGAGGCTTACGAGGCCGCCCAAGTCGAGGTGGATATCGTCGAGCCCGGCGGCGCTGCTGAAACTGACCCGGCCAAAATGGGCGTGGCAGATCTGCGTGATTGGCTCACTGCCCAGGGCGTCAAGTTCGATCTGAAGGCCCCGAAGGCCGAAATTGTGAAACTCATTCCAGCGAGCTGATTTATGGCACTGATAGTCGAGGATGGCACCGGTAAGCCTGATGCCGAAAGCTACGCATCCGCCGAGGATCTGGCCATGTACGCCGTGAAGTTCGGCGTCGCCATCCCCGCGGAGGTGCCTGCCCAGGAAGCGTTGCTTCGCCGAGCGGCTCTGGCAATGGATGGCATGACCTGGAAAGGTCGCAAGACCAGCAGCGAGCAGGCCCTGGCCTGGCCGCGCCGGGAAGTGCTGCTGGATCAGGAGATCAAGCCAAATAACTACCTGCCGGCACGGATCCAGTATGGCCAGATGGCCCTGGCTGCCGAGATCCATCAGGACGACGTCGACCCGATCGAGAAGCGCAAAGGCGCAGTAACCCTGGAGCGTGTCGAAGGGGCGGTAACCCGCGAGTACGCCACTATCCCGAACACCAGCGGCCGACTATTGCCAGCGGCGCCGGATCGGCCGAGTGCCACGCAGTTTGCTGACTATCTGCAAAGGCGAGGATTATTTGCAATCCGGGCATGACGCTAAAGCCCGAGATCAAAGGCGAACAGTTCATCTTGAAAGATTTTAGTAAGAGAATCGTCACTGCTTCCTTTGATGGCGGCGGCCAGTACCGTAACTGGAGCCACGGAAAAATCGCCAGACTTGGGTAAGTATTTATCCTGAATGTTCTCCGTTATGCATTCTGCTTTCGTGCCACGAAGAACCCGTCGGATGCGTTCTCGCAACGACATCCTGCACGGAAACTCCACTAAGCGGCCGTGATCGAGTGCGGATTGGAGGCGCGAGATCCCATCCAGCAAGTACTCTCCCTTCTCTCGATTGTTCATCTGTTTTCCTTGAGTGAAAATCATGACCTTCTACAACGAAATGGCCGTGATGGCTCTGGAGATGATCACAGAGTTCGGTCAACCCGTAACCATCCGCGATATCAAGCCCGGCGAGTACGATCCTGATACCGACTCGGCCAGCCCTGACACCGTCATCGAGCAAACCGCTCAGGGCATCCTGCTCGACTTCATCGGCCTTGAGTTCCAGAACAACAGCCTCATCAAGCAAGGCGACAAGAAGCTCAAGGTCGCTGCCCAGGGCCTGGAGTGGGTGCCGGATCTTCTGAACAAGGTGATCATTCAGGGCCGAACCTGGTCCATCGTCCCGCCGTTGAAAGAGATCAACCCAGCCGGTACGCCGATTCTGTACGAGCTACAGGTGCGGTCATGAACCGGTACGCGGGCAGGAACGGCAGCTTCGCCGAGAACATCCGCCAGTTTGCCGAGCAGGCCCAGGTCGGCATAGACGCCACCTTTCGCGAGATCGTGATAGAGATCGGCAGCAGCGTGATTCGCATGTCACCGGTGGGTAATCCGGAGATCTGGGCCGCCAACGTGGCGCACCGTGCGGCCAACACGCGGGCAGCCGACGACTACGACTTTAAGGTCTCGGTGCGCAACGCACTGATCAACCTGGACGAAAGCAACTTCACCAAGGCCGGCAAGCTGCGCCGCGGTGTGAAGTACGCCAAGCCCCTGACCAAGACCGAGCGCGACCAGAACTTCAATGTGAACGGCGTGGTCGCCGGCAAGGACTATGTCGGCGGCCGCTTCCGGGGGAATTGGCAGTTCTCGATCGATACACCGGCTGAAGGCGTGCTGGATCAGGTCGACCCGGCAGGCGGCGTGACGCTGGCCAAGCTGCGATTGCAGGTCGGACAGCTGACTGCCGGCCAGACAGCCTACATCGTGAACAACCTGCCTTATGCGGTGCCGCTCGAGTACGGGCATTCCAAGCAGGCCCCCGGCGGCATGGTCAGGATCACGCTGGCCCGCTTCCAGCAGATCGTCGACGAAGCCATCAGGAACAACCAGGTATGAGCCATAACGTGATCGCCACGATCTACCAGGCCCGGGTTATCGCCTGGGCGAAAGCCAGGGTTCCGCCGCTGAAGGTGGTCGTCGAGAACGAGGCCTACACGCCAAAGGACGGAGAGACCCACATTAGGACCTACACCCTGCCGGCTGACACGACGAGCAACACCCTGGGCGGCGACCACCGGCTGTACACCGGTGTCTTCCAGGCCAGCGTAGTGGCGCCATCGGGCAAGTACCGCGGTCCGGCCGGCGGCCTCGCTGATGAGATCGGCGCGCTGTTTCCGCTGTATGAACGGAACGAGAAGGCCGGCCTGACAGTGGTCACCATGACGCCACCAGACCAGGGCCCAGGCATTCAGGGAGATACCACCTACACCGTGCCCGTGTCCTTCCAGTACCGAGCCGACACCAACTGATTTCGCCCATCGGGCAACCCCACAAACCCGCCATTGAGCGGGTTTTGTTATTTCTAAAGAGAGGAAAACCCAATGGCATACCGAATTCCCAACGGCGGCAACTTCCAGCATGCCGCGACCTACGCCCCGGCTCTGGCTTTCACCGCAATTTCTAACGCCTCCGAGGCGGTCGCCACCGTTGTGGGCGCTGACCTGGACGTCGGCGACATCGTGCTGCTGACCTCCGGCTGGAGCAAGCTGGACAACAAGGTGGTGCGCATTAAAGCCGCGACCGCCACGGCGATCACCCTGGAAGGGATCGATACCACCGATACGCAGCTGTTCCCGGCTGGCAACGGTGCGGGCACCATGAAAAAGATCCTCTCCTGGGTACTGATTCCGCAGGTCACCGACCTGGCTTTCTCCGGCGGCGAGCAGAACTATCTCGACGTCACCTTCTTGGAAGATGACCAGGGCAAGCAGATCCCAACCGACAAGTCCGCGGCGAGCATGGTGCTGACCATCGCAGATGATCCGGCTCAACCCTTCAACGCGGTGCTGATGGCGGCTGACGCCGGCAAGAAGGTACAGGCCGCGCGCCTCAACCTCCCCGGCAATGACACGCTGCTGTACGGGGCCTACACCTCGTTCTCCAAGCAGTCGGCGGTGTCCCGTAACAACCTGCTGACCCGCACCGTCAACCTGGCGCTGCAATCCGAGCCAACCCGCTATCTGACCTCGGTGTAACCCATGGCCAAGTTCTCTCTGATCCAGAATCCAACCTTCAAGGCCGACGTGCTGATCCCGCAGTTGGGCGGCGAACCGGTGAAGGTGGGGTTCGAGTTCAAGTACCTGGACCGGACCGGCCTGGCCGAGCTTTACGCCGAGTGGGGCGAGCGCCACAAGGCCCTGGGGTTGAAGGCTGACGAGATGGACCTGAAAGCCTTCACCGCGGCCCAGATCGACCTGCAGGTGGATCAAGTTAAGGCGGTGGTGGCCGGCTGGGACTTCGAAGAAGAGTTCAACGACCAGAACATCCGCATTCTGGTCACCTCGATTGTCTCGATACCCAGCGCGGTATTGGCTGCATATTCCGAGGCGTTCAATCAGGCCCGCCTGGGAAACTCCTAAGCGCCGCGCGCACACTCTACGAGCAAGGGCCTTCAGCTGAAGAGCTGAAGACCTTTGGCTTTCTGGTGGGTGATCTCACCGGTCAGGACTGCGAGGTCTGGCCAGACAACTGGCCTGCTTTCAGCGTCTTCGAGGCGATGAGCACCCAGTGGCGCGTCGGCGCGTGCGGCGCTACCGGTCTGGACTACGGCGTCCTGCCGAGCGTCATCCGAATGTGTGGTGTGCCGGCTGGTTCCAGGCAAAGCATTTTCAGTGACATCCGGCAGATGGAGGCTGAGGCCCTGGCCGTAATGGCTGAACAGAGAGACAACAAATGAGCACTACCTTCGCTTCGCTTGGCATTGCGGTTGAGTCGTCTCAGGCGGTCAAGGCTGCCGATGACCTGGATAAACTGGTCGACGCGGCCGAAGGGGCAGAGAAGGCCGTCGATGACCTTGGCAAGGCTGGGGAGGGCCTGGCCAACACTGGCAAGAAAATCAGCCAGGCGGAGGCGGAGGCCGCCCAGGGCATCGATAAAGCGACCAGTGCGAAGGAGCGCCAGGTCGACGCGAGCCGCAAGGCCGGGACAAGTGCCGCCAGCGAAATCGCCATCATCAGCCAGCTCGACAGGGCGATGACCGGCAACATCGATAGCATGGAGAAGCTGGTCCAGGCAGAGGGATTGCTTGAGCGAGCCCGCAAGGGTGGGCTGGTCACCATTGAGCAGCAAGAGGCCTATCAGGAGCGCCTCGGCAAATCCTTCGACAAGATCGAGAAAGCCGAAGCCAAGGAGGCGGCGCAGAAGCAGCGCCTGATCGACGCCGAGAACCGGCAGATCGAAGCGCTGAAGCGCACGGTCAACAGCATCGATCCCCTGAATGTGAAGCTGGCCAAGCTGGAGGTGCAGGAGAAGGCGGCGCATGAAGCTTTCCGTCTTGGCGCAATCAACGCGGAACGCTACAGCGAGGCCCTGGCCAAGGTCGGAAAGGATCGGGCGGGCATAACCGCGACAGAGGGCGCATTCGACAAGCTGAAGCTCGGCACCCGCCAGGCTCAAGAAAACGTCATGCAGCTGGCCAACGCTCTGCAGTCCGGGGACTGGGGGAGTGGTGTTCGCGCAGTTACACAGCTTGGTGCTGGAGCCGGGGCCAGTGCTGCAAGCCTTCTCGCGCTTGCGGCGCCTATCGCTCTTGTAACTGCCGCAGTCGGTACTCTTGCCTATGCCTATTACAAGGGCAGCGAAGAGCAGGATGCCTTCAACAAGTCATTAATCTTAACAGGCGGATCGGCTGGGCTTACCGCCTCCCAGCTTGGTGTTATGGCCAAGCAGGTCAGCGATACGGTCGGGACCACGGGACAGGCAGCGGAGGTTCTGACCACCCTGGCGGGTAACGGCAAGATCGCCGGAGAGAGCTTTCTGGGGATCACCCAGGCCGCTGTGTCGATGCAGGAGGCAACAGGCAAGGCGGTGGGCGACACGATCGCGGAGTTTGTGAAGTTGGCTGATGAGCCCGTTAAGGCCTCTGCCGCGCTCAATGAGCAATACCACTATCTGACGGCGTCGGTGTATTCGCAGATCGTTGCTCTTGAAGAACAGGGGCGGCATGCGGAAGCGGTAAAGCTGGCCACCGATCAGTATGCCGATGCGATCAATGAGCGGACACCGAAGATTCTGGAGAACCTCAGCCTCTGGGAGAAAGGCTACAACCTAGTCGCGAAGGCTGCGGACAATCTGAAAAACGCAGGGCGTAGCCAATCCAACGCGGAGCGTATTCAGACTGCAAAGGAGGCTCTTAATCGCCTTGAAACTCGAGGTGGCAGCGAGAGAATACCGGGCGAGGACCCTGTCTACATTGGTGAAAAGGGAAAGCAGAGCCTTCGCGACTACATCAAGGGGCTGGAGGTAAAGGACGCGGCAGAGACCGATTACGCGAAGAGGCAGAAAGAACGTGATGATGCTGAGTTGGCCTCTCAGCGGGCGATGATTAAGGTCGATGCGCTGGCCAAGTCTTCATGGACCAACCAGCAGAAACGTAACGATGCGCTGAAGGAGTATCGCCAGCAGCTTGATGACATTCGCAAGACTGACCCCAACGACAAGCGCCTGGACAAGGCTGTCGTTGATAAGAACATCGCGAACATCAACGACAAGTTCAAGGACACGAAGACTGTCGCCGGCGCGGTAGACCTGACGGCCTTCAACAACTCGAAAAACAACCTCACCGGCATCCTGTCTGAGTACAAAAACGCCCAGAAGGAACTGGACGCGGCGCAGAAGGCGGGGCTGGTGTCCCAGGCCGACTACCTGCTCAAGCGCGAGGCCATGATAGGCAATGAGCGGGACGAGGTCACGGCGGCCTATGAGGCAGAGATTGCGGCACTTGAAGCTGCCAAGGGCAAGGCCAGTACCTCCGCAGCCCAGCGCATCCAGCTGGACCAGAAGATCGCCGACGCCCGCGCCGCCATGGTCAAGGCTCAGCAGGACGCTGACACCGAACTGAGCGTGCTGGCCAAGAACGAAGAGGGCCGGCTGAAGAAGCAGGAACTGGCGGTCAAGACCTACACCAGTGCCCTGCAGCAGCAAGTCGACACTCTGCGTGAGCAGGGCATGCGTGCTGCCGCGGGCCTTGGCCAGGGTGACCGCCAGCGCGACCTGACCAACCAGCAGAACGCGATCGACGACCGCATCAACCAGCAGAAGCTGGACCTGGCCAACCAGTACGGCGATGGCTCCCGAGGCATGAGCCTCGACGAGTACACGCAGAAGCTGCAGGCACTGGAAGTCACCCAGCAGAAGCTGCACGACACCGTGGTCAGCAACTACGACGATATGTCGGCTGCCCAAGGCGACTGGACGAATGGAGCGTCCTCGGCCTGGCAGAACTACCTGGAGTCGGCGCGAGATGTGGCCGGCCAGACCAAGAGCCTGTTCACCAACGCCTTCGGCTCTATGGAAGACGCGATTGTGCAGTTCGCGATGACTGGGAAGCTGTCGTTCGCTGACTTCGCGAAGTCGATCCTTGCAGATATGGCACGGATCGCTACTCGCCAGGCCAGCTCCGCGGCACTGAGCTCGTTGTTCGGCATGGCCGCCTCTGCTGCTGGCTCGTATTTCGGCGGCGGGGCGGCCTCGGCCGGCTCAACGCAGGCCGGGTATACGGGGGTCGACTTCTCCAGCTATCAGGCAAACGGTGGTGGATGGGATGGCGGTGTCCAGTTTTTCAAGGATGGCGGCGCCTTCACGAACAGCATCGTAAGCAAGCCGACTGCTTTTGGAATGGCAGGCGGCAAGACCGGAGTTGTTGGCGAGGCGGGCCCCGAAGCAATCATGCCGCTGACTCGCACCGCCAGCGGCAAGTTGGGTGTTGCAGCCGTTGGAGGTGGAGGTGGCGGGGTAAGCATCAGTCTCAGCATGCCGATTGTTCTAAGCGAGCAGGAGGCAGGTCGACCAGACGGAGCCGAGTTCGATGCAGAGATGTTCCAGCGGAACATGGAGTCGCGCACGCGGCAGATTGCAGCCGAAGAAATCGCCAAGTCTTGGCGCCAAGGCGGCGTGAGCAGCCGAAACCTTAAAGGATGATCTATGACAATCGAACGATTCACCTGGGCAACTGAAAAGGGCGCCGAAGGGGAAATCACTCAGCGCGTCCGGACCAAGCAATTCGGCGACGGATACGCCCAGTCCGTCGAGGACGGGATCAATAACAGGTTCCAGTCCTGGCCGGTGACGTTTACCGGGTTGAAGCCCCGCATCAAGGAGATCATGGCGTTCCTTGATCGACACAAGGGGGCGAAGGGCTTCCTCTGGGAGCCGCCTCTGGGCGAGCTTGGCCTCTACAAGTGCAACGGCTACAAGCCAGTTCACCGCGGCGGCTCCGCTTACGCCATCACCGCCACCTTCGAGCAAACCTTTCACCCTTGAGATAACTGCCCATGGCACTGATCACGGACATCCAGAAACTGGAGCCCGGCGGCGAAATTCGCCTGTTCGAAATTGACGGGACCGAGTACGGGGCCGATTACCTGCGCTTTCACGGTCACGCTATCCCGCACACGCCGGAAGAATTGCTGGCCTACGCCGGACTGGAAGAGGACCTGCCTGCCAAGTCGATTTGGTGGCAGGGCGTGGAATACGCGGCCTGGCCGGTGCAGATCGAGGGCATTGGCTCTAACAGTGACGGCACAGCCACCAGGCCTACTTTCGCCGCCGGAAACGTGAACGGGCGGGTCACCGCTCTGTGCCTGGCCTTTGATGACCTGCTGAAGTTCAAGCTGACGATCCGTGAGACCCTGGCCCAGTATCTGGATGCGGTGAATTTCCCAGATGGAAACCCAACTGCCGACCCAACCCAGGAAGCACTTGAGATCTGGTACATCGACCAGAAAACCAGCGAAGACGGAGAAGCTGTTGTTTGGGAGCTCTCTTCTCCGGGTGAGATCGACAACCATGGACTGCCAGGCCGGCAGATGACGACGTTTTGTCACTGGGCGATGACTAACGGCTACCGAGGGCCTGATTGCGGTTACACCGGTGCGGCCATGTTCGATGATGAAGACAATCCCACGGACGACCCGGCCAAGGATCAGTGCAAAGGCTGTTTGTCGTCTTGCAAGTTACGCTTTGGCGAAAACAACGAGCTCTCTCACGGCGGGTTCCCGGCCGTATCTTTGATTGCCAGGAGCTGATCATGCGCAAGCACATCTTGAACGCGATCCAGACTCATGCGGCAGCAGAGTACCCTAAGGAGTGCTGCGGACTGATTCTGGCTATTGGCCACAAGCAGCAGTACTTCCCGTGCCGAAACATCTCGACCGAGCCGAGCGAAGAATTCCGGCTTGACCCGGAGGACTACGCCGCGGCGGAAGACCTGGGCGAGGTGATCGGCATTGTTCATTCGCACCCAGACGTCACCAGCAGGCCGTCACCTCGGGACCTGGCTATGTGCGAGGTCACGGCCTTGCCCTGGCACATTCTGAGCTGGCCTGAGGGCGACCTGTGCACGGTCACCCCATCAGGTTCTACGCCGCTTCTCAGACGCCCGTTCGTGCATGGCGCCTGGGACTGCTGGCAGGTTTGCGCGGACTGGTACAAGCGGGAATGGGGGCTTGAGTTCGAGGCGTTCCAGCGTACCGATGGCTGGTGGGAGGATCCAGCAGGGCCCAGCCTCTACGAGCAGGCCTACGAAGCCGCTGGCTTCTATCGAGTGGACCAACCTCAACGTGGGGACATGATCGTTATGGCCGTGGGCCGGACTGCACACCCGAACCATGCTGGGGTTTACCTCGGCACAGATCCAGCGCTACCAGGCGAGGATACCGACGTGTTCGGTCCAGGGCCCTTCCTGCTGCACCACCTGTACGGGCGCCCGAGCGAGATCATCGTATTCGGCGGACCCTGGTTGGACCGAGCGCGCTTGGTTCTCCGTCACAAAGATGCAAAACAACCAGCATGATGCGGTAGGTCCGCAGGAGAGGGATATGAGGAAAAATACTCGAGCCAATATGGACTCAGAAATCAAAAGCCAAGCGGTCGATCAAAATGGCAATCCGGCCTGGATACTGAAAAAAGATGGCGCTGTGATACTCGCAGAACGATTCGTGGACCAGGGCGCCATCAACCACATGCCAGTTACGACTTAGGCTTGTTCACTATTGTTTCCATGATGTCGCTAGAAACTTCGATAGGAAGCTCTTGGCCTGGAAACACCTTCTGATAGACCTGCAATGCAATGTGATCTCCAGCACCTTGCTTACGCGAGGCCAAAACAGCCCTTCCAATGAAGACCTTCGCTAGATTTGGATCTGTTCGAGCAACGCACTCGGACAGCCCAAGAATCAGGTTTGATAATTGGGCTATCTGTTGATTGATAGTTTCTGACATATCGAGCTCCCAGGTCTTCATGCCCCAGTCCATTGGCTTTACGGCATCGGGCCGTGGCGATGGTTGTTACTCCTGCTCTGGAAGCTCCCAGCTGATGTGAAGCTTGTTCGTATCTTCGTTGAATTGGATGTTGACGTCCGACTCACTGAAATGATCAAGCACCGCATCAGCAAACTCCGCCTTGCTCTCGCCCAGCGTGTAGACCGTGCTGGACAGGCCGAACCGGGTTTGTTCGTTGATGTCGTAGTTGATCGACTCCATGAGTTCTTTGAACTCCATGTTCTTCTTGCCTTCCTCGGTCCTGCGGCGAAGCTCTTCTGCGTCTGGCGGCATTTTTCGTATCTCGAGTATGGGTAGGACTGCCATGCTCAGGCTATGGCCTCACAACGCTACTATGACTGGATCCAGTCCGGTTACTGGGGTTTCGTCCACACTGGATGGCCGTTCAGGGGCAGTTGTAAGAGTTTTTACCGGTGCAGAATGGAGCTGGCGAAAGCCCCGCGCTGGGCTTTTTCGTTTCTGGCATTCCATCCACGCTGGATGTGCGTACATGCTCCGCTGCTGAGTTGGGTGCTAATATCTGCAGCCGGATAATCAGGGATGCCACGATGAAACTTGATAAAGAGTTGGTGCGCGAGATCCTCCTTGCTGTTGAGGCCCATGATGAGGCTCAGGGATGGATGACATTAGTCATCGAGGGGCGATCGCATAAAGATGTTTCCTATCACGTCATGTTGCTGGATGAGGCAGGCCTGCTTTCTGCTATCAGTCTTGGCGGACTGAACCACTTTGAGTGGCAGCCCAAGCGTTTGACTTATCAGGGGCATGAATTCCTCGACACAATCCGTGATGGTGAGGTGTGGAGGAGAACAAAAGAAGGCGCCGAGAAGGTTGGCGGTGCCAGCCTGGGGGTACTTATTGAATTGGGCAAGGCCTACGGAAAGCAGATATTCAAAGAGCGCTTAGGCATTGAGTTGCCCTGATCACAGAGCCTTGAAAGCGGGTGAATTCAATGCGAAAACGCTCATGTTTGACGATGTGGCAGTGCTGCTGTCCCGCCAAACCAAAGAGGGAGCGGCATGCGGATTTTGATAGCAGCGGTGGCGTTAGCGGTGCTGGCGGGGTGCGCTTCAACTGCGATCTCAGTGCGAGATGCCAAGCCAGTGCCAGCTGATGAGGTTTACGAGTTCCAGTCCAGGCCTTCGGGTGATAGCGGAACGATCACGGTCGTGCGCGACTCCGGCGCTGTCGGTTCCGGTTGCGATATCGTCGTTTATGTCGATGGTCGCAAGGCCGCGAAAATTGGCACAGGCGAGCGTGCTACCTTCTATCTACCACCAGGTTCACCGAGGCTCGGCGCTGGTCTGGCCGGTTCGGGTTTGTGCGCAGGCGCTGCAATCCGCACCATCGCAGCGACGGTGCGGTCCGGAAAAGAAAGTCTGTACCGCATCAGTGGCGATATGGCTGGTTTCTATATCGGGCCCTACGTCGACTACAACTGACAGTCGAAAATCATAAGGCCGCCTACGGGCGGTTTTTTCTTGTCTGGAGAAAACGATGCAAGCCTCAGCGCTCAATTACCAACCGATGACAACCATCCGCCTGCATGGGCAGCTCCGTCAGTTTGGGACGTCATTCAGGCTCGCAGTAAAGTCGCCGGCCGAGGCGATCAAGGCATTGTGCGTGCAAATTCCCGGCTTTGAACGCTTCTTGTCGAATGCCAAGTCACGAGGGCTTGAATTCGCGATTTTTCGCGACAAGCGCAACATCGGCGAGAAGGAGCTGACATTCAACGGAACCGGGGACATTCGCATTGCACCAGTAATAGTGGGCAGTAAACGCGGCGGCATTCTTCAGACGATTGTCGGGGCGATCCTGATTGTGGTCGGAGTCATCTTCTCGGCTACGCCTTTCGGCGCTCCGCTGATTGGCGCAGGTATCGGCCTTGTAGCTGGCGGCGTGATCCAAATGCTCAGCCCCCAACCTGGGGGCCTCAAGACCAGTGCCGCACCAGAGAACACGCCCGGCTACGCCTTCAGCAGCGCCAAGAACACCACCGCCTCGGGCAACCCGGTACCGCTCTGCTACGGCAAGCGTCGTGTAGGCGGTGCGATCATCAGCGCCGCCATCTACGCAGAGGACAAGATGTAATCGTCGCTCGCAGCATCGCAGCCGCCCATGAGGCGGTTTTTTATTGCCTGGAGGAAAGCATGGGCGTAGTACAAGGTATCGAAGTCCACGGCGCCAAGGGCGGCGAAAAGAAACCCAAGACACCGATCGAGGCCCCAGACAGCCTACGTTCTGTAGCCATAGCCAAAATGCTGATTGCGGTGGGCGAGGGCGAGTTTGAAGGAGTGCCAACAGCGCGGAACATCTACCTCGACAACACCCCGCTGCAAGACCCGCAGGGAAACATGAACTTCCCGAACGTGAAGTGGGAGTGGCGTACTGGGGCAGTGGACCAGGCCTACATCCAGGGCATTCCATCGGTCGAGAACGAGACGACCATCAGCACTGAGCTGCGCAGCGGCACTCCTTGGGTTCGTGCAATCAACAACGTCCAGCTTTCGGCCGTGCGCCTGCGCTTTGCCTGGCCGATGCTTCAGTCCATTGATGCGGCTGGCAACATCAACGGTTACCGGATTGCCTACAAGGTCGAGGTAGCCACCGACGGCGGGAGTTATCAGGAGGTCCTTAACGAGGCAGCGGACGGCAAGACCACCAGTGTCTACGAGCGTACCCGGCGTATCAATCTGCCGGCAGCTGCCAGCGGGTGGCTGCTCAGGGTGACCCGCATCACCCCGAACCAGAACAACAACAAAATCGCTGACACCATGCAGATCGCGGGTTTCACTGAGGTCATCGATGCAAAGCTGCGCTACCCGAACACCGCGCTGCTCTACATCGAGTTCTCAGCTGAACAGTTCCGCAGCATCCCTGCCGTCACCGTGGAGACCAAGCTGAAGAAGGTCCTTGTGCCAGCCAACTACGACCCTGTGGCCAGGACCTACTCCGGTATCTGGGATGGCAGCTTCAAGTTGGCCTGGACTGACAACCCAACCTGGATGACCTACGACATCACTGTCAGCGACCGCTTCGGTTTGGGCCGTCGCATCAGACCGTGGCAGGTGGACAAGTGGGAGCTGTACCGGATTTCCCAGTACTGCGACCAATTGGTGCCAGACGGGAAGGGTGGAACAGAGCCGCGCTTCATCTGCAACTTGAACCTCCAGAGCAAGGCCGATGCCTGGACGCTGTTGCGCGATATCTCCGCCATCTACCGCGGCATGACCTATTGGGCTCAAGGGCAGGTCTTTACCCTGTCCGATATGCCGCGTGACACCGACTTTGACTTTGCCTACACGCGAGCGAACGTGATCGACGGCAAGTTCACCTACTCCAGTGCATCGGAACGCACCCGGTACACGCGCGCTCTTGTCAGCTACGACAACCCGGCGAACAACTACGATACCGACGTCACTGCAGTGACCGACCAGAAGCTGCAGCGCCGTTATGGCGACAACCCGCTCGAGATCAGCGCGATCGGCTGCACCCGCGAATCCGAGGCCCAGCGCCGCGGTAAGTGGGCGCTGCTCACCAACTCCAGGGATCGAGCGGTCACGTTCAAGGTTGGCCTGGACGGACGAATTCCGCTGCCTGGCTACGTCATTCCCGTTGCTGATGAGTTACTGGCCGGCAGGCCTGTAGGCGGGCGTATCGCGGCTGTGAGCGGCAAGGTGATCACCCTAGACCGTGATACCCAGGCCAAGGCCGGCGACCGGCTGATCCTGAACCTGCCAGACGGTAAGTGCGAAGGGCGCACCATCCAGGTGGTCAGCGGTCGGCAGGTCACTGTGACCACTGCTTATTCCGCAGTGCCTGAGCGCGAGTTGGTGTGGGCGTTGGATGCTGATGACCTGGCTATCCCGCTCTACCGCGTCACAAGCGTGGCCCGACCAGAGCCCGGCGTGTTCGAGATATCAGCCGTTCAGTACGACCCGAGCAAGTTTGCGCACATCGACACCGGCGCCCGACTGGAAGAGCGCCCAATCAGCGTGATTCCGATCACCGTCGTCCCGCCACCGGCAAGCGTCACTATTGCGTCGAGCTCAGCGGTGGACCAGGGCATCGCGATCAGCACCATGAACATCTCCTGGCCAGCTGTGAGCGGCGCTGTGGGCTACGACGTGGAATGGCGCAAGGACAGCGGCAACTGGGTCAAGCTGCAACGCACAGGCTCAACCAGCGTGGACGTGACCGGTATTTACGCCGGTGCCTATCTGGCTCGTGTACGGGCGGTGAGTGCGTTTGACATCTCTTCGATCTGGAAGAGTTCCGATCTGACGAATCTCAAGGGCAAGGAAGGGATTCCGCCGGCGGTTGCGTACTTGAATGCCACCAGCGAGCTGTTCGGCATTGGCTTGAAGTGGGGCTTCCCGGCCGGCGCCGAGGATACCCAGCGCACCGAGATCTGGTATGGACCAGGCAACAGCCTTGAAGACGCCACCAAGCTGACGGATTTGGCATACCCGCAGTCTGACTACGGCCTTCAGGGGCTGGCGGCGGGTGCTCGGTTCTTCTTCTGGGCTCGCCTGGTGGATCGCACTGACAACGTCGGACCTTTCTATCCGCTCGTGAACGGGGTGATGGGCCAGGCCAGCTCCGATGCCGCGCCAATCCTTGAAATACTCGCCGGCAAGATCGGCAAGACGGAGCTGGGCCAGGACCTGCTGTCCGAGCTGGACGGCCTGCAGGACCAGATCGATGCTCTCGATGGGCTGAAGGGGTACGACCCGGCAGCGACCTACCTGAAAGGCCAGATGGTCGTTGAGGACGGCCGCATCTACCAGGCGATCAAGGATGTGCCTGCAAACAACCCACCACCGGCCGCTGCTTACTGGTCTGACGTCGGCCAGTCGGTTGAAACGGCCAATGGACTTGCCCAGCAGGTGGCCACGAACACTGCCGATATCACAGAGCTCGACGGTGTGGTCACAGCCCAGGCCAGCGCGACCAGCGCTCTGCGTGCTTCCTGGCGCGAGGATGACGGCTCAGGCGATCTGGCAGACGCGATCAAGGGCTGGAACAACACCGCGGCCATCGTCACCGAGGAGAAGGTCAGGAGCACGGCCATTGAGGCCGAAGCCAAGCGGACGACCAAGCTGCAGGCCACGGTCGGCGAGAACACGGCAGCGATCCAGGAAACATCCTCGGCCCTGGCCAACACAAATGGCCAGCTTGAAACGCTGTGGTCGGTAAAGATGGAGACTACGACCGGTGGCCAGAAGTACGCCGCGTCTTTCGGCCTGGGCCTGCAAGTAGACCCGTCCGGCGTGTCCTCGCAGTTCGTTGTGCGCGCTGACACTTTCATGTTGCTGAACCTGGCCAACGGCACCCCTGTGTCGCCGTTCTCTGTAAGTGGTGGGCAGACGTTTATCCGGTCGGCATTCATTCAGGATGGATCGATCAGCATGCTCAAGATCGGCCAATACCTGCAGTCGGATGATTATGTCCAAGGCGTGCAAGGGTGGCGCCTAGATAAGGCGGGAAACATTGAGTTCAACGGGCCCGCACCAGGCGGAGGCCGGCTGACCATGACAAACCGGGCGGTGAAGGTCTACGACCAAAACAACGTCAAGCGAGTACAACTTGGAGACCTTAGTGCATGAGTTTCGGACTACGGATGTGGGGGGCTGACGGAAAATTGCAGTTCGATACAGATACAGTGACATGGCAAGTTGCTCTTTCGCTTGTAGTTTCATTCGACGGATCCCCACCCACTACCCGTCAATACTCAGTGCCAGGGTGTAACCCTAGCAACTCAACTGCTTTCTGCCTGCCACTATCTAATGTCGTTAACACCGATTTAAGGAATCTCCAACTGGAGGCGCAGATGGGGACTGATATTGTTTATGTCCGAAACTTTTTAGGAGGTTTTAGCGGAAGTAGCACTATATCTTGGGCGACGATGAGGCTGATGGTTATGAGGTGGAAGTGATGGCTGGGTTTGGTCTGTCTGTTATCAATGACGCTGGTACAGTAGTTATTGATAGTGAGTTTTCAAGGTTGTGTGTGTTTTATCATGGTCCTTACAGTAGTCCAGGACAGCTTGTTAATATTTACTTTGCGCAGGCCGTGAAAACCCAGGAGCCCCCACTGATATTTCTTCGCCCCAATAACAACGGAGCCACCGCTACCTTTGGTACAGGGTACCTCGGGGGGCCTGGCAACTGGGTGGGCGTAACGATTTATGGCAATGGCACAAGTGGAATGGTATTTGTCGCAGCTTTTGACGCCTCACCCGTCAGTGACTTTGGCATGCGCCTTTGGGATGGGGCTGGAAAGTTGGTTTTTGACTCTGGAACTCCTGCTGCATCATTCACCAGAGTTATCCCGAACTGGACGTATACCCACACGACAAAAGACGTCCAAGGTTATTATCTGAATTGGTATGCGATTCCAATTCAGTATGATCTTGGTGATTACTTTCTGTCTAATAATTTGAGGATGTGGATGATGGCTGGCAACAATACAGCCCGGGTTGTCGCTGCTTATTATGATTTTCCAGCGGGTGTAATTCGCTTAAGGCTCACTGCATTGCAGAACCCTTTTTACATGTTGCTGCCTGGAATATTTGGAAAGGTTAACGCCTGATTAATTGTTAGGAAGTCATTCCGCCAAGAGCGGGTTTTTTATTGCCTGGAGAAAACCATATGGCTTGGCTTAGAGCCGGAACAGTGGCCGTGACAAATGGCTCAACAACGGTCACCGGAACCAACACCGGGTTTGCTGCGAACACCCGCGTTGGTGATGCTTTCATCGGTCCCGATGGTCGCCAGTACGAGCTGCAGAACGTTGCAAGCGACACAGTGATATCGATCCTGCCGGCGTACCTGGGGCCGACGGCATCCGGGCAGCCTTACGCTGTGATGCCTGTGCAGGGCTACCAGAAGCTGCTGGCCGATCTTGTACGTGACTGGACGAACCAATATGGCGTGAAGATGGCGGCGCTGGGGTCGACTGGCAACTACGATGTGTTGCCAGTTGAGAAAGGTGGGACAGGCGGGACTGATCAGGCAAGTGGCAGAGCTGGCCTTGGGCTCGGAGCCGTTGCTACTGACGATGTACTTACAATTGAGAAAGGTGGTACATCCAGTACATCACCTTCGGCAGCTAGAGCGGCTCTTGGGTTGGGAACGGCAGCAGTTACTGATGTGACATCAAGCAGTGTTGATGAGACGCTTGGTCGCGTGCTGAGGGTCGGTGACTTCGGTGTCGGCGCGATCTCGTCGCCATACCTGCCCCGCATTTCAGACTCCGTAGTGGGTGGAACGTACCGCTTCGATCCTGAGTCCGCCGGCATCCCAACGGTCGGATACGGCTCAGTACACGTGGGGTCATACGATAAACCGACGAAAAATTTTACAAAAATCGTCGTTTATATGAACACGCCTAAAGCGTATTTAATGGGCTCCATTAACGGATCAGCCTATACGCCTGCTGAGTTTTACACTACCGCAAACACCACTAGAGGCTCGGGCGGGGCGCTATCCGCAGCATCACCTATCGTACGGATCGCCAATGTTTCACAAAGCAAGCGCCTTGACTTGTTCGAACAGACATTTGAAGCCGCCGGGGAGTGGGGCGCAGCAAATGATGAGGCTCGCGGAGTCATTGTTGAGCGCGCTGCCGTTGGCGTTTACGTCATTACCGGAAGCCAGGGGCTGGCCCTCGAAGGATGGCGCGTTCTTGATCCATGCTCGCCAGATGGTGGCAGGGCACTCGGAATCACTGAAAGTGAGGAGGACGACCAGGGAGCTGTGACTGTGCGTCTTTTCAAGCAGCGCTGGACCCTCGACGACGACGGCGAGATGCATCTCGGGAAAGGTGCTCCGCTTGATGTGCCGCTCAACAGCTGGATTGACGTGCGCTTGCACATGCCTTCCGTCACTGAGACGCTTCCGACCTGACCCGCAACACCTAGCCAAGCCCGCCGAGTGCGGGTTTTTTGTGCTTGGAGAAAACACAATGCCGATCACCGAGCAGCAGCTGCTGCAGATCCTCCCGAACGCCCGCCCAGTCGCGGGCGTTTTTGTTCCTGCGCTCAACGCGGCCATGAGCAAGTACGCCATCGTCACCCGCCTGCGAATGGCGGCCTTCA
>Ga0105243_10001334_pt1 | contig 21999 bp, 21 predicted proteins | sample KBSM34metaG_FD_81525 | JGI IMG/M metagenome (GOLD analysis project Ga0105243, IMG submission 81525) | Miscanthus rhizosphere microbial communities from Kellogg Biological Station, Michigan, USA - KBS M3-4 metaG | ecosystem: Host-associated > Plants > Roots > Rhizosphere > Soil | place... | reverse complement strand
CTCTCAGGAGATTTGAAGCGGGCGAAGCAATTACAGGATTCGTCGTTCAGGATGTGGAATCACGCCGGCATCGAACCGGAAGAGTTTGACTACATGGCGCGCAAGATTACTTCGCCCGGTTACCCGTTGCGACCGGAGATCGTCGAGTCGACTTACTATCTATATCGCTATACGAAAGATCAGAAGTATCTGCTGATGGGCGAGAAGCTCTGGCGTGATTTCGTAAAGCACTGCCGCACTGATGAAGGTTATGCGGCGCTGAAGAACGTGGAGACGAAAGAAAAGACCGACGCGATGCAGAGCTTTCTGTTTGCTGAGACTTTCAAATACTTCTACCTGCTCTTCGCGCCACCGAGTGCGCTCGATTTCGATCGGGTGATCTTCAACACCGAAGCTCACCCCATTAAGAGATTTTAGCCGCAGATTTACGCAGATAAACGCGGATAAGAATTTATTTCTGATCAGCGTTCATCCGCGTTCATCTGCGGCTAGTAATTGCTCTACTTGTACTCCACGCCGAGGTTCTCAAAAACGAACGCATAAATATCCCGCGTCTGCTCGATCGCCTTCGTGGTGCTGCTGGCGCCGTGTGCCGAGTTCGTATCGATGCGAATGAGAATCGGGTTTGGACCACCCTGCGCCGCCTGCAGTGCAGCCGCGTATTTGAAGTTATGCGCGGGCACTACGCGGTCGTCGTGATCGGCGGTCGTGATTAGTGTCGACGGATATTTCGCGCCCGCCTTCACGTTGTGTATCGGCGAGTAAGCATAAAGCGCCTTGAACTCCGCTTCATTGGCTTCGCTCGAACCGTAGTCCGCAATCCAGCCCGCACCGATCGTGAACTTATGGAAGCGCAACATATCCATCACGCCGGCCTGCTCAACTACCGCACGGAAGAGTTCGGGACGTTGATTCGACACTGCGCCGACAAGCAATCCACCATTTGAGCCTCCCTGAATCGCGAGTCTGCTCGACGAAGTGTACTTGTTATCGATCAGCCACTCGGCCGCGGCGATAAAATCATCGAAGACGTTTTGCTTCTTGAGCTTCGTACCGGCCTCATGCCATTTCTCGCCATACTCACCACCACCGCGCAGGTTGGCCACCGCATAGACCACTCCCTGTTCCAGAAGAGCCATACGCAGCGAGCTAAAATTCGGCGACTGCACGGCGTTGAAACCGCCGTAGCCATACAACAGCGTCGGATTGTTGCCGTCGAGCTTTATTCCTTTCTTGTAGACAAGGAACATCGGAACGCGCGTACCGTCTTTGCTCTTGTAAAAGACCTGCTTCGTTTCGAAATCATCGGCCTTGAATCCGGGAATTTCGACTGTGCGGAAGACCGTAGATTTCTTAGTGGCGATGTCGTACTTGTAGATCGTAGGTGGAGAATTGAACGACGTGTAAGTGTAGAACACGTATTTGTCGTCATTCAGACCACCAAAGCCGCCGGCTGACCCTACACCCGGCAACACGATTTCATTCTCGAGTTTGCCGTCGAGACTAAACACATACGCGCGCGTCGCAACGTCTTTACGCCACGAAGCGAAAAGCTTGCCACCGGCAGTGCCGACACCTTGCAACGGCTCGCTTCGTTCCGGCAAAACATCCTTCCAGTTCTTTTCGTCCGGATTCTTTGGATCGACGAGGACGACTCGACCATTTGGCGCGTTCCGATCAGTGCGGACCAGAAACTTGTCGCCGACGTTGTCGATAACACCGAAGCTGTCGTCGCCAATGTCACCAACGAGAGGGGAAAACTTGTCGTCACCCTTCGAGAGATCTTTGTAGAAAACAACATTTCCTTTCTTGCCTTTGCTCTGGTCCGCGAGGTTGAGAATCGCGAAGCGCTCGTCTTCAGTCGTGCCGACACTCTGAAACCGTTCTGGATTTTCCTTGTCTTCGTTAACCAGTACATCGGCAGACTGCGGCGTGCCGACCTTATGAAAATAGACAGTTCGGAATTGGAGCTTCTTGCTGAGTTCTTTGCCTTTCTCCGGTTCGGGATAGCGGCTGTAGTAGAAGCCATCTCCCTGCCAGGAAGCTCCACTGAATTTCAGCCACTTGATCTCATCCGAGAGATTTTTGCGCGTGGCCACTTCCATCACTTTGAGCGTTACCCAATCGGAGCCGCCCTGCGAAATGCCATAAGCAAGATATTTGCCGTCTTTTGAAAGTGAGAACGCACTCAGAGTCGACGTGCCGTCGGCCGAGAATTTGTTTGGGTCGAGAAATTCTTCCGGTGCGCCGTTTACGCCTTTTTGAATGTAGTAGACGTTTTGATTCTGCAAGCCGTTGTTCTTCGTGAAGAAGTAAGTATCACCACGTCGAAACGGCGCCGAGACACGCGGATAATTGTAGAGTTGCATCAGACGCGCTTTGAGTTTCTCGCGATATGGAATCGAGTCGAGGTATGCGAACGTGACTCTGTTTTGAGCGTCAACCCAGGCTTTTGTCTCCGCGGAATTTTCGTCTTCGAGCCAGCGATACGGATCGGCGACTTTGGTCCCGAAGTAATCGTCGATCTGCTCGACTTTCTTACTCTCAGGATAAGTGATTTTTGCATCATCGGAAGACGAGCGGGCAGCTCCTGTCGAGGCGCCCGGGGCGACACTTTGGGCGTGCGAGCCGGTTAAAAACGGCGCGACGGCGGCCAGTGCCAGGACGGCAGCGACAAACAAAAAGGCCAACAAACTTCGACTCTTACTCATGTTTTCTTTTCTCCGCGGGCAGGAATTGGAAGGAAATCTTAATAAAAGAGCGGGCTAAAGTCCAAACGGGGATTTCACGCAAAGGCGCAAAGATGGCAAAGGCGGAAATTTCTGCTTTGCGCCTTGTGAACCTGTGCCGGCTTCGCGTGAAACAAATTGTCACGTCTCAAGCCCCGATGCTAGAATCGAGGTCCAATGTTCAGTTCGCAGCCTTTACACTATCGCCCGCTTGAGTCACGCGCGAATCTCTTTGCCGACTAGTCTTTCCTGTCTCTTTCAGCAATTAAATTCTCGACCTGACCTTCAAGGTTGTGGCGTTCTATTGGCCATCATGACAAGGGAGTCAAAAATGTCTACCAGCGTACTCGCACCACCGAAGCGTCCCGAAATCAAGACCGCGTTGCCCGGTCCCAACGGCAAGAAGATCGTCGAAGCGGATGCGAAGTTTGTTAACCCTGCCTACCCGCGACCGTCGTTCAAGCTCGTCGCCGAACGCGCCAGCGGCGTCTGGGTTGAAGACGTCGACGGGAATGTGTTTTTAGACTGCAATGCGGGAGTAGCTGTTTGTTCGACTGGTCATTGCCATCCGGAAGTTGTTCGCGCGATCCAGGAGCAGGCAGCACAACTGATTCACATGTGCGGTACTGACTATTACTACCGCCACATGCCGCAACTCGCCGAAAAGCTCGATGCGATCGTGCCCGTTCCATCGCCGACGCGAACTCACTTCGCAAACAGCGGTACCGAAGCAGTCGAGACGGCACTGAAACTCGCGATGCACGCGACGGGTAGAGAGAAGTTCATCGGTTTTTTCAACAGCTTTCACGGACGCACACTCGGTTCGCTTTCGTTGACTTCGTCGAAGTCAGCGCAGCGAATGGGATTCAAGCGACAGGCGCTCGATGTGATCCACGTGCCTTATCCAAACGAGTTTCGAAATCCATTTCGCGCGGAGGACTGCGGCGATGGCGGCGCGAGCCAGGGCGCGCTCAACTGGATCGAGGAGCGTTTGTTCAAGACGACCACACCGCCGGAAGAAGTCGCGGCAATCGTGATTGAGGCGTTCCAGGGTGAAGGTGGATACGTGCCTGCGCCGAAAGGTTTTCTGAAAGGACTGCGTCGCATTTGTGACCAGCACGGAATCCTTCTGATCGTCGACGAGGTACAGTCGGGAATGGGTCGCACGGGAAAGATGTTTGCGTGTGAACATTACGACGTTCAGCCTGACATCGTTTGCATTGCGAAGGGTATCGGTTCCGGTTTGCCGATCGGCGCCTGTGTCGCGCGTGCTGATCTGATGGATTGGAAACCGGGCGCACATGCGTCGACGTTCGGCGGCAATCCGGTTTGCATTGCAGCGGCGTTGAAGACGATCGAACTGCTCGAAGGCGGGCTGGTCCAGAATTCGGCAGATGTTGGTGCGTACTTGAAAGCGGGATTGGAAAAACTTCAGGAGAAGTACGACTGCATCGGCGACGTGCGTGGCATGGGGTTGATGCTCGGTGTGGAGTTTGTCACCGACAAAGCGACGCTGAAAGCCGATCCGGAGCTGCGTGATCGGATCGAGATAGCGTGTTTCGAACGTGGATTGATTATCCTCGGCGCAGGGACGAGCACGATCCGCTGGTCACCGCCGTTGATACTCACGAAGGAAAATGTCGACGTGGCACTCGAGATCTTCGACGAGGCCATCGCGGCGTCGATCTAATATTTAGCCGCAGATAAACGCGGATTTACGCAGATCTGCGTTTATCCGCGTTCATCCGCGGCTCAGTTTTTCTCTGATTTCGTGCATGCGAGCGGTTAAGCGATCTTCATCGACATTACTTACACGCCCGTCGCGATAGACCTCACGACCTGCAACTACAGTTAAGATCACATCTCGACCTGATGAAGCAAAGATCAAGGTGCCGATCGGATCGTAACTCGGAAGCTGATGGACACCAGTTAGTGATATGGCCGTGAGATCCGCCTGCCCGCCTTCTCTCAATTGTCCGGTCGCCGCTTCCAGTGCAGCGGTTGTGCTGACGGGTGCGCCACTAGCACGTGACAACAGTGTCGCAAAACGCGCCTCTTCAAGAATGTCGCACGTGTTGTTGCTCGCAACTGAATCGCTTCCCAATCCGACTGCAACGCCAGCCGCGATAAACTTCGCGAACGGCGCGCGGCCATGGCCGAGTTTCGCGTTCGACTTCGGACAATGCGCAACCTTGGCGCCCGAACTTCGCAGCGTCTCGATGTCGTCGACGTCAACGCGAATGCAGTGAGCGAGCAGTGGGTGCGTTTCAAGAATGCCAACTTGCTTCAAATACTGAATGGTCGAGATACCGGGCGCTTTCCATTCAATCTCGCGCTGCGCTAATCCTTCCGCAAATACGCCACAGCCTTCACGCACAAATAAATCTTCAGCTTCTGACTCCGCCGCATGCATCATCAGCGGCAATTTTTCCGAGTTAGCGAGATCCGCGATCAACTCCAGTTGTGGTCCACAGACTGTGTAAGGCGCGTGCGGCGAGACACCAGCGCGCACAAGTTCGTTCTGAGTAGCCTGCAGCTCTTGCACTTTGACCTTGAGCTTCTCGAAGTTCTCTGTCACCAACCTCGCATCCGGGCCAAACGATTCCTGATAAACAACACCGCGCAACCCTACGTCCTGCAGCGCGCGCATGCTCATCAGCGCCGCGGCACTCGTATCGTCAACACGCGTGATGCCCGCTCTCACTGCTTCGCACGCACCCCACATTGCCGAGACAAGAATGTCATCAGGCGTCAGACGTTCGAGCCGCGCGATAGTTAGCTTTCGGAGCCAGGCAAAGAAATCGCGCTCCTCGTTTTCGAGGTAGCCACGCATCGCGGTGAGTTCCAGGTGAGTGTGAGCATTTACGAGTCCCGGAAGGATGATCGCTTCGCCGAGAGATTCAATCTTAAAGTCGGGAAACCTCCTGACGATTACACTCTCAGCACCGACGCCGACGATAAGATCATCTTCAACCGCCACAGCACCCTTTTCAATTGGCGCAGCCGAAACCGGGACGACCCAACGCGCCGAATACGTTTTATTCATTTTGCGGTTGAAGGCTCCTGCAAGGCGGCGCTCGAGCTTTTTGCGCTCTTGAGCGCCCTGTAACGTTGCATGATCGAAACTACATACGCGCGAGTTGAAGGGATGTCGATGCGGTTGATAAATTCCGCTCCCGACTGAGTATTGCCCGGCGGGTTGGAACGACTCCACTCGACTGCACGACTTGGTCCGGCATTGTATGCGGCCACCATCCGGGTTTCCGCTTCAGGCGCATCCTGAAACTGCTCGTAGATCTTCTCGAGATACCAGCAACCGATTTGGATGTTTCGTTCCGGATCGCGCAGTAACGCCTGTGGATCATTCGCCATCTGAGTCTGAAGTTCGCGCATTCCGGTTTCAGTGGCCCATTCACGACCGACAGTCGGAGTGACTTGCATCAAACCGATTTCACCGTCTTTGCCGGTTTTCCAGGGGCTGAAGTAAGTCTCTTCGTAGATGATGCTCCAAACGAGGTCGGGGTCGACGCGGTAGATGGATGCTTGCCGCGCTATGAGGGAGTCGAAACGGTGAGTCCAGTAACTATTGAAAGCGTACGCGGAAAGCAGCAGTGTGAGGATTAGGAGAATGACAACCAGAACACGCTTCATCAGGTGGATATTAGCCACAGACGAACACGGATTTCCACTGATCTGTGTAATCCGTGTAAATCAGTGGCTCAATTTCTTCTCCTAAGTCCGGACCAAAAGCTCGCGCGTGATACGGTGTAGTCCAGTCCTTCGTAGCGCGAACGTAGAGCGTGTTCGTCGAGCACGTGACCCTGAAGCCACACCTCCGCGTCGAGTGTGGCGCCCACTGCCAGCGAGCCACGCAGCGAGCGACGGTTGACGAGCACTTCGAGTTTGATGCGTTCCAGATCGAGATGAATCCAGAAGAGTTCGCCTCCGGAAAGCGGATTCCTCAAGGGCTTGAAGGCAATGATGCGACCGGAGAGACTCCAGTCGTTTTCGTGTGCGGCGCGAGCCGGCGCGGCTTTTTCGAGCGGCACCCAGCGCGTCTTGCCTTTGCTGCGACGCACGCGCGCACGATAGGCGAGACCGCAAAGACCGATGTGCAATTCCTGCGCGCCAAATCCCGTTGGTCCAACCTCAGTCAGATTCTGTAACTCAAAAAGAACTTCACAGTCAGTTCCTTCACGATAACCGTGAATTACGGCTTCGCCTTCTTCGTCGTATTCCGTCAACGCCCAGGGCGCAATCGTCTGAATGTATCGAGCACGAAATCCGGGACGGCAATCCGCGTAAAAGAGGTCACCGCTGCCTGACTCGTAGAGCACGGTCCACACTTCGAGACCTTCTCCGAGTTTCCAGCAACGCCCGTGCAAAACAGCGCCACGTCTCGTGAGCTGCGTGGCCTCGCCCTGGTCACCTGCTCGTTCCGCGAGATAGTTGAAAGCCTTCTCGCTTGAAACTTCCAACCCGATCGTTTCAAAAGTAGGATTCATGTTCTTCGTTCGTTGAACTTGGTGCGCACATTATCACGCGCTACGCTTTCGCTGTCTATGCTTCGCGGGCTTGCTGTTAGTATTTTCAGCGCGCGGCGCACGAGTTCTGAAACCACGGATGACGCGTTGTGGACCATGTGCCGGTTGTGTGCCAGACCGTACCATCTCGGCAAACAGATCGACATCATAATCCGCTTCACGCGACATCTCTTCACGAATCGCGTGCAGGACTTCTAAAAATTTTGGGCGACGGTACATGCTCTTCCTGAATAGGTCGTATATGTCCTATAGGACCTATATCACCTGCTCTGTTGCTTCGGACACCAAAAACTCCGGCGTCACGATCATCGGTACATAAAAGCCTGCGGCCGTATTGAACAGCCGAATGCGCGCTTGCCGGCGCACGTTTGCAAGATGGCCGAAGTTCCACGTCACCAGATAATCGATCTTGTGAAACGACGCAATGGCCACGTGCAACGCGTCGGCAATGTACTTGCGATGAAAGATCCCACGCGCGATGTAACCTTCCGCGAGAATCGCGGCCTCTTCAGTGAGATCCACCTGCTCGAGACTACTGATCAACTTCAGATACGAACTGCGATGCGGTTCTTTCAAACGTCCCAACTCCGAAGCAACGAGCGGCGACACCACGGCGCGATAGTCGGGCATCTCGTGCTCCCACCACCTGATCGTCAAGTCGCGGCGAAACGGCTCACCGTTATCGAGGTAAGCCCCAATCACCGATGTTTCCAGATAGAGCGCTTGTTTCATGGAGTCATTACCACTTCCGGATTATTATCGACGCTTCTGGGTTTCTGATTCAAAGGCTCCAAACGCATTGCCCCCCTTGCAAAATCAAAATAGATGCGGAAGTGCCGCAGGAAATTACCACCGAGAATGCCACTCTGGGTGAAGCCTGCGGTTTCGTTAACCGGCTCCAGGTCGAGCACCGCGGCGCTGATTTTTTCGAGCTTACTCAAACCGAGACTCAGTCGCGGCAGTTGCAGCAATTTTACATCTTCTGTCACGCCCGCAGCTCCAAACACACGCATCTTGGAAGGCTGCAGCAGATCCAGAAGCTGTTCCTGCTGAGAAAGTTTTTCTGAAATCACCGTAATGCTGGCTGCCGTATCGATGATGAAATTGACGTTCTTTTCGAATCCCTCGAGCCGGACTTCACCGCTCAGGAACCCACTCGACGTCGTTCGTAACGGAACTTCAACCGAGCCATCGTTCGGCGCCACCGGAATGAGCGCCTGATAAGTTTCGGGCCGTCGTATCGTGGTCCAACTCTCAACCTGGTCAGTTTGATTCTGTCGCACAAGAGACATCCGTTTAGCGCCATAATCGATCGATGTAAGATACTTCGAGACTACAGACAAACCCAGGTATCCATCAACCGGAATGTGGTTGTCGAAAAACCTTCTAATATAAACCGGAACGTTTTCGATCCTGGCCGTGCCGATCTCGAGGGAATCGAGAAAGCCGTAGATGATTTCAAACTTTCCGCCGCCTCCGACTGCACGAGCAAGGCCGCCCTTCGCAATGGGCTTCAGGTTGAGACGTTTGGCGGTTTGTTCCGAGATTACTGACATGCCCGATCCGGTATCGAGCACAAAACGCAGCGGCTCTTTTTGTCCGTTAATACGAACCTGAATAATGGGACGATTGTCAGTCGCGTCGAAGGAAACTGACGAACGATACTCACCCGTCGCAACGTAAAGTGAACCTTGTCTGCCGAGGTAACGGAGAAAATCGATCAGACCGGCAATACGTGCACGGCGATCGAAATCAGTCTTGGGCGCGATCTGTAGAAATCGCTCGTAGGCGTCCGCGGCTTCTTTGTATTTCTCGCTGCGGGCCGCCGCCTGGCCCAGGGCAAAGACGTAATCAGGTTCGGCCGGATCGATACTCGAGGCCCTACGCAGTCCGGGAAGCGCAAGCGGCAAACGATTCTCGTAGAGATCGACCATTGCGAGTCCGGCCACCGCGAGGGCCTCGTTCTCGTTAAGTGCCACAGCAGTGCGAAACTCTTCCACCGACAAACGAAACTCGCCGGCGCCGAGAATCGCCGTGCCGAGCAGGGCATGACCACGGGCGGAAAGCGGATCGAGCATGATCACGCGCGCGGCGTTGTCGTAAGCGCCCTGCAAATCTCTCTGCTTCAGTAGCGCAAAACTCAAACCCAAACGCGCCTCGATGTCGTGCGCATCTTTGTTGAGGAGCTCACGGAAGATCTTCTCAGCCTGTTCGTAGTCTCCTTTGCGGACTGCGCGGTAACCCTTGCTGTAAGCCTTCTTACTATCGGCGGCGCCAGCAGCGCTCTGAGTCACACCGGTGAGGGCGACACAAAACACAACGGCGGCCACACAGCAGGCCGCCATCCGGAAAAGAGACTTGATCGTATTACTTTGCATGATTCACACCTTCTGAGTGCCTTCTCATTAATGGGCAACTTCGAGCATGCAACCGTTTATTTTAAGACTTCTCCCGTCTTCATGGACCATAGAACCAGATCGAGCTCGTCAAAATCTATGCGGACGTCGCGAGCAAACCGAACCAGTTGCAGCTCAACTTCGAGATACTTCCTTCGCGTCGAAGGTGGTTTGGCTGTATCGATCACTCCGATTTCAGCCAAACATCGCATCACGTGCTTATCAAGAATCGCATGGCCTTTCACGCCGATGTTGCGCAGGAAGTGACTGGCTTCCTTGTAACCCAATCCTTTGACCTGCTTTTCCTGGGCCAGCCAGTCGCGCCGCTCGAAAGGATCTCGAAAGCTGCGCAAACGCTTTCGCAACTTCATGCCGCAGTCTACATGAAAGTAGTTTCGCGTAGTTACAATGTAACGCGGCCGGGCGACTGGGAAACGATGCGCACCTGCCTTCTTCAAAGCGTGGGTCATGGCATCAGAGTCGCCATCAAGCAACAGCGGTCGCACGGCGTCAACCGAATTCAATCCCATGCGGGCCGACGCACCGGCAGTGAAAATGCAGTAGGCCAACTCTTCCCAGAGCCTGGCGTCAGATCCTTTGCGCCAAATCTCGTCAAATTCACCAAGCCTTTTCCGAATCTCCTTGCGGCGTGCTCGGTGAGTGGCCACCACTCGTTCAACTGTGACGGGTTCTTGATTGCGTTGCACTGTAGTTTGTCAATACTTGGATTCTATGAGCGTGCTGGAAAGCTTGTCAACGATATGTTCAGCCACAGATTCACCCGGATTTCTGTTATGATGCTCCACGGGTGGCCCCGCCGACTTAAACATCCCCTCAAAGTTATCGCGCATCAAAAATCTGCTCTTCCCGATTGCACCTATGAGTGTCTGGAACAAGATCAAGACGAGTTGGTTAATCGCCGCGTTTGTACTCTTAATGGGTGCGGGCTCAACTGCGTTCGGCCAGGATCCGGCGCCGAGCCCTTCGCCCCAGGCTTCACCAGCGGAAACGGCACGACCACTCTACGGTCTACAGGGAGTGCTCATCGAGACTCTGGACGGCAAAGTCGTCTCAGCGCAAAACGAGAGCGAACCGTTCAATCCCGCATCAACGATGAAACTCGCGACCGCCCTGGTAGCGTTGCGCACGCTTGGTCCCGAACATCGTTTCGCTACCGGCGTGTGGACTGACGGTGTGCTCGACAAAGCAACGGGCGTCATAAACGGCAATCTCTACATCTCCGGCCGCGATCCCTCGTTTCATTACGAACACGGCGTGCTGCTCGCGCGTGAGCTGAACAAACTCGGTATCAAGCAGGTGTCCGGTGATCTTATTGTCGCGCCCGGATTCACGATGAACTTCAGCGGCTCTGCAACCCGCTCCGGAGAACGTCTCTACGATACTCTCGATTCAACCCGGCGACCCGCGGAAGCAATGCGTGCCTGGAACTATGAACGCACGCTGCTCAACGATCAGGCTGGTCTGCAAACGGTGCCGAGCGTGGCTGTAATGGGCGCGGTTGAAGTTGCTCCAGTTGTTCCAGCCGCGAAACTGTTGCTGACGCAGAGGTCGAGCAAGCTGGTCGATATTCTCAAAGTGCTTTTGTGTTACTCCAACAACTTCATGGCCGAACGCATCGGCGAAGCGCTCGGTGGCCCGGATGCTGTCCGTCAACGACTAACCACTGAGCTCGGCCTCGGCCCGGATGAGATCAGGATTGCGTCCTTGAGTGGACTCGGCACCAATCGTATTTCTCCGCGCGTGATGATGAAGATCTATCGTGAACTGCGCACGGAGTTACAGAAACACGGGCTCACGCCGGCGGCAATCATGCCAGTGGCCGGTATTGACCCCGGCACACTCGAAGATCGGTTCACCGGTCTTCCCTGGCGCGGAAGCGTGATCGCTAAAACCGGAACGCTAATGAGGACTGACGGCGGCGCGAGTTCACTTGTGGGTCAAATGCGAGCGGCCAATGGCGAAGTCCTGCTGTTTGTGATCATGAATCAGCGCGGCAGTGTTTGGAGATTCAGAGAGAATCAGGACTATCTCGTGATGCTCGTACAAAACACGCGTGGCGGACCCAAAGCGTTCGACTACAAACCGCTGATGCTGACGATGCAACTCTCTCATACCGAAAGCACAGTTGGCGGCGGTGAGGAATACGAGCCGCCTTCACGTTCCAACGATTAAAAAAAGTCGCCCCGTCCATCCGAAGATAGACGGGGCGCTTTACCGTCCGACCACCACTGCGGCGTGCGGCACCGCAACAGCAACGGACGATTCCCTTGGTTACAGACTGATCAAATTTGTAAAGGGGAGAGGATTCCAGAGGTTAAGCAATATAGAACCTATATGACCTATAGGACCTATATTGAAATTTGCTCCGCACTAGTATTCCCGCACGCCGGCAACCGCGTGCCCGCCGACGGCCTTCGCTTTATCAACCGCATCAGAGCTGTATTGAATGTTGGCGGTGCCGCCGCCGTTGGTGTTAAAGGTAGGCGCCTGAAACTTGTCGGTGTCGGCCCCGGTTTTCGCAAAATTAGCCACGTACATTGCGCCATAGATGTTTCCGTGGCCGCCACCGTTTCTAAGAACGTTACCCGCGCCGAGCACCATGATCACGCCATTGAAGTTGAAGTTTCCATCAAGAGTAAGATTGCCGGTGACAATCAATGTGCCCTGACCCGTCGGATTTCCTGATGAAAGTGTGAGGTCACCATCGACAAACGTTAAGACACCGTCAGGATTATTCGCGCCCAGGCCGGCGGTACTGGCTATGGCAGCCGCACCAGTCGCGAAATATCTTCCCTGGTTGATGGCCGCATTCTTCATTCCATCTGTGCCATACAAAAAATCTCTTACGTTCTTAACCGATTTAAGAAAGGTCGGCGTGTTGTCGTCCCCAAGAGTCGCCGGGTCTCCTGGAGTTACGTTGGGCGCACTACCAGTGCAGTGAGTTCCATCCGGGTCACAACCGTCGATGACGTTATTGGTTCTGTTTTTGTCTGCTGCACTGACTGCATATGCGTCAATGCCCGTTGCAGTTCCAGAGAGATCGGTGCCCGATGTCGACGTAACGGTACTTCCTCCCAGAGCGAAGGTGATCGGATTTCCCGATTCATTGGGCAAGGTGACAACTGCGTTCACGTCGTACGTGAGGGTGTAACGATCGATCACGAGCTCCATGTTCTTGCGTGTGTTAGTAGGACCAATTCCAATGATGCGGACTCGCAAACGATCCGGCTTGTACGCAGCATTAATGCAGTTGTTGACCTGGTCCGCATCAGCAGGATTGGTGGCCCCCGTATGATCAGGATCGACTACCGACGCTACTTGAAACTGTGTTGACCCATCGGCTGCAACATTGACTGACGCCCCCGACATCGTGGACCACAGATTTGTTGAGCACAAAACATTGTGGAATGAAGCACGTGTACCGGCAGGACTCGACTCGATGTTTCCTTTCAATACTTCGAGACTTCTGGCAATGCCTGCTTCTGCCGCGTAGTAGGCCTGCATTTCAGCGGTCGAATCTCGCGCCGTGATACCGCTCATCGTTGTCGTAAGAATCAAGGTGCCGCCCGCCGCCAGCAATAACAGTGAAAGGAGAACTGCGGTGATCAGCGCCGCACCTTTTTCGTTTGAACGGTTCTTGAAAGTCGGCTTTTGTGATCTCATTTGACCGGAGGCCTCCGAATTTAGTAATCCCAAAGTTGTGTGTTGCGCAGCATGACGTCGGAACAAAGTAAGACTGAATAAGACGGTTGGTAACCCGGGGATCCGCGGGTTCCGACTTCGTCCAGCGTAACGGAAACAGCAATGACGATGTATTTCGCTTTGGTGAGGTCGGTTACTTCCAAAGCCGATACACTCGTGATGTCATCGTCGCTCGGCAGAGCGGTATACGTTACCTTCTGATCGAAGTAATGAAAGTTCAAGCTGTCGATCCGGTTAGCCAGCACCGTGCTGCCGGTTCCATAAAAATCGTGCCGCGCCAAATACTTCGTTTGTTCAACTTCATTGAGGAAGTAAGTAATGTCTTCGCCGGAATCCGTGACACTCGCTCTCATTGTGGCTGTTACCGACGGGTCGTAGTCGAACCGGTTGAGATTTGAGCGGATGCGAAGTCTATTGAGTCCGGAATCTGCCGCGACTATCCCGTTGTTGCTGAGGTTGAATCCAGCATTCGCGATTTCGCGCGAGATGATATTGATAGCGCGTTGCGTGTCGGCGAGTGCGTCCGACTTTTGATTCTCGCGAGATCGCACTCTGAGAGCGTTGGCCAGCAAAGTCGAGGCAGCGGTCATCAATGCCATCGTGATTGCCATTGCAATTATCAGTTCAAGCAGAGAGAAACCGCCGCTTGTGGCTTGTTTGTTCGATGAACTCATAGTTTCTCCTCACTAATAACTGCCGACGACTTGTGTGGTTCGCTGGGTGGACACGGTGACTGTTTCAAAATTAGTGGTAGCCCTGGCCGGCGTCACCGAAATCTGGATACGCTTGCGCGTGCAGGCGCCGGCGTCTGGTTGTCCGGCAGGAACAAAGTTCAGATCTGAAATGATCGTAATCACCGTGTAACTGCGACCTGCATTGGTAACTGTTTCCGAAACGCCTGCTGTGGCAGTAGCGGCAAGACCGCCATTGGGAAATGAATAAGCAACCCCTCTTGTTTGCGTGGTGAATGGTATAGTGCGCAGCCACTCCATACGTTTCTGCGCAATAGTCATCGCCAACTCGCGATCGTCAGCTTTACCATTTGCCTGAATTGAATAGGTAAACAGCGAGGCGATACCGAGACCGATGATCATGAGGATTACGAGCGCTATCGCGGCTTCGAGCAGAGTAAATCCTCTTTGCGCTGCGCCACCTTTGACGGCAGTTCTATTAAGCTTCATGTCCATCCTCAGTTATTTACTGTCACCTGGAGCGTTTGCGAGGAGCCGCACGCAGGCTCTGCGGCAACACTGACGTTAAATACGCCGCGATTGCCGGAGCCGTTTTTCGTCGTGATCGAAATGACGCTCGAGCCACTGCCGTCAATTCTCACCAGTGACAGTCCGATGGTCACACTGTTGCCGTTACCTTGCTGAGTGGCGCTTATGATGCGGACTCCGCTTCCGTTCGCAACGGTGAATGTCGCTGTTCCGGTCTTCTTGGAGGAGTCGCTCTGGCTCAAGGTAAGAGACGATGGAGACAGCGACGTGGAGCACGGCACGATCGGACTAGGAGAAGCGCCAGCGCCGGGTGATGGCGTTGGTGTGGACGTGGGTGTGGCCGTGGGAGACGGGCTCGCATTGCCATTGCCGTTGTTGCCATTGTTACCCCCGTTACCATTGCCATTTCCGTGTGGCGTTGCTGTCGGCGTTGGAGTTGGATCTGCGGGATCGATGGGATCGATGGGGTCCGGGCTTGGCGTTCCTTCAATAGCTGGAGTGCCCACCGGTTCCGGAACAATGTCCCCGTTGCCAACCGGAGTGAGATTAACTCCTGGAATCAACCCGTCCGGAAAATGTTGTGCGGCGACAGTAATATCACCTGAACCGGAGACGTCAACAGGAATTGAGGTACCGAGGAAGAGGCTGCGCACCTGGTATACGCATGACAGGGTGACAGCGCACTGTGTTGTAAGTCTGCCACGCCAGTCGAAGGTAACTCTCTGGGCAACCGCCCCAAAGTCCACCCCTGGGTCGAGCTGAAAGGTGCGCGTTTGCACAGTCCCCGAACCAAAGTCCATTGTGACCTGATAGGTGTTGTTACCGGCGTCAGAAGATTGTACCCACGATTCGTTCCCGGTTGTTGCATGCCGGCGGACGGAGTCGGCACGCGCTTTTTCGACGTAGGAGGCAAACAGTCTGGCTGAGCTCTGCTGACGAAATTCGGCTCGTGCCGTTCTGATCCCCATAACCCCGAAAGTCGATACGACCGCGATGATCGCTATCGTGATCACCATCTGCATGACGGTGAATCCCTGTTGCTGCTTGGCTCGTCTACTCTTCATTTGTGCGTCTACCTCCGACAAGGAGTCTTCTGGAAGGCCGGACAACTCGTCCGCTCCGCTATCGGCAACAACTGTTCCGTAGAAGAAGTGGCTGAAATTCACGCTGTTTCTTGAAGGTGTGAGGGCGTGCGCCTCGCGGTCCGTTACATTTCGTAACAGCGGTGGGAAACGGATTCCATAGGTCCATCAGTCCTCCAGGACCTGTTCGACGAATGAAGTTCCTTGACACCCGCCGACCGAAAAATCGATCATTGCGCCAGTGGCCGATATCCTACTTGTCGAAGATAAAGACAGCCTGCGTCGCGTACTGCGACTAACTCTCGAAAATGCCGGATACAGCGTGGCGGAAGCGAATGACGCTCGCGCTGCTCTCAACGAAATCGCAGAGTCTCGTCATCGGCTTGTCTTGACTGACCTGCGCATGCCAAACGGCTCAGGACTGGACGTGCTGCGTGCGGCTCGTGCCGCGGACGCCGACGTGCCCGTCATCGTCATGACGGCGTTCGGTTCGATCGATGAAGCCGTTCAGGCAATGAAAGACGGTGCGCACGACTTTCTACAGAAACCAGTCGATTCCAATCACCTGCTGCTGCTGGTCGAGCGAGCGCTCGAGCAAGCGAGATTGAGAACTGAGAATGTCTTGCTGCGTGAGGAATGGTCCCGACGTTACGGGTTCCCACGAATCATCGGCGAGTCAGAAACTCTCAAACGTGCAGTCGGCGAAACTCAGCGCGTCGCACAAACAGAGACGACGGTCCTGTTACTCGGAGAATCAGGCACCGGCAAGGAACTGTTCGCGCGCGCCGTCCATCATCTTTCGTCTCGTCGCAATCTCCCTTTTGTCGCAATCAACTGCGCCGCCATCCCTGAAACACTGATTGAGAATGAACTCTTTGGGCACGAGCGCGGTGCTTTTACGGGCGCTACCGATCGCCGCCAGGGCAAGTTTGAACTTGCCTCAGGCGGCACTGTTTTCCTCGACGAAATCGGGGAATTGCCGCTCGGCGTTCAGGGGAAACTGCTGCGCGCGATTGAAGAAAAGATGGTGGATCGGATTGGTGGACGCGCGCCCGTAGCCGTCGACGTTCGCGTGGTGGCGGCGACAAACAAGAATTTGAAAGCTGCTGTTGAGAACGGGCAGTTTCGTGGTGATTTGTTCTTTCGTTTGGCTGTGTTCCCGATCGAAGTGCCGCCACTTCGCGAACGCGGCGAGGATATCCTGCTGCTGGCTCATCACTTTGCGGCTGAGATTGGACGCGAGTTGCGTGGGCGTGAAGCGCAGTTGAGTACAGAAGCGATTGCAGCACTACGCCGGCATCGATGGCCCGGAAACGTACGTGAACTCGAGAACGCGATCGAGCGCGCCTGCATCATCTCCGATAGTCTCGTGCTGGAGCCGAGCGATCTGGGACTTGGGCCAGAAGGCGTGAACGAGTCCGAAACTCTCGAGCAGCTCGATCTCTCAGGAACGCTTTCGGAGGTGGCTCATCGTGCGCTGCGACTGGTTGAACGCCAGAAAATCGCGCGCGCGCTCGAAGCCAACCTCGGCAATAAGAGCAAGACCTCAGAGGACCTCGGCGTCAGCTACAAGACCCTCCTGAATAAAATCAAAGAGTACGGACTCTAATCTCGTTAATCCTGCAAATCCTGTAAATCCTGTCCAAGTTTACCTTGGAACTCCCGTTTACCTTGGAACTCCCGCTTGATTAGCACTTTCTCCTCTTCAGCAAGATTAACCAAGGACAAGGAGTCCCGAGAATATGCCCCAGATCTTAAACCTGCAACGCCTGATACTCGCTTCAGCTGCGTTCGCTATCATGGTAATGGCCTCGTCGACTGCGTGGGCCGACCCAATTGTTATCACCGTCGGGAACCCAGGGAATCAGAATACCGACAACGTGTTGTTCAACAACGGGAGCCTCGTTCACTCCGGCCTGCTCGTGCAGGGCGATTTCAATGGCTCCGGCGCGGGTTTTATCGTTGATTTCACTTCCGCATCCGGCAGCGGCAACCTCGGCGTCAGCGGTGGTCAGGCAGTGCTCGTCGGCGGCACCGGCAACAACCCCTTTTCGAATACCACAGTTCAACTCGAGAACGGCGCCACTTTCACCAAATTAATCCTGAACATCGACGTCACCAACGGTTTACCGCCACCGACGCAGGTCCAGTTCACCGTTAACTACACCCTTTCGGGCGGACAGGTCTTCAGCCAGGTCTTTTCGGTCGACACGAATGGACAGAATTTCTTCGGTATCGAAGCCTTCGAAGGCGCAGCAATCAACAGCGTTACCGTTCAGGGCTTAGGCGCCACAACTTTCCAGGACATCAACCAGTGGCGTCTCGGTGGCTTCGGTCCGGCCAACAACCCGGTTCCGGAACCGGCAAGCCTGTTCCTGCTCGGTAGTGGACTGGTTGGAACTGCCGGCGCGCTCCGTCGCCGTCTGAAGAACCGCAACAACGATTCGCAGGAATAACTTCAGGAGATTTAGGAACAATGTATACCAGACCAATGATTCTCCCCCTTGAATCGACCGGTCGAATTTACGTTCTGCAAGATGAAAAAGGCCAGGTAGTCGGAACGGGCTCACGAGAGGTTTGTGAAACCCTGATGTACATCATCGGTACGGGCTTGTCACCTGCGACCGACCACAGTCAGCCAATCGGCCACGGCAACGTTCGCGCTGCAATCACGATATAGCCGCTAGTTAGTGCTCCTTTCTCTGGAACAGGTCCAATACCTGTTCCAGAATTTTTTTTTAAATTTTTCTGGAGAGCTTGCCGTATTGAAAATATCTATTAGGTATCCTGGAAAAACGGATAACTGATGCAGCGGCGGCGGGCAGGCGGGCGGTCCTGGCCGGCGCTTTTTGTTTTCTGATCCGCGCTAATCCGCGTTAATCTGTGGCTCGTGCAACCCGTCCTTTCCGCTCAACAGATCCGCGACATCGATCGTCTTACAGTCGAGAACTACCACACGTCTTCCCTGCTCCTGATGGAAGCTGCCAGTGCGGCCTGCATGGAGGCAATCCGGGCGCGTCTCGACGGCAAGCTTGAAAACAAAAAAGCACTGATCCTTTGTGGAAAAGGTAACAACGGCGGCGATGGGGCGGCTCTCGCCCGCGCCCTCTCACGTGCCGGAATGCACTGTAGCGTCGTTCTGTTTGGGAAGTTCGCGGAGACGACGGGCGATGCTCGCACAAACTTTGAATCGGTCGCACATCTGGCAAGTTTCGAGGCTGGTTCGCATGAGTCGCCGCCGCCCCTCACGTTTATCGAGTGTGAGACTGTCGGCGCGTGGGAACAACTGGCAAAGCCGCGCAGTGCGTACGATGTCATCGTCGATGCGCTCTTCGGGACTGGTCTGACACGACCGCTCGAAGGTGTGTTTTTGAAAGTCATCGAGCATCTGTCGATGCTGAGAGAAGCACGCGACCGGGCCTCAGGTGTACGTCCGCTCATACTGTCGATTGACATTCCTTCGGGGCTGAACGCGGATAAACCCAAACCTATCGGGCCAGCTGTGATGGCTGACCTTACGGTAACGTTCACTGGTCCCAAACTCGCGAATGTTCTTTCCCCGGCGTGTGACTTTGGTGGTGAGCTGATTGTCTCTGGCATCGGTTCTCCAACTTCGTTGATCGAAGCCACGAGGCCGTGGTTGTTTTTGACTGAGGCCGAAGAAGCAAAGCAGTGGCTCGTGAGCACGCGCTACACACGCGAGTCGTACAAAAACACGCACGGTCACGTTCTGGTTGCAGCTGGTTCGCGTGGTTATTCAGGAGCTGCAGCGCTCACTGGTAATGCCGCGATGAGGTCGGGCGCGGGGTTAGTGACGATCGCGACTCCCTCATCCGCGCAAACGTCCGTGGCGAGTAGCGCGTTTCCGGAAGTAATCACTACCGCTCTGGCAGAAACAGACCGTGGAGCTGTCAGTGACGAGGCCGTGGATCATTTTCTGAAGCTCGCTGAAAAGTCGACTGTGGTTGCGGTTGGACCAGGATTGACTTCGGACGATGAACGCACGCGTCGCTTTGTGCGCACGATCGTCGAGCGCCGCACACGGCCAACGGTGATCGATGCTGATGGATTGAATTCGCTCGCGCCGTGGCCTGCTGGGCTTAAAGGATCAGACCAACTTCCACTTGTGCTGACGCCACATCCGGGCGAGATGCTCAGACTGATGGGCGCCGAAGACAAAGCCGCCCTTGACGATCGAGTTGCTGCGGCGCGTGAGTTTGCCACCGCGCATCACGTCATTCTTGTTCTTAAAGGTTCCCGTTCGCTCGTCACCACCCCGGACGGTCGCGTGTATATCAACCCAACCGGCAATGCTGGACTCGGCACTGCGGGCGCCGGCGACACTCTGACCGGACTCATCTCCGGCTTCCTCGCGCAAGCCTACGCGACCCTCGAAGATCGCGCCGATCCAATCGCCACCACGATTGCCGCCCTCTACGTCGGCGGTCTGGCCGGCGACTTCGCCGCCAAAGAACTCGGCATGCGCACAATGCTCGCGTCCGACATCCGCGAACACTTCACCCACGCCATCCGCTCACTCGACCCCCTCGGCGAATTGCCGTGAAGGTCAGCCAGCCGTTGGTTTCCCTGAAACTGAACGCTTTAGAGTAAAGCGCCAAAGGCGCGGAATATGAAAGCCAGGGGCAAGTGCGGAGCGAAGCGGAGCACGTCGCCCCTGGATCATGTCACCTATAAACGACGAGCCCTGAAAGGGCGTAATACGACAGCGTTTGTTTCGACCTTTCAGGCCTTAATCTCGCTTCGTGGTGATTGACCAGGGGCGACGCGCTCCGCTTCGCTGCGCGCTTGCCCCTGGCTTTCATATTCCGCGCCTTTGGCGCTGTTTGCACTTCCTGCCTGAGGGCACGAGTAAGCGCCGCTATCAGTCTTTCGGCATTTCTCGGTGATTTAAGAAGATGTATGGTTTCCATCAACCCGCTGAGCTCACTAGCAGAAACAAGAGCAACGTTCTCCTTACCCCGACGTCGAATGATTACAATTGTCTGATTCTGCACAACCTGCTCACACAAAACATCTAAGCGCGCCTTTAACTTTGGTCAGCGTAATGGTTTGAATCATAAGGTCTCAACTGAGAGTAGTTAATGCTACTTTCAGATTCGACGTTCGTCAAGGCAGGTTTCTAAATTCGGTTGGTCTTACTCCCTTTGCGAGTTTGAAGGAAAGTATCTAACATACCGGAGATTAAATGAAGGAGATCAAACAATGCCATATCCGGAAATCATGATACAGCCGATGCGGGAGGATTTGACTCGGCTCGGGGTGGAAGAACTTAGAACTGCTGAAGCCGTTGATCACACGGTACAAAATAGCAAGGGCACGCTGATGGTCGTGGTGAATTCAATCTGCGGTTGTGCAGCGGGAAAGGCGCGGCCCGGTGTGGCGCTCGCGCTGCAGAATGATGTTAAGCCCGACAAGGTGGCGACGGTGTTTGCCGGCGCGGATATTGAAGCGACTGAAAGAGCGCGCAGTTATTTCACTGGTTATGGACCTTCGTCGCCGTCGATTGCGTTGCTCAAGGACGGCGAGCTGGTTTACATGTTGGAGAGACGTCAGATCGAAGGCCGCGACGCACAACAGATCGCGGGTGAACTCACTAAGGCGTTCGAGCAGCACTGTCAGGCGTGATACTCAGCAGTCACTTAGACAGGATTTACAAGATGTTTCAGGATTAACAGAACAAATCTTGTAAATCCTGCTACATCTTTTTAATCCTGTCTCAACAACCTCATCACCTCAGAATGTAACAACACAACATCAGGCGACTGCTGCAGCGCCAGAAAATAGTTCTTTTGAAACTCACTGCCCGTCTCGGCCGGGGCCAACAACGCTTTCGCCCTTTCCAGCAACGCCGTCGCGTCGGCTTCAGTCGCGGGTGTTTCGGCGTTCGGATCGAGTGTCTCATCGATCTGCACAATCAACTCCGAAAGCCGGTGCAGCCAATCGAACCACGGGTCCTTCAATACCAATTGCAAAAACTCATAACTATTGCCAATCGGCCCGCGTGCTCGCTCGAAGTCTCTGCGCTCCAGGTCGAGAAGAGTTTTATGAAGCCTCAGCAATCCCGTCCGTAATACTTTCAATTGCGCACGTGTCTCGTCCGATGCTCGTTCGTTCTCCATAACGGTTCCCCTCTGCTCGCTATGTTATGATCGCGGCGATGCCCAGCGCCATCTCCCTCAACACTTCGATTGAGGATCTGCACAGTTTCAAGATCGCACGATTAGTTCCGATACTCTCGCGCAAACTCGCAAAAGCGCTCGCCACACAAACTCATAAAAAAGATT
>Ga0105243_10001328_pt1 | contig 22052 bp, 20 predicted proteins | sample KBSM34metaG_FD_81525 | JGI IMG/M metagenome (GOLD analysis project Ga0105243, IMG submission 81525) | Miscanthus rhizosphere microbial communities from Kellogg Biological Station, Michigan, USA - KBS M3-4 metaG | ecosystem: Host-associated > Plants > Roots > Rhizosphere > Soil | place... | reverse complement strand
CGAGGATGATGCCGTTGAGCTTCTTGCCGTTGTCCTTGCGCAGCTTGGCCAGGGCCTTGGAGACTTCCTCGCCGGTCTTGACCTGGAACTGGGTGATGCGGATGTAGCCGTAGCCCGACTCCAGCAGCTGGCTCTTCACGCTTTTCACCTGGATGGTGGCGCGGGCCAGGGTCACGTCGAACGGCGTGCCGCCGTCGCGCACCAGGGTCAGGGTGATCTTCTGGCCGATCTTGCCGCGCATCTTGTCCACGGCTTCGGTCATGGTCTGGCCACGGGTCGGCTGGCCGTTGATCTTGACGATCAGGTCGCCGGCCTGGATCCCGGCCTTGGATGCCGGGGTGTCGTCGATGGGCGAGACCACCTTGATGAAGCCGTCCTCGGCGCCGACTTCGATGCCCAGGCCGCCGAATTCACCGCTGGTGCTTTCCTGCAGTTCGGCGAAGTCTTCCGGGCCCAGATAGGCAGAGTGCGGGTCGAGGTTGCTGAGCATGCCCTTGATGGCATTCTCCAGCAGGGTCTTGTCGTCTACGGGTTCGACATACGCTGCCTTGATGCGGTCCATGACCTCGGCGAAGGTGCGCAGCTCTTCCAGCGGCAAGGGCGCCTTGGTGGTCGCGGCGGTTGCTGCTTGAGCGGTTTCGGCGGCAAACGCCTGAGGCGCTCCGATCACCAGGGCGATCGTCAGGGCCAGCGAGGTAAGGCGGGACAAATGCAGCATGTCGAACGAACTCCTAATTTAGATGCAGCGCTTATCCTTGCGCGTGGCACCACTGTGCCGGGTCGCTGGGGCGGCCCTGCTGACGAATTGCAAAGTACAGCGCAGGAGTGTCCTGTCCGCCACTATTACCGACGGTGGAGATGGACTCTCCGGCCTTGACCACGTCGCCGGCTTCCTTGAGCAGCGTCTGGTTGTGTCCGTAGAGGCTCAGGTAACCGTTGCCGTGATCGAGGATCACCAGCAGGCCGGCGCCGCGCAGCCAGTCGGCGAACACTACCCGGCCACCGTGCACGGCGTGCACCTGGCTGCCGGCGGCGGCGCTGATCATCACGCCGTCCCACTTGGAGCGGGAGTCGTCGCCACGGGTTTCACCAAAGCGTGCCAGTAGTCGACCATCAACGGGCCATGGAAGTTTTCCCCGGGCTGAAGCAAATGCCCCGCCATAGGAAGGGCCGGCGCTGGAAACCAGGGCTCCAGGGCTTGATCTTGCGGGTTTGCGCGGCTCATCGCTGGCGTCGGCCTGAGCCTCACGCAAGCGCTTTTTTTCGGCTTCCTGCTGGGCGATCAGCGCTTTCTGGCGCGCTTCTTCTGCCTCGCGGGCCTGGCGGGCCAGGGTTTCTTCAATGGTTTTCAGGACCTTGGCCAGGTCGGCCTGGTCCTGTTCACGGGCCTTGAGCTTGTCGTCCCGGGCCTTCACGTCGTTGTTCAGCTTGGCCAGGGCCAACTGCCGCTCTTTGCGGACCTTGTCGAGTTCTTCACGCTGGGTGTCGAGGCTGCTCTTCTGCACCAGCAACTGGGCCTGTTGCAGGGAGATGTCCTTTTCCACATTGGCCAGCTGACGCAGGGTTTCGTTGAAATTCTTCAACTGCTCCAGGCGGGCCTGGCTCAGGTAGTCGTAATAGGTCAGGGTGCGGGCGAATTTTTCCGGATTCTGCTGGTTGAGCAGCAGCTTGAGGTACTCCTGGCGCCCGTTCTGGTAGGCCGCGCGGGCCTGGATGGCGATCAGTCGCTGCTGTTCAGTGCGCGCGCTCTGGAGTTTTTTTTTCTCCTCATCGAGTCGCTGCAGCTCGGATTCGCTTTTTTTCAGCTCTTTCTGCAGGGCTTCGACCTGCTTCTCCAGCTTGCCCATCTCGGTCTCGGTGCCGCGCAGGTCTTTCTGCACGCCGGACTTCTCTTCCTGCAGCTTGCCCAGCAGCTTTTTCAGCTCGGCAATGTCCTGACGCGTGGCGTCCAACTGTTGTTGGGTTTGCGCGCGCTCGTCGGCGAAAGCCGGTTGGAGCAGGCAGATCAGAGCAAGGGTAATCAGGGCGCGAAGCATAGAGGCGGGCGACACCAGGGAAAGGGACGGCCTAGTATGCCCGCCCATCGCTGCAAAAAAAACGCCTCAAAGCCAACTGCTTTGAGGCGTTCGTCATAAAAAGCCGTTTCCGGGCCGTTATTGGGCCATTTGCTATCAGCGTGCCGCCGCCGTGGCCTGGGGCGGCGGCGCCGATCAACCTTGTGCGGGCGAACGAGCCTGATGCTGCAGCGCCTGGGTGCCGGCCTTTGCGGCCGAGGCATCCTGGCCGGCCTGGCTGTCTTGCCGGGCCCGCAGGACCACGATTCCCGGGACGTTGTGAACGTACTCCATGAAGGGTGAGTCGATGACCGCGCCCTGGTCCTTTTTCGAGGAGGCGTTGCGCAGGACCGGGCCCTGGGCCGTCTGAATGAACAGCCCGGTATGGGTGACGTCCAGGCCCGAGAGGTGGGTATAGATGCCGATGTAGTCGCCGGTTCGCAGGTGGCTGAGCAGATGCTGGTCAATCAATGCGCTGGGAATGTAGGTGATGTCGCGTTCGGCCACGGGCAGGCCGGGCAGGTAGCGGCCGCCATCGGCCTTTTGATTGAGGCGCTTGGCCACGGTCACCGCGTTCGCACTCAGCTGGGCGGTCACATCCTCGGCCATGGGTTGCCCGGCATGGGCCCAATCGGTGAAGAAGTGGCGGCGGTTGAGGAAGTTGATATCGCCGTTCACGTAGCGAATCTGCACCAGGTTGTTAATGAAGCCGGCCTCGTCGCTGGACTGGCGCAAGGCCTCGACGTAATCCAGGTAGGTGAAGCAGTCCAGGCCCCTGAAGTCGACCACCAGCTTCTCGGCCAGGGTTGCGGAGCCGTGCAGCCGGTTCGCCGCGTAAGGCGTGTGCAGGAACTCCCGGGAAATCAGGTCGTTCATCTGGCCTATGTCGGTAGAGCCCCGAGGAGGCTGGATCTTCAGCAGTGCTTTCAATTTATCGGCGGTCTGAGCATCCATTTCCACCGGGCTGTGTTGCTGTGCGAGGGCACTGGCATCCACCGGCTGTTGAGCAGGAATCTGGCTTGCACAGCCTGACAGGAGGGAGGCCAGAAGCAGCGTAGCCGTCTTGTTCATGGAGATTCTCTCTGCTGTTATTGATAACGATAATCATTATTCAATAAGTGCCCGGCGCTTGTCTGCTTTTACTTCCATGGCCCTGATTCGCCCTGTGCAAGGCCACCATGAAAAACGCCCGACGGTTGCATCGGGCGTTTTTGCCTGCAATGGCGAGCTGGAGGGATCAGTGCGCTGGGTCCACCAGGATCGACGTGCCGGTCATTTCCGCGGGCTTGGGCAGGCCCAGCAGCTTGAGCATGGTGGGCGCCACGTCCGCCAGAACCCCGCCTTCACGGACTTTCAAGGCGCGTTTGCCGACATAGATGAATGGCACCGGCTCGGTGGTGTGGGCGGTGTGGGCCTGGCCGGTGGATTCGTCGGACATCTGCTCGACGTTGCCGTGGTCGGCGGTGATCAGGGCTTCGCCGCCGACCTTTTCCAGGGCGTCGACGATACGTCCGACGCACAGGTCCAGGCATTCCACGGCTTTGACCGCCGCCTCGAACACGCCGCTGTGACCGACCATGTCGCCGTTGGCGTAGTTGACGATGATCACGTCATAACGCTGGTGCTCGATGGCGTCGACGATCTTGTCGGTGACTTCCGGGGCACTCATTTCCGGCTGCAGGTCGTAGGTGGCGACTTTCGGCGACGGGATCAGGATGCGCTCCTCGCCCGGGAACGGCTCTTCGCGGCCACCGGAGAAGAAGAAGGTGACGTGGGCATACTTCTCGGTCTCGGCGATGCGCAGTTGGGTCTTGCCGTTTTTCGCCAAATAGTCGCCCAGCACGTTTTCCAGGCTGCCCGGAGCGAAGGCCGACGGCGCGGGGATGCTGGCGGCGTACTGGGTGAGCATGACAAAGCCGGCCAGCTTTGGCTGGCGCGCACGTTCGAAGTCCTTGAAGTCGTCCTCGACGAAGACCCGGGTCAGCTCGCGGGCCCGGTCGGCGCGGAAGTTCATGAACACCACGGCATCGCCGTCTTCGACCTTGACCGGTTCGCCGATGGTGGTGGCCTTGACGAATTCATCGCTCTCTTCGCGGGCGTAGGCGGCTTGCAGGCCTTCCTGGGCGGTGGCGGCGTTGAACTGGCCCTGGCCGTCGACGATCAGGTTGTAGGCCTGGGCCACACGGTCCCAGCGATTGTCGCGGTCCATGGCGAAGTAACGGCCGATCAGGCTGGCGATGCGGCCCTTGCCCAGGGTCTTGAAGGTTTCGTCCAGCAGTTCGATGGACGATTGGGCGCTTTTGGGCGGCGTATCGCGACCGTCGAGGAAGGCGTGCAGGTAGATCTTCTCGGCGCCGCGCTTGAAGGCCAGTTCGGCCATGGCGATCAGGTGGTCCTGGTGGCTGTGTACGCCGCCGTCGGACAGCAGGCCGAGGATGTGTACGGCCTTGTCGGCGGCCACGGCCTTGTCCACGGCCGCGCAAATGGTCGGGTTCTCGAAGAACTCACCGTCACGGATGGCCTTGGTCACCCGGGTGAAGTCCTGATACACCACGCGACCGGCACCGAGGTTCATGTGGCCGACTTCGGAGTTGCCCATCTGCCCGTCCGGCAGACCGACGTCCATGCCCGAGCCGGAGATCAGGCCGTTGGGCATGCTGGCGCACAAGCGGTCCAGGACTGGCTTCTTGGCCGCATAGACGGCGTTGGATTCGTGGCTTTCGCTGTGACCGAAGCCATCCAGAATCATCAGGACCAAAGGTTTAGGCGTGGTAGTCATGGCGTCCACTCGTGGCTGGATAGGAAAGAGATGAAAGGGAGGTGTTGAAAAAGGGAGTGGCAGTTTAAAGCGAAGTTCCGGTGGAGTCACCGCCGGGCGGGGTTTGGTCGACCCGGAGGGCTGTGTATACTGGCCGACATTTTAACGCCCTGGAACCTCCTTAGATGGTTGCTCACCTGATTCAATTCGCCACTGAACACTACTTGCTCGTCGGCGCCTTCGCCATCCTGCTGGCTCTGTTGATCGCTCATGAATTGAGCCGCGGTGGCCGCAGCCTCAGCACCCGTGAACTGACCGCGCTGGTCAACAGCGAGCAGGGCGTCGTGATCGATATCCGTCCATCCAAGGACTATGCCGCCGGCCATATCGTCGGTGCACTGAACATTCCCCAGGACAAGCTGGCCGCCCGTGTCGGCGAGCTGGAGAAGCACAAGTCCAAGACCATCATCCTGGTGGACGCTCAGGGTCAGCACGCCGGCACCCACGCCCGCGAGCTGCTCAAGTCCGGTTTCACCGCGGCCAAGCTGTCCGGCGGCGTGGCCAGCTGGAAGGCCGATAACCTGCCATTGGTGAAGTAATGTCCAAGGTCATCGTCTACTCCAGTGATTACTGCCCTTACTGCTCGCGCGCCAAGCATCTGCTGGCGAGCAAAGGCGTAGCCTTCGAAGAGATCAAGGTCGATGGCAAGCCCCAGGTACGCGCCGAGATGGCCCAGAAGGCCGGGCGTACGTCCGTGCCGCAGATCTGGATCGGCGCCACCCACGTAGGCGGCTGTGATGATTTGTTCGCCCTGGAGCGTGCCGGCAAGCTCGACGCGCTGCTAGCGGCCTGAAATTCCCAACCCTATAGACCCAAGATCAAGAAGGACTCTGAGATGACTGACCAACAGAACACCGTTGCCGACGACGAAAGCGCACCGCAATTCTCCCTGCAGCGTATCTACGTGCGTGACCTGTCCTTCGAAGCGCCGAAAAGCCCGGCGATCTTCCGTCAGCAGTGGGAACCTAGCGTCGGCCTGGACCTCAATACCCGCCAGACAGCGTTGGAAGCCGACTTCCACGAAGTGGTGCTGACCCTGTCCGTGACCGTGAAGAACGGCGACGAAGTGGCCTTCATCGCTGAAGTCCAGCAGGCCGGTATCTTCCTGATCAAGAACCTGGATGAGGCTTCCATGAGCCACACCCTGGGTGCTTTCTGCCCGAACATCCTGTTCCCTTACGCTCGTGAAGCGCTGGACAGCCTGGTGACCCGCGGTTCGTTCCCGGCGCTGATGCTGGCCCCGGTGAACTTCGATGCGCTGTACGCCCAAGAGCTGCAACGCCTGCAGTCCGCTGGCGAAAACACCGTTCAGTAAGTGCTGGTTGCGGTACGAAAAAAGCGCCTGTAACGGCGCTTTTTTCATGCTCGGGCAAAACCTGTAGGAGCGGGCTTGCCCGCGAACCCCCGGCTCTACTTGAACCCCAACTGTCTCCAGCCTTCATAGACCGCAACGGCCACGGTGTTGGACAGGTTCAGGCTGCGGCAGCCTTCGCGCATGGGCAGGCGCAGGCGCTGTTCGCCGGGCAGGGCGTCCAGCACGTCCGCCGGCAGGCCCCGGCTCTCGGGGCCGAACAGGAAGGCGTCGCCCTCCTGGAAGCTGGCGTCATGGAAGGGGCGCGAGCCCTTGGTGGTGAAGGCGAACAGGCGCGGGTGGCCGAGGCTTTCCAGGCAACTGGCAAGGTCGGCATGGCGTTGCAGGGTGGCGTATTCGTGATAGTCGAGGCCGGCGCGGCGCAGGCGCTTGTCGTCCATTTCGAAACCCAGCGGCTCGATCAAATGCAGGTGGCAGCCGCTGTTGGCGCACAGCCTGATAACGTTGCCGGTATTCGGCGGAATTTCTGGTTGAAAGAGGATGACGTGAAACATGCACGGCTCCGAAGAGAAAGACAGGCTGCATTCTACGCCTGAAGCGTACTCGCGACCGAAGCTAATGCTGCGGGTGTTCGGCTCCCTGGCGATTGTCGGGGTGATGGTAGGGCTGATGATCGGCCGCTTGACCCAGCCTGATCCGGTGGCGTTGCAGCAGGTCGAGGTGGCGCCCGATGGGCTGGTGCTGTGGTTCAACCATGAGCCCAAGCTCCATGGGGAACACATCGATGGCACCGTGGCGCTGCTGTTCGATGCCCAGGGGCAGGCACAGAAGGGCCAGTTGCAGGTCAATCAGCGCAATGTGAACTGGCGGGTGCGCCGGGCGGACCAGGGTCTGCTGCTGAACCTGGTGGCCGCGCGGCCGCTGCGGGGCCAGTGGGACGGGAGCGAGGTGGAGGGGCGCTGGCGCCTGGCGATCCACCTGCGGGAGGAATAAAAGAGGGAAACCCCGGCCTGCCTGTACCAAGGCCCCCAAAAGCGGGAGGGGCTGAGCGCCACGAGGGCGATGAGTCCCGGTGTAAAGAAGGGGATTCCCGGCCTGCCTGTACCAGGGTCCCCAAAAGCGTGGCCCGTCGCGATGCGCGGGATGGGCCGGGTATTAAAGAGGGAAGTCCCGGCCTGCCTGTACCGGGGTTCCCGAAAGCCTGGCCCGTCGCTGTGAGCGGGGTGGGCCTGGTGTTAAAGAGGGAAGTCCCAGCCTGCCTGTACTGGGGTTCCCGAAACCATTGGCCGTCGCGATGTGCGTGCCGAGCCTGGTGTTAAAGAGGGGAATCCCCGGCCTGCCTGTACCAAGGTCCCCGAAACTGGGTAGTGACTGGGTTATTGCAGGTGGCGTGCCAGTTTTGGCTGCAGAGGCGTTGATTGCTGGGATAAAAAGCCGAAAGCCCCGTAATCCGGGGCTTTTGCGTTTTCGACGGAGGGCTTTTCAGAGCTGAGGCCCGGGTTGTACCCGGGCTGGATGGCACTGCAGCGCGCCTTCGGGCAGTGCATGCACCCCATCCTGGTGCACGCACATCCTCATCGTAGGAGCCGGCTTGCCGGCGAAAGCGCCTGTGGGCGCACTGCAAGGCTCAAGGGCCTCTTCGCTGGCAAGCCAGCTCCTACATGCCGCGGCCGGGGCTTCAGCCTTCCTCGCCTTCATCCTCGTCGCCACCGTCGACCTTCATCCCCAGCTCCTTGATCTTGCGGGTCAGGGTATTGCGCCCCCAGCCCAACAGGACCGCGGCATCGCGGCGGCGGCCGGCGGTGTGCTTGAGGGCGGTCTCGATCATGATCCGCTCGAAACTCGGTACCGCGCTGTCCAGCAGGTTCGATTGCCCGCGGGCCAGGGCCTGGTCGGCCCATTGGCGCAGGGCCTGTTCCCAGTTGGTGACCGGCGCTGAATCCTGGGGCAGGCTCAGCAACTCCGGTGGCAGGTCGCTGATATGCACCTCGCGACCCGAGGCCATGACGGTGATCCAGCGGCAGGTGTTCTCCAGCTGGCGCACGTTGCCCGGCCACGGCAGGTTCTTCAGGTATTCCTCGGTTTCGTTTTTCAGCAACTTGGGTTCCACCGCCAGCTCCTGGGCGGCGCGGCTGAGGAAGTGCCTGGCCAGGGTCGGGATGTCTTCGCGACGGTCCGACAGGCGCGGGATATGGATGCGGATCACGTTGAGGCGGTGGAACAGGTCCTCACGGAACTTGCCGGCGTGCACCAGGGTTTCCAGGTTCTGGTGGGTCGCGGCGATGATGCGTACATCGACCTTGACCGGGGTATGGCCACCGACCCGATAGAACTCGCCATCGGCCAGGACCCGCAGCAGGCGGGTCTGGGTGTCGGCTGGCATGTCGCCGATCTCGTCGAGGAACAGAGTGCCGCCGTCGGCCTGCTCGAAGCGCCCGCGCCGCAGGTTGGCCGCGCCGGTGAACGCGCCCTTTTCATGGCCGAACAGCTCGGATTCCATCAGGTCCTTGGGGATCGCCGCCATGTTCAGGGCGATGAACGGCGAAGCCGCCCGCGGGCTGTGGCGATGCAGGGCATGGGCTACCAGCTCCTTGCCGGTGCCGGACTCGCCGTTGATCAGCACTGTGATGTTGGAGTGGCTCAGGCGCCCGATGGCGCGGAACACCTCCTGCATCGCCGGCGCTTCGCCGATGATCTCCGGGGTGCGAGCCAGGGTCGGGGCCACTTCCAGGCCTTGCTGTTCCTGGGCGTGCTGATTGGCGCGCTTGACCAGCGACACCGCTTCATCGACATCGAACGGCTTGGGCAGGTATTCGAAGGCACCGCCCTGGTAGGAGGCGACAGCGCTATCCAGGTCCGAATGCGCGGTCATGATGATCACTGGCAGGCGCGGGTGCTGCTCGCGAATCCGTGCCAGCAGGTCCAGGCCACTGGCGCCGGGCATGCGAATGTCGGAAATGATCACGTCCGGGGCCTGGCGGGCCAGGCGGCTCATCACCCCGTCGGCGCTGTCGAAGCTCTGGGTGGTCATCCCTTCCTGCTGCAAGGCTTTTTCCAGGACCCAACGGATAGAACGGTCGTCATCGACGATCCACACGGTTTCACTACGGCTCATGTCGATGGGGCTCCTTGTTCCAGTGGCAGAAAGATCGAGAACGTGGTGTGGCCGGGATGGCTGTCACATTCGATCAGACCCTGGTGCTGGCTGATGATGTTCTGGGTGATGGCCAGGCCCAGCCCGGTACCGTCCGGGCGGCCGCTGACCATGGGGAAGAAGAGGGTGTCCTGCAGTTCCGCGGGGATGCCCGGGCCGTTGTCGATGATCTCGATCTTGCTCACCAGGCGATGGCGCACGTGGCCGATGGTGAACTGGCGCATGGTGCGGCTGCGCAGGGTGATGCGCCCCAGGCGCATTTCATTCTGGCTGCTGATGGCCTGCATGGCGTTGCGCACGATGTTGAGCACCGCCTGGATCATCTGTTCGCGGTCGATCAGCACGTCGGGAATGCTCGGGTCGTAATCGCGCACCAGGGTGATACAGCCCTGGCTTTCGGCTTCCACCAGGCTGCTGACCCGCTCCAGCACTTCATGGATGTTGGTCAGGGCCAGGGATGGCAGCTTGTTCGAGCCGAGCATGCGGTCCACCAGGTTCCTCAGGCGGTCGGCTTCTTCGATGATGACGTTGGTGTAGTCCTTGAGGCTTTCCTCGGGCAGCTCCCGGGCCAGCAACTGTGCGGCGCCGCGAATGCCCCCCAAGGGGTTCTTGATTTCATGGGCCAGGCCGCGCACCAGCATCTTGCTGGTTTCCTGCTTGGACAACTGGGCCTCTTCCTTGGTGATCCGCAGCAGCCGGTCCCGGGGGTGGACTTCCAGCAGCAGCAAGGTGTCGCCGTTGCTGAGGATCGGCGTCACCGCGTAGTCGACGGTCAGGGTCTGGCCGGTCAGTGCGGTGAGCATGGCTTCGCGCTTGGTGAAGGGGTGCGCCTGCTCCACCGCCTGGCGCAGGGAGCTCAGGGCCTCGGCGGATTCGGTGAACAGCTCGCTGATGAATTGCCCATGGCTGCGCTGGCCGCTGATGGCCAGGAGCATTTCCGCCGCCGGGTTCATGTACTCAAGGCGCAGGTCGGCATTGAGCAGGATGGTGGCGGTGGTCAGGTTGTCCAGAAGCAGGCGGTGCAGTGGGTCGCTGATGGTCATGGGTAGATGGTGACCTCTTTTGAAGCAAGACAATCCGGGGCCGGTCCCGAAGTGCGCGCGCGGCTAAGGCGCTGTGGTGGAGAAAATGCAAAAACCAAACCAAGGCTCCGAAAAGAAGCGCGCATGCCCTGAAACAGGCGTTTGAAGCCTGGTTCTGTGGCGTTTTGCCAGCTCTGGCGGGTATTTTCGAACCAAAATGGGCTGGTATTGGCACCTGAGTGCAAGGCATTGCACCAATATAGTGCATGAATCTGAGCGGCGCTCGATGGGCGCGCCTTGATAGAAGAATCAACGCCCGTTTTTCAGCGGCGCGGGGCAAAGGGCGGGTTTAGAGTGCTCGAACCCGATGCTTCAAGGTTTAGGATGCGGCCATGGAAAATGCCCCTCTGCTGTTCCAGCTTCCCGATGACGACACCCTGTATCAGGCGCTGCTGGCACGGGACCCGGCCTATGAAGGCTTTGCCTTTGTCGGGGTGAAGAGCACCGGCGTGTTCTGCCGCCTGACCTGCGCTGCACGCAAGCCCAAGCGCGAGAACACGGTGTTCTTCGGCTCCATCAAGGGTTGTGTCGAAGCAGGGTTCCGCGCCTGCCTGCGCTGTCGTCCGCTGGAGCGGGCCGGGGTCCAGGAGCCCTGGGTGCAGACCTTGCTCGAGCAGTTGGGCCGCGACCCGGAACGCCGTTGGTACGAGGACGACCTGGTCGCCCAGGGGCTGGACCCATCCACCGTGCGCCGTGCGTTCAAGCGCTATTTCGGCGTCACCTTCCTGGAAATGGCGCGCCTGCGTCGCATGGGCCAGGGCATGCAGCAACTGGCCTCGGGAGAGCCGGTGATCGAGGCGCAGATCAGCGCCGGCTTCGACTCCGACAGCGGCTTTCGCCACGCCTTCAGCCGCCTGGCGGGCCAGCCGCCGTCCAACTTGCGGGGGCGGGAACTGCTCAAGGTCGATTGGTTGCAGACCCCGATCGGCGTGATGCTGGCGGTGGCCGACGCCCAGGTCCTGCATCTGCTGGAATTCTTCGACCGCCCGGCACTGGCCAATGAGTTGCAGAACCTGCAGAAGAGCAGCGGTTCGAGCATAGGTTTCGGGCGTTTTGCCCCCATCGACCAGATCGAGGCCGAACTGCAGCGTTACTTCGCCGGCGAGGCGGTGCACTTCGCCACACCGCTGGCGATGAGCGCCTCGCCCTTTACCCGTACCGTCTGGCAGGCGTTGCGGGCCATTCCCCTGGGTACCACCTGCAGCTACGCCGAGGTGGCGCGGCAGGTTGGCTCGCCCTCAGCGGTGCGCGCGGTGGCCCGGGCCAATGCCGCCAACCAGATTTCCATTGTCATTGCCTGCCACCGGGTGATTGGCGCCGATGGCTCCCTGACCGGCTATGGCGGTGGTCTGTGGCGCAAGCGCTGGCTGCTGGAACATGAGCGGCGCCTGCACCACTTGCAGGGTGCATCAGCGAGCGGGCTGTAGCTCGCTGCCGGGCACCGGGTCGGGCCGGGAAACCTTATCCACAGGTGGCTGGGCGCCAGTCTGGCGCGCCAGTTCGTCGGCATCCGCCTGTTCCGCCGTGGACAGTTCGGCGGCGTTATAGCCGATGCGCTTGAGCAGGGCCAGCATGCATGCCAGCGAGACCAGGGCGTAGCAGGCCGAGGCGATGGCCACGCCGATGATGCTGCCGGTGCCATTGAGGATGCTCTGGGCCAGCACCGGCGTGGCGCCGCCCACCAGCAGTGAACACAGCTGATAGGAGATCGACAGTCCGCTGTAGCGCACCCGGGTCGGAAACGCCCGCGCCAGGATGCCGCCCACCGCGCCATAGAACATCGAGTGCGGCACCGTGGCCAGGCACATGCCCAGCACCGCGATCCAGTAGTGACCGGTCTCCACGGCGAAGAACATCGCCGGCATCAGCAGCAGCTCGGGCACCACCATCAGCACCATGGCCTTGCGCATGTCCATGCGTGAAACCAGCACCGCACCCAGGGGCTGGGTGATGAACTGCACCACCAGGGCGATGACGATCACGCTGAGGAAGCTGCCCTGGCTGTAGCCCAGCTCCTTGGTGGCCCAGGACAGGGCGAAGGTGCTCTTGAAATAGGTGACGTGGATGATCGGCAGCACCCCGGCCCCCAGCAGTACCAGGCGCCAGTGGTCGCGCAGGACTTCGAGAATCGGCAGCTTGACGGTCTTTTTCTGCTCCATCAGGCGCTTCATGTCATCGGATTCTTCCAGCTTGAGGCGGATGACCATGCCGATGATCACCAGCACCGCCGACAGCAGGAACGGAATGCGCCAGCCCCAGAGCAGAAAGTCCGGAGTCGGCAGGGCGCTGAGGCCGAAGAACACCAGGGTTGCCAGCAGGTTGCCGGCCGGCGAACCCTGCTGGGCGAAGGCGGCATAGAGAATGCCCTTGCCCTTGGGCGCGCTTTCGCTGGCGATGAGGATCGCCCCGCCCCATTCGCCGCCCACCGCGATGCCCTGGATGATGCGCAGGGTCACCAGGGCAATGGGGGCCCAGACGCCGATCTGCAGGTAGCTGGGCAGCAGGCCGATGCAGGTGGTGGCCAGGCCCATCATGATCAGGGTGATCACCAGGGTGGTCTTGCGGCCGATCTTGTCGCCCATGTGGCCGAAGATGATGCCGCCGACGGGGCGGGCGATGAACCCGGCCCACAGGGTGAGGAAGGACAGCAGGGTGGCCGTGCCGGGGGGCAGGTCGGCGGGAAAGAACACCTTGCCGAACACCAGGGCGGCGGCGATGCCGTAGGCGTAGAAGTCATACCACTCGATGGTGGTGCCGATGAATGAGGCGATACCCGCCTTGCGGGCTTTCTTGTGGGCAGCGGCATCCTGGGCAGCGTTCATGTTCAATTCCTGCGTTTTTATTGTTATATGCGCCCCTGATCGGGCGCATGGACCTCTGGCAAGGTCCGACCGCTGGGAGCCTATACAGGCAGGAATCGAAAAATATAATGATTAAATCTTATGGTTTGATACGTGATTGCGTATCGCGCCCCAACGCTCAGCGCCCTCCGGCGGCCGGTTTGATCAGGGACTTGAGCAGCCCGAGAAAGCTTTCGGCCGCCGCCGAAGGCTTGTCCTCCAGGCGGATCGCCTGGATCTGCGAAGGCGCGCCGGAGCCTTCGAGCTCGCCGTAATGCACGCCCGGCTGGCCGAGCATGGCCAGGGTCTGGGGCACCAGCGCCACGCCCATCTCGTGGGCCACCATTGCCACCACCGTTTGCCATAGCCGCGTCTCGTGGCGAATGCGCGGGCTGAACCCGGCCGCCACGCAGCGGGAAATGATCAGGTCGTGGTAGTGCGGCGAGACCGCCCGCGGAAACAGGATGAAATCGTCATTGGCCAGTTGCGCCAGGTCGATCCGCGCCTGGGTGGCCAGCGAGTGGCTCTGGGGCAGGCAGCAGAGGAACGGCTCGGCCAGCAGCGGTTCGCTGTGGATGCCGGCGGCGAAGGTGCTGCCATGGACGAAGCCGATGTCGATCTGGCCGCGTTGCAGGGCCTGGGTCTGGTCGGCACTGTTCATTTCCATCAGCACCACTTCGGTTTCCGGGTATTGCTGTTCGAAGGCCTTGACCGCCTCGGGCAGCCCGCGGTGCAGGATCGAGTTGACGAAACCCAGGCTCAGGCGCCCGGCAAAGCCTTCTGCCGAGCGCTGGGTCAGGTGCCGCGCCTGGTCGGCACGCAGCAGCAGGTAGCGGGCCTCGTCCAGCAGAACCTGTCCGGCGTTGGTCAGGCTCACCGACTTGTTGTTGCGATTGAGCAGTTGGACTTCCAGTTGCCCCTCAAGCTTCTTGATGTCGAAACTCAGGGCCGGCTGGGAAATGCACAGACGGTTCGCGGCCCGCCCGAAATGCAGTTCTTCGGCTACCGCGACGAAGTAGCGCAACTGTTTGAGGTCCATGGCGACTCCGGTTCTACGATATGGATTTCTTATCGTAGTTGATTGATTTTGTATTAGATACTTATCGATGGCGGCTCTAGTCTCGGCCTACAAAAAACAGGAGACGCGCCATGACCGCCGAGCCCCGCCCCATTGAAGACAGCCTCAACATCCCCGACAGCCGCGGCATCAACCTGTTCGAGTGCGACGCCGGCCTGGCCGCGCTGCTCCAGGTCTACCTGCCCTCGGCGGTCTACCAGCAGTGGTTGCCCACCTTGCAGCACCTGGGCGCCCGGGCCGGTGGCGAGCTGGATGTGCTGGCCCTGAGCGCCGACAAGAATCCCCCGGTGCTGCAACCGCGTACCCGCCGCGGCGAGAACCTGCAAAGCATCGCCAAGCATCCGGACTACGTCACCCTGGAACGGGTGGCCTTTGCCGAACTGGGGCTGGCTGCCATGAGCCACCAGCCCGGAGGCCCGCCGCCGCTGATCAAGTACGCCCTGACCTACCTGTTCGTCCAGGCCGAGTTCGGCCTGTGCTGCCCGGTGAGCATGACCGACTCCCTGACCCGCACCCTGTGCAAGTTCGGTACGCCGGAACTGGTGGCGCGCTACCTGCCGCAGTTGCAGTCCCAGGATTTCGAGACGCTGTTCCAGGGGGCGATGTTCATGACCGAACAGGCCGCCGGTTCCGACGTTTCACGCACCGAAACCCGGGCCCGGCTGGAAGATGGCCAATGGCGCCTGTTCGGTGAGAAGTGGTTCTGCTCCAACCCGGATGCCGACCTGGCCATGGTCCTGGCGCGCCCGGAAGACGCACCACCGGGCATGGCCGGGGTGACCCTGTTCCTGTTGCCCAAGGTGCTGCCCGACGGCTCGCGCAACCACTATCGGATCCAGCGCCTGAAGGACAAGCTGGGCAGCCGCTCGATGGCCAGTGGCGAGATCACCCTGGAAGGCGCCACGGCCTACCTGATCGGTGAGGTCGGCCGCGGTTTTCAGCAGATGGCCGACATGATCAACATGTCGCGCCTGTCCAATGGCGTGCGCGCGGCGGGGCTGATGCGCCGGGGACTGAGCGAGGCGTTGTACATCGCCCGCCAGCGCCGGGCCTTCGGCAAGCACCTGATCGAAATGCCGCTGATGCAGCGCCAGTTGCTGAAGATGATGCTGCCCGCCGAACAGGCGCGCTCGATGTTCATGCAGATCGCCAGCTTGCTGCCCCGGGCCGATGGCGGCGATGAGACGGCGCGCAAGTGCGTGCGGATCCTTACGCCGCTGATCAAGTTCCGCGCCTGCCGTGATGCCCGCCGGGTGACCGGCGATGCCATGGAAGTGCGCGGCGGGGTTGGCTATATCGAGGAGTGGAGCGATGCCCGGCTGGTGCGCGATGCGCACCTGGGGTCGATCTGGGAGGGCACCAGCAACATCGTCGCCCTGGACATTGCCCGGGCGGTGACTCGGGAGCAGGCGCTGGAGCCGTTGCAGGGCTATCTGGCCGGGCTGCTGGCCGAGGCCGATTTGCCACCGGCGAGCCGCCGGCTGTTCGATTCGGCCCTGTTGCGCACCGTGACCGGCTTCCATGCCGTGGCGCAGCAGCGCCGGGACGAGCAGGTGCGGCAGGTGGGCAGCGTTCTCTATCACCTGGCCAGCGCCATCTTCATGGCCTGGGAGGCCGCGCGCCAGGGTGCGGACCATCGGCGCCTGGCCCTGGCTCACCTGGTGCTGGTGCACAAGGTGTTGCCGCGCGATCCGTTGGGCCTTGGGCCGGTGATCGATGCCGAGCTGCTGGTGCGCCTGGCCAATGAAAGCCCGCTGTCCCAGGCCCAGGCCATGCAATTGCTGCCGGCCTGAATGGCCGTCCTTGTCCGATCTGCCGGAGTACATCCATGACGTTTGCCCAAGGCGCCCTGGCGGGCGTGAAAATCATCGATCTCAGCCGTGTGCTGGGCGGCCCCTACTGCTCCCAGGCCCTGGCCGACCACGGCGCCGACGTGATCAAGCTGGAACCTTTGAGCGGTGATGAGACCCGGGGCTGGGGGCCGCCTTTCGAAGGTGATGACGCGGCGTATTTTCGCGGCATCAACCGTAACAAGCAGGGGATCGCCGTCGACCTGTCGCGCCCCGAAGGCTTGGAACTGCTGATGCAGTTGCTGGAAGGCGCCGACGTGCTGATCGAGAACTTCAAGCCGGGCACCCTGCAGCGTTGGGGCATCGGTTACCAGGAGGTGCTGAGCCAGCGTTTTCCGGCGTTGATCCACTGCGGGATTTCCGGCTTTGGCGCCGATGGCCCGCTGGGCGGGCTACCGGGTTACGACGCGGTGATCCAGGCCATGGCCGGGCTGATGAGCGTCAACGGCGAAGGCGACGGCGGGCCGTTGCGCATCGGCCTGCCGATTGTCGATATGGTCACCGGCCTGAATGCCCTGGCGGGGATTCTCCTGGCCCTCAACGAGCGCCAGCGCAGCGGCCTCGGGCAGTCACTGGACATCTCCCTGTACGACTGCGGCGTGTCCCTGCTGCACCCGCACCTGCCGAACTACTTCGCCGCCGGCCAGACGCCCAAACGCACGGGCAACGCCCATCCCAACATTGCTCCCTACGACAGCTACCGCACCGCTGGCGAGCCGATTTTCCTGGCGGTGGGCAACGACCGCCAGTTCGCCCGGCTGTGCCAGGAACTGGGGGCCGGCGCGTTGCTGGAGGACCCGCGCTTTACCGACAACGGCCAGCGCTCGGTCAATCGCGAGGCCTTGAAGCAGCAACTGGAGCATTACCTGTCGGCACACGACGGCGCGTTGCTGGCCCCGCGGCTGATCGGCCTGGGGGTGCCTTGTGGTTCGATCGCCACCGTCGACCAGGTGGTGGCTCATCCCCACACCCGGCATCGCGGGCTGCTGGTGGAACTCGATGGCTACCGGGGCATAGGTTCGCCGGTGAAGTTGTCGCGCACGCCGGCCAGCTACCGTACGGCGCCGCCGAGCCTGGGGCAGGACACCCGGGCGGTATTGCAGGGGCTGGGCCTGGATGAATCGACCATCGCCGCACTGCTGGCCAGCGGCGTGGTGCACGGTTGAGGCTCAGGGGCGGCGGGCCCGCAGCAGAGTGAAGCTGATGGCCGGGGTCTGTTGCAGGACCTTGTCGCCAGCCAGCACCTGCACCGCCAACCGGTGCTGGCCACGGTCGATATTCACCAGTTGCAGCTCGGGCCCCTGGCCGGCCTGGCCATAGGGCTGGCCATCCAGCAGCAGGCGCAGACGGTGGCCGGGCCGCAGGCTGGGCTGCAACTCCACCTGCACGCTGAAACTGCCGTTGTTGGCGCGCAAGGCACCGTGCTCCGGTACGCCGCTCAGTTGCAGCCGTTCGTAGGCCAGAAGGGTGCTGGCAGGTTGTGCTGCCGGCGTATGTGGCGCCGGGGTGGCCGGGCTGGGGAGGCGATTCGGCGCGGGCGTTTCAATCTGCCGGTACGAGGTTCCCGGCGGCTGGTCGCTATAGGCGCGATTACCGGCCGAGTCGGTGTACTGGTAGATCTGCGCGCCGGCTGGCAATGCGCTGATCCACAGCAGGCAAGCAATGACGAGGTGCATCTCGCTGATCCTGGCGGGTGCCTGAAAGGCTCCAGCATAGGGTGCTGCTGCGCGTGGCACAGGCGTGGTTAACCTTTGAACACACATAACTCTGCCGTGGCACGAACCATCGCCAGTCGTCGCAGTGGGTCGCTGCTGCTGGCCTGATTGGCCCGGGCCAGCCATTGCGGGCATTGGCGGTCGGTGCGCTGCGGGCTGAAGTCGGCCAGTTGCTGCAGCAGGCGTTTTTGTAACTGATCAAGTTGGGGGCGGATCTGCCCGGCCAGGTCCTGGCGCGGAGTGTCCGGTGCCCGGCCTTGCAAGTGCCAGGTCGAGAGTCGGGCGTATTGCACCAGCTTGTTGGCTTCGATCTGGGCGGCGAAGAACTGCCCAACCGTTTCTTCGCTCAAGTGATAGGTTGCGGCCTGGGCGGTTGCCCCGGCGATCACCTGTTGTTCCCGCGGGCGGTCTTCCACGGCCTTGTGGCTGTCCCATTTGCTCAGGGCCACCTGATCGGCAATCGCCAGGCGTTCGCCGATGCTCTGCAGCAGCGGGGCGAGGGCGGGCGGGGCGTCACTGGCGCAGGCGGCGGTGGCGAACAGGCTGCAAGTCAGGGCGAGGCACAGGTTGAGGCGCGAAGTCATGGGCGGGCTCGGCTGCTGATGGGGAGACGGTGCCCATGATGCACGCAACCACCCCGGGCAGGGCAAATGCGCGGGCATAAAAAAAGGCCTCCCGAAGGAGGCCCCTTGATCACGCGGCTTGCGCCGGCGTTACCGGATCAGCAGCTGTAGTACAGCTCGTATTCCAGTGGGTGTACGAAGGTACGTACCTTGATTTCTTCTTCGCTTTTCAGGGCGATGTAGGCGTCGATGAAGTCGTCGCTGAAAACGCCGCCTTTGGTCAGGAACGCACGACCTTTGTCCAGCTCTTCCAGGGCTTCCTTCAGGCTGCCGCAAACTTGTGGGATCTCTTTGGCCTCTTCAGGCGGCAGGTCGTACAGGTTTTTGTCAGCAGCGTCGCCAGGGTGGATCTTGTTCTGGATGCCGTCCAGGCCGGCCATCAGCAGGGCAGCGAAGGCCAGGTACGGGTTGGCAGCCGGGTCCGGGAAACGGGCTTCGATACGGCGGGCCTTAGGGCTCGACACGTAAGGAATACGGATCGAAGCGGAGCGGTTGCGCGCCGAGTAGGCCAGCATGACCGGGGCTTCGAAGCCTGGCACCAGACGCTTGTAGGAGTTGGTCGCCGGGTTGGTGAAGCCGTTCAGGGCCTTACCGTGCTTGATGATGCCGCCGATGAAGTACAGGGCGGTATCGGACAGGCCGGCATAGCCTTCACCTGCGAAGGTGTTCTTGCCGTCTTTCCAGATCGACATGTGGACGTGCATGCCCGAGCCGTTGTCGCCGTACAGAGGCTTGGGCATGAAGGTGGCAGTGCGGCCGTAGGCGTCAGCCACGTTGTGCACCACGTACTTCAGGGTCTGGGTTTCGTCGGCCTTCTTCACCAGGGTGTTGAACTTGACGCCGATTTCGTTCTGGCCGGCAGTCGCCACTTCGTGGTGGTGAACTTCGACGGTCAGGCCCATTTCTTCCAGTGCGTTGCACATGGAGGTACGGATTTCGTGGTCGTGGTCGAACGGTGGAACCGGGAAGTAGCCGCCCTTGACGCCTGGACGGTGGCCCTTGTTACCGCCTTCGATGTCCTGGTCGGACATCCACGAACCTTGTTCGGAGTAGATCTTGAACATGGAGCCGGAGATGTCGGACTTGAATTTCACCTGGTCGAAGATGAAGAACTCTGGCTCTGGGCCGGCGAATACGGTGTCGCCGATACCGGTGGCTTTCAGGTGCTCTTCGGCGCGCTTGGCGATGGCACGTGGGTCACGATCGTAACCCTGCATGCTCGAAGGTTCGATGATGTCGCACACCAGGATCAGGGTCGGTTCTTCGGTGAACGGGTCCAGTACGGCGGTTTCGTCGTCCGGCATCAGGATCATGTCGGAGGCTTCGATGCCTTTCCAGCCAGCGATGGAGGAGCCGTCGAACATCTTGCCAGCTTCGAAGAAGTCTTCATCCAGCGCATCACGAGCCGGCATGGTCACGTGATGTTGAGTGCCCTTGGTGTCAGTGAAGCGCAGATCAATCCATTTGACGTCATGATCTTTGATGAGTTGAACCGACTTCGACATAGTGTCCTCCGGGTGGCTTCGGGCTTGGTGTTGGAGTGCCCTTAGAATGTGGGTGATGCCGGCGCGAATACTCTGCCATGGCAACCTGCCTCACAAGGGAGCAAATTGCATGCCAGTGCCCCGAGATGGGTTTTCTGCCCCAAAATCACGCTTTCTGCGACGTATTGGGTTGAATGCCGGCATTCGGCGCACTGCAATGTAGCGTCTTTGCCAATAAATGACCCGTTTTGGTGCATCGAAAACCTTCTGCACATAAACTGGTTAAACCTTGAGCAATTTCCGCTATAATCCGCGCCCCCCTTTTTCGGCTGGCCCAGCGCGCGCTGTTTTCATGAAACTAATCGTTAAAGTTTTCCCGGAAATCACCATCAAGAGCCGCCCGGTTCGGACGCGTTTCATCCGTCAGTTGGCGAAGAACATCCGTGCCGTGCTCCGCGACCTGGACCCGGCCGTGGTGGTCAATGGTGTGTGGGACAACCTCGAGCTGGAAACCGCCGTCAGCGAGCCCAAGGCCCTGAAGGACATGACCGAGCGCCTGAGCTGCATGCCCGGCATCGCGCATTTCCTGCAGGTCGACGAGTACCCTCTGGGCGACTTCGACGACATCGTCGCCAAGTGCAAGCAGCACTTTGGCGAAGCCCTCCCGGGGAAGGTTTTTGCCGTGCGCTGCAAGCGTGCCGGCAAGCATGAATTCAGCTCCATGGACGTGGAAAAATACGTCGGCAGCCAACTGCGTCGGCAGTGCGGTGCCGCCGGAATTTCCCTGAAAGAGCCTGAAATCGAAGTGCGGATGGAAATTCGCGACCAACGGTTGTTCGTGATCCACAGCCAGCACAACGGCATCGGCGGCTACCCGCTGGGCGCCCTGGAACAGACCCTGGTCCTGATGTCCGGCGGTTTCGATTCCACGGTGGCGGCGTACCAGATCATGCGCCGCGGCCTGATGGGGCATTTCTGCTTCTTCAACCTGGGCGGGCGTGCCCATGAACTGGGCGTGATGGAAGTCGCGCACTATATATGGAAGAAGTACGGCAGCTCCCAGCGCGTGCTGTTCGTCAGCGTGCCGTTCGAGGAAGTGCTCGGGGAAATCCTCGGCAAAGTCGACAACAGTCATATGGGCGTCATTTTGAAGCGTATGATGTTGCGTGCCGCGTCGAGCATCGCCGACCGCCTGCACATCGATGCGCTGGTGACCGGCGAGGCGATTTCCCAGGTGTCCAGCCAGACCCTGCCGAACCTGTCGGTGATCGACTGCGTGACCGAGAAACTGGTACTGCGCCCCCTGATTGCCAGCCACAAGCAGGACATCATCGACCTGGCCGTGGAGATCGGCACCGCCGACTTCGCCAAGCACATGCCGGAGTACTGCGGGGTCATCTCGGTGAACCCCAAGACCCATGCCAAGCGCCATCGCGTCGAGCATGAAGAGAAAGAATTCGATATGGCGGTGCTCGAGCGTGCGATCGAGCGGGCCAAACTGGTGCCGATCGATCGGGTGATCGACGAGTTGGGCCAGGATGTACAGATTGAAGAAGTCAGTGAGGCGCTGGCCGGTCAGATCGTCATCGACATCCGTCATCCGGATGCCGAGGAAGACCAGCCGCTGGAGCTCGCAGGCATCGAAGTAAAAGCGCTGCCGTTCTATGCATTGAACGCCCGCTTCAAGGAACTGGACCCTACGCGCCAGTACCTGCTGTATTGCGACAAAGGCGTCATGAGTCGCCTGCATGCTCACCATCTGCTCAGTGAGGGACATGCCAATGTGCGCGTTTATAGACCGAGCTAAGTGCCCGGGGATGTTCGCCTGTGGCTTGCGTCACCGGCCCCCCGACGCCGCCGTCCAGCTGTAACGGCCAGGCCTGAATCTATTGTTAATCGCTGCCAGCATTTGTCAGCACACCGAATCCTCTGATCGAGATACACAAGTGATCGAAAATCTACGCAACATCGCCATCATTGCCCACGTTGACCATGGTAAGACCACCCTGGTAGACAAACTCCTGCGTCAATCCGGCACCCTG
>Ga0105243_10001323_pt1 | contig 22095 bp, 22 predicted proteins | sample KBSM34metaG_FD_81525 | JGI IMG/M metagenome (GOLD analysis project Ga0105243, IMG submission 81525) | Miscanthus rhizosphere microbial communities from Kellogg Biological Station, Michigan, USA - KBS M3-4 metaG | ecosystem: Host-associated > Plants > Roots > Rhizosphere > Soil | place... | reverse complement strand
TTCTGACTGTATCCAAGAGTGGATTGTTGAGTTATGAGTCTCACTTGGACACAGTCAGAACCACCTCGCGGTAGCGGGTGGGTGCCGCGCAGCGCTCAAAAATCATCAAGACGGGTTTCGAGATGGAGAAACAGACACTAACTTTCACTGCGTTGCCGAACGGATTTGCCCCGGACGGTAGTCCGCGTGTTTCTGTTTTCATCTCCCAACGCCTGTGGTCTGACACGCCTGGCGCGGGAAACACCACACTCGACAAGTATCCCGATCAACTGAATTGGCCGGCACGCCTGGCGGCACTAACCTGGGAAGCAAGCATCAACGGTGGACCAGGCATCGCGCTTACCGAACCCCTCAGCGAATTGGATCCCGCACTCTGGTCTGCGCTGTTCCACGACACGACGCAGGTGAAACCCTTTATCTTCGAAGATCTGCGCGGCATCCCAATCGAATCGTTTCCAATATTCAAAATTCACGATACGATTCGCGGCGTTTATGGTCGCGCTTCGTCAGACCCTGCTTACGGCAAAGGCGAGAACAGACCTGACCTCGGCGTGCTGGCCAATGACACTGATCTAATCGCGATCGCAAGGCCAACGCTGCCGGATCCCGAACCGCCGTGGAATCCAGTCGAGACTGCCGCCACGCCTTTCCCCGATGCGCCACCGGTGAAAGAAAAACCCGAACCTGGACCAGATCTTCCGCCGCCTGAACCCGTAGAAAAAGGCTGCGGTTGTGGCTGCCTGGCGTGGCCTCTTGAAATTCTGAGAAGAATTCTGGGCTTGCCAAAGAAAGACGCGAAAGGAGGAGCGGCGCCCGTTTACGATGTGCCGCCATCAACACCCGCTGCGACACCTTCGTTCAAAACTGATGTGACGCCACCTCCACCGCCGACACCACCTCCACCTCCTAAATCTTTTGTGCCACCGCCGTTGAGTGCGGCACAGCTACAGACGCAGGCAGCGTTCGATTCACTCGATGCGTTCCTGAAACCATTCGCAGGCGCTGAACCGAAATTACCTACTGCTGCACAGCTCGCTGCAAGCTGGGACTTTCATCAGGCAGTCTCATCGTTAGGTGACTATCCGAGAATGATGCGACGCCTTGGACTCGTGATCGATCTGGTGATGCCGGCGGGAACGGTCATTCCTGCAAATGGCACAATCAATGTCACCGCGACCGGCGTCGTTTTTCAACCAGGCACGACACTCGTTTCGCCGCACACGCGCTTCGTTTCCGCGCCCAATTTGTTCACCGCCGCGCCGCGTCCACTTCAACCGGAGATCGCAAACGGATTCCTGCGCGTCGATGACACTTTGCGATTTCGTGTGATTCAGAACGACGTCCCCGGTGATGCGACCAAGCTGCGCAACGCGGCGACGATTGCATTCAGATTTGCACTACCCACCGATCGGCCGGGAAACGTTCCCGGCAATGATGGACTTCCGGCATTGCGAACCGTCGGCATCTCGCTCGTGAAAAACGAAGTCACAACCGAACTGTCGGATCAGTTTCTGCGGTCGTGTGCACTCAATCTTTTTGTCGCCGCGAAAGACCTGTCGGCAGTGCCTCCCCCAGTTGCTCCGAGCGGCGCACCGCCCGCGCCGAGCGATGAATTGTTTGCAGAAGATCTGGTGCGCGGATATCGCATCGACGTGTTCGACACGAAGACGGGCGTTTGGCGTTCGCTGTGCGAGCGACAAGGCACGTATCGTTTTCTCGAAGCCGCCGGTGGTCCACGGAACGAAACTGCTAACGACGAAGGCTTCGTGCAATTCGCGGCCACCGAACCGCGCGATCCCGCGGCGCCCAAATCGCTTCGTGCCGGTGAAACACTCTTCACGTGGAACGGCTGGAGCCTCGCTGCGCCACGTCCAGGCAAGGCGATCATGCCCGACGATACGCACGCCGATCCGGGAAATGCAGCAGTTACTCCTTTCAAGATCGAAACGACCTTCAAAGCGAGACCCGCGAGCCTGCCGCGCCTGCGTTTCGGGCGACAGTATCGACTACGCGCACGAGTTGCAGATCTTGCAGGCAACAGCGTAACGAATCCGGACGACGCTTCATACAACGACGATGTCACTCAAAAGACAGACGAGTTTACGGCGCTCAGATACGAACCACTCGCGCCGCCGATTCTGATGTTGCAAAGCGCGCCGGTTGAGGGCGAATCAGTTGAGCGGCTGGTCCTTCGTACCCCGACAATCGGCGGCCTTGGCGCAAGCACGGCGCGGCACGTCGCACCGCCGAAGACGTCACAGCTCATGGTTGAGTGGCACGGTGGCTTCGATAATGGCGTGGTCGATGGTTCCGCTACCGGCTACGCTCGTGCATCGCGCGAATCGAACAGCGTCAATGATGGCGCACAACAAACGAAGCCTGCGCTCGACGGCTTGCCCGGCACGATTCCAGCAGTCCCGATCGAGTCTGATCCATGGATCCAAACGGCGCCGCTCGTCACAGTAAATTACCTGCCGGATCCACAGGCGCGCGGTGTCGCTTTCGTTGGCCTCCCGGGCGATGTGTCGCCTGATGGCATCTTTGTCGTCACATTCGCGAATGCTTGGCCCGATCTCAAACCGTTCCGCATTGAGCTGGTGCCCATTGGTGTTGGCGCGATCTCGGGCCCGCCGAGTTTTGCCGGCGATACTGTGAGAGTTGAACTGGCACCGTCGCAGCGTGCCACCGTGCGCATCAACAGTCTGATGGATCCTGCCGATCTCGATAAGCGCGGAGTCTGGCAGTGGACAGATGAACTTGGTCCACCGAATCTGGCCCAGGTAAGAACTTCAGTCATCAAAGGCCGGCACTGGGCGCACCTTCCATGGCGTGACATCACACTCGTCTACGCTACGCAGAAGCCGGTGGAGCCGCCTGAGGTCAAAACTCTCAATCCTGCGAAGACGTTGGGACAGACCTTCGCCGTCATCAACGGTGATATCAAAGTGCACTCTGCGAGTACGGTGCGGGTTCAGTTGTTGGCAAATTGGACCGATCCCATTGACGATGCGGCGACCGATCCGGCAGTCGGATTACCGGTTGTGCCAACCTTCCAGACTCAGAATTCGCACGTGTGTGAGATCGAAGTTCCCGAGACTGTCAGTCCGGTTGCGATTATCGACAGTGGAACGAAAGCAAATCCGAAGCACGAGTTCAACGACACGAAGTATCACCGAGTGAAATACACGCCTGTCGGCACGACCCGATTCCGCGAATACTTCCCTCCCAGCACGAACACACCTGTGAATACGACTGAGGCCGGTCCGGATTTCGACGTAGACGTGCTTAACTCAGCGCGTCCTGATATGCCGAAGTATCTGTACGCGGTGCCGGTGTTTGAATGGGACACGCCGCCGGGCACGCCGGGCATCGTGAAGCGGCGGCGCACCGGCGGTGGCATTCGAATCTATTTCGAGCGGCCGTGGTTCTCATCGGGCGACGGTGAGTTGCTCGGAGTCGTGTTCCAGGAGGGAACGAACTTCCTGACATTCGACGTAGCGTTTCGAAGCCTCGTGACGATCTGGGGAGCCGATCCGATCTGGCATGCCGAGCCCGCGTCCGATCAGGCGCAGAAGATTAACTTCAAGAATGTGATCGACGACGAGAGCGGAACGCTGCTGCAGGAAGATCCGAGTGCGAATGTGACGGTGGTCGGTTACGCAGTGAATTTCGACGCTGAACGAAGGCTCTGGTTTGCAGACATCCGTATCGAAACCGGCAACGCGTACTGGCCGTTTGTGCGACCGGCGCTTGCGAGATTTCAACCGAAGTCGATCAACGGCGCTTTCATCTCGCAAATCGTCCGCGCAGATTTCATCCAGCTTCCACCAGACCGCGTCGCCGAAATCATGGTGGGCGGAGCGTCAGTCCATCTGAAAGTAACTGGGCCAACTTACTTTCGCTCGGAAGTCGTCGAGACGGTCCGGGATTTTTCTCTCTTTGGTTCGCCTACGAGCAACGGCTTGAGTGAAGTCGAAGCTGTGATTGAGGAGCGCGATGCCGCCGACGATCCGGGGAATGAATTGTCGTGGAAGCCAATCGACGCGACACGAGTGTTACTGATCCAGAATCCCGCGACACGAGGAGAATGGGAAGGCGATGTGCCATTCGCGACTCCGCTCGCTCCGGGATTGATGAGGCTCACGTTGAAAGAATTCGAGTGGTATCGGACCGACGACGCCATCTCTGACGCCCAGCGCACCCAACTCCGCGTCGCCCGCCGCCTGGTCTACGCCGACGTGTTCTCTCTCTGATCGCGTTTTAGACAGCAGAATCCATCCTTAATCCCGGAACGTACTGTAGGGGCGGCCCTCCGTGGCCGCCCGGCGCGGAACTCGATCTCGGTAACACGCCCGCGGCCCAGAACGGAATTCCACGCCGGGCGGCCACGGAGGGCCGCCCCTACAGTACGTTTCACATCGCCCGAGTAACAATCACTTAACCAAAGCACCCTCTGAAGTAAAAATAAAACTGGTCGGTTACGTTTCTGCCTGAGAGTACATCGTACCCTTCTATGACGATTGTGCCGATGATAAACATCAGAACATATGCGGTGATTCGGAGTGTGCGACGTTGCATCATGGACCTAGTCTATAATTCGCGCGCTACAACTTCAATGCAACTCAACAGCCGGATTTACTCTTTAACGCGTTCGCTGCATCAAGCAGCGGTTGACCCTGCGCTGGCGTCAGCGTGCCGTTGTTGATGAAGGCATTCACCTGATTGATAAAGCTACTCAACTGGTTACAAGCTGCGCCTGTGTGCCCGGCTTCGAGCTTGGCATTGATTTCCTGAATCTTATCAAGCAAACCGGCTCCCTGATTTTGCGTGAGCGCACCGCTTGCGATCAGCGCCTGCACCAGTTCGGTGAGCGTGGGGTCCGGCGGAGGCGGAGGATCGATCACTGTCGGTCCAAAAGCAATCCCGCGCGGGAAATTCCCAACAGACACTATGTTAACCAGGGTGTTGGTAGCGGTGTCGATCACATCCACAGTGTTATCGAGAGAGTTTGTGGTATAGACGAAGGCTCCATCCGGCGTGACGGCCACTCCAAGTGGATTTCGTTGCACGGGTACTGTGGCCACTTCAGTGTTAGTGGCCGTGTCGATCACCGACAGACTACTTGGACCAGTGGCGCCGCCAGTATTCACGACATAGGCAAAAGCTCCATTGGGACTGATGGCTACCGCAAATGCAGAAACTGACGGGGGCAGTGGCACGATGGCGACCACGCCGTTGGTTGCCGTATCAATCACTGCGAGTTTCGGACCAGTGGCGAAGCTCAAACAAGTCACATAAACGAACGCCCCATTCGGCGTGACGGCTGCGGCGATTGTGACATCCACGGGAATGGGTATGTTAGTAACCACGCTATTCGTTGCAGTATCGAAAACGGTGACGCCGTTAATAAAAGCGCCATGAGTCGCGTAACCCCGGTTGCCAGTCGATGCGGTAGCTAACCCTACTGGGAGGTTGATGGGTATGGTAGTAACCACCGTGTTGGTCGCCGTATCTATCACCGAGATTCCGGAGAAGCTGGCCGTGTAGGCGAAGGCGCCACTTGCGGAGATGGCAATTGCTGATGGAAAACTTGCCACTGGTATGGTGGCGACCACAGTGTTGTTGGCAGCCTTAATCACTGAGACGCTGTCGCCCTGTTGATTCAGCACGTAGGCGAAGCGGCCATTCGGAGTGACAGCCACTGCGATTGGACTTAGACCAACGGGTACGGTGGCAATTACCTGATTGGTCTGTGTGTTGATTATGGAGACGGTGTTGTCGTTGCTATTCGTCACATACGCCCTGGTTTGCGCGAGCGTCGCGCCCGCTCCGAAACATGCGAACAGCAATGCGAACATCAGCGTGTGAGTAAATTTCGTCATTGTTGACTCTCCTTAATTATGGTGTACCGAGACACTCAAAGCCGGGTCGGTCAGCTTTGGGCCGATTTAAATGGGGTGATCCGGTGGTTGTTCTACGTAATTACGGCCGCGCGATAAGACTGAGGTCTGGGCTATTAACGCTGCGCTTGATACGGCCGTTGACAGAGCGAATGCATTTTAGATTTGGATGGGTTTCTGAACAAGCATTTTTCAGGCGTGATCGACAATTACTCGAGCGTCTCTGAACCGGTCACAATTTGTGACCGGTTCAATTAGTTAAAGTAAACGCAAGCTGGCGAGCTTCACGTCAGCTCAATACATCCGCAGCGGGCCTGCGATGACGAAGCTTCTCGGCTTCCTGGAGAAATCTCTTCGCATCTCTGGCGGTGTTGACCGGCATGATACTCAGCACCGGATCTTCCGCATAAAACTTCTTAATCGCATCGACAATGGATTGCTGCAGCTCATTAAGCGGAGCACTGCCCAAATCGACCGTTCCCATGAGGGTTTCGTCGAGCGTCGACGATGGTCCTGGATAAAATTCCCAGTCAGGCCACGTACTGAGGTCACGTTGCGTAGCGCTGAACACTTCAGTAAAGGGCGGCGCGGTGTCCTGACGAGGCCCGAGTGATGGCAGGCCCCACTTCTGTTGCATTGTCTGCAGGAAAGAGCAGTGATGCATCGGCGTGTTGACGATTGTATTCGCGGCGATGTTAGCCGACACCATCACCATCGGTACGCGAACACCCAGTCGTTTGAAATCGAAGCCGTCCTCTCCTACTCCGTGGTTGAATTCGGCCTTGTTTGGTTGAGTAGCAGACGGCGTGCGACGTGATCGTAACAGCCGCCGTGTTCGTCGAAGGTGATGATAAGCAAAGTATTCTGCCAGTTGTTCCCGCTCGAAGACTGCGAATTGCGAATTGCCTGATAGACTTTCCAAACGATGCGGTCGCCGAGCAACACACTGCCTGGGCCGCCATCCGAATAGATCACTGAGTCGAACGAAGACGGATGCATATCGTCGTGCCACATGGCTTCTTCCAGGAAGTTGATGAAGTGTGGCTCGACGAATGAGTATTTCGGCAGCTTCCCCGCTTCGCAATCGCGGAAGAAATTCGTAAAGAGTGGATCACCGCCCTCAAAATACCGGAAGTAGTCTTCGCCAACCTTGTCCTTCAAATCACCCCAATGGACCAGCTTGCTAAAAGGTACGGCCAGATCCTCGTAAACGTACCAACTACCAACACCAAACTGTGCCTCAAGCAAGTCAAATAGAGTTTTTCCCCTTCGTGAATTTGGCCCACGTATCGAGGTCCCAGGGAGCGTCATCGTGAAGCGGTGGATTATCAACCCAGCCCCAGGACGTGGCCGCATGCCAGAACGCGCGATTGCACCATGTCTGGCTCGGCACCGCGCAGAACCAATGATCAAAAACTGCGAACTGCTTCGCCAGTGCGCTCAGCACCGGAATAGAGCTCGGCGCAAAGCACTTCATGATCACCTTGCTCTGATCGGCGGGAGATCCCGTCCAACATTTCAACTTCGAAAGAGTATTAAGGTAGTCTTTACGAAGCCTTGCATCGTCACAGTGTCTGACGGAGGAACGCCAAATAGTTGCGGAGTCACGTGTTCGAATATCTCGCCCGGATCGGGATAAGGTTCATGGAAGTCGGTGCCGATGAGACGGGAACGGGATTGCCATTCTCATCCGGGTTCGTCAGGTTTTTTCCCGAGACCCCCTCAAAGTTCTTCCCCGGCGGGACACCGTCCTGATAAAGATAGCCAAGTATGTTGTCAAAGGAACGATTCTCGAGCATTAGAACAACAACATGATCGAAAGTATCCAAAAGTGGCTGCTGGTCCATCGTCTCTCCTCTTGTCTTGTTTGATTCACTCTTTTGCAGATCACAATCTAGTTTCTAACGCCCGCGCGTGAACGCTGCTCTATCTGTCGCATTGCCGTGGGATCATAGATTCGCTCCTCACAATCCGGGCACTCATAGAACTCCACACCCGGAACAGAATAACGCTTTCCCTGGCGCACTCCGCTCACAGTTCTCCGAACTTTCTTCAGATTTTTGCTGTAGCAATTTGGGCAAACAGTCAGCTGGATTCTGGTCATACCCTCTATGTACTCTCAGGTTTGTTTAAGATCACAATTTGTGATCTTGAACGCCTCAGGATTCTGTCTTGCGAATACACCTATTTCTTAGCACTTCTGGGGCGGAATCCGATTGGCTTTCTCTTCACAGCCGGCGGTTTCATTAAGTGACGAATAGCATCAAAGACAATCTTGAACTTTTCGTCATAGTCTTCTTCCAGCTTGTCTAACCGCTCGATCAGTGTCTCATTCGAAACCAGCATCCGGCGCAACCTGACGAACGTGCGCATGATCTGGATGTTTACTTCAACAGCGCGCTGCGACTTTAGCACGCTTGAGATCATTAAGATCCCGTGCTCCGTAAACGCGTATGGCTGGTACTTGATATTCGTTCCTCGCGTATTGTTCAAGATCACAATTTGTGATCTTGAAGGTTTCAGGCGTTGCCACTCCTCAGTTTCGGCTTTGGTTAGCTGAAACATGAAGTCTTCTGGAAATCTGTCAAGATTTCGTTTAACGGGCTTGGTTAAGCGCTCTAGTAGCGACACCATAAAGTTTCGCTAAATCGTAATCGAGAATTTCTCGCTTTCTGCGAATCAGCAATATCGTGTCTTCAATTAACTCGGCTGGTAAGGCGATCGAAGTATTCGTCATGTGATTGGGCCACGCGGCCGGTGGTGGGAACCGGCCACTGAGCCATCGGTCAGGACAGATCGGAGTTATCCGCAAACAACTCACGCTCAATCATTTCGACTTGAGCGTCAACCATTTTGTAGGGATTCATCTCGGCGCACCGAATGAAGGCGCCATATTTCGCCGCGCTCGCGAGTGCTTTCGGGTGAGCGGAGTTTTCGATTGTCGCCATGAGCACGAACAGGGCGGCTGATTTGATGTCCGGCTCGTTGCCCACGCGACAGATGATCTCAGTCAACGCTGCGATCTTTTCGTCGTATGAATCACCGATGTTCGTTTCGAACGCCTCATCGATCTCAAGCGTATCGCTAATCGGCTCTCCTGCATCAGCACGTCGCACGAGTTCAGCCAACTTCGGATCGTTTATCTCCATGGCGTAACGGATAATTGCACGGCTCTGCGGATCGACCGACTTGTCGTTCAAGACTTCCTGCGCTCTTCGTTTGAGAGCATTCATGATGGTGTTGGTTGTTGATATTCGGTTTGCGTGAGGTGTTGCGCTACTATGATTAGTCATAGGCTTCTTCCTTTCGATAGAAGGTTGAGGTCTTAGGGTCGGCTTTGTGTTGCACCACAAGTCGGCCCGCTTCATTTGTAGGGAGTGCCGCGCACTATAACACGGTTTGCTTGCGCGAGAGCGGAGTTTCTACTTTAAGTTTGATTTGTCCTAAGTGACTGCAGCCTCATGGAATCGAATTCAGTAAAGAGACGATTCCCTGCGCTTCTGAATCATGGAAAAAAGTTTGGGATGAAGACCGCACCCTTCCTCTTACAAAAATCCGGCTTCTTATTTTGCTGTCAATGGCTTACACATGTTACTCATTCCAAATCCTGTCAGAAAAACGGTCTATTATTTCTGACCATTAGCAAGACCGCTATGAAGGGCTTTGCCTCAAAAGGCAGGCTCCGGGCTTGGATCCGATCAGTACCGTAACGCAGTAGCGTCTGGTGAATCTCAGCACATGCAAACTGCTCTCAATAGCCCACACCACGGCGAATTTCACTTCAATGTGCCGTTTCCGCAATTAATCGAACTAGATTCTCAAGTTCCTGGTCGGCATGAACGTCTACTCCAAACTTGCTCAGCAACGCTCGAATATGTTCACGACTCTCGTCATCTCCTGGCTTAAAGCTCGCAAGGACGTTTAGCTTATAATGGTCGGGAGCATCCTTAAGTTCGATAGCCTCCACCGCGAGAACACTGGCTCTATCTATATTTCGTTTAACTTCTGCTTCGAATGCTTCTGCTTTGATCAGATTCGGTCGTCCGTTTCGAAACATGTATGGGAAACGTATTTCTCGATCCATTATCGGCAAACGTACTCGCACATCTCGTTCAACTTTCTCTGCGACTCCGCGCTGGTGCAAGAGCTCCTCAAACTGCCAGCGAAGCTGCTTCCGCGCCTCAACCGCACGTTCCCCGCGGAGCCGTCCGCCGACCAATTCCTCAAACAACTCGCTCAAGGTGTTTTCGGCGTCTAAAACTCTCACCGCACGTGGTTCACTCAAGCGCAATTGATTAGCGCGCGTATCAATGAATGTCTGAAAATCTTCAATTGTTTCGATCCTTTCTGCTTCAATCGAGACTCGTTCTTCAAACGTTTCCTTGAACGCATTAATTCTTTGCAGATCGAGTTCACTGCTACGAAAAAACCTTCTCACGCGATCGTTTCCACGCGAGGTACGCGCCTTAAGGAATCTGAGTTCAGGGCAGAACAACACTACTCCGATATTCGCACCCTCTCCCCGCTCAAGGTCCGGGATGTAACGCAATATAGAGTAGTATCCCCTGGCAGTACTCATGTTCTCAGTCATGGGTGTATGCTCCTTAGTTCGACCAGAATCAAATATGAGGCTGATTCATATGGTTGTTAACAATATGTTCCAGATTATCTACTAAAAACCTCGCTCGCTCCAAGAGGAAGCGGTCGATCGCGTCCCTTGCTTCGTTCGAAAGCTGCCATTCGTCGGGAATTGAGGCTAGAATGTCCGCCCACATTTCGGGTCGCGCTGCTTGAAGGAACTCACCAGCCGTGACTATTTGTTCAGACTTAACATATCTCGAGAAAATGGGAAAGAATCCGTATAGAACTTCGTCGCGAATAAAGTCGATGTGAGCCAGCCTTGGAGTTAACTCCCGACCGCACGTCAGTATATCTCCATGGTCAATCGCCTTAAGAACGAACTTACCCAATGGCGCTTCCTCATTCGAAAGGAAGAGGTTATCCAGCCTCATGCGTGGTCGACCACCCTGACCCATACCAGGGCCGTATCGATCGCAATTTCGTACCCAAGTATCAAATACGATTAGCACAGAGATATCTTGTGGATTTACGATACTCGCCAACACTTTTTCGCCGCCGACAGGTCCGCCTTTCTCGTCCCGAATCACTAAGCATGGACCTAATTGCGCCAAAGTATCACCAACCGGGATCTCGTCTCCCTTTGTGAGCTCTAGCAGTGCGACATCAAAAGTCTGCAAGCCAATCCGTTGAGCGAGGTGAGTCCCAATCCAATCGCACACGAGAACATGAGGTCCTTGAGGATTATTAATTACCTTTAGATAAGCAGGTCCGGAGTCGGTGACTATTCGAGCGACAAGAGTGCTGGAACTGAAGGACTCAACATATCGAAGGAAGGACAACGGCGGCCATGGTTTGTAAGCCAAATGTCAGTCCTCCAAAGTACATTAGGTCCGAGGTAAAGTGGATGTGAGGCGTATCACATTGAAATCAGTTTGGCCAACGAATTCTACAATAATCCAAAGCTTCTTTTGTCGAAAGCAAGCGTGTTGAATTGCCTGCACGAATGTAAATATGTTCGCCTTTATCATCTTTCACGAAGAGAGGTCTGGGCGAAGGCTTTGCGGTGATCTTGGCTACATCTTTGCCTTCCAGCTCATGAATACTGATTGCAATCAGAGCAGAAGTGCCCTTGCCAAAGTTGTCAAGTAGTAGTGTTGTCAGAAAGTTTTTCGTAAGCATCGCGCTTGTCTGGTTTACCGAATAGTTTGTAGTCGTACTCAAGTCCTATCACGTTGCGATTGTCGTCAGCATTCGTTTTTGTCTAAGGATGATGAATATGTTTCTAAGATGATATCAAAAGCTAAGGTGGTTAGCAGTGGAGTAATGCTGTGGGTGCATTATGGACGGTACTCGTCCTGCGCCATTCTGCGACGTATTGTGCATTAGACCCTTTTGGATTGACAAGCAGTTCTATCTTGGCCTCCGCGTTAACTCGCGCCTCGAATTTCTACCCACAAACTGCTCCGTAAGCGGGCCGATACCCTTTCGCTTGAGCTTCACGTTGGGTCATAAATCGACCGCTCTTTGTGTTCCCATACCACCTCGTGCCGGGGCAATGGTAGACACCTGAGTTTGTGTTGACCCACACTCTTACACTTGCGCTTCCGGCGCTTTGAGTGGTGTCCGATCTTTGACCATTTGCGACGGCCTCGGACGATGAGCCGGAGGCAGTCAGGGTCAGTAGAGCAACAATCAGAATGAGGCTGGTTCGTAGTCGGTTCATACTGCTCCATAGGGTGGTTGGATTACGGGAACCAGAGAAGACACATACCAACCTTGATGATTTCCGTGGAGAATCATTACAGTTGACGCGTTGTTGTGAGGTTTGCGGCGATGGACCTACAGACGAATCAGCCCCGACATCACCAGCCCGATGAATAAGCAAAACACCCCAAAGACAATGAGCTGTAAGCGTACCGGCACACGCTCATCAACTTTCGCGTCTTTCTGGCCGAAGTACTTATGCATGAACGCGCGAACTTTATCCATCTTGTCCTGGGGTAGTAAGCCAGTGATGAGCGCTGCCGCTCCGGCGAGACACGCGATGTAACCGTATAGCTGGATTCTATCCATGCGCTGTTAACCTCAGTGACCAGTGTGGTCCTGGTCGCGAACTGATTCGATAGAGTGTTAGCACGATGAGTGCTCCGATCAAAGCGCCGACGGAGTCAGGAATTAAGTCCCGAGCTCGACAATGTCCCTGGCCTGTAACGCCCTCCAAAATTTCCACGAGTGCACCGATGACCACTTCGACAACTCAAGCTGCGCGGCAGTCAAAATGAAAACCGACGGCGAAAAAATTATACTCACATCGCAGGCTTCTCGACTTTGATGTCGACGTTGTATTCATAAGTGACGTGCGACTTCTGCTTGTAGGAGCTGACCGTCAGTTCAAAATCGAATTGGTGTGGCAATCCGTCGCCTGAACCGATCCAGGCTTTGCCCGTGCTTGTCCAATTCTGGCCGGACACACCAACCTCCATCGTGTAACTGTACGTGTGACACGGCACCCCATTGATTGTTTCCGTTCCGATGTAATGCGCATCCTTGACGGATGATGCCATCATTTCGCGCATTCGCTTTTCCCGCTTTAGAGACGCGAACTCGGATGGCGCACCTTCAGTCCACTTTCCGTTGTCGAATTTGCTGTACTGCTTATCTCCGATTGTGATTATTTCCGTGTTACCGAGTGGACCGTTCGCCCACTTCACGTGAAAACGATCTGCGGCGACAAACTCCGCTACCCGCGTGCCTCCCGACTTTTCAGGGCCAGGTCCAGGGCCAGTGCTTGACGAGACTTCGGTCAGTCGATATGGGAAAGCTTTGTTCAGCCGCTCAATCGTTTCGCGAAAGTCTTTTAGCGCATCGTTACTCGGCGTGAAAGCTGTGCCGTGCGAGGAACTATTTCCAGTTGCCGACGCGTTATTACCGGCAGGCGCTTCCGATCGATTGAAGTTACAAGCTGTGATAAACGCTAACGCGAGCAAGAGAGGAAGCCGTAACAGGTGACCACGACAAGCGCTGAATTTCATTTGTTCGCCCTCCTGCTCATCGAATATCACATCGCGAAGTCAGTCCAACAACGTTCCGACTCAACCCGTCAGTTTATATAAACCAACAACCCGTCCGCTCCATACTTCTTAAACTGGAACTCGTACGGCAAAGGGCGAAAGTAGAGCAGCGAGTTTTCAAAGTCCATCAGGCCCGCGAAGTCGTACATCTTACGGAGTTCTGCTGATACCTTGGTTGCCTGGGCCGAGTCATTAACAGGAACGAAGACTATCAGCTTGAACTTGTCCTCAAACCACGTGTAGTCCCCCACGACGTCCACGCTCTTCATATCGAAGTTGCCTAACTGCTGAACCGACCGGAACAACGTTTCATAACTGAAAGTGAACTTGAACGGAAAAACGGATTCAGTGTCAGCCCCCACGCTTCCGGGGCTTCCCTTCACTTGTCGCGCCATTCTCATCTCAACGATCTTGGCAACTTGTGAGTCGAGAGTAACGACGAGTTTCTTCTCGACCAGTACATCGAGGAATCGTTTGGTCTTCTCGTTCTTTTTGCTTCTTAGCTGAGGATCTGCGGCCAGCTTTAATATCTGTTCTTCGTCTTTTTTCAAATAAGCAAGAACGTAGGCCTGATGTTCCGTGTGCTCGTGCGGCCCGCCGCTTTTCATAAACAGGAAATCAACTATCAAGGCGCGCGGTGCATCGGCCGCGTCATGGTAGACCGAAATCTGCGGCAGAAATGATTCCCAAACCGGCGCATCTCTTTGTCCAAGCGCCGTGGATACACAAAGGAGCACGATCAAGATCGACAGCCATGCGATTCGCATAGAACACCTCTCATTTCAGTTCGACAATTGCGATAATCTCTTTATCGTCCAGGGCATCCCAGAACGCTACGTGCTCACCTTTCCGAATCGACTGCGTTGATCTCTCGTTCGGTCGCAGCAAAACTAAATAAGTGTGATCGCGCTTCAACCTCATGCCTCTGTGCAGTAAGTCAAACCAATCGAGATAGACAAACTTGCCACCTGCTTCACCTTGATAGACCTTCTTGATTTGAATGAGAGACTCCATGGACCATACCCTGGTTCCATCGGGCCTGAAGATGCATGGCGTTCGTCCTTCACCATAGGTTCCGGTGACGATGAGAGTGGCCTGTTCCCTGACCTGCTCAGGGAGTTCGTAGAAGGCGTCCGGTAAGTTCTGCTTTTGCGGCGCCAGCAGTGTGAGTAGCATTGCGATAGCGAGTAGTTGAGCCATGAGAACCTCACCAGTCGACCTGGAATTTACACATCAGTACCGACTAGGATGCAAAACATGGCCCTGGCGTCACGTTTGCAGTGTCAAAGAAACCGCGGGGCTTAACGCGTTGCGGACATCAAGCCGCAGACTCAACGTCCTGGTGTCGTTCGGAGTCACGTTTGGGACGGTGGTGACGACACAGTATTTGCTGCCGCCCACACCCCCGTCTGTCGAAAACTCCGAATCGCTTTTGAGCGCAGGCAGGTTTACACAACGAGGTCGGATGTGATTGCATTTTTGAAATACGCCGAAGGCGTTCGCTAATTTCAGCCCAAGGTTGGCGCGCAGCGACAACCCTGGGGCCCTGGGATCACATCAAGAGAATTTGATTAGCCCTGAAAAGGGTTTCTCACAAGGCGAACCCTTTTCAGGGTTGCTTCGATTGAGGCGAATGATCCCAAGGTTCTCACTCCGTTCGAACCCTGGGCTTGAATTAGCGAACACCTTCGGCGTTGAAATCCTGGCTGAAGCTATTTATGCCTTCGGCGTTGAAATCCTGGTTGAAACGATTTATGCCTTCGGCGTTAAATTCCTGAACTAACTTGGACGTACTCGATAATAAATACCAGATCGAACAACTCCTCGGACAGGGCGGGATGGGAGCGGTGTATCGCGCGACGCATCTCGGCACGAAGCGCACTGTTGCCGTCAAAGTGATCCAGCCACAACTCTCAGCTCACGATCAGTTTGTCGCGCGGTTTCGCCGCGAAGCGGAAGCCGCCGGTCGCTTGCGACACCCAAACGTCGTTGACGTCACTGATTTCGGACTCGCGCAAACTACTGATGGACCAGTTGCCTACCTCGTCATGGAATATCTGGATGGCTGCTCGCTGGCCGATATTGTTTCCGAGGAGGGCGCGCTTCCTACGCCATGGGTCATCGATATTCTGGAACAGGTTTGCGCCGCGGTCGAAACAGCACATCAGGCAGGCATCATCCACCGTGATCTCAAACCTGACAATATCTGGCTCGAGCCAAACGGCCGCGGCGGCTACACCGTGAAAGTGCTCGACTTCGGATTAGTTAAACTGGGCGAAGCTGATCATACTGCTCCTCAAATTCCACACACAGAAACAGAAACGCTGTTTTCTGAAACAGGTGAAGAGTCAGCCACACTGATCAAATCGCCGGCGACGCAAGACGCGAATCTGACCGCAGTCGGCTCTGTCATGGGCACTCCTTATTATATGTCGCCGGAACAATGTCGTGGTGAACGACTCGACGCGCGCTCCGACATCTACAGCCTTGGCGTTGTTGCTTACCGTCTGCTGACAGGTGAAACACCTTTCAAAGGTTCGCCACAGGAGGTGATCGAACTTCACAAAACTGCCGCAGCTCCTCCGATCCGCGAAAAGAATCGCAAGGTGCCGCGAAAGATGGCACGGATTGCTATGTCTGGACTCGCCAAAAACCCTGCGGAGCGACCGCAGAGCGCCGCCGGCTTTGCCTCGGCACTGCGAGCCAGTTGGGAAGGACCAACTCACTTAATGCGACAGGCATTCGCGCTCTACAGCGAACACTTTCCGACCTTTTTCAAAATCGCTCTTCTCGGATACGCGCCGTTCACGTTGCTCGCACTGATGTACCGTTTCTCAGACACATTCATCGATCCGCAGCTATGGTCGCCCACCCGGCAAATGACCTTCGCCGTGGTGTGGTTTCTCACGATGGCGGTCTCACTTTTGTTTGCGTACTTCTTTGTCTCGGCAGCTACAGTGCCGGTGGTGGTCCAATTAATGATCGCTCCGCTACGGCAGGTACGAATGAAATGGATCCTTGCGGCATTGAAAAGACGCTGGCGCATCTTCGCCGTCACCTCACTGCTTGTCTTAGCGTTGATACTTCTCGGTTCAGTGCTGCTCGTGATACCCGGATTGATCGCAGCTATTGTTTACGGTCTGTACGGACCGGTAGTGATCATGGAAGAGCACGGAGTACGTGGCACGTTGCGACGCAGTCGAACATTGAGTCGCAGAGCATTAGGAACCGTGCTGGTTATAGCGCTGGTCCAGTTTGCACTGCCTATAGTGATCGGGAAGGCAGCGGTGACAACAGATCTAACGCTACAACTCAACAACGACTGGTCGCCAAAACAGTTTGGTTTCAGCTTCTCGATGTCGGGCGGCTCTATTTTCGCCCAGTTGTTGAATGTGCTAGTCACGCCACTGACGACGATCATGGCGTCGCTGTTATATCTCAAGACGCGAAAGGCGGGAGGCGAGTCGTTAAGAGACGCCAGCGATCAGTTTGAGGCGCTTGATATACCGCAAAGCAAGTGGCAGGCGCGAATGAAAACCCGATGGACCAATACGCACCCACCAACTACTAACCGTTAATGTGTCACGCCGTTGCTTCCGTTCTCCGACCGCCAAAAAGGAAAGTCAGAACGAGCCCTGCGACGAAGCCGCCGATGTGGGCCATGTAAGCCACACCACCTGTTTCAGCCGACTGCGTGATTGAACCAACGCCGTTAATGAACTGTAGAACAATCCACAACCCAATGACGACCAACGCCGGCATCGGCACCACACCTCGGCCCATGAACACCCTTACCTGTCCTCTTGGAAACATGACCAGGTAAGCAGCCAGCACTCCGGCAATGGCCCCGGAAGCGCCCAGGTTGGGAACGTTGGACGAGGCACTAACCATCACTTGCGCGATTGTTGCGGCAATTCCGCAGAGCAGGTAGAACAAAGTGAACTTCGCATGTCCGAAGCGATCTTCAACATTGTCTCCGAAGATCCAGAGGTAGAGCATGTTGCCACCCAGGTGCAGCCAACCACCGTGCATAAACATCGAGGTGAAAACTGTTATGACATCGCCACCGGGATTTGCGGTCAGGCGGCGTGGGACTACCGACCACCGCTCTATGAAAGGCTCGCCACCGCTTAACTCAACAAAGAAGAACAGGACGTTGAGCAGGATGAGTGCGTAGGTGACTACCGGCACTGTCCTCCGGGCCGAGTCATCATCGCCGATCGGGAACATAGTGACCTCCGCTGCAAAGGTGTTAATCCGTGGTCCAACTCAAAAACCGTGCCTCGCGAGCGTTAGACCAAAATTAACTGCTGGAGGTGGAATAGTGATCTCTAATCATACTGAGTTAACTCTGTAATGTGCTTCTTGGATACAGTCAGTACCACCTCGCGGTAGCGGGTGGGTGCGCCGCAGGCAATCAATCACAACAGGCTGCGCACCCACCCGCTACCGCGAGGTGGTACTGACTGTATCCAAGTGAGGTTCAATCAACCAACACGCAGCGCAATTTTTCCGAGGTGGTGTTCTTCGAGCGCCGCGTGTGCCTCAGCCGCCTGCTCAAGCGGAAAGACGCGGTGGACGTGAACTTCGAATGGGCCAGCCTCGATCAGTTCATTCAACCTATCGATAGCTTCGCGGCCACCTTCGCCATCGTACGCCTCGATGCTCACTCGATCGGACACCTTCGGCGCCGGCATCACGCCGTTTGGATAAGCAATCCGCCCGCCAGGTCGGATCGCCGAAAGCGCTCGATCAGTCGCTTCACCACCGGCGGTAACGAGCGCAGCGTCGATCCCATCAGGTGCAAATTCACGAGCCACATCCAACACGTTGTCACTACGACCATCGACTGCGACATCCGCGCCCAGACGTTTGACAAAGCTCACTCCGTCTTCGCCTGATGCCACCGCGAATACGCGAGCTCCCAATCGCTTTGCCAGTTGGACCGCAAGATGTCCGATGCCACCGCTGGCGCCGAAGATCATTACCGACTCGTCCGGCTGCAGACGGAGCACATCTTCCAGGCCCTTCAGCGCAGTCAGTCCATCACTTGGCAACACTGCTGCCTGGTCCATACTCAGACCGCTGGGGATGAGCACAGCATTGTCTGCCTTGACGACCGCATACTCTGCATAAAAACCACCTTTCGGGTTTCCGAGTTCCGCAGCGTAGACGCGGTCGCCTTCCTTGAGCTCCTTCACATTTTCACCCATTGCGGCGACTGTGCCTGCTCCGTCGGTTCCCAACACGTAAGGAAACTTTGGAGTCTGGCCCAGCACTTCCACGAACCCGCCTTCGCGTTCGAATGGATCCCATGCGCCTACTCCCGCGCTTTCGACGTGAATCAGAATCTCATTCGCGCCTGCTTCAGGGGTCGGTACAGTTTGCACCTTGAGTGTTTCAGGACCACCGAAACGATCAAGCGCGATCGCACGCATCGTTTTTTCCTTAGCCTTTTTTGTTTGCGTCATATGATTACTCCTTTATCGATCCTTAGGATACTGAGTTAGGATTTGAAAATTAATGCAAACAGTTATCGAAATCGTTGTCGGACTGTTGCTGGCGAGCGGTTTTATCCTGCTTGTGAGGCTAAGCCGGAGTTATGCGAGATTGTTTGCGATTGGATTGGTGGTTACGGCGCTGATTTATGTTGGTTTAGCGTTCTTCAACGGTTCGGTCAGGTGGATACTAACTGAGCTCGCGGGCGTTGCGATTTTTGTGGTGTTTGCCTGGTTGGGTTTGAAGAAATCGGGCTGGTGGTTGGCCGCGGGATGGGCTTTGCATCCGCTTTGGGATGCGGGATTGCACGACTATTCAACGCAGTTCGTGCCGCACTGGTACATCGGCGGGTGTATCGGGTTCGATTTGCTCGTGGCCGCGTATATCGTTTATCGCGGAAGAAACTTCAACGCCAAACCGTCTTAAAGTTTGTAGAACGTACTGTAGGGGCGGCCCTCCGTGGCCGCCCGGCGCGGAATTCCGTTCTTTGTCGCCGGCGTGTTGCCCGAGATCGAGTTCCACGCCGGGCGGCCACGGAGGGCCGCCCCTACAGTACGTTCCGAGTAATTTTAAGGAGGTTGTGTATGAGCCGCTGTGGATTGATTTTATTATTGGCCGCGTCCTTTATCTCCTGCCCTTCCGGCAATGCGCCGTCGAGCGCATCACAACAGCCGTTGTTCACGCACGCACCGGGTTCGCCCGTAAAGATCGAGTGCGGGCCCAGCAACATCCTAATCGCCGACATGAACAACGATCGAAAACTCGATCTCGTCGTGGCCTGTGCGCGCGCCCGCTCAATCACCGTTCTCGAAGGCAAAGGCAACGGCCAATTCGGCGCAGCCCTCAGCAACACCACAGTTCCGGATCCTCCACACGAAATCGCAGCCGGCGACCTGAACGGCGATGGCAAACTCGACGTCGTGGCTGCAACTCATGACAGTTACGGCGCGATGTTATTAACGGGCGACGGCAAGGGTGGTCTAACGCAATCGCCGACGATCGTGATGAAGCTGGGCCAGCACCCACACACTCACGGACTCGCAATCGCCGATCTTAACCGCGACAACAAACTCGACCTGATCACTTGCAATGCCACAGATAACGATATTTCACTCGCATTCGGAGACGGTCGCGGTAATTTTACTCGCGCCCCGCAGTCGTTCCCCGTTGGTCCAAGCCCGTATCCCTTTGGTGTCGGCGACGTCAATAGCGACGGCAGTCCGGACATCGTTGCCACCGCTACTGCAACTGGCCCATCACGGCGAGAGCAACTCCCATTGAGTCGCGCGTTGACCTTGCTGTTGTCTGACGGAAAGGGCAGCTTCTCACCACGCCAGCTCCCAATCCGTACTGGCGAACCCTGGTTTGCCGCAATCGCGGATCTCAACCGTGATGGTAAGGCAGACATCCTTGCCACTCATCACGAGATGAGTGCATTGACAGTGATGTTTGGCGATGGACGCGGCGGATTTACTGAAGCAAACGGATCACCATTCGACTTCGGCACAGCCGTGTTTCATTTCATCGTTGCCGACGTGGATCGCGACAAAATGATGGACGTGGTAGCGACGAGCGGCGCCAGCATACGCGTGCTCTTGGGCGACAAAACTGGTGGGTTTAGGTCGGCGGCGGCTGCGATACCGGTTGGACCAGGCGCGTGGCGATTAGCCGCGGCTGACCTTAACGGCGATGGTGCAATTGATGTTGTGACGAGTAATTCGGACAGTAACAGCGTGAGTGTGCTGCTGGGAAAACCTACTGCGCCTTAACTTCCGGCAGCTTCTTGAACCCTTTCTCCAGTGCCTTTCGCAGCCGATCGATTGCTGTCGTCGGATCGCCGGGGAAGATCGGATCGGTATACAACAGCACCTCGCCGTTTCGCGCATCAATCATCCCGATCTGTAGTCGCAGATAAGCCGGCATTCCGCCAACCAGCAACGTAAACGCAGTTTTGCCGCCCGTCAGTTTCTTCCCCTCGCCACGAATGAAGACGACCGCATCTGCACCCTTCTCCAAATTCAGGTTCAGCACTTCGTCGCCCATCGAGAAGCGACCTTTCTTAACGTCGCTGCGCTTCTTCATGATCTTAGGCAGCAGATCGTCAAACTTAGTTTGAAAGTCAGCAACATTGTACTTCTGCTGAGAGTCAGCCTCGGCCGTCGGCACAGTTGCGACGTTCTTCTTTTTCGACAAAACTTCAGCGACCATTGACGCAACGCGCGCGCTCAACTCATCAGACTCAGCCGCCATGCCTTCCGGACCTTTCATGCTATCGCGCACGACATTCACTTTCGCCGGCAACACAACGACGCGACGAATCGTGGTTTCTTTCGACTGAATCTTCGGGTGAAGAAATTGAGCACGGACCTGATGCGATCCCGACACGGTGAGCAGTACCACGAGGGCAAACATCATTGAGCGAGCACTCATTTCAGCTTCTCCTTTAACACTTCAATGCGTCTTTGAATTCGTGCGCGATCGCTCGCCGAGGGCGACAGCTCGAGGTACTTCTCATATGCGGCGGCGGCATCGCTTCCTCGTCCGAGTTTTTCGTAAAGCAGGCCAAGCCCGCGATGGGCCACCGGCGCCGGATTCTCTGCTTCCAGCGCGCGCTTGTAAAAGTCTTCGGCCAGTTGTTGATGCTTTTGCCAGTTGTCCTTGCCCGCGGGTGTCGCAAGCAGGTCGCGCTCCTCTTCTTCGGCGGTGCGCTTCTCGCGTTTCTTCGCGGCGTCCTTCATCGCGCTATTCGACAACTCTTTTTCCGTCAGCTGTGGCGTACGAGGTCCGAGCACGCGATAACTTTCCGCTAACCAAAACAGATTTTCCGAGTCGGCATGAAAGTCGACCAAACGCTGCGCGTTGTAAACGGCCGAACGAGCGCGCCCGGCATTGATCGCCAGCTGAACGTTGTGCCGCATTACCGGTTCAACGTTCTGAAAGTACAACTTCCGCTCTCGATTCAACTCCATCTGCGGCGTCACCCTGTCGGCACGCGCGCCGAGATAACCACTCAGATACTTGATTCGTTCATCGAGCGACGGATG
>Ga0105243_10001322_pt1 | contig 22098 bp, 19 predicted proteins | sample KBSM34metaG_FD_81525 | JGI IMG/M metagenome (GOLD analysis project Ga0105243, IMG submission 81525) | Miscanthus rhizosphere microbial communities from Kellogg Biological Station, Michigan, USA - KBS M3-4 metaG | ecosystem: Host-associated > Plants > Roots > Rhizosphere > Soil | place... | reverse complement strand
TGGCCGCCCTTCTTCACGATGATCTCGACGACCGCGGAGTGCAGCGAGTCGGACTTGTAGATCGGCGCGGTGCAGCCCTCGACGTAGTGCACCGAGGCGCCCTCGTCGACGATGATCAGGGTGCGCTCGAACTGGCCCATGTTCTCGGTGTTGATCCGGAAGTAGGCCTGCAGCGGGATGTCGACGTGCACGCCCGGCGGCACGTAGATGAAGGAGCCGCCCGACCACACCGCGGTATTGAGCGCGGAGAACTTGTTGTCGCCGGCGGGGATCACCGAACCGAAGTACTCCTTGAACAGCTCCGGGTGCTGCTTGAGCCCGGTGTCCGTGTCGAGGAAGATCACGCCCTGCTTCTCGAGATCCTCACGGATCGAGTGGTAGACGACCTCGGACTCGTACTGCGCGGCGACACCGGCGACCAGGCGCTGCTTCTCCGCCTCGGGGATGCCGAGCCTGTCGTAGGTGTTCTTGATGTCCTCGGGCAGGTCCTCCCAGGACTCGGCCTGCTTCTCGCTCGAGCGCACGAAGTACTTGATGTTGTCGAAGTGGATGCCCTCGAGGTTGGAGCCCCAGTGCGGCATCGGCTTCTTGTCGAAGGTCTTGAGCGCCTTGAGCCGGATGTCGAGCATCCACTCGGGCTCGTTCTTCTTCGCGGAGATGTCCCGCACGACGGCCTCGGACAGCCCGCGCTGCGCGCTGGCGCCTGCCACGTCGGAATCAGACCAGCCGTAGCCGTAATGGCCGAGCGAGGCGATGGCCTCGTCCTGCGTCAGTGCAGGCGACTTCTCCGTGCTGCCGGATGCCTGATCTTGGGTGACTGTCATGCGAGCTCCTTCCGGAGTCTTGTTGCGTGCCGGTGCGGGCTGGGCATCGGCGTGGGTGGTGCTTACTTCGGGGATGCGTCTGGCGACGAGTCGGGCTCGTCCGGTGGGGCTATCGGTATGTGAGTGGTGCAGGCGCAGTCACCGTTGGCGATGGTCGCCAGGCGCTGCACATGGGTGCCGAGCAACTCGGCGAAGGCTTGCGTCTCCGCCTCGCACAGCTCAGGGAACTCCGAGGCGACGTGCGAGACCGGGCAGTGGTGCTGACATATCTGGACGCCGTTGCCAACCGGCCGGGTGGTGGCGGCGAAGCCGGCCGAGGTGAACGCGTCCGCGATGGCGTCGGCGGTGTCGGCCACCTCGCCGGGGGTGTGCGGGGCGACGGGATCGATGTCGGCGACGATCGTCTGGACCCGGCGGCGCGCGAACTCCACGATCGCCTCCTCACCGCCGACCTCGCGGAGGTGCCGCATGGCGGCGCCTGCGAGATCGTCGTAGGAGTGGCCGAGGCGCGAACGGCCCGCAGCGGTCAGCTGGAACTGCTTCGCCGGGCGCCCGCGACCCTTGTGCTGCCAGCTCGCGGCGTTCGAGGATCGCGCCTCGCCCGCATCGATCAGCGCCTCGAGGTGACGTCGGACACCCGCGGCGCTCAGACCGAGCTTCACTCCGATCTCGGGGGCCGTGATCGGGCCCTGCTCGAGGAGAAGCTGGACGACGGCGGCCCTGGTGTGCCCTTCGTGGCCCACAACGGTTGCGGTCGGGGCACCACTGAGCGCAGGCGGAACAGGTGCATGACCTGCGCCTTCACTGCGCGCGTCCCGAGCCGGTGCCGTTTTCACAACACAAGTGTGACGGAATTATCGGAGCTGGTCCACCAAGGGTGCCCTGTATTACACCGCTACGCTGCCCCATGTGCCGCAGACCGACGACGCACCGGACTCCGGTGACACCCCAAGCGCCGGCCCGGCGACCAGATTCCGCGAACGGGCGGTGACCCTCGCCAAGCGAGGGCTGGGAATCGACGGCCCCCACCACGGCTTCGAGGTCTCGAGCCTGCACGGCGACGAGGCGGAGGCACCCGGGCTCAACAAGCGCGAGACCGGTCAGCTCAAGGGGATCAGGCGCTTCGGTGCGACCGGGGCCGTGCTGATGGCGATCGGCGCGCTCGGTGCGGGCGCGCAGCCGGTGCTGCAGAACCCGGTGCAGGGCCTGCGGATCCTCGGACTGCCTGCGCGCCTCGGCGCGACCGCGCTCACGCTGACGATGACCGGCAGCGTGATGGTGGTGCTGGCGTGGCTGCTGCTCGGCCGGTTCGCGATCGGCCGCTACCGAGGGGAAGGCGCCGCGCCCCGGCGGCTGACCCGCTCCCAGCTGGACCGCACCCTGCTGCTGTGGGTGATCCCGCTGACGATCGCACCCCCGATGTTCAGCAAGGACGTCTACTCGTACCTGGCGCAGAGCGAGATCACCGCACGAGGACTGGACCCGTACGCGATCGGGCCCGCCCAGGCCCTCGGCGTCGACCACGTGCTGACCAGGACTGTCCCGACCATCTGGCGCGACACCCCCGCGCCGTACGGGCCGTTCTTCCTCTGGATCGGTCGCGGCATCTCCGCGGTCACCGGCGAGAACATCGTCGCAGGCATCTTCCTGCACCGGTTGCTCGCGCTCGCGGGCGTCGCGCTGATCGTCTGGGCACTCCCCCGGCTGGCGCGCCGATGCGGCGTCGCCAGCGTCACCGCGCTCTGGCTCGGCGCCGCCAACCCGCTTCTGCTGTTCCACCTGGTCGCGGGGATCCACAACGAGGCGCTGATGCTCGGCCTGATGCTGGCGGGCATGGAACTGGCGCTGCGCGCCGTCGAGAGCGCCGACCCGATCCGGTTCGACATCCGCGGCGCCACCGCGGGCGGCAGGAACCTGACGTATCTGCTGGCCGGGTCCGGCCTGATAGCGCTGTCGGCGACGGTCAAGATCCCGTCGCTGCTGGCACTCGGGTTCCTCGGCATGGCGCTGGCGCGGCGCTGGGGTGGCACCGTCCGATCCGTGCTGGCGGCCGCCGGACTGCTGATGGCGGTGACCGCGGTGGTCATCCTGGTGGTGAGCCTGGCCAGCGGCCTCGGCTTCGGCTGGCTCTCCCCGGACACCCTCGGCACCGCGAACGAGGTGCGCAGCTGGATGTCGCTGCCGACACTGCTCGGCCTCGGCACCGGCCTGGCGGGCGTGTTCCTCGGACTGGGCGACCACACCACCGCCGTCCTCAACCTGACCCGGCCGATCGCCTCCCTCGCCGCGGCCTTCGTCGCGCTGCGCATGCTGGTCGCCGTGCTCGTCGGGCGCGTGCACCCGGTGGGCGCGCTCGGCGTCTCCCTCGGCGTCCTGGTGCTGCTCTTCCCCGTGGTCCAGCCCTGGTACCTGCTGTGGGCGGTCATCCCGCTGGCCGCGTGGGCGACCCGGCCGGTCTTCCGCATCCCGGCGATCGTCTTCTCGTCGGCGGTGAGTCTGATCGTGATGCCCAACGGCGGCGAGTACCAGCCGTTCATGATCGTCCAGGCCGCCGTCGCCACCATCCTCGTGGTGGGACTGGCGATGTTCCTGACCCGAGACCGGCTGCCCTGGCGGGCCGGGACCGGGGCACCGAACGGCCGCGGATCGAGCGCCGAATACGCTGAGGCCCCGTGAGCTCTTCCGCGTCCGACACGGCGCATCCGGTTCTTCGGCTCGATGGCGTGGTCAAGTCCTTCGGCAGCGTCACCGCCGTCGACGGCCTCGATCTGTCCCTGCACCGCGGCGAGGTGCTGGCACTGCTCGGCCCCAACGGCGCGGGCAAGACCACGACCGTGGAGATGTGCGAGGGCTTCCTGAGCCCCGACAGCGGCTCCGTGCGCGTGTTCGGCCTCGACCCGATCGCCGATTCCGGAGCTGTCCGGGCGCGCGTCGGCGTCATGCTGCAGGGCGGCGGCGCCTACCCGGGGTCCCGGGCGGGCGAGATGCTGGACCTGGTGGCGGCGTACTCGGCCGATCCGCTCGACCCGGCGTGGCTGCTGCGGACCCTCGGCCTCACCGACGCCGCCAGGACCCCCTACCGCCGGCTCTCCGGTGGACAGCAGCAGCGCCTCGCGCTGGCCTGCGCGCTCGTCGGACGGCCCGAGCTGGTGTTCCTCGACGAACCGACCGCGGGTCTCGATGCCCAGGCCAGGCTGCTGGTCTGGGAGCTCATCGACGCGCTGCGCCGCGACGGCGTCGCCGTGCTGCTGACCACGCACCTGATGGACGAGGCGGAGGCGCTGGCCGACCGCCTGATCATCATCGACCACGGCCGGATCGTCGCCGAGGGCACACCGACGGAGCTGACGCGACACGGTTCGGCCGGACAACTCCGGTTCCTCGCGCCCGAGAACCTGGACCTGAGTGGGCTGCGCGCCGCCCTGCCCACCGGATTCACCCCACGGGAGGTCTCCCCCGGGTCGTATCTGGTCGAGGGCATCGTCGACCCGAAGGTGCTGGCGACGGTGACCGCGTGGTGCGCCGAGCTCGATGTGCTCGCCACCGAACTGCGGGTCGATCAGCGCAGGCTCGAGGATGTCTTCCTCGACCTCACCGGACGGGATCTGAGGGGATGAACGTGCAAGACCGGCTCGCCGACAACAGGTTCGAGGCGGGGACCTTCACCCCCGATCCCAGGCCGAGCGCCGCGCTGCCCATGCTGGCGGCCCAGACCCGGCTCGAGCTCACCCTGCTGCTGCGCAACGGTGAACAACTGCTGCTCACCATGTTCATCCCGATCACCCTCCTGATCGGGCTGTGTCTGCTCCCGATCGGCGACCTCGGCGACCCCCGCGTCGACACCGTCCTGCCCGCCGTGATGATGGTGGCGATCATGTCCACCGCGTTCACCGGGCAGGCCATCGCCGTCGGTTTCGATCGGCGCTACGGCGCGCTCAAGCGGCTCGGTGCGACCCCCCTGCCGCGCTGGGGAATCATCGTGGGCAAGAGCGCCGCGGTCATCATCGTGGTCGCCATGCAATCGGTCCTCCTCGGTGGCATCGCCTTCGCGCTCGGCTGGCGACCCGAGCCGACCGGCCTGCTGCTGGGCGCGCTCATCATCGCGCTCGGGACCATCACATTCGCCTCGCTCGGGCTGTTGCTCGGCGGCACCCTGCGGGCCGAGATCGTGCTCGCGCTGGCGAACGTCCTCTGGTTCGTGATGGCGGGCATCGGCTCCGTCGTGTTCTCCGATGACATCCCAGGACCGCTGCACACGGCGGCCCGGCTGATCCCGTCCGGCGCCCTCGCCGAGGCCCTGCAACAGGCGATCGGCGGCTCGCTCGACCTGTTCGCGGTCGCGGTGCTCGTGGTGTGGGGTTCCGTCGCCGCATGGCTGGCGACCCGATACTTCAAGTTCACCTAATACGGATCGTTCCAAAACGTATTCATTTCCGCCGCGAAGCGGCAATATGCGAAGCCGTGCCGAAAACACTCCGCGCCCTCGCCTGCATGGCCGCCGTCTCCGCGATCACCTTCGGCGGCGGACTCGCCTCAGCCCAGCCCACATGGGGCCCGCTCGCACCGCCCAACCCGTTCCTCGGACCTATGGGCACCTCGACGATGCACGGCGACGCCGGGTCCTCGGACGCGACACCGCTGGACGGTCCCGGCGCCGGAGCCGTCGGGGTGACCTCGTACCCGCTCCTGGCCGCGTGCCCGACCGTGCTGCAGGGCTCCGACGGACTGGTGGTCGCGCTGTGCACCTCGGTCCTCGGCCAGGACCCGACCGTGCACCTGATCGATCCCGCCGCGCCTGCGGCGCCGGTGGGCGGATCGCTCGCCCAGCTCAAGCTGGCCAAGGGCAGCCTGCTCGGCGGGGTGTACGCATTCCTGGACAACCAGAACCGGCTGGTCGCGGTCGACGGTGACCGCAAGCTCCAGCGGGTCGGCCACGCGAACAACGCGCTGTTCATCGACTCGACCGTCGACCTGTCCGGGGCCATCCCGGACGGCGACGCGGTGACGGGCCTCGCGCCGGACTGGCAGGGCAACGTCTGGTTCGCGACTGGCGGCGGGGTGATCGGCTCCGTCGATGCGGCGGGCGTCGCGAAGACCGTCGCGGTCCCGGCAGGCGAGCAGGTGCAGAACAGCATCTCCACCTCCCCTGCGGGCACCTCGGTGGCCACCACCCACGCCCTGTACCAGCTGAGCCTCGCCGCCGACGGCACCCCGAAGATCGATTGGCGCCGTGAGTACGACCGGGGATCGGCCCGCAAACCCGGGCAGCTGAGCTGGGGCACCGGGTCCACCCCCACCTATTTCGGTCCCACCAACGGCTACGAGTACGTCGCGATCGTCGACAGCGCCGACACCCGGGTGAACCTGCTGGTGCACCGCACCGACACCGGGCAGGAGGTCTGCAAGATCCCGGTGCTCGGCGCGGGCGGACCCGGCAGCGAGAACTCCCCGATCGGCGTTGGCAACTCCGTCTTCATCGCGGGCACCTACGGCTACCCGTACCCGAAGGTGCCCGAGGGCGCCGGACCGGCCGTGCCCGCGACCGCCCCGTTCACCGGCGGCATGACCCGCGTCGACCTCGAGGGGGCCGGCTGCCATCAGGTGTGGGACAACGCGCTACGCAGCTCCGCGGTGCCGCACCTGTCGGCCGCGGACGGTCACCTCTACACGGTGCGGCGGGACGGAACCGGCGGTCCCCTCGACGGCTATGCGTTCGCCGCCATCGACCCGAGCAACGGCTCGATCCTGAACCGCACCGGGCTCCCCGGCACCACGGCGAACGACACCCTGCAGATGTCGGCGCTCATCACCGGGCAGGGCGACTACCTGCAGGGCACCATCACCGGCATGCTCAAGGTCGGTGCGAACGGTTCCGGCAGCCTCGGCAGTGCGGGGAGCTCCGGAAGCTGAGGTCCCGGGGCGCGGCCAGCCCCAACGACGCTCTGTAGTTGACGGGCATCTACCATCGGGGGCGTGCTGTATCGAGGGTTCCTGAGCCTGGTCAACCGTCTGCCGCTCCCCTCATTGGCGGTGCAGAAGTGGATCGCCGTCGCGGTGATCCTGTCCCAGGGCGGTATCGCCGTGACCGGCGCCGTGGTCCGGGTGACCGCGTCGGGCCTCGGCTGCACCACCTGGCCGCAGTGCCATCCCGGCAGCTTCGTGCCCACCGGCACCGCCACCGCGCCGTGGTTCCACCAGGCCATCGAGTTCGGCAACCGGCTGCTGTCGTTCCTGGTGGTGGCGACGGCGGCGGCGGTGGTGCTCGCGGTGACCCGCGCGGCCCGCCGCCGTGAGGTGCTCGCCTACGCCTGGCTGATGCCGCTCTCGACCGTCGCGCAGGCGGTGATCGGCGGCATCACCGTGCTCACCGGCCTGTTGTGGTGGACCGTCGCGGTGCACCTGCTGGTGTCGATGGCGATGGTGTGGCTGTCGGTGATCCTGTACCACAAGATCGACCAGCCCGACGACGGCGTCGAGGTCATCACCGTGCCGAAGCAGCTGCGCTGGCTGACCGCACTGTCCGGCGTCGCGCTGGCCGGGACGCTGGTCGCGGGCACCATGGTGACGGGCGCGGGACCGCACGCGGGCGACAAGAACCCCGAGCGCACGGTCGAGCGCCTGAACCTCGACATCACCAACCTGGTGCACCTGCACGCCGAACTGCTGGTCGCCTACCTCGCGCTGCTGGTGGGTCTCGGCTTCGGGCTGTACGCGGTCGGAGCCAGGGCCGCGGTGAAGCTTCGACTCAAGGTCGTCGTGGGCGTGGTGGTGGCGCAAGCCTGCGTCGGCCTGGTCCAGTTCTGGACCGATGTCCCCGCCGCCCTGGTGACGGTGCACGTCGCGCTGGCGGCCGCCTGCACGGCCGCCACCGCCGCGCTGTACGCCGCCGGTCGGGTTCGCGAGGTCGCCCCGGCCGAGTTGGAGCCCATGAAGTCGGGAATCCGGTGATCACGGCCGAAGAAACGGCCGATCTGGTGGAGCGCGGGTACCGTCAATCCGCATGACCCGATCCAGAACAGTCAAGCGTGTCGCCATCGCCGCAGCCCTGTCCTTCTCGACCGTCGGTCTGCTGGCGGTGGGTCCCGCGGCAGCTGCGCCGAGCACCATTCCGTTCCAGCTAGATCCCTTTATCCCGCTGGTCGAGCTACCCACTCCCAGGCTCGCCGCGACTGTGGGCGAACAACCGGGCGTGGCCACCTTGAGTGTGCTCAGAACTCCCGGAAGCGGAAACCCGCACAGTGCGGTTGTCCACTGGGTCAGTCTCGCCACCGGCGCGTCAGGGTCCGCGTCGTTTCCGACATTGAACGCTGCGCCCGTGACCATCCATCCGGGCGCTGGTCAGGTAGTTGCGTTGGTCGACCCACAGGCGATCGCGTCACCAGGCTTCGGGACCTTCTTCGTTCCCTGATTCGGCATGGGGAGAGAAACACGTCCTCGACGAATGCGGGCCCCGGTCCATGACCGGGGCCCGCATTCGTTGCTGGTCTTGCTCAGCCGAGACCGTTGCGGGCCTTCGGGAAGCGGGTCTGGTTCGCCACCCAACCGGCCATCTTCCGCCAGTGACCGACACGCGGGGTGACGATGCTGGTGATCGCGCGCTCCCACTCGGAGACGGTGACATTGTCGACCGCGGCAACCACGGCGTTCGCCGTCGCGAGGTCGTCGACGACCTGATCGCCGAGGACGCCGTCGGCGCCGACGAGGGTGATCCGGACGCCGTCGAGGCCGACCGGCTGGATCACCGCCGAGGCCGAACCGCCGTGCTCGGCAACGAACTTCTTCACCGCGGCGACGGTCCGCGGGGGCAGCGATACGGCCGGGGCGCTCGCGCCGGAGTCCTGGGTGTCCACAGTCATGGCGTCAGAATACTGGAGAGTAGAAATAGGGTCATGCGCGCAATCACCGTGACCGAGTTCGGCGGCCCCGAGGTACTCCGAATGTCCGAGATCCCCGACCCGGCACCGGGCGCCGCGGACCTGCTGGTTCGCACGGACGCGATCGGCGTGAACTACATCGACACCTACTACCGGACCGGCGCCTACGCCGTGGACCTGCCGTACGTCCCCGGGCTCGAGGGCAGCGGCGTGGTCGAGGCGGTGGGCTCCGACGTCACCGGCGTCCGCGCCGGCGACCGGGTGGCGTGGTCCTCGGCGCCTGGCAGCTACGCGGAGAGGGTCGTGGTGCCCGCCGCGGTGGCGGTGCCGGTGCCGGAGGGCGTCGGCGCCCCCGAGGCCGCCTCGGTGCTCCTGCAGGGCATGACGGCGCACTACCTGATGAACTCGGTGTACTACGTCGAGCCCGGCGACACCGTGCTCGTGCACGCGGGCGCGGGCGGGGTCGGCCTGGTGCTGACGCAGCTCGCGGTCGCCAGGGGCGCGCGCGTGATCACCACCGTGTCCTCGGACGAGAAGGAACTGCTGTCCCGGGAGGCAGGCGCGGCGGAGGTGCTGCGCTACTCCGACGACCTCGCGCAGCAGGTCCGGGCGCTCACCGACGGGGAGGGCGTGGCGGCGGCGTTCGACGGTGTCGGCGCCGATACCTTCGAGGCCAGCCTCGCGTCGGTTCGGATCCGGGGCACGCTCGCCCTGTTCGGGGCGGCCAGCGGGCCGGTGCCGCCGTTCGATCCGCAGCGGCTCAACCCGGCGGGCTCGGTGTTCCTGACCCGACCCACCCTCGCGCACTACACCCGCGACCGCGACGAACTGCTGTGGCGTTCGGGCGAGGTGTTCGAGGCGATCAGGGACGGCTCCCTCAAGATCCGGGTCGGTGCGCAGTATCCACTCGACGAGGCCGAGCAGGCGCACCACGATCTGCAGGGTCGCCGCACCACCGGCTCGATCGTGCTGGTCCCCTAGGCGCGCCGGCCGCACAACCCAGGCGGCGCCAGCCGTCGACGCACACCTTGTGACAACGTCGCACCCCCTTTGTGCCCGCAGTGTGTATGCGTCCTTGCCAGAAGGTGTGCGCGCAGGGGTGTGGCCCGGGCACGCGCGGCCTCGCAATCTCCTTACGACGTAAAGCAGCGATCCCTTACGTCGTAAAGAGATACGGCCAGTGTGCGTATGTGCAGTTCAGGGCGATTCCGCGCGCTCTATCGCAATGCTGCGGCTGGCGCCCGCCGCCGGGGACCCGAGAACCGGACCTCGTCCCAAGCCAGGGCTGACCCTGGACGGACATCGTCGCGGACCCGCGATCGAGTAGCGAACGAGACCGGGACGACAGAGGTCTGCCGACGCGATCAGTGAGTGAACGGCTCGGGCGCACGGATACGACCCCGTGCACCTACACCCCGAGCAAGAGCGAGCTGGTGGACCTGGCGCACCACCGGATGCAGGAACACTCGAGAGAGATGACGACCGCCCCGGCGATCAGCTGAAGAAGGAGCCGATCGTGTCCATGCCCAGCACCGAGTCCACCGCGAGCCCGCAGAACACCACGGCAAGGTAGTTGTTGGACTGCAGGAACAGGCGCAGCGGCTTCACGGGCTCGCCGCGGCGCACGCCCGCGTACAGCTGGTGCGCCATCAGCAGGAACCAGGCACCTGCGACCAGGGCGATGGCGGCGTAGACGACGCCCGCCGCGGGGACCAGGGCCAGCGTGGTCAGCACGGTCAGCCAGGTGTAGACGAGGATCTGCTTGGTGACGCGCTCCTCGGTCGCGATGACCGGGAGCATCGGCACGCCTGCCGCCTTGTAATCCTCCTTGTAGCGCATGGCGAGCGCCCAGGTGTGCGGCGGCGTCCAGAAGAAGATCACCAGGAACAGCACGATCGGCTCCCAGCTGATCGAGCCGGTGACCGCGGCCCACCCGACCATCACCGGCATGCAACCGGCTGCACCGCCCCAGATTACGTTCTGCCAGGTCCGGCGCTTGAGGATCATCGTGTACACGAGCACGTAGAACGCGATGGTGAGCACGATCAGCACGGCCGCCAGCAGGTTCGTCGCCCACCACAGCCAGGCGAAGGAGCCGGCGCCGAGGACGAGTCCGAAGACGAGCGCGTGCGAGGTCGGCACCGCCAGGCGGGCCAGTGGCCTGCGGGCGGTCCGCTTCATCACCTTGTCGATGTCCGCGTCGACCACACAGTTGAGCGTGTTGGCGCTCGCCGCGCCCATCCAGCCGCCGAACAGCGTGCTCAGGATGAGCGGGAAGTTCACGTTGCCGCGATCCGCGAGCAGCATCGCCGGGATCGTCGCGACCAGCAGCAGCTCGATCACCCGCGGCTTCGTCAGGGCGAGGTAGGCGAGAACCTTCCCGATCGCCCGGCCCCAGAGGGTGTCGGGCCTTTTCACCTGGGTGGGCTCGGAGCCACCAGCGAGACCGTGTCCGCCATGCTCCACAATCCGCACCATTTCTCCTTGCGACACGCGAGTGACCACCTGATCCTGTCGCGCACCGCTGCGCGCCTGACTTCGCACTACTACACAAGATGGTAGACGGCACGGCGAACAGATCCGAACCGCAGGTCGCACTAACGCCGGTTCCTGCACAGACCGCCCGGTCTCGACACGGCCCTTCGACCGATCGACCGGGATGCGCCCGAGCACTAGTGTTGTCGCGGAACTACCCTTGGCGTTACCGCGTCGCCGTACCCCCACTGTCAGGAGACTTCTGCTCGTGTCGATCACAGACGAGATCCGCGTCCTCACCCAGCCGGTGCACCCCACCGACTGGACGGAGCTAGACACCAAGGCCGTGGACACCGCCCGTGTCCTCGCCGCCGACGCCGTGCAGAAGGTGGGGAACGGCCACCCCGGCACCGCGATGAGCCTCGCGCCGCTCGCGTACACGCTCTTCCAGCGTGTGATGCGCCATGACCCGTCGGACGCCGAATGGGTCGGCCGCGACCGGTTCGTCCTGTCCTGTGGACACAGCAGCCTCACGCTGTACCTGCAGCTCTACTTGTCGGGTTACGGCCTCGAGCTCTCCGACATCGAGGCACTGCGCACCTGGGGTTCGCTGACCCCCGGCCACCCCGAGTACGGCCACACCGTCGGCGTCGAGATGACCACCGGCCCGCTCGGCCAGGGTCTGGCCTCGGCCGTCGGCATGGCGATGGCGGCGCGCCGCGAGCGCGGGCTGTTCGACCCCGACACCGCCGAGGGCGCCAGCCCGTTCGACCACAACATCTACGTCATCGCCTCCGACGGTGACCTGCAGGAGGGTGTCACCTCCGAGGCCTCCTCGCTCGCGGGTGTCCAGCAGCTCGGCAACCTGATCGTCTTCTACGACGACAACGAGATCTCCATCGAGCACGACACCGCCATCGCGTTCGGCGAGGACGTCGCCAAGCGCTACGAGGCGTACGGCTGGCACGTGCAGCGCGTGGAGGGCGGCGAGAACGTCTCCGCGATGCTCGACGCCGTCGCCGCAGCGCAGGCCGTGACCGACAAGCCGTCGATCATCGTGCTCCGCACCATCATCGGCTACCCCGCCCCGACCAAGATGAACACCGGCGACGTGCACGGCGCGGCGCTCGGTGCGGACGAGGTCGCGGGCGTCAAGGTGGCGCTCGGCTTCGATCCCGAGAAGTCGTTCGACGTCGACCCGGCCGCGCTGGCGCACGCTCGTGAGGTCGCGGTCCGCGGCGCCGCCGCGCGTGCGGCCTGGGATTCCGAGTTCGCGACCTGGGCGGCTCGCGAGCCCGAGCGCAAGGCGCTCTTCGACCGCCTGCAGGCAGGCGAGTTCCCCGCCGGCTGGACCGACATCCTGCCGACCTGGGAGCCCGACGCCAAGGGCGCCGCCACCCGCAAGGCCTCGGCCAAGGTGCTCAACGCGCTCGGCCCGATCCTGCCCGAGCTGTGGGGCGGTTCCGCCGACCTCGCGGGCAGCAACAACACCACCATCGACGGTTCGGATTCCTTTGGTCCGGCGTCGATCTCGACGAAGGACTGGACCGCGCAGCCCTACGGCCGCACCCTGCACTTCGGCATCCGTGAGCACGCGATGGGCTCGATCCTCAACGGCATCGCGCTGCACGGCCCGACCCGCCCGTACGGCGGCACCTTCATGGTGTTCAGCGACTACATGCGTCCGGCCGTCCGCCTGGCCGCGCTGATGAAGACGCCCGCGATCTACGTCTGGACGCACGATTCCATCGGACTCGGCGAGGACGGCCCGACCCACCAGCCGATCGAGCACCTCGCCGCGCTGCGCGCGATCCCGAACCTCGCGGTGATCCGTCCGGGTGACGCCAACGAGACTGCGCACGCATGGAAGACCGCCCTGGAGAACAAGACCGGGCCGACCGCGCTCGCCTTGACCCGCCAGGACATCCCGGTGCTCGAGGGCACCAAGGCCGGATCCGTCGACGGCGTTGCGCGCGGCGCCTACGTCCTCACGGAGGCCTCCACCGGCACGCCGGAGGTCATCCTGCTGGCCAGCGGCTCCGAGCTGTACCTGGCCGTCGAGGCCAGGGAGGCCCTCGAGGCGGAGGGCATCGCCACCCGGGTCGTCTCGGTCCCCTGCCTGGACTGGTTCCAGGAGCAGGACCAGGAGTACCGCGATTCGGTGCTGCCGCCCGCGGTCCGCGCCCGCGTCTCCGTCGAGGCCGGCATCGCGATGCCGTGGTACCGGATCATCGGCGACGCCGGTGAGGCCGTCTCGATCGAGCACTTCGGTGCGTCCGCCGACCACAAGACGCTGTTCCGCGAGTTCGGTTTCACGGCCGAGGCCGTCACCGCCGCTGCCCGCCGCACCCTCGACCGAGTGAAGGGTTGATCTCGATGAGCGATTCAGTACAGAACGCCAATCTCGCCGCGCTGTCGCAGGCCGGCGTGTCGGTGTGGCTCGACGACCTGTCCCGTGGCCGCCTCGAGTCCGGCAACCTCGCGGCACTCGTCCGGGAGAAGAGCGTCGTCGGTGTCACCACCAACCCGACCATCTTCCAGGGCGCCATCACCAAGGGTCACGAGTACACGATCCAGCTCAAGGAGCTCGCAGGCCGGGGCGCGAACGTGGATGACACGGTCCGCGCGCTGACCACCGACGACGTCCGCGACGCCTGCGACGTGCTGGCCCCGCAGTTCGAGGCCAGCGCGGGCGTGGACGGCCGCGTCTCGATCGAGGTCGATCCCCGGCTGGCCCACGAGACGGACGCGACCGTCGCGCAGGCGATCGAGCTGTGGAAGATCGTCGACCGCCCGAACCTGCTCATCAAGATCCCGGCCACCCTGGCCGGGCTGCCCGCGATCACCCGGGTGATCGCGGAGGGCATCAGCGTCAACGTCACGCTGATCTTCTCGGTGGAGCGGCACAAGGCCGTCATGGACGCGTACCTGGCCGGCCTCGAGGCCGCGAAGGCCGCGGGCCACGACCTCACCCAGATCCATTCGGTCGCCTCGTTCTTCGTCTCCCGCGTTGACTCGGAGATCGACGCCCGCCTCGAGGCCATCGGCACCGAGGAGGCGCTGGCCCTGCGCGGCAAGGCCGGGCTCGCGAACGCGCGCCTCGCCTACGCCGCATACCAGGAGGTGTTCGAGGGCGGCAGCACCTACGCGGCGCTGGCGGCCTCGGGCGCCCGCGTGCAGCGTCCGCTGTGGGCCTCGACCGGTGTGAAGAACCCCGACTACTCCGACACGCTCTACGTGACGGAGCTGGTCGCACCGAACACGGTGAACACGATGCCGGAGAAGACGATGGACGCGGTGGCCGATCACGGCGTCATCACCGGCGACACCATCACCGGTACCGCCGCCGCCTCGCAGCAGGTCTTCGACGCGATTGCCGCGGTCGGCGTCTCGCTTCCCGAGGTGTTCGAGAAGCTGGAAACCGAAGGAGTCGACAAGTTCGAGGTCTCCTGGAATGAGCTGCTCGAAGCCATTTCCGGGGAACTCGCGGCCGCGTCCGACAAGGGCTGACCCGGTGCCGGGCACGGGCTCCGCTCCGCGGTGGGACAACCCACTCCGGGACGAGAGGGACAAACGACTGCCGCGAATCGCGGGCCCGTGCGCACTGGTGATCTTCGGGGTCACCGGCGATCTCGCACGCAAGAAGCTGATGCCTGCCGTGTACGACCTGGCCAACCGGGGCCTGTTGCCGCCGGGCTTCGCCCTGGTCGGCTTCGCCCGAAGGGACTGGGCGGCCGAGGACTTCGGCAAGGTCGTCCACGACGCGGTCAAGCAGCACTCCCGCACCCCCTTCCGCGAGGAGGTGTGGGAGCGGCTCGCCGAGGGAATCCGGTTCGTGCAGGGCAGCTTCGACGACGATGCGGCGTTCGTCGAGCTGACCAAGACCCTGCGTGATCTCGACGAGGAGCGCGGCACCGGCGGCAACCACGCGTTCTACCTGGCCATTCCGCCCGCCGCGTTCCCCACCGTGTGCGAGCAGCTGTCCAAATCCGGGCTGGCCCAGCCGGTGGAGGACCAGTGGCGACGGGTGGTCATCGAGAAGCCGTTCGGGCACGACCTGGAGAGCGCGAAGGAGCTCAACGCGGTCGTCAACACGGTCTTCCCCGAGGACTCGGTGTTCCGCATCGACCACTACCTCGGCAAGGAGACGGTCCAGAACATCCTGGCGCTGCGCTTCGCAAACCAGCTGTTCGACCCGATCTGGAACGCGCACTACGTCGACCACGTGCAGATCACCATGGCGGAGGACATCGGGCTCGGCGGCCGGGCGGGGTACTACGACGGCATCGGTGCCGCCCGCGACGTCATCCAGAACCACCTGCTGCAGCTGCTCGCGTTCACCGCGATGGAGGAGCCCGTCAGCTTCGAGCCCTCCGAGCTGCAGTCCGAGAAGATCAAGGTGCTCTCCGCGACCAGGCTCGCGGAGCCCCTCGACGAGACCACCGCGCGCGGTCAGTACGCGGGCGGGTGGCAGGGCGGCCAGCGAGTGGTCGGCCTGCTCGACGAGGAGGGCTTCTCGAAGGACTCCACCACGGAGACCTTCGCCGCGATCACCCTCGAGGTGGACACCCGCCGCTGGGCGGGCGTCCCGTTCTACCTCCGCACCGGAAAACGTTTGGGCCGCAGGGTCACCGAGATCGCGGTGGTGTTCAAGCGGGCACCGCACCTGCCGTTCGACAAGACCATGACCGAGGAACTCGGCCAGAACGCGCTGGTGATCCGGGTGCAGCCGGACGAGGGCGTGACGATGCGGTTCGGCTCCAAGGTGCCCGGGTCCTCCATGGAGGTCCGCGACGTCAACATGGACTTCAGCTACGGCCAGGCGTTCACCGAGTCCTCCCCCGAGGCCTACGAGCGCCTCATCCTCGACGTGCTGCTCGGCGAGCCGTCGCTGTTCCCCGTCAACGCCGAGGTCGAGCTGTCCTGGAAGATCCTCGACCCGGTGCTCGAGCACTGGGCCGAGTCCGGCAAGCCCGAACCGTACGAGGCCGGCACCTGGGGTCCGGAGTCGGCGCAGGAGATGCTCCGTCGCACCGGACGTGAATGGAGAAGGCCGTGATCATCGACATCCCCTCGACGACCACCGAGAAGATCAACAAGAAGCTCGTCGAGGTCCGCGAGACCGGCGGTGCGGTGACCCTCGGTCGGGTGCTGACGCTCGTCGTCTGCACCCTGGACAGCGAGAACGCCGAGGACGTCATCGACGCGGCCAACGAGGCGAGTCGCGAGCATCCGTGTCGGGTGATCGTGGTCGCGCGCGGCGACCGGTCGGCCGAGACGCGGCTCGACGCGCAGATCCGGGTCGGCGGCGACGCGGGCGCGTCGGAGGTCGTGGTGCTGCGGCTCCACGGTGAGCTCGCCGACCACGAGAGCAGCGTCGTCGTGCCCTTCCTGCTCCCCGACACCCCGGTGGTGGCGTGGTGGCCGGACAAGAGCCCGCCGTTCCCCGCGCAGGATCCGGTGGGGCGGTTGGCGATCCGCCGCATCACGGATGCGACCGGGGCGCGGGACCCGCTGGCCACCATCAAGTCGCGGCTGCAGTCGTACACCGCCGGCGACACCGACCTCGCGTGGAGTCGCATCACCTACTGGCGGGCGCTGCTCACCTCCGCGCTCGACCAACCGCCGTACGAGCGGATCGTCTCCGCGACGGTGTCCGGCCTCGCCGAGGAACCCGCCGTCGACATGATCGCCGGGTGGCTGGCCAGCCGCATCGACGGGCCGGTCCGACGGGTGGCAGGCGAGCTGAGGGTCGTCCTGGAGCGCGAGACCGGGTCGGTGACGCTCAGCAGGCCGCAGACCGGCAAGACCGCGACCCTGAGCCGACTCGGGGCACCGGATTCCCTTGTCTCGCTTGCTCGTCGAGAGACCCGCGACTGCCTGGCCGAGGAGCTGCGCCGCCTCGACCCGGACGAGATCTACCACGCGGCGCTCTCCGGGCTGACGAAGGTGAACTATGAGTGACAACGTGAGCGTGCAGACCTACGCCGATTCCGATGAGCTGGTGACGGCCGCGGCCGCCCAGTTCGTCGACGTGATCGTCGCCGCGCAGGCCGAGCGCGGCGAGGCCGCGGTGGTGCTCACCGGCGGCGGGAACGGGATCGGGCTGCTGCGCAAGGTCCGGGAGAATCCGGGCGCCGTCGACTGGTCCAAGGTCGACTTCTACTGGGGCGATGAGCGATTCCTGCCCCGGGGAGATCCGGACCGCAACGAGGTCCAGGCGCACGAGGCACTGCTCGACCACGTGCCGGTGACGCCTGCCCGCCTGCACCCGATGCCCTACGGCGACGGGCTGTACGCGGGCGACCCCGATGCCGCGGCCGTCGCCTACAGCCACCTGCTCAGCGCGCACGCCGGGTCGAACTCGATCCCCGAGTTCGACGTCCACCTGCTCGGCATGGGCGGCGAGGGCCACATCAACTCGCTGTTCCCGGACACCGATGCCGTCCGCGAGGACAAGCGGTTCGTCGTGGGGGTCACCGACTCCCCCAAGCCGCCGGCACAGCGGGTCACCCTAACGCTTCCGGCCGTGCGGCGGGCCAAGCGCGTGTGGCTGCTGGTCGCGGGCGCGGACAAGGCCGAGGCCGTGAGCGCGGCGCTGTCGGGCGCTCTCCCCGTGGACATTCCGTCGGCCGGTGCGATCGGTTCCGAGTCGACCATCTGGATGCTCGACAAGGCCGCTGCCGCGGACCTGCCCGCGAGCTGACGCTCAGCCCTCATCCGGTTCGTCCTCCACAACGGGAGGACGGACCGGGTGTATCTCGGGCGCACCCCACACCTCGCGCGGCACCGCCGCCGATCGGCAGCCGCTGCGGATCGCGGGGCGGTTGCGTGACCGCTTGTCGATTCCCCCACGCCATGCTGCCTGCGCTCCTGAGCAGTCGGTCATCGCGGGACTCCCTCCTCGGCCTTTTGCGACCGTTGGGGAGTTTGACGCGAGAACGTGCGCAGCGGTTCCACCGTTAGGTCGGCTACGGAGTTGACTGCGTACACCCGCCCCTGCAACACCGGATTGGAGTCCTTCTCTGTGATCGGTCGGAAGCTGCGCGAGCTCCTGCTAGCCGCGGCCGCGGTGGTATCAGGGGTGGCAGTGGTCGCGCTTGTCCCCATTTCTGCCTCCGACCAGGACACACGAGACACCCGGCCGATGCCAGACCACGCGATGACTCGTACCGGCCAGACGACCGGCACGGTGCAGACGTGGAACGCCGAGGAGGGGTGGGGAGTCATTGACTCCGCACAGACACCGGATGGTTGCTGGGCCTTCTACAGCAGCATTGTCGGCGAGGGGTTCCGCACGTTGACTGTCGGGGCGACCGTCTCACTCGAGTGGGAACAGGTGATCGATCAGGATGGCTACCGGTATCGCGCCACACGGGTGGAACAGCACGACAGCTGACAAGGCGAGAGCTGCGGCCGAGTCTCGAGCACCGCGCCCGGGGCAGGTCATCTCATTGGCACTGCTGACCGTTGATGCGCTTCTGGGGTAGCCAGGTCGCCAACGTGCGGCCGAGTGTCGCGACGAGGCGTTCGCCGAACACACACAACGTGCGCTCCCAGGGATGCCCGAACGTACCCTCCGCGAACCCTTCTCTCGCGAAGATGTAGTAGTCACCATTCGGGTAGACCGGTACTCGCCACTCGGCATCTCGTGTCGCGGCATGGGTGGCGGCGTCGAACGAGTAACCCGGATGCTGCCAATCGAGGACAACGAACGTCGGGTCATCGGCGAACTCGGTGACGAAGCATCGCAAGGCCTCGGCATTGACCGCGTCGCATCGAGCGGACCCGGACCCCGGGGCACCACCGATATTTGCGAGATCGAAGGTCACCGACGGCGTCGGCTCGGCGACCGCCGGCCACGCCTCGGGCGACACGCCTGGGCGGAAGCCGCCGAACCTGTCGACGAAGGCGGTCCAGTGCCTTTGCCGGTCGTCCTCGGTCAGTGCGGCCCATCCCGGCGGTAGTGGACTACCGAAGTCGAGCGTGTATCTCATGTGTGTCCGTCCGTGGTCGACAGCGCGACGGCGAGAACCTTCTAGCCTGCCCGAACCAGCGCAGGACGCTTCCAGAGGCACACGATCACTAACGTGTTTGCCGCAACCATCACAAGGTAGGGGACGACAAACAGCGCTGTCCCGAGAAACGACAGCGGTCCTGCCCAACTGTTCGGGTCGTGATGTTCGGGCGGAGTGGTCAGATCGGCGATAGCGCCGACGGCAAGCGCACCGGCTACGAGCATCATCGCCGAGCTCCCGAGCGAAGACAGCCAGCGACCAAGGTGGAACTTCCAGGGCAGTACACCCGCGCCGAACAGCGAGACCGCAACCAACGGAACGAACACCACCAGACCAAAGATGCCGATGAGATTCCACATCGCCAGCACATCGCCGACCCACGATCCGCGATTGTCCTCGACGAAGGCGCCCAGTAACGACACGACCAGAAGCATCAACGGCAGCAACGCAACCCAGATCACGTGGACGCTGTCGCGACGGTGCCAACCGCCTCTTGCTTTCAGCAGGAGGGTTCTGCTCGCCGGTTCAGCCATTGCGTCACACTATGTCGGTTCCATGCTCGACGTCCTGGAGGCCGCTGTGCTGGGCAAATATCGGGCGCACCCTCACCTCGCGACAATCTCGGCAACCGACACCACCCGGCCGGTGAGCTCCGCGATGAGCTCGAGCGCCGCCGCGTGCCTGCCCTTCGTATGGTCGGCGGTCGCCTCGACGGCGACGAAGCACTGCACGTCTCGCGCGAATGCATCAAAGGTCGTCGCGAGGATGCCCGCCGACGCGAAGACGCCCGCGACGACCAACTGGTCACGGCCGGTGCGGCGCAGCTCCTCGGCGAGATCGGTCGCGAAGAAGGCGCTGTAGCTGCGCTTGCGCACCCACGTCACGCCCGATGCGAGCGAGTCGATCGCCGTCTCGGCCGATTGGCACTCCGTCGGGCCCATCCCCCACAGTTCCCCGAGCAGGCCGCGCTGCCTCGGCTCGGTGGCCGCGCGAGGGGCGCTCCCGATCACGGGGACTCCCCGGTCTGCGGCCCAGTTCACCAACCTGGACGTCTCGGCGACCACTCTCGAACGAACCCCGCTCGCAAGCACATCCGCGTAGTACGGCTGGAGGTCGTGGACGAGCAGCGCCGACCGCTCGCCGTCAGGCGTCCACCCCGGACCTGCGGGCATCGCGAGCAGATCACGCGAATCGTAGTCCTCGACCGTCACGTCAAAGGTCGCCATCGGCGGATCGTCCCCTCCCTCGCCCGAACGTCGATCCGCTACCCGCTGTTGCGCAGCGCCGTGGCCAGGCCGTTCATCGTCAGCTGGATTCCGCGCCGCACCAGATCGCTGTCGTCGCCGGAACGATACCGACGCAGCAGCTCCACCTGCAGATGGTTCAGCGGCTCGAGGTACGGGAACCGGTTGTGCACCGACCTCCGCAGTCCCGGGTTGTCGGCGAGCAGGTCGTCGTTGCCGGTGATCGCCTTGTACATCGCGATCGTCCGCGCGTGCTCGGCGGTGATCTTGCCGAACACCCTCTCCCGCAACGCCACATCCGGCACCAGCTCCGCGTAGCGCGCCGCCAGGCCCATGTCCGACTTCGACATGACCATCGCCATGTTCGAGAGCACCGTACGGAAGAACGGCCACCGCCCGTACAACTCCGTGAGCCTCGCCAGGCGCGCCGGATCGCCGCCGACCCACTCCTCGAATGCCGTCCCCGTGCCGTACCAGCCCGGCAGCATCACGCGGGACTGGCTCCAGGACAACACCCACGGGATCGCCCGCAGGTCCGCGATCGACTTGGTGGCCTTCCGCGAGGCCGGCCGACTGCCGATGTTCAGCGCGCCGATCTCGGCGACCGGCGTCGAGGTGGTGAAGTACTCCACGAACCCGGGTGTGTCGTGCACCAGGTCGCTGTACGCGACCCGGGCCGCCGCGGCCAGCTCGTCGAGCACCGCGTACGCCGGTTCCGCGTCCGTGCCGAGCCCCTCCACATCCAGCAGCGTGGACTCGAGCGTCGCCGCGAGCAGGGTTTCCAGATTGCGGTGCGCCAGTCGGGGTTCGGCGTACTTCGCGGCGATCACCTCGCCCTGCTCGGTGATGCGGAGCGACCCCGCCACCGCGCCCGGCGGCTGCGCGAGGATCGCCTCGTAGCTCGGTCCCCCACCACGCCCGACGGTGCCGCCACGACCGTGGAAGAGCCGCAGCCGAATTCCCGCCGACCGCGTCGCGTCCACCAGGTCGAGCTCGGCCCGGTACAGCGCCCAGTTCGCCGCGAGGTACCCGCCGTCCTTGTTCGAGTCCGAGTACCCCAACATCACCTCCTGCCGACCGCCGCGGGCGGTCAGCAACGCGCGGTACACCGGCACATCCAGCACCGCGGTCAGCGTCGCCGCCCCGCCCTGCAAATCCTCGATGGTCTCGAACAGCGGGACGATCCCGACCGGGCACGACGGCGCGGACCCGTTCGCCCCCGGATCGAGCAGGCCGACCTCCTTGAGCAGCACCGCCGCCTCCAGCATGTCGCTGACGGAGGTGCACATGCTGATGATGTAGTTCGGGATCGACCCCGCCCCGATGCTCTTGACGGCCTCCGCCCCCGCCGCCAGGATCGCCAGTTCGGAGGTGGTCAACTCGCCGAACCGGGCCCCGGGACCCACCAGCGGCCGCCGCATCCCGAGCTCGGCCGTCAACAACGCGACCCGCTCCTGCTCGGACAGCGACGGGTAGTCCGGATGCACACCCGCCCAGGCGAGCAGCTCCGCGATCACCTGTTCGTGCACCTCTGAGTTCTGCCGCATGTCCAGTCCGGACAGGTGGAACCCGAACGCCTCCACCGACTCACGCATCGTCGCGAGCCGATCCTCGGCCACCAGTTCGTCGCCGTGTCCGCGCAGCGAGGCGTCGATCACGTCGA
>Ga0105243_10001316_pt1 | contig 22131 bp, 15 predicted proteins | sample KBSM34metaG_FD_81525 | JGI IMG/M metagenome (GOLD analysis project Ga0105243, IMG submission 81525) | Miscanthus rhizosphere microbial communities from Kellogg Biological Station, Michigan, USA - KBS M3-4 metaG | ecosystem: Host-associated > Plants > Roots > Rhizosphere > Soil | place... | reverse complement strand
TTTCATGATAATTGAGATTTCCAGCTACGATATGGGTGGCCTGACGAATCTTTTCCATTTGATTGTCCAGGATCAATAATCCTCTTTCAGTAATCCGGATTAACTTACTGCGTTTATCCAAATCAGAATCTGTCTGTTCAATAAGCCCCTGACGTAATAGTCTGGCAATAATTAGCATACCCACAGGCTTATCATGAATATTTTTCTTAATAAGCGCCATCTTACTCATCTCACCAAAAGCCTTTAGATTAATCAGATAAATAAAGTCTTCCTGGGTAGAGAATTCTGAATCTGAGATTGCAGATTTTGAGTAGGTTTTCGCATATCGGTTAAGATGAACAAGCAATGTACTTATGGCACTTTCCGGCGTTCTTCCATTTTCCTTCCCTTCCCAATAAGGTTCTTCGGAATGATCTTGTTGCTTATTATTATCCTTATCAGAAATCCATGCTTTAAAACCTTGAATAGTTCCCGGATACAAATCAGGACAAGCCTGGACTTCGGTTTCAAACTCCTGCAGTAAGTCTATAAAATCTTTAATAAGTGTATAATTCATATCCGTTAAATAGTTTACAAAAATACCTAATTCCTTAAAGAGTTTTGCAATATATGATCAAAACTATATTAAATAGAATTGATTAAGCTGCTCTTCACATAATACACGGATGACTTCAATCCAGCGGTCCTCATCATTCAGACAAGGTATATAGGTAAATTTTTCACCACCCGCTTCCAGAAACTGCTCTTTTCCTTCAACGGAAATTTCTTCCAGAGTTTCCAGGCAGTCTGAAACAAATGCAGGACAAACAATGGCAAGATTTTTAATTCCTTTTTGTGGAATAGTTTCTAATGTATGATCCGTATAAGGCTCTATCCATTTGTCTTTTCCTAATCTGGACTGAAAAGAAACAATAACTTTATCTTTTGACAATTCAAGCTTTCTGATCACCCGATCGGTGGTATTAAAACACTGGTGGCGATAACAAAATGAATGACTTGGATTTGTATCTTTATAACAGCAATCATTCATATTACACGTCTTTGTGGGATCTGTTTTGTATATATGCCGTTCGGGAACACCATGGTAAGAAAATAATAAAGCATCAAAATCTTCCGGAAGTTTCTCCCTGATACTTTCTGCCAAACAGTCTGTATATAAATCCCGGTTATAAAAAGGCTGTACGTAGTTGATTCTTACACCTGGAAATTTTTTCTTTCTGATCTCTTCTGCTTTTTCAATAACAGTTTCAGTGGTACTCATTGCATATTGTGGATAAAGGGGAAACAGTACAATTTCCGTGATTCCTTTTTCAACAAGATTCCTGATACCTGTCTCAATACTTGGTTCTGCATATCTCATTCCTATTTCCACAGGCACGTCTATTCGTTTTTGAAGCTTTTTCCTAATCTTTTCTGTGATAACGATCAATGGTGAACCTTCATCTGTCCACACCGTTTTATAGGCTTCGGCAGATTTTGCAGGTCTTGTTTTCAGGATAATTCCCTGAACAAGAAGTGCCCGAAAGATCCAGCGGTAGTCAATTACCTTTTCATCCATTAAAAATTCATCCAGATATTCCTTTACATCTTCTACCGCAGTAGATCTCGGAGAGCCAAGATTGATTAATAAAATTCCTTTTTTAGCCAATGTTATTTATTTATTAGTGAATAGTTATATTACCGATTATTCTGCCAGTGCTTCTTTGTAAGCCTTTAATGCTCTTTCTCTGGCTTTTGTATGTTCCACGATGGGTTCTTCCCTATAGTCTTCCGGAAGCCACTTTCTGATATACTGAGTATCTTTATCAAACTTTTTTGTTTGTTCATAGGGATTGAATATCCTGAAATAAGGCGCTGCATCACAACCACATCCCGCGGCCCACTGCCAGTTTCCATTATTGGCAGCCAGGTCATAGTCCAGCAATTTTCCAGCAAAATACGCCTCTCCCCACCGCCAATCAATAAGCAGATGTTTAGTAAGGAAACTTGCCGTGATCATTCTTACCCTGTTATGCATAAATCCGGTTTCATTGAGCTGCCTCATTCCGGCATCTACAATCGGATATCCAGTTTTACCTTCACACCATGCCTTAAATTCTTTTTCATCATTCCTCCAAACAATATTCTCATATTTCTTTTTAAAACAGTGATGGACAACACTCGGAAAATGATACAGGATCTGCATGAAAAATTCTCTCCAGATAAGTTCGTTAAGCCAGACTTCATTATGCTTAACAGCGTATTGTACACATTCCCGGATCGAAATGGTACCAAAACGAAGTGCAATCCCAAGGTGGGTAGTACGATCCATTGCAGGAAAATCCCGGTACTCACCGTAAAAGTCTATTATATCCTTGTGCAGTTTGGGTTCAGCATAATCAAGATCCGTTTTCTCAAATCCAATATCTTTCAATGAAATGATTGCTGAAGGTCCTTCATAATTTGCAAAACCTTCCCTGTTAACCGGAACAATTTCTATATTTTTCAGATTCTCCTTCCACTTCTTTGAGTAGGGAGTGAAAACAGTATATGGAGAAAGGTCATTTTTCAGAATATTATTTTTCTCAAAAATGACTTGATCTTTAAAATTCCGGAATTGGATATGTTGCTTTAACAATAAATCAGCTATCTGCCGGTCTCTTTGTATAGCTTCCGGCTCATAATCCCTGTTGCTAAAGACAGTGTCAATATTGAAATCCTGGATTATTTTTTTAAAGACCTCTATGGGAGTACCATAGTAAACATAAAGTCCACTGTTATATTTTTTCAGATCTTTATGAATCGCCTGTAAAGCCTGATGGATATAATCTACCCTTTTGTCTTTTCTATCCTCAAGTTGATTCAGTATATCAGTATCAAAAATAAATACCGGAATAACCTTTAATCCTGAATTAAGCGCATGGTAAAGCCCTGTATTATCTTCCAGTCTGAGATCTCTTCTGAACCAAAAAACATTCACTTTATTCATGGTTTTATCTGTTTAAAAAATATAGATATTTGTTTTCTGTAATTGAAACACAAATATACTAATAAACAAATTAAAAAGAATATTAATGAACCAAATTTATACAATATTAAATTGATTCAATAAGTATGAGTAAAAAACAGAATGAATATAGAGGGAAGAAAATTATATGAATAGAAATGTATAATCAATAAGTTCTATCAAATTAAGATATAAATAAACTAAATATCATCCTAAAACAATAAATGCCCGGAACTTCTAGTCCCGGGCATTATTAAACTAACTTTAATTTGTTTTCTTTCTCCATTCTGCTTTCACATCTTCCGCAGCATCTTTGGTCTTTTCCCAAGCGTCATCTGCTTTATCTTTTATATCTTCCCATGCATCTGAAAAATTTGATTTTACTCTTTCCAGCCAATCTTCCTGAGTTGCTTCCTGATCATTAGCTCTTTTTTCATTGATATAATCTTTGGCTTTGTCTGCTAACTCATTGATCTTCCATTTTGCATCATCAGCTGCATTTTTTAAAGAATTTTTTGTTTGGTCTACTGCATTTTCCGCTTTGTTGTACTCTGAATTATTCATAATATAATATTTTAGTAATTGGTATATAAATAAACAATCTTCATGCCTAAAAAATAATTTTTGTGTTAAAAAAATATTAAAATCATTTTTATCAGAGGTAAATTTATCCAGTGATGGATCTATCCTCCCCTCCTGAAAAAGTAGCTATGTAGAAAATAGCTCCGTCCTGTGTCAAGTTCCTTTGTTGTTAACTCAGCCAATATTAATCTGGAAAGTAATCCATTAATTTGCTGGACTTCCTTTTTTGCGGGTATATCGAGGGGCAGCCTTTGGAGTAGTGGTTTTAGCTCCAATTGAGGGAGACAAGTAAGAAGCAGCAGTAATAGTAATGATGCTTAAAAAATTTAATATGGTTATAAATTTAATCCTATGAAAATCCTATAAATATATAATTTTAAAAAATTATTGGATAAACGTTTAACCAAATTTAATAACCATCATACTATAATGTAACAATTCGTTAACATTAAAACAACTAATCTAACGCAATTAATTGAATAACAATAACTTATATTTAAATTAAAAATCCTGCGAATTTACATTATTTTCTTAAACCACCAAAAAAATACTACTATTGTTTTTTTAGTATTTTATGAAATACTTTTGCGTTTTAAACCATTAAATGAAAAGACCTTCTATAAAAGATATTGCTACATTGGTAGGAGTTTCCGTAGCCACAGTATCTTATGTTCTCAACAGAAAGGAAGGACAGCGTATCAGTGAAGAGACGCGGAAAAAAATTTTCGAAATTGCTGAAACGATTAACTATACCCCCAATAAGATAGCAAAAAGCCTTAAAACCAATAAAACGAAGCTTCTGGGACTTATCGTTGCAGATATTTCCAATGAGTTCTATTCACATATGGCGAGGAGCCTGGAAGATAGGGCTTTAAAACTCGGTTACACTCTGATCATTGGTAGTTCTGATGAAAATGCAGAAAAATTTAAAAAACTCACAGAGCTTTTTTCACAGCAACAAGTAGACGGAATGATCGTTGCTCCGGTATCCGGTTCAGAAAAAACACTTGAAAGTCTTATCCATATTAAATACCCCATTGTAACTATTGACAGGTATCTTAAAGGGGTTAGCATTCCCGGGATTACGATTGATAATCAGGAAATAGCAGAGAGTACAACCAACTTACTGATCAGTAAGAGTTTCAATAAAATAATCTATATAGGTTACAAAACTGAGCTTCCGCACCTGCTAGACCGTCAGCACGGTTTTGAAAAGGCAGTAAAATCTTCAGAAAAACCGGTTGAAGAACAATATCTTTTGGTAGGATTAGAAAATATAGCAGAAGAAGTGCATTTACAGCTGGGAAAAATGCTGGGAAAAGCACCGAAAAATACAGCACTGTATTTCTCCAGTAATAAACTTGCAGTAGCCGGTCTTTCCTATATTGTTAAAAATAGTATAAAAGTTCCGGAACAGGTATCTGTAGTAGCATTTGATGAAACTGATGCCTACGACCTTTTCCCAACGGAGATCACCTATATTCAACAGCCTATCAAAGAAATGGCTGAAGAGGCCATTAAGCTGCTGGATGGGCAGATCAGCGATTATGCCACAACTGGAAAAAGGGTTACATTATCAGCAAAACTGGTCTATAAAGCATCCTTAAAATAACCAAATTTACAGTCAATCATTTTTTTTATATACTAACTTAAACGTTTAACCTAATATGAATACAAATAAATTTAACTACGTCGTATGCTTTGGAGAGGTTCTGTGGGATATCTTCCCTTCCGGTTCCAGAGCTGGTGGTGCGCCATTTAATGTAGCCTACAATCTTTTCAAAATGGGAATTGATACCAAAATGCTTAGTAGGGTCGGAAATGATCAATTAGGACATCAGCTTCTCAGCCAAATTGATCAATGGGAAATAACAACAGATTTTATACAGGTAGATCAGGAAAGACCTACGGGAACTGTCCTTGCGAATTTCGATGAGCATGGAGAGGCTCAATATGAAATTGTAAAGGAAGTGGCCTGGGATTATATTGAGGTTCTTCCAAAACATAAAGAATTGATTCAGAATTCTAAGGCATTTGTTTTTGGAAGTTTAATCGCCAGAAACGAAGCTTCCAAAAAAACACTACTGGAACTTTTGGAACATTCAAAATTCAGGATATTTGACGTTAATTTCCGCCCTCCATTCATTGATTTTGACTTTATTAAGAGCCTATTGTACAAAGCTGATCTTGTCAAAATGAATAAAGCAGAACTTAGAACAATTCTGGAATTTCTCGGTGTAGATTATATTGATGAAGATACAAGTATCAGACATCTTCAGAATTATTTTGACCTCAATGAAATCATTCTTACCAAAGGGAGTAAGGGTGCCAGATATTTTGTAGGCAGTACGTCTTATAATTTTCCGGCAGTTCATATTGAGATTGCAGACACGGTAGGAAGTGGAGATTCGTTTCTTGCAGGGTTTCTGTCTAAAAGGATCCAGGGAACATCGCCAGAAGAGATTATGAAGCAAGCAACATCATTAGGTGCTTTTATCACTTCAAAATCTGGAGCATGCCCGGATTACACCTATGAAGAATTTAGAACATTCAGAGAAAATAACTCCTGTAAAACTTCTTAAAACAAATACTATGACTACTCCAAAATTTACAGATAAGAAATATTATATTGTCCTTTCTTTTGTTACCTCACTATTTTTCTTCTGGGCTATTGCGCTTACCATGGGTGATGTGCTTAATAAGCATTTCCAGAATGTTCTTCACATCTCAAAATCAAAATCAGGACTTGTACAGCTTTCTATTTTTGGTGCGTATGCACTCATGGGCATCCCGGCAGGTATTTTCATGAAAAGATTCGGTTATAAATCCGGTGTCATATTAGGACTTTCCCTTTTTGCCCTGGGGGCGTTTTTGTTTATTCCGGCAGCCGATACTTCTTCATTTGATTTTTTCAGATTAGCTCTTTTTGTGCTTGCCATGGGAATGGCAACGCTTGAAACCGTAGCTCATCCTTTTGTAGCTGCTTTGGGCGATGAAAGAACAAGTGATCAGAGAGTAAATTTTGCTCAGTCTTTTAATGGTTTAGGAGCTATCATTGGTCCTCTTTTGGGCGGGTATTTTATTTTTGGGACTCCAGATTCAGGATCAGGTTCTCTGGATTCTGTAAAAAACCTTTATACATGGATTGGTACCGTGATTTTGGTGATCACTATTATTTTCAGTTTCATCAGGGTACCGGAGCTCAAAGATCCTCATGCAGAAGATATCCTGATTTCAGAAAATGAAAATGGTGAAGATGTATCTGTTTCAGATCCTAATGCACCACTCTATAAACAGAGACATTTTATATTTGCTGTCATTGCCCAGTTTTTTAATATTGCTGCACAAGGTGGAACATGGGCTTATTTTATCAATTATGGGGTGGAAAAAATGCACCTTCCTGAAATACAGGCATCCTATTATTTTTCTTTGAGTATGGCCATGATGATGATTGGAAGATTTATAGGGACCTTCCTGATGAAATTCATTGCTCCCAATAAACTGCTGGCTGTCTTTACAGCATGTAATATTGTTCTTTGTCTGATTGTTTCCCAGAGTTTCGGCTGGGCCTCATTTATAAGTCTTATTTTACTTAATCTGTTCCTGAGTGTTATGTACCCTACCATTTTCAGTCTCGGTCTTAAAAGATTGGGATCAAAGGTCCAGCAAGCTTCATCATTTCTGGTTATGGCGATGTTTGGAGGAGCTGTTTTCCCTCCGATCATGGGTAGAATTGCAGAAAAAGATATCGCACATGCTTATCTGCTTCCTATTGTATGCTATGTGATCATTTTATTGTTTGCATTAAAATTCTATAAGCCTAAAACCTTTAAGTAATTCCTATGAAAACAAAGATTTTATGGGTCTGGTGCATCGTACTTATATGCATCAGCAGGGAAATTAATGCCCAGATTATCATCACCAACAAGAAATTTTCGTTTGGAACAACCGGAAGAATCGGAGCGGGATATTCTCCGAATGCAGATGGAAAAACAGGAAGGCAATTAAATCTGAATAATCAGGGATCTTTAGGAGGAAGGATGGATCAGGGAGATTATGTTGACTTTTTACCTTCTTTCCATTTTAGTCCTGTGGTCAACGGTGACAGTACAAAAAGTACAAAGATCGACATGCAGGCGAGATTAAGCTTTTATTCCGGAGGAACTTTTCTTGGAAATGTAGATTCAAAATCTAATCAGGGGATGATTATAGCCCTACCGGAAGCATTTGTAGAGGCAAGGAACATTATGGGAACCGATTGGGATATATGGGCAGGATCAAGATGGCTGAGATATGACGACATCCACATTGCAGATTATTTTTATTTTGATGACCACTCAGCAACCGGCTGGGGAATAAGACACAAGAACACCCGGTTTTCTATGTTTTTTCCTGCAGCTATTGATACCGCAGCCAGTAATTCCACTCCATATTCTTATACCAATGTTATCAGTGGATCCAAAAACCTGATCTACAGACAGAGAGAGGTATTTGTTCTGGAACAGACATTTCCTTTTAAAAATTCAGGGCATAAGCTGAAGCTACTTGCAGAATTCCATCATGTAGAAAAATCAGGAGAAAATTCCATAGAGCAATATCCATCTGATCGAGGCTGGGTTTTCGGAGCTAAATTAAATACCAATTTCACTACAGCAATTCCTGGTTCATTCAATCAGTTTTCCGTGAGGTACGGAACCGGAATTGCCAATGGCGGAGACAACGGAAATACGCAGACCTGGAGGACCTACGGAGCACCTGATGATCTAACCAAAACATATAAAGGAGCTTATTCTCTTACAATCGTTGAGCATTTCCTTTGGAATATTTCAAATCGATGGTCGCTTAATCCCTACGCCGTTTTCACCAAAAGTAAAGGGGGATCAACCAGTAAGGATAAGGCTCCAGACTATTATAACCGTGAAATTTTCAATAAAAAAACAGAATTTAATACGGGAATAAGAGCTACATACTATATTAACAACTGGCTCCATATCCTTTCTGAATTCCATTATGCATCCAGAAAAAACGGAACGCAGGATGCCGTATCGATGATGAAGCTGGTTCTGGCTCCTACCATTGTTCCTACCGCAGAAAGAAGTGTCTGGGCAAGACCCCATATCCGTTTTATTGCAGAAGTATCCAGATATAATGATCAGGCTATGAATAGTCTTTATTCTCCATTTTTACAGCAGTCAGGAGCAAAAAGATTCGGGACTTATTTCGGAATACGAACAGAATGGTGGATTTTTTAAAAGTAAATAAAGAAAATATGATGAATATAAAATTAGGGGCTTCCCTACTCTCCTGGATCACTCCGTTATGGAATGCAGAATCAGGAAAATATGCTATAGAAAGAACCGCAAAGACCGGGTTTGATCTCATCGAAATACTGCTGCCAGGTTCAATGGATTTTGATGCTGCCACGGTAAAAAAACAGCTCAAAGAAAATCATCTGGAAGCCGTATGCTCATTAAACCTTCCAAAAGATGCTCATATTGCGTTTTATCCCGAAACCGCAGAAAAACTCATCAAAAAAGCAATCGATAAAGTTGATGAACTGGAAACTCACCTTTTGGCCGGGGTGTTACATAGCGGAATAGGAGTATTTACGGGAAAGCCACTCACAAAAAACGAAAAAGAAATCATCACCGAAGTATGGTGCAATGTAGCAGACTATGCCCAAACCAGAAATATAGATATCGCCATAGAACCTATTAACCGCTATGAATCCTATGTTTGCAATACGGCAGAGAATGTCCTGGACCTTATTAACGGGACAGGAAAAGATAATCTCTTTCTTCACCTTGATACTTTCCATATGAATATTGAGGAAAACAATTTTTATGATCCGATTATCAATTCCGGAAAAAGGCTGAAACACATCCATGTTACGGAATCTCACCGCGGTATGTTGGGAGAAGGAAATGTAAATTGGGAAGCGTTTTTCTCTGCGTTGAAAGAAATCAATTTTGAAGGGAATCTGGTTCTTGAAAATTTCAGTTCCTCGGTTCCGGGAATGCAGGAAAAGGTTTCACTATGGCAGCAATCCCCTTACAATGCACAGGAACTTGCCGAAGGAAGCCTTGCCTTTTTAAAGAAACATATGGAAAAATAAGCATGAATTCACTTACGCATTTTCGGCTATTATCTCAATAGCCGTTTTGTATTGGAAAATCAGTAAACAGCTCATTACAAGTAAAAAATACCTCTCTGCTCAAAGTCTCCTGACTTTGAGCTGCGGAAGTACAATTTTAGGTAAAAAACAAACTTTAGATTTTGTCAAAAAAAGTAATACTGTAAACCTGTATAAATTTTATTTATTTTTCTCAAGCCATTCAATAATTTTGAGAGCAACACCATTTGATGATTGAAAATTTTGTCCGGTAATAATTCGGCCATCCTGTTCAACATGAGATACATTTCCTTTTGAAAATTTAAAAGTTCCTCCTCTTTGTTCTATTGTCTTCTGAATTAAGAATGGAAAATGCTTAAAATATTCACCATCTTGTTTTTCAAAAGAATCAGGATAACCACTTATTGTCTTTCCCTGAACTAAGAATTTACCATTTTTAGTTCTTAAGTTGACAATACCCGCTGTTCCGTGGCATACCGAAGAGATAATACCCTTGTTATCTTCATATACCTGCATCGCAATACGTTGAATGTCTGAATTTTCAGGAACATCATACATAGCACTTCCACCACCTATATAATGGACTGCTTTGTAGTTTTTATAATCAATTTGTTTAGGGTTCAAAGTATATTTTATAGCGTACATAAAGTCTTGATTATATAAATATTGTTTTTGCAAACTATCGGAGGTATTGATATAAGCTAAAGGAATATCACCGCCTTTCGGACTTACAAAATCAACAGTATATCCTGAATTGACAAAAGTATCATAAGCGTTTACGATTTCGGCAAAACTATTTCCCGTTGAAATTGTAGATTTTCCATAATAATGAGCATTGGAAACAATGAATAGTATTTTTTTACCGGTTTTATTGCTGGCTTTACTGCTTGCTGATTTGCTGATTATTTTCCATTTACCGTCAATTTTCTTTAACAAGAACATATCCATAAATTCCTGTTTTTTTTCAGGAATAAGAATCTCGGCTTTTGCAACAGCAATATCATTAAAGTATTCTATAGAGATAATTTTCCCTATACGCCCGTTAAATTCTCCTTTTTTGCCTTTTTGAAACCAGTTAACATATTCTGAAACGGGAACAATCCATAAAGGTTTTTCTTTGTGGCTTAGAAAAAGATTGGCTTCAGCATAAAAAGCCTCACTAATACGGTCTGGCTCATTATAAGATGTACCATTAATATATTTTTGAATACAATTCTCAATGAGAGATTGTTCCGATTGTGCAAAGCACCCATTTGATAGGAGTACCAATAAAATTGCGAAAAAGATTTTTTCCATAAACTTTGGATTTTAATGATTTAAAAAACGTTCCGCAAAAATATATTGCTTCCCTTTTAAATCATTCCAAGTTTATCATCATGAAGTACGAATGTATATTTTAGGAGTAAAAATTATGTTTTTTGGTAATTGGAAGGCGTCATTCCAGTGATTTTTTTAAACGAACTATAAAATGTACTGCTTGAATTAAATCCGGATTCAAAACCCACAGCATCTATTTTCAACTGAGTACTTTCTTTTAAAAGCCGTTTTGCTTCCTCAATTCGATATTCATTGATGAATTGAGCAAAACTTTTATTCAAATTATCATTAATAAATTGTGATAGTAATTGAGGGCGAATATTTAATTCTTTGGCTAAAATGGGTAAGGTGAGATCAGGATTAGTATAAATTTTTCTGGTTTCAAAAAGTATATTAATTTTTTCTTGGATTTCCTTTACCAGCTTTTCATCTATTTTGTTGATGTATTTTTCTTTACTAATCACAGAAATTGACGTTTTGTTTTTTGCATAATAAATCAGAAGGAAAGAAATGTAAAAGCTGAAGGAAAAAGTCAAAGCCCCAGAAATATAGGAAGTATATCTGGATAAAGAATAGGAAAGCCAAATGGCAAAAACACCACAAACAATTGATAATATCCAAGTTTCCTGATAGCTAATTTGGTTTCGATGGGTTACTAATTTCCTAAAAATTGATCTAGCCTCATAAATGGATAATACAATAAAAATCAACCATTGAATATTTATAGAATAATAAATTATCCGTCTCCATATCTCAGGATTTTCCTTGTATGGAAAGATAAAACCAAAAACGCTTATCGTTATAAGTATAAAAATGAGACTATATTTTGCAAAAGAATAATTAAGATTTTGCAGTACTGATTTAACAAAAAAATACAACAGAGGACCAATTAAAAAACAAGCTGACAAGCCTATTTGTAAATACGTTTTTGACAACTGGGGATTAAAATTATAAAATACAGATTTTCCGATCCTTGTACTTAAAGCTAACAACAAAAGCCCTAAAAATAAATCGGATATCGCTTTATTTTTCTTAAAGAATAGAAAATAGAACCCCAAAATAACACTATTAAAAACACCTATAGCGCTTAAAAAAAATAATATTTGATTGTCAATATTCATTAGTTGAAAATATGTTTTCTTTTGGAGTTATTAGCAGGTATCGTTTTTTGAAATTCATAATGTGGTTAGGTTTTCACCACAAAACTTCTTTATGAAACTGATATTCCAAATTTAGCAAAAACTTTTCTCCATTGTTGCTTTTCGATTGAATAATGGCTGATTTCCGTTTACAGAAATACATATTGTCTACTCAAGATCAATCAATTTTGTAGAGAATTCTTCAAAAAACACCATTAGCCTGCCTTCCATGAAATCAGGGTTGATTTTTCTTGCTTATAATTAGTAAAAAACAGAATAACTCTAAAGCCTCAAAGTCTGGAGATTTAGCATAGCGGAAACGTATTCTTTTATATAATCTATTTAAAGAGTAAAGCCCCTTAGTCGGGGCTTTAAATAGTATTTCATTGACTTCTGCACTTTGTGAGAGCCTGCTTAATATTTCTTTCCAATCTTTTCAGATAGTAAAAGAATCTCCTTATTTATTATATCAGCATTTTCTTTTTTTGTAATGATACTACCATGGCTTGCATTCATAATAATTTGTTTACCATTAGAAGAAAGTTCTTTGATTTCTTTCTGCATATCAAACCATAATTTAGTCTGTTTTTCAGGATCAATTCCCTCTTTTCTGTATCTATCTTTTTGAGATTCTTTATACTGTTCTGTAGCGGTAAATACAAGAACAGGTAATGAATCTAATTTCTTTGCCGTACCTGCACGTTTCAGTACATCATTAGTAAGCTTATTCTCTCTTAAAAACATATTATAAACATCACCAGAATTATAGATTAGTAATTGTGAGCGCCCATACACTTCTTTAGGTAAACCATCACCCTGATACGGAGGTTTACTGATTACTTTGTTATAAATACCCAAAATACCTAAATCCGCTAATATAGATCCAATTTTTAATAATTTTGCCTGCCCTTTGGGTACCAGTTCTTTTTGTGCTAATCGATTCCACTGTTCAGGATGGCTTGAGTCTATGAAAACGATTCCTTCAACTTCGTTTGGATAAAGATCCCTGAAAATCCTGCTATAAGGTCCTCCCATAGAATGACCAACCAAAATATAAGGCGGTTTTTCGCCAATTTTTTCTAATAATTCATGAAGCTGATGGGCATAAAACTCAGAAGCTCTACCATCACTATTACTCGATTCACTAAACCATTTTCCATCTCTATCATAGCGTATAACTCTCGTTTTATCTTTTAACCCTTCCGCAATCCAATGAAGCATATCTGTATTGCCATGTGCGCCAGCTTCCATAATAATTGTTGGTAAAGATCTCTTTTCACCCTCTACTCTTACATGAATATTGGTTCCGTTTACATTAACTAATTTACCTGGTGGAACTGGCTTTGGACTAAATAATTTATAACACAGCCCCAAGAACAATAATAATACTAGAATTCCTATTATAAGTTTACCAAAAAACTTAAATATTTTTAAAATTAATTTCATAGTTATTTTTTAATTTCATATTGACAACGGCGGAAATGCCGAAACAGAATCTTTTAACGAAAACCAATCTTCTATCATTGTTTAAATGATCGTCCATTGTTTTTTTAGAGTGAACGTTATAATACTACTGTTAAATGTTTTGTAGACATTTTAGATGGAATCTTTGGTATAGACATAATTATTAGTTTTCCCGCAAATATAACAAAAAGCCCCCTGAAAAAGAAGGCTTGTGTATTATTCTGGTACTGCTATTTTTGCTGGATCTGGCATTTCTTTCTTGATTTCTTCTTGCATCTTACCCACGTCTTTTATTCTCACTTTCTCCATGGTTGTTTCTGAATGAATAATGATTGATTTCCGTTTACAGACATAACATTATTTTCTTTCAATTAAACAGTTTTCGCGAACAATTATTCAAAAAAATATTATTATCGGAGGATTAGGGATAATATATAAAAAAAGCCCCTAAAAAAGGAGCTTTTGTGACTTCGGAGGGGTTCGAACCCCCAACCCTCGGAGCCGAAATCCGATATTCTATCCAGTTGAACTACGAAGCCATATTCATAAATAATGAATGATAAGTAATGAGTAATTCCAGGATTACTTATCATTCACTGTTCAATTACTGATAATTAGAATGTAATCTTCACCCCTCCCAGAATCTGAGCACCCAGGACTTTATATCCTTTGTACGTCTGGTATTTTGAGCTTAGAAGATTATTTCCAAGTGCGAAAATACTAAAATTTTTGTGAATTTTATACTCTGCGGAAAGATTTAAATCAGCATACCCTCCAACTTTATCATTGGTATTCTCTGTAGACTGAAAAACCATGTTCGGATTAGCTACACCTTCGATCATATAAGAGTTTGTAGTTCTGTCACTTGCAAAGATTCCTTTGAAGCCTAACAATAATTTCTTGTCAAGCATTGTATATTTAGCTCCGATGCTTGCATTAAACAAAGGAACGTTATAAATGTCATTATAATTCTTTAGATTATACTTTGTAAACCTTAATTCTCCATCCAATACCAGGTTTGCCAATGGGAAATACTGTACACTTCCTTTGATGTCGCTTACATTTCCATCGTCATATACCGTAGAGAATGTATTGGCAAAATTATAAGATGAACGGTTCAGCGTAAAATCATTATCAAAAAGTCCATTCGCTTTAAAGAACATAATATCTTTCATTTTTCCATACCCTGCTGAGAAGTCGTATTTCAACGTTTCATCGATGTCCCCTCTCAATCCTACATAAAAATGATATTGCGTCTCTGTTGGCTTTAAATACTGGTCAGAAACCAGGAATGGGTTGGCCTGTAACAGATCAGCATAGGTATTCAACTTCAGTCCTCCATCTACCCCACCGTAGAACTTAAATTCTTTAGCTGCAGCAAACTGGAATTCTGCCTGTGGAAACCAATACGTTTTATTGGTCTTCAAGCGCTCCGCCATCAGATCATTTGAATTTTTAGCATTCAGGAAAGAGAATGACGAACCTAACATTAAATAAGAATCCCCTTTTCTGAACGTTACTTTAGGAGTCAGATTAGTATTGAAAAAATTAGCTGAATTTTTGTCGCGGATGGCAAAATCTGTTTTTACCGCATCTATTCCTACTCCTAAATCTGCATTCAGATTAATTCCGGATTTCCCCAGCTCAACAGCATGTTTAGAGAAATTGGCCAAAATGGAAACCTGATTTTCCTGAGCATCAAAATGATCTTTCAGAAATGATGATTTTACCCTTACGTCATTTAAAATTTCATTGGAGTAGAAATCGTAGTATCCATTTACCTTAAACTGATTAACCTTTTGCTTCAGATCAACATCAGCAGAAGGCTGCAGGGCATAAATCCCATAATAATTATAGTTATTCAACCCATATTCAGCGTTGATATTGAATTTTCCTTTATCTCCGTAAGAATTAAGGAAAGCCGCAAAGTTGGCTGATGTCTGCTTTGAATTCCAGTCATAATCTTTTTTAAGACCATTTGTAGAAAGTACATGCAGATCTCCACCTACTTCAATTTTGTTCTCAAGAGTTTTGGAAATATTTCCATCCGCCAGTATTTTACCATAATTACCCATTCCGAACTGGAAATAATTATTCTGGGCCGTTCCATCAAATTTCGGAGCTACATCTTCCCCCTGAATCGTTGAAGTTTTAAAATCTGAAACCGCAGGAACATCCGTGATGGTATATTTCACAGGATTCTGGGACTTCTCTTCCGGTGGATAATTTTTAATGGTTTCCACAGAAGTCTTCTTCTTTTCGATCTTCTTCACTTCCGGCTCTCTTTTTTTATTAAGAACCAGTTTTTCCTCCTTGATTTGGGAAAACGCAAACTGCGAAGCCCCTAAAAATAATATGGATAATAATTGAATTTTTCTGTTCATATTTTCTTTATTTGAAAAATATAATGGGATCTATTTACTGGAAGCAATATAATTTCCCAACAAAGCTTTCCCTGACTGTTTTGAAAAAGTTCTGCCTAGTCTGAATATATTAAACAGCCAAAGGCTCTGATAAACTTCTAAATTATATTGATAATTCTTCGTTGTACTGTTCTCGGCTACATCATAACTATAAGTAATATTGTATGGGAAACCTGAGGGTAGTAATCCTACTGTAATCATACTTCCAATCATAGCGTTTCCACATGAAGGAGTACGGGTCAGCATCGGATGCAGGGTTATTTTAGCTGCATGGGTACTGTCTTCCACAATTTCATAAATACCAGCATGTTTTAAAATATCAAACTCTCTTTTAAGATCTTTATTCACTACAAAAGCTTTTTGCTTCGGAAAATCAGCTTTAGCTTTTCTGTATTCTTTAGGATAAGCGCTGTATGCAGGAATGCAGCTCCAAAGGGAAGCAGAAATTAAAAAAGAATATGCTGTTATTTTAAACATCTTTAATTCTTATTTTTTAATCTGTTTTTTTACTTCTTTTGCTTCTGCAACAATTTCCGGGAAATCTTTATAATTGGCAATGATCTGATCACAGGTATAGCTTGCCTGATAATTATCTTTCAGACCGATATAGTTTTTCGCCATCAATACCAATGCTTTTGCTCCCCAGTACTCTTCTGATGAATAGTTGTTGGCAAGCTTAAAGACTGCCTCATTGGAAGATTTGAATGCTTTACCTTTATTCTGATAATAAGCTTTTGCATACAGTGCTTCCGCAGCTACGGAAGTATTGGATGATTTCTCAAGAGCAGTATAGGCAGACTGAGCATCTTTATCTTTTCCTGAGTTCATCAGGCTTCTCGCCTTAATTACTTTAGCTGTTTCAATGACAGCGGCCGAGTTTTTAGAATTGGCAATAACAGCATTTGCTAGTTTTTCAGCTTCAGAGAAGTTCTTTTCATCAGCATAAAGCTTCATCAGCTCAACATTTGCGTAGTTTTTAATGCTGATATCGGAAGAATTCTTAATCCCTTCAAGATATTTTTTAGCCTCAGCAGTATTCCCTTGTGCCAGGGAGATCTGCGCTAAACGGGTTTGAGCATCATCCTGATAGTCGTTCTGAACTCCGGCAACTTCCTGAAGAACAAGCAGTGCTTTTGTTGAATTATTTGTTTGGTAATAGCTTTCCCCAAGCTCGTATTTCGCTTGATAAAGCCCCTCACCTGTTGGATTCTGTGTTAGATATTTCTCGTAATAAGAAATGGCATTTTTATAGTCTTTCTTAGAGAAATACTGTTTTCCTGTAGATAAGTTGATCTCATCAATTTCAGAAGCATCCACATTGACTCCAATCGTCCTGGCAAAGTTTTCATATCCGGAAACATCTCCGTTCTTCGTGAAAATAGGTTTTGCTACCTGAACGATCTTTTGGGCATATGCTGTATTTTTATACTGCTCACCCAGAGACTTCAGTTCAGAAAGAGCTTTGTCATTCTGATTCTGATCGATATAATTCTGTGCCCTGTAAATAGAAGCATTCGCAATCAGATCTTTGTCTGAAGAGGTTTTAATCACCTTTCCAAAATAATCATTGGAATTCGCAAAATCATCCTGAGCGGCATAAGCCGTTCCTATTTCGTATTGTGCATCATCGTAATATTCGGAATTTGGATATTTCGATAATAGCGTTTTTAAATTATTGATTTTCGCCTGTGTATCTCCCTTAAATCCTAAAGCCATTGCTTTCTGATATACGGTATAATCCGTAGCATCTTCATTTTTATCATAAATGGCGATAGCTTCGTTCAGGTCATTATTCGCGTAATGAATATCTGCCAGACGAAGTTCTGCATCATTTTTAAACTCAGGTTTAGGATTCGTCAGATACTGTTTGAAATAAGTTGCTGCCTGATCAAATTTCTTAGATTTAAAATAAGCATATCCTAAATCATAAGGCAACTGTTGTTTTTCAGGAAAGCTCTCGGTAAGGAGTTTTTCATAACGGGCTATAGCAGACGGGTAATTTCCTTTCTGGTAATATACCTGAGCCAGCCAATATAAAGCTCTGCTGTTAAATTCTTTATTGATATTAAATCCAAGACTTCTCAGAAAATACTTTTCAGCCTCGTCATAATTCCCTTTATTGAACTCTTCTGTTCCCAACAAATAAGAAACCTCCTGGTCTACTTTATTGATTTCCGGGGTTGAGCTTTGTAATCTGTCAATAGCATTCAGGGTTTCTTTATAGTTACCCGAATACAGATAAGATTTTACCAATAACGATCTCATCTCTGAGGCATTGGCAGCGTTCTGATTCTCGTTGATATAACTTTGGATTACTCCTGAAGGACTTTCAAACGGGTTCCCGATGTCATAACTTAATTTAGCATACTGTTCATGAGCCAGCTTTTTCACTTTTGCATCATAATCCATCTGATAAGAAGAACGGAATGCCGAAAGTGCTTCCTGCTTTTTATCTACTGCCAGATAAGCATTTCCTAACTGGTAATAAGCATTCTGTGCCAGTGCTGAATTACTGTTAACAAGCTGATTGTAATAAGAAACTGCCTCATCATATTTTTTAAGCTGAGCAGCTACGAATCCCATTTCATACAAATCATTTTCAGATGGATTCTGCTGTACATTCAGATAGTCTTTTAAGTGAGGATAGGCAGACGTGTAATCATTTTTCATGAAATAACTTTCCCCAATGATCTTATGAACCTCTGCTTTATAGGAATCTGAAATATTTTCATTCAGTAAGGCATTCCCTTCAGAAATTGCCTGGTCATAATTCTTATCATTATAATACAGCTGTACATAATAAGGACGTACCAGTTTTGAGAATTTATCCTGATCTTTTATAGAATCAAAATATTGGAAAGCTTTATCATTTTGCCTGTTGCTGTAATACAAATGCCCCAGCATATATGCAATATCCCCTTTTTGAGACTGATCAGCCGACTTATAAGCTTCTTCCAATGCATCGGTAGCCCCTTTAGAATCTCCGGTCATGAATTTGGCATAGCCCAGTTTTAGAATATACTGAGTATTTTCCTCTTTTGAAAGCTGGTACTGGTTTACTTTTTTCAACGTTTCCAATGCTTTGTCAAAATCTTTTTTTGCCAGATAATAATCCGCTAAAGGAAGATTAGCCTGGGCAAAATACGCAGAATTAGGATATTCTTTAATAAAAGCTGTTAAACCTTCTTCAGCATGATTTTTCTGGAGAATTACCCCAATCACGTTGTCAAAAAACTGAGCCGCTTCCTTCTTTGAACGGGACAAATTCTGATTGTAGAAATATTGTCTTGCATATTCATATTGGGAAGCGTTGTATATTTTGGTCTGATAAAGGTTTTCTGCCAGATTAAATCTATAATTTTCTTTCTGTGTAAAATATTGGGACTGTTGGGCATCGGCAATTCCGAAATAGATCACAGCAGCCGCTAAAAGTATTTTTTTTGATTTCATTCTTCTTGATATAAGAAAATTAGTCTAAATAAGTTAACGAAAATATTAAAAACTTATTGTTTAAGCAAGTTTTAACACCGTTAATGGATGTTAATTCTTATTTCATAACCATGAAAATTTTCTCACTATACAATGATAAAATTTACTACTTTCGTCTAATAAAATGTAAACAATTTTAATTAACCGTTATCAAAAACGTATTTAAATTGGATACTTTTTCAACAACAGCTAAAAACATACCATAAACACACCATTCCATGAAATTTAAGATTCTTTTAGCATTAATTTTTGTAAACCTCCTGCAGGCACAAAAATTTTACTTTCCAAAGACAGCTGTAACTGACTCTGTTATAATGGAAAAACAGATCCCTAACCTTGCTCTGCAAGTGATTCCTCACCTTCAGTCAGCAAAGTACAAACCGGAAAACACCGTTGACCTTATGGACAATCTTTTCCGTTTACAGATGGTGGCTCAGGATTATAAAAATTCACTGGTTTCTCTTTCTGAAAACCGTAATCTGTTCGCTGATAACAATATGGGAGGGTACAGATATATTGGATTTGAAATGTACAGCCTTTCGAAAATAGCACAAAAAGAAAGCAACACTTCATTTTCCAATGCACTTCAGAAAGTGTTTAATCAAAAATATGAAAGTCTTCCGGAAAAATTGATTCCCAGACTTAGGCTAGCTCTTGACGGTGATGTAAAAGAATCCAGAAAGCAGCTGAAAAAAATACTTGACAAACAAAAAGACAAAGACAGTATTGATTACAGAACAGCTCTTGCTCTATGTAAAAGCTATTTAAGTTATAAAACCTATTCCGGTATAAAACCTCAGGTGATGCAGCTTCTGACTTCAAAAGACAAGGAAAGATTCATTATTGAAACCAAAGATCTTACCATAAAAAACGGAGCTACCTTAACGATCACTATTGTTCGGAAAAAAGGGAATACGTCCCCACTTCCTGTTATTCTTACCAGCAATATTTATGCAGGTTCATTTGATGAATTCTTCGGAAAAAGAGCCGCTGTTTATAATTATGTAGGAGCTGTTGTTAATACCCGGGGTAAGAGAAACAGTAACAATGTAAATAATCCTTTTGAGCATGAATCAGAAGATATTTATGAAGTAATCGACTGGGTAAGCAAACAGCCTTGGTGTGATCGAAAAGTGGGAATGATCGGTGGAAGCTACCTAGGTTTCAGTCAGTGGGCAGCCGTAAAAAAACTGCATCCGGCATTAAAGACAATTGTTCCTCAGGTAGCCGTAGGAATCGGGATCGATTATCCTGCTCAGAATAACATCTTCATGAGCTATATGCTTCAGTGGATACAGTATGTGACCAATAACAAACTTACGGACGAGGCTGATTTCGCCAATGCAGTAAAATGGGATTCTATCTATACAAAATGGTACAAAAGCGGAAAAGCATTCAGGTCTTTGGACACGATAAGCGGTAAACCGAGCAAAATATTTCAACGATGGCTGGATCATCCGGGATATGATCAGTACTGGCAGAAAATGGTTCCTTACAAAGAGGATTTTTCTAAAATCAATATTCCTATTCTCACGACAACAGGATATTATGACGATGATCAGATTGGTGCGCTGTATTATTTTAAACAGCATCATCTGTACAATAAAAATGCAGATCATTATCTGGTGATAGGCCCTTATAATCATGGAGGAGCCCAAAGTTTCGGGTTTACTTATGTGAATGGAAACCCTATTGATCCGGTAGCCAGAATAAGCATTGATGATCTCGCTTTCTCATGGTTTGACTATATTCTTAAAGGCGGTAAAAAACCTGAAATTTTAAAAGACAGAATCAATTTTCAGGTAATGAACACCAATACCTGGAAACATGTAGCTGATCTTGACAAAATGCATACTTCTACCCTAAAATTTTACCTTCAGGACAAGAAAAACACATCGTCTGTATTCAACAAACCTCAATCTAAAAGTTTTACCACTCAAATCGTTGATCTTAAAAACAGGGATCAGAAAGACATTTATTACAAAGTCAGCAAAAAAGACAGCATAAAAATGACCAATTCTGTTGCTTTTGAAAGTGAAGTATTGGATAAGGATATGATCATCAGCGGAAATCTTTCAGGATTCTTCAATGTTTCCATCAACAAAAAAGACTTTGATACGGATACTTATCTGTACCAGATTCAGCCGGACGGGAAGTCTTCGTTACTATCCACTCATATTGTGAGAGCCAGCTATGCAAAGAATAATGAAAAACGACAGCTTCTTGAACCGAATAAAACGGAACAAATCCCGATTAATAATTCCTACTTTATGAGTAAAAAGATAGAAAAAGGAAGCAAATTACTTTTATTGGTCGGTATTAATAAAAATCCTAACTGGCAGATCAATTATGGATCAGGAAAAGATGTAAGTGATGAAACGATAAAGGATTCCGGGGAACCTTTGGAAATAAAATGGTATAATGACAGCTATGTGGAAATACCTGTTTATAAAGACTAACAGCTTTTGATTGAGTATTTTTACCTAAATGTTCTTAACAACTGTTAACATCAAAATAAAAAATCATTACATTTGCTTTTTTTCAAATCAAATATAGTTATTGAATGAGTCAACTTTTTAGAAGAAAAATCTATTCAGA
>Ga0105243_10001310_pt1 | contig 22222 bp, 20 predicted proteins | sample KBSM34metaG_FD_81525 | JGI IMG/M metagenome (GOLD analysis project Ga0105243, IMG submission 81525) | Miscanthus rhizosphere microbial communities from Kellogg Biological Station, Michigan, USA - KBS M3-4 metaG | ecosystem: Host-associated > Plants > Roots > Rhizosphere > Soil | place... | reverse complement strand
CGCACCAGCTCCAGCAATTCCGCGGCCCGACGCAGGGATTCCTTGCGGGAGTAGCCTGCGTGGGTGGTGTAGATGTCCGTGATCTGCTCGCCGATGGTCAGCACCGGGTTGAGCGAGTTCATGGCCGACTGGAACACCATGGCCACGTCCTGCCAGCGAAAGCGGCGCAGCTCCTCCGGGCTCATGGCCAGCACGTCCTTGCCGCCGAAGCGGATGCTCCCGCCGGCGATCTTCGCGGGGTCCTTGAGCAGGCGCATGATCGAGTTGGCGATGGTGGACTTGCCGCAGCCGGACTCACCGGCCAGGCCGAAGATCTCGCCGGTGCCGATGCTGAAGGAAACACGATCGACGGCGGTGGTGGAGCGGGTATCGCCCACGTACTTCACGGTGAGGTCCTTGACCTCCAAGACGGGCTCGTGGGAGCCGAAGGAGACTTGGGAGACGGTCATTTCGCGGCGCTCCTTCCGGTGGTTGATCCGACGACGACGGCGGCGGGCTTCGCTGGCTTGATCTTGCGCAAGCGGGGGTTGGTGACCTCGTCCACGGCGTAGTTGATGAGGGCCAGGGAGAAGGCCACCAGGGCGATGCACAGGCCCGAGGGCACGAACACCCACCAGCTGCCCGTGAGCAGGGCGCCTTCATTACCCGCCCAGAAGAGGTTGTTGCCCCAGGAGACGGTGCTGACATCGCCCAGGCCCAGGAACTCCAGGCCGGCCTGGGCGCCAATGCCGTAGATGACGCAGCCCAGCAGGGTGCCCATCACGATCGAGGCCATGTTGGGCAGGATTTCTCGGAACATGATCCGGCCGGCGCGTTCACCGGACACCACGGCCGCGGCCACGAAGTCCTTGGACCGGATGGACAGCGCCTGCGAGCGCAGCACCCGGGCAGACCCTGCCCAGCCGGTGATGGTCAGGACGACGATCACGGTGCCGAGGCCCGGCGGGAGGAAGGCGGCCAGGATTACGAGGAGCGGCAGGCCGGGCAGGAGCAGGAACACGTTGGTGACCAGGGACAACGCTTCATCGATGAACTTTCCGAAGTATGCCGAAGCCAGGCCCACCAGGATGCCCACGAAGGTGGACGCGAAGCCCACGGTGAGGCCCACCAGCAGCGAACTGCGGGAGCCGTGGACGGTCAGTGCCATGACGTCCTGGCCCTTGGCGGTGGTGCCGAGCCAATGTTCGGCGGAGGGCTCCAGCGACGCCATGTCCGTAATACGGGAGGGATCGCCGGGGAAGAGGACCGGAGCCAGTAGCGCCAAAGCGATGAACACCAGCAGGATGCTTGCGCCCACCATGGCCTTGGTGTTGGTGAGTAGACCATGGACCAGGCCCTGCTTCGGCTTGTGGGGCGACTTGCCGGCCAGGCGGGATTCAGAAGCGGAGGCGGGTGCCGCCGTCGGGCTTTCCCCACCGGTTTCCGGCGCGGAAGGTGAGGGTTCAATGAAAGTAGTCATGATCGATCCCCTAGTTGCTGCGTACACGCGGGTCGAGGCGGACGTAGAGGATGTCCACCAGGAAGTTGGCCAGGAGCACGGCAGCGGTAATGGTCAGGAACAAGCCCTGCATGAGCGGGTAGTCCAGGCCCTGCACGGCGTTCAGCAGCTGGTAGCCCACGCCCGGGTAGGCGAACACCACCTCGGTCAGCAGGGCACCGCCTACGACGAAGCCCAGGCTCATGCCGAAGCTGGTCACGGAGGGCAGCATGGCGTTGCGGGCGGCGTAACGGAACATGATGCGGCCCGGCCTAAGGCCCTTGGCCTCGGCCATGGTGATGTAGTCCTCGGAGTTGGTGGCAATCATGGTGTTGCGCATGCCGAGCATCCAGCCACCCACCGAAACGAGCACGATCGTCAACGCGGGCAGCACCAGGTGCGCACCGGCGTCGGAAATGAACTCCCAGCTGAAGCCCGGTTCCAGGCCATCGCTGAACGCATGGCGCAACGGGGACCAGCCCAGGATCACGCCGAACAGGTACAGCGCGCCCATCGCCAGCCAGAAGTACGGGAAGGAGCCGATGAAGATCAGAAGGGGCGGCAGGGCCGAGTCGATCGCGCCGCCGCGCCGCCAGGCGGCCAGGATGCCCAGCAGGTTGCCCACGACGGCGGCAATCACCAGCGCGGTCCCGCCGAGCAGGAGGGTCCAGCCGATCTGGGAGGCGATGACCTCGGTGACGGGCGTGGGAAAGCGGGAGATGGAAACACCCATGTTGCCGGTGACGATGTTGTGCAGGTAATCGGCGTACTGCTCCCAGATGGGACGGTCATCGACGCCGAGGAGCTTGCGCAGCGCCTCCAGTTGTTCGGGCTGCATCTTGCCCTGGGTGCGGGCAAACATGCGCGAGACAGGGTCACCGGGCATGAAGCGCGGGAGCAGGAAATTCAGTGTGATGGATGCCCAGAAGGCGATCAGGTAGAAACCTAAACGGCGCAGGATGAAGCGCACGGTTTCCCTCCATTCGGGAATTGCGGCGGCCGGAACCGTGAGAGGCCACGGCCGGAAAAGAGATGGTGGCCGCCCGGCGGCGTTGCTGGGAACAGCGTTGCAGCGCCGCCGGGCAGGCAGGGGAACGGGCCCACTCCGCCCGGGTTCCCTGGCCGAAGCGAAGCAAGGCCAGGGAACCGGGTGGGGATTACTTGCGCGGTTCCAGCGTGGTCAGCACAAGCACCGTCGTGGCGGACCGGTCCGAGAGGGTTGCGTAGGCGTTCTCTTCGCTAGGCCAGCCGGTGAAGCGGGTGTCGTTGTAGGCGCCCCATTCCGGGCCCGAGAAGAGCGGCACCAGCGGTGCGACCTCGTTGTACTCCTCCTGGAGCTTGTAGGCGATGTCCTTCTGCTTGGCTTCATCACCGCTCGCGGCGAATTCCTTCAGGAGGGCGTCGGCCTTGGGGTCGCCGAAGCGGTGGTAGTTGTCGAAGGTCTTGGTCCCGACGGGCTTCACCGAGGCGGTGCCCATGGAGTTGTTGAAGTACTTATACGGGCTGGGATCGTTCGCGCTCCAGACGATGCCGGAATCGAAGGTGCCCTGTTCGTAGCCGGCTACCACAGAGGCCCAGTCCGGGGAGTCCACCTTGGCGGTGACGCCCACGGCCTGCAGGTTCTGGGAGATCACGTTGGCAACGGAGAGCCAGTCGGAGGAACTGGCGCCCACGGAAATCTTGAACTCGAAGGGCTTGCCATCCTTCAGGGTGCGCTTGCCGTCGGCGCCCTTGGCGTAGCCTGCCTCATCCAGCAGCTTGTTGGCTTCCTCCACGTTGAGCTTGGTCCAGCTGCAGTTGTCCTTGACCGCGGGGTTCTTCCAGCCCTCGTAATGGCCGGAGAGTCCGGTACAGTCGGCGGGCTGAGCGTAGCCGCTCATGCCGATCTTGGTGACCTGGTCGCGGTCAACGGCCATGCTGAGCGCCTTGCGGACCTGTGGGTCGTTGAACGGGGCCTTGGTGGTGTTCAGCTGCCAGTTGATCATGGCGCCCGTGGGCGGGAACCAGTAGTGGCGGTGTTCCTTGTCCTTGGAGACGAAGGTCTTCTCGATGTTCGGAATGTATTGCGTGGCCCAGTCGACGTCGCCGTTCGCGGCGGCGAGGTTGGCTGCATCGTTGCCGGACATGGCCAGCATCTTGATCCCGGCGATCTTCTGCTTTTCCGGCTGCCAATAGTTGGGGTTCTTCTTCAGTACGAAGGACTGGGCCTGGAAGGACTCCACTTCGGTGTACGGACCGGTGCCCACGGGCTTGGAGTTGGCATCCTTGCCGGGATCCTTCACTGCAGACCAGACGTGCTTGGGCAGGATGGGGAGCTGTCCAACTTCGTAGAGGGCCGGCGACCACGGCGTGTTGAAGCTGAAGGTAACTTTGTTGCTTCCCTCGGCCGCGACCTCCTTCAAGTATTCGAAGCCGCCCTTGATCTTCTTCTGCAACTGGAACGTCAGTACTACGTCCTCGGCCACGAGCGGCTTGCCGTCGGACCACTTCACGCCGTCGCGCAAGGTGAAGGTGATGGATTTGCCGTCCTTGGCCACCTCCCATTTGGTGGCGAGCCAAGGCACGGCGTCGCCCTTGAGCGGGTTGGAAATGAGCAGTGGCTCGTAAATTGCCTGCTGGACCATCGGGGTCACAGTGGGGGCGAACGGGTTGAAGTTGCGGTCAAACGTGCTCATGTCCTCGCGCGGAATGGTGAGCAGCGCGTTCTGGTCCGCAGCCGCGCCGGAGGAACCGGCGGGCTTGTTTGCGGTGGCCGAACAGCCTGTGAGGAGCAACGCCCCCACGGCCAGGCCGGCGGCAGTGATGCGCGCGGACCTCAGAAACCGGGATTGTGTCATGATGGATATCTCATTCCTGTCTTGCTGAAAGGTGGGGTGGGGCAGATCTTCAGTAGTGATTTCGCGGTCAGACTGAAGAACGTTCAAGCAGCGGACAGTCGACCAGCTGCTGGTCGGCAGCGATCGGCTGTCCTGCTGTGAGAGCTGCGAGCGTCCGGACGCCCAGGGCGCCCATTTCTTCGAAGGGCAACGCAACCGTGGTCAGCTTGGGCCTGAGGTAGGCCGCAATCAGTTCCTGGTTGTCGAAGCCGATCACGGCGATGTCTCCGGGGATGGTCAGTCCCCGTTCCTTGATGGCGTCATAGGCGCCCATCGCCATCCGGTCGTTGAGGCAGAACAGGGCCGTCGGCCGGCCCTCCCCCTCCTTGTACCGGTCAAGAATCGTGCAGGCGGCCGCATAGCCGCCGTCCGCCGTCGCGTAACCCGAGACGATGAGTTCCGGGTCCAGATCCAGCCCGGCCTCGGAGAGTGCTTCGCGGGCACCCGCCAAGCGTCCGACGGCGGCCGGAATGGCCGGATCCAGGTTGATGACACCAATACGGGTGTGTCCCGCCTGGAGCAAACGTTCGACGGCGACCCGTCCCCCGGCGTGTTCGTCCGGGACAATCGAGGGGAGTTTGCCGTCGGCGTCGAAACAGTTGATGAGGACGGTGGGAACCTCGTTGGCACTTTTCGGAACGTGCACTCCCCGGTGGAATGTCGCAGCGTAGAGAACGCCCTCCACCCGCTGTTCCAGCAGCTTTTCAAAGGCGGCATCTTCCAGGCCCTGGTTGGGTCCTACGGCATCGGCCTGATCGGAGGGCGCGATGAGCAGGAAGCGGCGGTCCAGCCAGGCCTGATCCTGGGCTCCCTTGATGATGTCCACGGCGAACGGGGCTGTAACGATTTCGGTGACGATGCCGTACCAGTCGCTGCGCTGCGAGGCCAGGGCGCGGGCGCCGGCGTTTGGCCGGTACCCGAGTTCCAGGACGGCCTCGGCAATGCGGTTCCGGGTTTCCTCGGAGATGCCCGCATTCGCGCGGTTGCTCAGGACGAAGGAGACGGTGGTGCGGGAAACTCCGGCGTGCCGGGCGACGTCTGTCATGGTGACCCCGCGCTGCCGGGGCTTGCCTGACACGTTAGCGGCTTTGCCCGCGGCTTTCGCGGTCTTGCCGGCCTTGCCCTCGGCGGTGCTTCTCGCCATTGAACGCTCCACTTGCTCTTCGTCGAACAAAGCCTGTGCTTGCTCTGGTTGCCACTCCAGGTTGCGTAGGTAACGCGCGTTACCTTGGAGCGTGTGATTTAGGTTACGCGCGTTAGTCGAAGGTGTCAACGACGAGTTTCCTGGAAGTTTCCCAATGCGGTCCAATCCATCCAGGCGGGGCCGGGAACAATGGAAAGTACTTGACGTATTGGAAAGTACTTTCCTAGAATCGTCGCACTGAACACAAACAACAGGGGGAACGTCATGGACGAAACGACAGGTAGCTTGTCTCCGGAAAGTGCGCGGGAGCTACTAGCAAAGGCCGACTCGATCGGATCCATTTCCACCAGTTCAGCCGCCTGGCCTGCGGCGATGGTCTTCACCAGCCTGGCCATCATTGGTTCCTTCCTGATGATTGGCATGCAGATCGTCACCCACACCGGTTACGGCGCACCCTTGCTGGCCGTATCCGCAGGCATCTGGGGAGCCGCGACGGCAAGCATCTGGCCGATGTTCCAGAAATCCACCAAGGCCGGATTCACCCGGCGGTTCCTGACCTCCCTCTTTGCCTACTTCACGCTCTATTGCGCAGCCTTGATTCTGGGAGCCATATTCTTCCCCACGGGAAACCTGTGGTTCTACGTCCCTGCTGCCATCTTCCTGGCCGCCGTCGGCCTGGCCGCGGCGTTCCGCGAGCTGCGCGCATGAGCGCCGTAGACCATCCCCGCCATGGGCTCAACGAGCTTGTCCATTCACCGGTCCGCTTTTCCATCATGGCCGCGCTTGCACATGCCGAAATGCTCGATTTCAAAGACATCCGGGATGCCATCCAGGTGAGTGATTCGGTGCTGAGCAAACAACTGTCCCTCCTGGAAAAGGCCGGGTACGTGAGAATCAAGAAGAGCTTCGCCGGCAAGATGCCGCGGACCTCGGCTAGTCTGACACCCGACGGGCGCGAGGCATGGGCCGAGCATTTGAGGGTCCTGCGGGAAATTGCGGGCGGCTGAGCCCGGGCTGTTTCACGGACCGCCCCCCGGGCAGGTTCACGGGACCCCGCGGCGCCCCACGGCCTGAATAGTCCGGCCGCCTTCGCGGGCTGCCGCCCTGTTCGCTTCCAACTTTGCCGGGCTCGGTTCAGGGCCTAGCGGACCGATAGGCTTCTGCCATGGCATTGAGAGCCCCCCGCGTAACTCCCGGGCTGCCCGCCGAGGAAGCCCAAGGCCTGGCCCGTTCGCTCCAGGACAGCAACGACATCACGGTGTTCGTGGACGGCACCGTCCACCGTCTCCCCGCCACGGCGCGGGACGCCGTCGTCGACATGCTCCAGAGGCTCGGCCGCGGCGAAGCGGTGAGCGTCAGCAGCGTCGAGGAAATGCTCACCACCTCACAGGCGGCGGAGCTTGCGGGAATCTCGCACACTTATCTGCGGAATATGACCGACCGGGGCGAGATCCCGGTGGAGTACCGGGGCACGCACCGGCGCATCCGACTCGGCGCCATCATGGCCTGGCTCGAAACCCAGAAAGCCCAGAAAAAGGGCGCGGATCCGGCCGGCCCCGCAGCGGAAGAGCCTGCCGGCCAAGCATGACACCGGCCCCGTCGCACATGACGGCGTGATAAGGATCAAGCAACAATCCCGCGGAACACGCCAAAGGGCCGCACCCCCGGCGATACCCTTAATCCGTGCGAAATTTCAAGGGATGGCATATCTTGGCGGGCCTGGCCGCGATGGCCATTGCCGCCCCCTTGGGTTCGCTCATGGGACTGAATTTCGTGGCCACTTTCATGTTCGCCTGTGTGGCTTTTGTCGCGGTCGCCTTCTGGGTGGACAACAGGCTTGCCCGGCGCCGCACGACCAGGCCGGAAACCGGCGAGCTCCCGCTCCGCGACCCCGCCGACAGCTGAGCCCCGGCCTCCAGGCCCTCAGCTCCTCTGCCGAGCCCAGACTTCCAAACCCTCAGGCCCGCGGCCGGGATCAGATCCGCGGCCGCGCCGCCCATCTCCTGGCCTTGAGCGCCGCGTGCAGTTCCAGCCGGACTCCCCCGTTGAGGGGATCGACGCCGATCAGCTGCCGGATCCGCGCCAGCCGGTTGTAGATGCTGCTGCGGTGCAGGTGCAGTTCCTTCGCCACTTCCTGCACCGAGCCGTCGCTGTCATACAGCAGCTCGAGCACCGGCAGGAGTTCCCCGTTGCGGTCCGCGGCCTCGAGCGTGCCGAAGTGCACTGAGCCCTGGTCGTCCCAGCCGCCCGGGGCCGTCAGGCGGTCGAAAAGCTGGTAGACGCCGGTGGCACGGCTGTCCACCAGCTCGCCGAGGCGGGGGTCGACGGCGGCGGCCTGGGCTGCAAGCTTTGCCTGCCGGTAGGCGGGGCCGAGTCCGCGGATCGCGGGCAACGGTTCGCTGATGCCCAGGATCAGCCGCTCCACGCCGCGGCCGGAGCGCTTGGCCAGCTCCAGCTGGTAGTGCACCAGCACCTGCGCGTGCACGGCCCGTCCGGCGGTTTCCCGGAACAGCATCACGGCGTGCGTTTCTGCTCCGGCGCTGAACAGCACGGAGTCGACGCCGATGGTGGACTGCAGCGCGGCCGAGCGGTGGATGAGGGTCGCCGCGAGGGGATCGCCGACGCCGTCGCCTCCTCCGGCGTCAAGCACCACCACCAGCTGCCACGGGGCTTTGCCCTGGATTTCCTTCCAGCCGGCCACCGCGGCAAGCGCGTTCGATTCGCCCTCGCACGCGGAAAGGAACTCGCGTTCGCGGCGGCGCCGGAACTCGGACTCGGCGGTGTTGGATTCCAGCAGCAGCCCGGCCAGCAGGTCCAGTTCGTTCCGCACGCCGGGCAGTTGGGCGAGGATCGCCGTCGCGCTTTGCTCCTCGAGGTCCTGCTGCACCCAGAGGTACCCCACCCGGAATCCGCGCACCAGCAAGGGAACGCACACCCGGCCCAGCATGCCCAGTTCATCGTTGGCCGGGACCACCACCGGGCGCACCGCCGTGGCGATGCCGTGCGACAGCTGCCAGGCGCTCACGTCCGCGGGCACCTTCTTGCTGAGCAGGAAGTTCACCCGGACGCGGTCGGCGTGGGACTGGTTGGAGCTGTAGGCGAGCAGCACGCCGTCGAGGTCCTCCAGCGACAGGCCGCGGCCGAGCTTGAGCGCCACTTCCTCGACAAGCTGTTCCACGTCCTGCTGCATGCAGCAAGACTACTGCCGGGAAAGCTCCGCTTTCTCTCCCCGGAGGCACGCAGCATGGCCTCGCGGTCGAAGCTGCCCTCCCACCTGGCCACCACGAAGGTCGCCACGCAGTTGCCCAGGAGATTGACCACCACCTGCATCGAATCCATCAGACGGTCCGCCCCGCGCCGTCGAGGTTGAAGGAGTAGCCGGTGGGATGACCAGGCCGGAGGTGCTGCGCGGGCAGCCTGCGTTGGCCAGCTTGGTGATGATGCGCGGCATGAGAGCGCGCGGGCGCGACACCCCTCGGACACCTGCCAGCGCCGTTCGGAGGGCACCCAACATCAGGCGACACCTGCCGCCCCACGGTTCGACAAATGTCGAGGCAAGAATCGCAAAAACCCCGGAATCACGCGGAAGTCACTTCCCGCCGTCGGGCGCTTTCCTGTCTGGTGGCTCACAGCGGATCTATTCTGGAATCACAGTCCCCCACCGCACAAAGGCCCAGCAAGCCTTTCGACAATGGAGCCCAAAAAATGATCATCGGTGTCCCCAAAGAGATCAAGAACAACGAATTCCGTGTAGCCATCACTGCGGCCGGAGTTCACGAGTTCCGCACCCACGGCCACACCGTGCTGGTGGAGCGCGGGGCAGGCCTGGGCTCCGGAATCACCGACGAGGAATACTCGATCGCCGGCGCCGAGATCGTTGCCGAAGCCGATGACGTGTGGGCCCGCGCCGACATGGTCATGAAGGTCAAGGAACCCATTGCCGCCGAATACCACCGCTTCCGCAAGGGCCTGGTCCTCTTCACCTACCTGCACCTGGCGGCAGAGCCCGAGCTGACCCAGGAGCTCATCAACTCCGGCGTCACCGCCATCGCCTACGAGACCGTGCAGGACGGCCGTGCACTGCCGCTGCTGGCCCCGATGTCCGAGGTTGCCGGCCGCCTTTCCGTGCAGGTGGGTGCCAACTCCCTCATGGCCCCGGCCGGCGGCAAGGGCGTGCTGCTGGGCGGCGTCCCCGGTGTCCGTCCGGCCAAGGTCGTGGTGCTGGGTGCGGGCGTGGCCGGCACCAACGCCGCCGCTATGGCCCTGGGCCTCGGCGCCGACGTGAGCATCATGGACATCAACATCAACCGCCTTCGCGAGCTGGATGCCCAGTACCAGGGCCGCCTGAAGACCGTCGCCTCCAACGCCTACGAGATCGAAAAGGCCGTGGTGGACGCCGACCTCGTGATCGGTTCCGTCCTGATCCCGGGTGCGAAGGCACCGAAGCTGGTCTCCAACGAGCTCGTCTCCCGCATGAAGCCGGGCTCCGTGCTGGTGGACATCGCAGTGGACCAGGGCGGCTGCTTCGCCGACACCCACCCCACCACGCACCAGGAACCCACCTACAAGGTGCACAACTCGATCTTCTACTGCGTCGCCAACATGCCCGGCGCCGTGCCGAACACCTCCACCTACGCGCTGACCAACGTCACCCTGCGCTACGCCGTGGCCCTGGCCAACCTGGGCGTCAAGGCCGCCTTCGACCGCGACCCCGCCCTGGCCGCCGGCCTCAACATCGCTGCCGGCCACGTGGCACACCACTCGGTGTCCGAGGCCCACGGCCTGCCCCTGGTGGCCGACTGGCACGAGCTGGTTTCGGCCTAGCTTCACCCGCATCGACTGCTGCGTTGATGTCGTTTTGGACCTCCAGAACGACATCAACGCGGGGCCCACAGCGGCGAGTGGCCCCGGGCGAGGAACGAGCCTGGGGAGCCGCTGGGGGCGGTCGATTGCTGTTTAGGCAGGCCTAGGAAAGCGCCTCGCAGATCGGCTGAAGCGCGCTGGAGTCTCCGTGCTCGAAGTACTCGAAGAACGGATGCTGTCCCGCTTCGAAAAGTACGGAATCGTCCGCTGCGTTCTGGACTGTTCGGCCGGCATCGATCAAGACCGTTCCGTCCGTCCCGGCGATCCGCAAGCGGTTGGTCAATGCCTCGGTCCCTGTGCCGGGGTCGCCGGGGGTTCCGAGGATATGGTCGATCCGGTTGCGCTCATACCAGGAGAGGGTGGCGCCGGTCAGCGGATTCGTCAGAGTTCCGAGGATTTCGTCCCGGAAGTGTCGCTCGGTCAGGTCCCCGTTCAGGTCGTAGTAGCGTTTTCCGGTCACGGACCTGGTCCCGCTGATAAGGACCTCAAAGGGTGCAGGCCCGGCGCACTGGATTCCTGTCGGTTCCCCCGAGAACGACGGCTCCGTGAACGCCACATCACAGATGGTTCCCGCACCGACTGTTTTGCACACGGGGTTGAACTCGGCCGGGACCGGAGGGTTGAGGGTTGAGGGATCAACGCTGTGATCGGCTGACGATGAGGACTGGGGCGCCCCGGTTGCCGCCGAGGCTCCCGGAACTCCTACGAATAAGGCGGCCGCACAGGCAAGGACCGCCGCGAGATGGGGCTTGAACATTGGGGCATCTCCGTTCAATAGGGGGCTGAAGCACCGTTAGGCCAGCCCCCTAGGTTCGGTGCAAGTGCAAGCTACGCTCAGCCCCTTTGCCCGTCAAGAGTCCCGCAGTCCGGACTCGTGCCGGAGCGCCAGGAAGGCGTCGTCGTCGGCGAGTTCCTGTGCACGGCGCGCAGTGATTTCCGCGTAGCTTCAGCCTTACGACAATCGACTGTCCCCTGCGTAGACGTCGTTTTGGACCTCCAGAACGACATCAACGCGGGGCCCACAGCGGCGAGTGGCCCCGGGCGAAGAACGAGCCTGGGGAGCCGCTGGGGACGGTCGATTGCTGTTTTAACAGGCCTAGGGTTTCGCCGGAACCTCCGGCAGGGATGGCGAGGGGACCGGCACCGGCGCTGTGGGCGCGGGCACAGGCACTTTGACCGGTCCTTCCGAGGGAATGACCGGAATGTCCTTCCGCGGTTCAACGGAACTTCCGGAATGATGCGGGGTCACGGGGGCCGGGTTCCCGGCGGGCGGCGTGGCGGTGGTGGAAGGAGCCGGGGCTGCGCCCGGGGCGTGGGCCGCCTCAGTGGGATGCGGGCTGAAGGATGGCGCCGCCGGAGCTGCGGGCGGCGCGGCCGGCGCCGGGAGCACCTTGGCGACAACGGTGCCCACCGCCTCGCCCAGGTGGCTCAAGGCAGCCGGGATGCCGCCGTCGGAAGCTGCTGCAGCCGTGGCACCGGCCGCGAGTGATGCCGCGACGGCGACGGCGGTGACCGCCAAGCGGCGCCTGCTGCGGCGCGCGGACAGTTCGTCCACGGGCGCGGCGGCAGTGCTGTCGGTCGCGGGGTCCTCCGCGTGCCGGAGGACGGCGCCCGGCACCATCAGGGCCTGCAGTTGCGCCGAAGGCTCCGGGCGGACTTCGGCCAGGGCACGGAGTTCCAGCAGTTCGCCGCGGAGGTCCGCCGCGTCACGGAGGCCGGCCTCTGCCAGCAGGCGGTCGATGCCCGCGGCAGCGCCGTTAGCGGGTTTTTCGCTCATGATCTGCCATTCCTTTGTAGCGCGCACTTCCGGAGTGCGTGCAGGGCCCTGCGCTGCAACTGCTTCACAGCCCCTTGCGTCTTCCCCATGATGGCCGCCGTTTCTTCCAGTGAAAGGTCCGCCACGACCCGCAAGGCCAGCACTTCGCGGTAATCGTCCCTGAGCCCCGCCAGCAGCTCGGTCACGCCAAGCCCCTCGCCGTGGCCGAACGCCTGTGCCTCGGCCGACGGTGCGCGGCGGTCATCCAGTTCCGGCTCAAAGGAACTGAACGCCGGTTCGCGCTCCCGTTTTCTGTAGTGGTCCACCAGGCGTGCGTGTGCGATCGAGAAGAGCAGCGACTTCGCTCCCTGGAGGCCGCCGTGAAGGGATGGGATTTTCGGGTACAAGGCCAGGAAAACATCCTGGGTGACCGCTTCGGGGTCGTGGACGCCGCGGGCCTGAAGGTATCCGCGCACCTGGCCGGAGAAGCTGTTGTAGGCAGCCGTGAAGAACAGTGCGGGGTCCTCCCCGACCGTCGGCGTGTATTCGTCAGTCAAAGGGTCCAGCACCCGCGGCCCTCCATCCCACGCAGCGCTGCCGCCTCGTCCGATGACCCGGGAAACGGCGCTGTCGTCTGTTGCATTGCAGGGGCTCCCCGCCCGAAAACAGGGAGCCCCTCATCGTTAGAGCCTAGTCGCGGCCTTAGGGACGGACGGAATCGGCCAGTCCGCCAACTTTGCCGGGAAGCTCGGCCGGGGTCCCCGGAACGGCAGGCACGGCAGGAACAGCCGGGGCGCCCGGCGCGGCGGGAATTGCCGGGACAGCAGGCACAGCCGGCAGGCTTGCGTTCGCACCGGTGTTGGCCTCGGCCGAAGCCGTGCCGCGGGCTTCGAGCTGGGCGTCGACGCCTGCCACAACCTCTTCGCAGTGCGCGTCAACGTTGGCCTCGCCGCCTGCGGCGACAACCAGGGACTCATAGCCCGGAACCTTGGCGTCCGCGTTCAGCCCACCGCTGAGCAGCGCCTTGCACAGTCCGAACGATTCGGGCAGGACGACGTCGGCGGCCTTCGCCTTCGCGGCCGCAACAGCGCCGGCGATCTTTGCCTTCGCGGCTTCGACGGCGTCGGCAGCAGTCGCCTCCGCGCCGTCGGCGGAATCAGCTGCCTTTTCCTGTGCGTCGGCAGCAGCGGCACCAGCAGCGTCGGTGGCCTTCGCCTTCGCGGCGCCGGCTTCTCCGGCAAGTTCCTGGGCAGCAGGAGCCGGTGCGCCGATCAGTTCATGGGCCTTCTGCTGAAGATCGGCAGGAAGCGCGCCGGCGAACGCGGCTACGCCGGAACCGCCTACCGTGACGGCTCCGGCGGCGAGGAGGCCGGCTGCGACTTTGCTGGTGGCAAGGACAGTGAACAAGGACATGGAACCCTCCGACAAAATGTCTGGCATTGGCACGGCAGCAACGGTCGGCTGCCGGTGGTCTGTGGCGCGGGCGTTGCCCGCACGACCCTTACATCGCCAGGGGCCGCGGAAAAGTTACACCTTCACGGAAAAAGTTTTCAGGCAGCGAGCTCGCGGGCCTGCTCTATCAGCTCCAGCACCGCGGCCGAGTCCGCCGGATCCACCGGGAGGGGCAGCGCGGAGGAGGCTCCGCCGTCGCCGATCTTTTCGGCGAGGATCCGATAGAACTCCTGGTAGGCGCCGCGCTCGGTGGGCACGGGCGTGCGGACGCCGTCGCGCTCCAGGATCCCGTAGTTCTCCTGCGAGTCGAGGCCGTACGCAGGGTCCGCGGGCAGGCCGCCGGCCAGGATGAACGGTTCCTGCGGGTCGATGCCGTACTTCACGAAGCCGGCGTCGCTGCCCAGGATCCGGAAGCGCGGGCCGTGGAGGCGGCTGCTCAAGTTCAGTGCGTGGTGGCTGATGACGCCGGACTCGTGCCGGAGCGCCAGGAAGACGTCGTCGTCAGCGCGTTCCTGTGCACGGCGCGCGGTGATTTCCGCGTAGCTGACCGTCGCGGGGCCCAGCAACTGCAGCGCCAGGTCCAGCACGTGGGTGCCGAGGTCGTAGAGGACCCCGCCGCCGTCGTTCACGCCCGCGCCGGCCTTCCAGGCCTTGCTGATCTGCGGTGCCCAGCGCTCCATGGAACTTTCGAAACGCAGCACCTCACCCAGCACGCCGGCGTCGAGCAGTTTCCTTACGGTGAGAGCGTCGCCGTCCCAGCGGCGGTTCTGGTACACGGTGAGCACCCGGCCCAGCCGCCCCGCCAGCTCGATCAGTTCCCGCGCCTGCGCGCTGTGCACGGCGAACGGCTTGTCTACGACGACGTCGAGCCCGGCTTCCAGCGCGGCTTTCGCCAGCGGGTAGTGGCTTGCCGGGGGCGTCCCGAGCACGATCAGGTCCAGTTCCCCGGCGAGGGCAAGGATGTCGTCCGGCCGGTCCACGAGCTTCACGCCCGGATAGCGCTCCGCTGCGGACTGGCGGCGCCCGGCGTCGGAGGTGGCGATCACGTCCAGTGAGAACGCCTGGTTGGCTGCGAGGAACGGCGCGTGGAAAACGCTGCCGGACAGGCCGTAACCGGCGACGGCGGCACGGATGGGAGTGCGGGAAGCTGCGGTCATGCTGCCAAGGCTACGCCCGGCTCACCGGCGTCCGACAGCGAGGGGCCGGTGCCAGCGGATCTTCCGCGGGCACCGGCCCCTCGTGTGTTGCTGAAGCGTGTGTTGCTGCAGCGGGGGTTACTTCTTTTCCCAGCCGATGGTGGTCCAGTCCGGAACCGGGGTGTCAGTCGAGTTGGCAAACAGTGACGGACCGTAGTTCGCCAGGCCCTTCTTGACGAAGTAGATCTGCGGGCCGTTCATGACAACACCCATGGAGAAGTACTTGGCCATGTGCTTCTTCTCGACCTCCATGGCGGCCTTGTTTCGCTCGGCGTCGTCCTCGATGCTGGAGAGCTTGGCGATCTCGGCGTCGAGCTCTTTGTCACCCAGGCCGTTTTCGTTGACCTTGGAGTCGTAGTACTGCTTCACGGCGTCGGTGGCGTCAGAGCCCACCGTATAGCCGGAGATGGTCATGTCGAACTCGCGGGAACCGATGATCTTGCCGAATTCCCCGCTGCCCTTCTGGTCGATTCCCACGTCCATGCCGGCAGCCTGGAGCTGCTTCTGCAGGGTCTGGGTGGTTGCCAGCGAGGTGGGATCGTCGCCGAAGTTGGTGATCTTGAAGGCAACGGGCTTGCCGTCCTTCTCCATGATGCCCTTGCTGTTCGGCGTGTAACCGGCGTCCGTGAGGACCTTCTTGGCCGCTTCCGGGCCGCTCTCCTTCACCGGGTAGTTGTCCTGGTAGTTCTTGGAGAACGGCATCAGCATCATCGATCCTGAGCTTTCCTCTTCCCAGTTCAGGCCGTTGAAGCGCACCTTGCGGATGGCTTCGCGGTCGACGGCGGTGAAGACGGCCTTGCGGACGGCGACGTCGGTGAGGGACGCGCGCTTGGCATTCAGGTTCAGGCCACCGGCGAAGAGGCGCTGGCCGCGGCGGATGTCAGTGTCCTTGGTGCCTTCCAGCTGCTTGTAGCGGGTAAGGGTCCGGCCGTCAGTCGCGTCGATTTCACCGTTCTTGAAAGCGGCAATCGTCGCACTGTCTTCCATCTGGCGGAAGACCACTTTGGAGAGCACCGGTTTGGCACCCCACCACTTCTCATTGGGGACCACTACGACGGTCTTGGCGGCGGCATCGTAGTTCTCCACCTTGAAGGGGCCGGCCATCCATTCGGGGTGGAGGTTGCCGGCAAACCCCTTGTTGAAGATTTCCGGGGTGTTCACCTTGGGGTGGATCAGGCCGGTGAACAGGGCATCCAGCGGGTACACGGGCTGGGTGGTGGTGACAATGACTTCCTTGTCATTGGCGCCGGCCTTGACCGAGTCCACGAATTCGTAGGCGCCGGAGGTCACGATGTCGATGTCCTTGTTCTTGCCCTGGAGCATCTTCCAGGTGTTCTCGAACGTCTTGACGTCGATCGGCGTGCCGTCGTTGAAGGTCGCTTTGTCGTTGACCTTGATGGTGACGGTCTGCTTGCCGTCCTTGACCTCGCTCTTGACGGACTCGCAGAAGTCCTTGTTCGGCGTCGCGGTGCCGTCGAAGGCAAAGTTCCAGCAGCCCCAGGTGCCGGCGCCGTCGATCGGACGGTGCAGCGCGGTGTTGTCCGCGCTGTTGCCCACATTGGAGAAACCGTTGAAGTCCGGGCCGATGCTGTCCAAGGCCAGGGTCAGCGTGCCGCCCTGTTCCAGGTCCTTCGGGTCCTTTTCATTGATGCTGATGAGCTTGCTGATATCGCCGCCTGCCGACTGCGCCTTTTGGGATGCAGGGCCCGACGGCGTGCCGCCGCCGCATGCGGTCAGCATCAGCGCCGAGGCGATCGCCACGCCGCTGATGGTCAGGTACTTCTTCATTGTTCTCCCCTTCAGTACTGCGTTTGGTTGAAGTGATGGCTTGGGTTTGCTGCGGATGAGGTTCTTGAAAAGCCGTGGTTTCCCGTCAGGCATGCACCACGAGCATGTCGGCGTCGATCTCGCCGTCCGGGAAGAAGCAGGCGAATTGCTGCGCTTCCTCCGGATCCGTTCCATCCGCTGCTCCGGACGCAGAGCCGCCGGCCGCCGTCGCGTCGTCCCCTGCCAGGGGCGGTTCCAGCGTGAGGCACTTTTCTTTTTTCGCCTGCGGCAGGGCGGCGAAAACGGGGCAACGGGTGGCAAAGTTGCAGCCCTTGGGTGCGTCCAGGGGGCTGGGCAGGTCGCCCTGCAGCATGATCCGCTCGCGGGTCCGTTCCAGTTCGGGGTCCGGGACCGGGATGGCGGAGAGCAGGGCGCGGGTATACGGGTGGCGCGGGTTGTCGAAGACCTGGTCCACGTCCCCCATTTCCACGATCTTGCCCAGGTACATTACGGCCACCCGGTTGGAGATGTGCCGCACCACGGAAAGATCGTGCGCCACCATGAGGTAGCTCAAGCCAAGTTCGGCACGGAGCTGGTCCAGGAGGTTGATGACACCGGCCTGCACGGAAACGTCCAGCGCGGAGACCGGTTCGTCCAGGACCACCAGCTTGGGGTTCACCGCGAGCGCCCGGGCGATGCCGATGCGCTGGCGCTGGCCGCCGGAGAACTGGTTGGGGAAGCGGTTCACATGGTCCGGCTGCAGCCCCACCAGCGTCATCAGCTCCATGATGCGCTTCCTGATGGCGGTCTTCGGGAACCCCAGGTTTTCCAGCGGCTCGGCCAGCACTTCATACACCGTGAAGCGCGGGTCCAGGGCGCCGGTGGGATCCTGGAAGACCATCTGCATTTCCTTGCGCATGGCCTGCTTGGTCTTGCCGTCGGTAGCCACCTTGTTGCTGAGCCCGCCGATCACCACCTCGCCCTGCTGGCCTGGGCTCTGGGGCCCGGTGTGGAACTCCATGATTTCCAGCAGCGTGGTGGTCTTGCCGCAGCCCGACTCCCCGACGATGGACAGGCACTCGCCTTCGCGGATGTCGAAGCTGAGCCCGTCCACGGCTTTGACCGTGCCGATGCGGCGCTTGAAAAGGGAACCTTTGAGCAACGGGAAGTGCTTCTTCACGTCCTTGAGCTCGAGGACCTTTGCCCGCTCGTCCCGGGGGACGCCGTCGAACTTTGACACCGGAACCGGGGGCGCGTGGAAGATGCGGTGCGCGTCCACGCCGTCGAGCTCTCCGCTCTTGATGCACGCGGCGTGATGGCCGTCGCTGCCGTCGACCGTGAGCAGCGCGGGCTCGGCGATTCGGCACTCGTCGGTGGCCAGCGGGCAGCGGGCCGCGAAGGAGCAGCCCTCCACCGGGTTGATCAGGTTGGGCGGAGTGCCCTCGATCGGCACCAGGGAGCTCTCCTGGGAGGTGTCGACGCGCGGAACCGCGCCCAGCAGGCCCAGTGTGTAGGGCATCCGCGGGTTGTAGTAGATGTCCTGCACCGAACCCGTTTCCACGGGCTTGCCGGCGTACATGACCATGATGTCATCGGCCATACCCGCCACCACGCCGAGGTCGTGGGTGATCATCACGACGGCGGCCCCGGTTTCCTCCTGTGCCGCGTGCAGCACTTCCAGGACCTGGGCCTGGATGGTGACGTCCAGGGCCGTCGTCGGCTCGTCTGCGATCAGCACCCGGGGGTCGTTGGCGATCGCGATGGCGATCATCACGCGCTGGCGCATGCCGCCGGAGAACTCGTGCGGGAAGGACTTCAGCCGGGCCTGCGGACTGGGGATGCCCACCATGGCCAAGAGCTCGATGGCGCGGGATTCCTTCGCCCGGCTGCTCATGCCCGGGTTGTGGACGGTGAGGGCCTCGATGATCTGGTGGCCCACGGTGTAGACGGGAGTCAGGGAGGAAAGCGGATCCTGGAACACCATGGCGATGTCGCTGCCGCGGTGCTTGCACATGGCTTTGTCGCCCAGGCCCAGCAGTTCCTGGCCTTTGAAGCGCACGGAGCCGCTGATTTCCGCGGTTTCCGGCAGCAGGCCCATGATCGCCATGGAGGTGACGGACTTCCCGGATCCGGACTCGCCCACGATGCCCAGGGTCTTGCCGGCCATCAGCTCGAAGTCGACGCCGCGGACCGCGTGGACCACGCCGTTTTCGGAGTTGAAGCGCACGTTCAGGTCCCGGACGCTGAGGACAGCGTCCCCGGGAACGTAGAGGCCGGCGTCGCGCAGGCGCTCGACGGCGGACGGTCCGGTTTGGGTTCCGGCCTGGGTTGAGGTCTCGCTGCTCATTTGTTCTTCTTCTTTGCGTTCAGCTTCTGTGGGGGTTTGGCGCGGCCGATCGAGGTGGAGCTGGGGTCGAACGCGTCCCGGAGGCCGTCGTTCATCATGGCCAGGGAGCCGGTCAGCAGGAACATGACGGTCAGCGGCACCCAGAACATCCAGGGGAAGGAGGACACCTGTCCGGTGGCGCCGCCGATCAGCACGCCGAGGCTGACGTCGGGCAGCTTGATGCCGATGCCGATGTAGGAGAACGCCACCTCGGCGAGGATGGCCCCGGTGATGCCCCGGGTGAAGTCCAGCACCAGGAGGGAGCCGATGTTCGGGACCAGGTGGCGGCGCACGATCCTCATGGACGGAACGCCCATGTACCTGGCGGCCTTCACGTAGTCCCGCTGCATCAGGGACATGGCCAGGGAGCGGACCAGGCGGGCGGTTCCCATCCAGCTGAAGAACAGCAGGACGGCGATCAGCAGCAGCCAGCTGGGCAGTTCCTTGAGGCTCTGGCCGCCGCCGCTCGTGGCCACGGCCACCACCAGGATGGCGGGCATCATGATGAGCGCTTCGAGGATGAAGAGCATCACCGAGTCCACCTTGCCGCCGAAGAAGGCCATGGTGCAGCCGTAGATGGCGGAGATCAGCACGGACAGCCCGCCCACGATCAGGCCGATGAAGATGGATACCCGGGTGCCCTCGACCACCAGGGCCAGCAGGTCGATGCCGGCCTGCGAGGTGCCCAGGAGGTGTTCCGGCGAGGGCCCCATGCCGATGTTGAGCGGATCGATGGTGTCCTTGTCCCAGCTGGTGAGGAAGCCGCCCACCAGGGAGAAGGCGAAGAGCCCAACGAAGATGGCAAGGCCGGCCACTGCCGTCTTGTTCCGCATGAAGCGGCGGAAGATGATGCGGCCCTTGCCGATGACGACGTCGGCCGCCTTGGCTTCGTCCAGTTCGGCTACGGGATCGATAAGGTTCGTCATTACTGGACCCTCACTCGCGGATCGACCAGGGTAGTTGCGAAGTCGGCCAGGATGGCGCCGATGGCGAAGATCACCGAGCCGTAGGCCAGCATGGCGGTGGCCACGTTGACGTCCTGTTTGCCGATCGCGTCGATGCTCCAGAGGCCCACGCCTGGCCACGCGAAGATGGCCTCGGCGAAGAAGCCGCCGGTGAAGATGGCGGGGATGGTGAAGGCGATGCTCTGCGCCACCGGGATGAAGGACACGCGCAGGGCGTGCCGGGTAATGGCCTGGTTGCGGGTGAGTCCCTTGGCCCGGGCGGTGCGGACGAAGTCGGCGTTGACGTTGTCCAGCAGGTACTGCCTCTGGGCGATCTGGTAGCCGGCCCAGCCGAACACCGTCATCGCGAAGGTGGGCACGGCGTAATGGGCCACGAGGTCAACGAACGCCGGCCAGCCGGGCTCGATTCCCGGCGTCGAAATGCCGGTGACGAAGAAGATGCGCTCCCCCACGGCGTCGTTGATGCCGATGGCGCCCAGCTGCACAAGGAAGTAGGCAATCGGCGCGGGCAGGATGTGCACCAGGTAGCTGTACGAGGTGATCGCACGGTCCTGGAACTTGTACTGCCGCGCGGCCGAGTACACGCCCAGGGCCACGCCGATGATGAGGGTGAGGATGATCGAGGCGATGAAGAGCCTGGTGGAAATCATCACCCGGTCGGCGAATTCGGCATTCACGTAGGCGCCGTTGGGACTGCGCCCCCAGTCCCAGCGGGTGAGGATGCCGCCCAGCCACTGGATGTAGCGCTCCCAGGGATTCATGTTCGGATCCAGGCCCAGCAGGCGGAAGGAGTTGGCCACCTGTTCGGGGGTGGGCCGCGGGATCTTTTCCTGTTCCAACAGCGCGGGTTTGAGGGAGCTGACGGCAAGGAAGTACCCGGCCGAGGTGGTCAGGAAGATCATCACCAGGTAGGTGAGGGCACGTTTGCCCAGATAGCGGAGCACTTGCGTTCCTTCCTTAGTTCCTCGCCGCGTGCGGGGTGGTGCACGCGGCGAGGAAAAGCCGGCCGATGGTTGCGGGCCGTCCCCCAGATTCCGCCGTCGCAGAAACGTGAAGGATCAACTTCGAAGGATGTGCTTCGAATCACATCCCAGAGGAAGCTATCACATGGAAAGGCACACTATTTGCCACTGCACCAAGTCAAGCGGCGGCGGGTGTCCGGATTGTTATCAACGGACACGGCAGATCGCGCTCTTCAGCAGAGGGAAAGGGTCATTTCGCGTCAGGCGGGCAGCCCAGAAGGCGGCCGGCAAATTCACGCCAGCCGGCCTCGATGCGGGCCGCCTCGACCCCTTGGCTGCGGAGCGCGTACAGCACCCGTTCGGGGTCGAGGGTGGCGAGCAGGAATGAAGCCATAAGCCAGGGATCGCCGTCGATGCCCGCTTGGCGCAACAGCATCTCAACGTGCCTGTGCCAGAGCAGGGCGGGCGGGGCAGCATGGCGGTTATGCGGTGAATGATCCGCAGCCCTGGCGAGTTCGCCGTACTTGTCGATGTACCTGATCCGTGCCTCGCCGAAGGCAATGAGGCGTTCCACCGGCGGCGCGCCGGGACCCAGCGGCGGGGGGCCGAAGATGAACTGCTGCTGGAACACGGCCTCGGCGTCGCTCAGCAGGGTCATCATCAGTCCGGCCCGGCTGCCGAAGCGCCGGAAGACGGTACCTTTGCCCACCTCCGCCCTGCAGGCAAGCATGTCCATGGTGACGGCGTCGGCACCGTGTTCGGCAACAAGCTCCCTGGCAGCCTGCAGGAGACGCTCCCGGTTGCGGGCGGCGTCGCTGCGCTCGGACTGCGGCCCCGAAGAACCCTCCGGGCGGATCGGGATGAGGCTCACAAAAAACATTCTAGTCGTGGGAATACAAAGCGGACCGTAGTCCGTTTAGCTAGGTGAAAGCAGGCATCCAGCCTCAGAACAAGAGCCCAGCGGCCCCGGCCGCGGTCCGAAGCAAGGAGTTACAAATGACCACGAACACCGTCCTCGCCCTGGTCGGCAGCCTTCGCGCCGACTCCCACAACCGCAAGCTCGCCGAGGCCATCGCCCTGAATGCGCCGGAAGACGTGAACGTCCGGGTCTACGGCTCCCTCGGCAACATTCCGTTCTACAACGAAGACATCGACGTCGAAGGCCAGGTTCCGGCCGAAGCGGCCGCCCTGCGCGCCGCCGCCGCGGAGGCAGACGCCTTGCTGCTGGTCACGCCGGAACACAACGGCACCATGCCCGCCGCGCTGAAGAACGCCATCGACTGGCTGTCCCGCCCCTTCGGCGCCGGCGCCCTGGCCGGGAAGCCGACCGCCGTCGTCGGAACCGCCTTCGGCCAGTATGGCGGAGTCTGGGCACAGG